>Ga0179593_1300968_pt1 | contig 15300 bp, 14 predicted proteins | sample CZODoug2_1_08_16_FD_185931 | JGI IMG/M metagenome (GOLD analysis project Ga0179593, IMG submission 185931) | Vadose zone soil fungal communities from Angelo Coast Range Reserve, California, USA - CZODoug2_1_08_16fungal (PacBio error correction) | ecosystem: Environmental > Terrestrial > Soil >... | reverse complement strand
CAAAACCTTGCTCGGCAGTTTCCTTCCTTTCCACTATGAACTTTCCTCGCCGGCCCCCGCCGCGAAAAGCAGAACCCCCGGAGCTACGGAGAATAGTTTCGTTCGAGTTTCCCCCCTTGTGAGCCACGTGGACCTTTCCTCCTTCTAATCTTTCGACATCGAAGAGAGAGAAGACGGAACCCGTCGAGAGACGCGTCCCTGCGTCTCACTCAATGATGGCCCGTCTCGGAGACCGATCATCAGGCCCCCTTGCCCCCCCCTCAACGTCCGGAGGCAGATGTAACCTGCGCAGCGACTTGGCCTGATGGATTTTAGCGCACATCGCCTTTCAAAGTATCCGCGCCTGCCTTCGTTGCCTTTCAACCTTTTCCTCTTCCACCGCCCATCGCGGTTTTCTACCCGCCTCTTCCGGGCTAAGGGCCACCGTGATAGGCCAGATTTTCACGACTTTTTTTTTCCCCCCATTAATTTTCTCTGTAACGTCCCCCCCCCCATTTCTTTGATCTGGCCCCGGTGTTGTGGCCTCCCTCGCTTGATCGAGGAGAGATTGGGATTTTTAGACCCCCTTTCCTTTTGTCTCCCCGGTCGTCTTTTTCCTCCCCAAGCGTCCCTTTTCCCCCATCTTATTGTGAAGATTTGACCGAAGGCTCCGCGTTTTTGCTTCGTGGGAATAAGATGTTTCCTGTTGATGCGCGGGTGCGTCTGCCTTCGATTTTCTTCTTGACTTTTTCCAGGACCCCTCCTACTTTGAGGTTGGCCGCCCGGTCGGCCGCGTTATGCAACGGTCCTCCAAGTTTGCTCCATTTTTTGTTGGAAGCATCCGCTGATGGGGTGGGTTCTTTCCTTTGACCCTTCCTTTCCTCTCTGAGGAAGGTCTTGTTTAGCACGGGATGGCCGTCGGTGGCTTTTAAGTGGGATGTCCTCCTCGAGCCTGACACCACTTCTCTGTGTTTCTTAGTGCCTTCCGTCCGCCGCTGAAAAGGCGGGCCAAGGGTGCTCTATCGAAGACTTTCTTTGCACGTTCTTCCCCTGAACGCGCTGCTTTCTCGGTCCTTTTTTATTCCTCATCCTGCTTTTTTCCCACTACCTGAATCCGGTCATTTGTCACTTCCTCGACGTCCTTTTCTGGTCGCGGCAGTGCCCGCGGCACTCCCGTTTGTGACATTCTCGCGCGAGAGAGCTGTTTCTTACTGCCTTCTTTTCTCATTTTTCTTAGGAACATTGTTTGGGCTGGTGTCTGGTTCAAACGATCGCTTCTCCGCTCGATGGTTGAGCACGAAAAGCGGCAAGGTCAATTCTCGGGGGTTTCTTTCTCGGTTGGCCGGTACGCTTTCTTTGCCCAATGTTCTTGAAGGCCCTTTTGCAGTACGGACAAAAAATGGGCTTCGGGCTCTTTTTATAAGTTTTTCTTTTCCAGATAACTTGGCGGGGTATGCGCTGGGAACTTCTGTCACAATCCCTGAGTTTCGTTGAGAGGTTTCATGAGCGCGGTTTTGGGGTTTTTCCGACCGAGTTTCCATCTATCGTTCTCCCCCCTGGAGGGATCGTGGAACGTTCCCGAGGAACTCCTGCCGGTGGGGACCTCCAGTAGGGAACGTTGTCTCCCCAGTATTCATGTCCCAAGACGATGGGGAAAGCCGCTTCGCCATCAGGGACCTAAGCGATGAATAGCCTGCCACTTCCCCGGTTAGAGTTCTTCTGTGAGATGGAGCCACTTCCCAACTTTTCCCTGTATGGTGCTCTTCCCTCCTCCTTCGTTTTGTAAAAACCATTGACTGGGAATTTCTCTTCCCCTTTGGGTAATGCCCGGCTCATCTCCTCCCACCCATGGCCCAGTTTTGCGGATTCGTATGTCTCTAGGAGCCTGAAGCTTTTTTTCGTTCATCTGTTAAATTTTTCCTGCACTCCGATTATCCGCTTCCTGGGCCCTTGTCAACCCACGGGAAGCTCCGGCCCGCGTCTCCCGCATTTCGCTTTCCGGGCTTGTCTTTCACCTCTTTCTTTTCCCTTTTTTTTGCCTAAACGCTTTAGGAGTCTTTCGCGCAATCCTGGGGACGGCAACTGAGTTTGGTTCTCGAGAACGGGGCCGGCGGCTCAGCGACATTGAGAGATTTACTCCGGCAAGCCTCCCCAGTTTACTAATGAACGCCGCAACGTCCTCCTTCAAACCCCTCTCCCTTCTTTTCTTCTGTCTCCCGTCCCAAAGGGCGTTCTGTTCGGCATTCAGGGATCGCGCGACAAGCGCGGAAGCCCGGCCCCCTTCTTCATTAGATGGAATTAGCTTTTTCCCCGCCCTCGGGAAATCCTTCTCCTCTTTTTTGCGCGACCAATGCTCTCCACTCGATTTGCCCCGGCTGAACTTTCGCGCGACCCTTCCCCTCCCATCTTTAGTCGCTGTTACTTTCCTTTTAGATTTTTCAGTGCCTGTTGTGCCCACGGGGTGCTTGCCATACGCACCACGAGGACGAGTGGCCTCTCGTCACCGGGCTCTGCATCCCGTCTGGGTTATAGCAGAGGGCCGCTGCTTTTGCATCTTTCTTCCCATGAAGTTCATTCGGTTCCACCTTTCCTTCCTCCTGTGCATGCGGCCGTCTCACACTTTTCATCCCCCGCCCGGAAAAACATGCGTCGCCCCGGAGCTGGGATTCCAGCCCAGCACCCCTTCCGCGTTTTCCTCCCCTTGATTCTTCCTCTTCCATCAAACGTGTTGGCTAGTTTTCCGTTTTCGTCTCTTTCCCCCGTGCCCAAGTTTCGCGAACGCAAGACCGCGCCGCGCTCCGCCGAGGGTTCGGACATTCCGCGCTTTATTAAACGTGCTATGGGCCACCCTTCCTCCTTATCGTCTCCCCACTTTGCTCCGTGTGCACTGTCCGGGCGTGAGCCCCGTTGGGGGGAAAATTGGGGTCGTGTTGCGAGAATCCCTTAAGACGAGATATCAAGCCTTCGTGTTCGGCTTAAAACTAAAAACACTTTCTTCATCACTCTTTTACAGATGGAACAGGTTCCTGTCCCAACCTTCCTCCTTTTACTAGAGACCCTCGAGGCAGATCAGCCTTTGGGTCGTCCCGCACTTCTAAGTAAGTCTGGCTTGGGTTTTCCTTGCGTTAGACTGTCGTTAAGCTGCCGCTTTGCCTGTCGTCGACTTCTTCGAGGCGCCGGCACCCTCCTTGCCCTGACCGTTTCCTTCGGCTGTCCACTCTGTTCCTCGTTTAGATGATTTCGGTGTTCCACGATCTCTTAGGGTTTGCATGCGCCCGTTAAGTAGGGGATGAGGGGAGAGGTCGCGTCCTTTCTCTTCTTATGCGCTTCGTCTCTCCCCGTTCTAAAAAAAGGGAGCACGGTCTGCCGCCGCTTTCAATCCTGACGGTTCCAGGGAGGCGCCGCTCAAGGAGGGGATTGGTTGGCTCCGCGCAGGCTCGACGATGTTGATAGAACCTTTAGACTCGCTCGAGTTGCCCCCCCCATCCAGAAGTGGTTTAGAGAGCTTGCGCCATCTTTGGTTCCTTCCCTCTGTATTTTATATTGTCTTTTTCCTGCTAGAGGCCGTTAAGCCAGCCGAGCGATGAGAGAATAGGTCTTTAGATTCTGACGTCTTTCTCCCCCGTTGCCTGAGTCCTCTTTTTTTCCTCCACCATAGCCAGAGCGAGTGCCCCCCCGTCCGGCTGCTCCTTTCCTCTTATCAAGCTTCTCCTTCCTCTCGCCGATCATACCAGAATAGTCCCTTCATTGAATGTGGTGACCGCCGCCTCTCGTGTCGGATGGGGGAAGCTCCCCCCCTCTTGATTTCCCTTCTTTCTTCCCCCAGCTGTGGTCCGGGGGACTGTGTCCCGCCCCTTTCATCCCCCGCGTTCGTAACAAAGAAGTGCTTTGGCTCCTCACCCACCTATCGTCAGAGCCTCTAAGTTCTTTCCCATGTCCATGCGTGGAAGGCCTGGCATCTCCCCAACTTTTTTGTTCGACTTCAAATAGAGTTCGATGGAATTTTCGAGTTTCCTTTCGCGCCGCCTCACTACACCACCTTCTCTTTCCCTTTCGGCGGTTCCGTTTCCCCCTGCGCACCTCTCCTCTTTAGGGAGTGCCGTCCCGCTCGCGGCTTATGTGACTTACTTCTTTTCCTTCCTTGAGCGCGGTTTTCGTAATGCAGCGAGCTTCCGAGCGGACAATGAAGAGGACTTCATCGGAAAGAGATAACCGCTGTTTTTTCTTGAGAGTCCTTAATATCACCGGTGGCGGCAGGCCATTCTTGGCTGAATAATAGGCCTAGTTGGTAAATTGGCGTTCTCAGTGTGGTTCTAATTTATTGTTTCGTTCTCTCTCCTAAATTGTTTCGCGACCTATACCAAGTTCCTTCGCGTTCCTTCGGAACTATAGATCTAAAAACGGCCATAAGTCCTGTCAAAGGGGATGTTTTATATCCTTTGCTTTCTTCTCCTTGTTTTCTGACGAGGTCTTTCTGTTTATCATGTTGCTCTTCTTGCCCTCAAACAATTGTCGACACTGCGCGCATTGCTCCTGCCCGAAAGCGATGAATTTATGGGCTTTTTTCTGCCAAGTTCGGTGCCTCTCCCCGGTTCAGTTTTTTATTCGGGTGTGCGATTCCTTTCGTCCTCATGAGCGATATGTTCGTCCCGAGGTGCGAATATTCTCGCTACTTCCCAGAAAGTGGTCAGTGGGGGCTTTTTTCCGGGCTCCAAGATTCTGTTTTTGGTCCGAGATGGTTGATGCAACGAGGAAGGCGGAAAGAGGACTAGAAGTCATCCTTTGGGCATTACTCCGTTCGGCAGTTTAGAGTTTTGCATGTCAGTACTCCCCTGGCGTTAATGCAGGTCGCTCGCGGGGCTTGAGACGCTCACTTGCGTCGATTGAGCTTTATGATAATTTCAGAAGGCTCTTTTTTCCTTTTCCTCGCCGTTTTCCCAGTCCCTCCCCTTGAGTTGTTTCTTGCGCCGCATTTCCAGAAAACGGCTTCTTTCTCTATTTACTTCCCCGGTAAAAGAAGGATAAGCAGGGCAGGGAGCCCAGTGAAGATCTGGCAAGTAGCCTCATCCGCCGACTCTCCTCTTTTTAGATAAGTATGACTAGTCGTTTCAAATCCTGACCTCCTTTCGCGACCCCGGTCTTTTATGGGCAGGGTTTTTCGGCATAAAAACACAAGCGCAATGGTATTCTATGTCCTGTTAGAGATTCCCATTTTCCTCCTCAGTTGGATTGCCTTTCCCTCCCCAGCCCCCCCTAAAATCTGGTCCGTCGCCGTCTTCTGACCCGGTCCTTCGGATTATACGCGCATAGGAGAGAAACGCCACGCCTTTTCATCGCGTTCTACTTTTTTTTGGGGTCCCTGTCGCCTCCTTGCCCTCCTCTTTTTTCCTTTCGCAGTTTTTTACCGAAGCCCTGCCCTCCTTCCCGTCGGCGGGTCCTCCCCGATCGAGGAAACGCCGCGGGTGGCTTGCCTTGCGAGAACTCCTTAAAAAGCCGATTTACTTGTCGGCTTTTCCTTCCCCCCTTTAACGAACGTAGGCGCGTCTCTACCGCAGTGCCGGGCGCGCATTCATGAATCTCCCTTTCGCCGAAGGCCCTGCGGCACCTTCGATCAGTTTCAAACGATTCGTTGTCTCTCAACCGAGTCCCGTTTCCTTTCCTTAGTGTCTTTTTTGCGTGCTGTTTCGTGCATCCGTCCACCCCCTCCTCCTAAGCCTACACGGAAATTCGGTGACCCGGCCCTCGCTGGAACCGAGGGTGACGCTTTTTCCCCTGACCCTTTCTACGCCAATGCGTCGCGATCGCCTAGGCCACCGCGTGCGCCCTGCTCCTCCTTTCCCACCGCCTTTTTAGCGAGAAACCCAGCCAAGTCGTCGGTGCGCCCATCAATGATGGCAGTGCGCGACCTTGGAAGGATGCCTCCCCCCACCCGAGAACCAGGGGGGATTGTCACTTCTTCCTTTGCCACCTGTCGGATACGAGGTTCCGTGTATGGGCCCTTCCTTCGTCCTTCGATTTGGTTTTTCCTGCCCCTTTCAATTTCGTTTCCCCTCTTCGGCGTTTTTTCTTGAACCGGGCGGACACGAAAGTTTATTCAGGGCGGGAAAACCCCGACGTAGAAACTGGCTTCCCACCCGCGGGCCATTCTTCCCTGCTACTGCTGAACGGATTCAATAAGATCTCCTCTTTTGCCTTCCAAATTCTTTTGTTTATTTTTCGGCTTCCCGGGGGTTTGGGGCCCATCCGCTCATGAAATCGAAGAACTCGCCGCAAGGACGCACCTTGCCTGACTGAACCAATCAGGTAATGATTCCCCTCTCCATAAAAAAAGCTTTCTTCTGTCATTTGACGATCAGCGCGTTTCCAACCATTCCCCAACGCCGGGTTTCATGTGCGCAGGCGGCGCCCCGAACTCGAAGACCTCAATCGCTCTCCCCGGCCCCCGGCCCTCCTCCTCAACCTTGGAGCCATGCCACTTTTGCCCTTTCTACTTTTCCCCTTCTGTTCCCAACTTCGTGGAATAGGACCGCGCTACCTTCGAGGCAGTCAACCTTTTCTGAGCACTCCTTGCATCTTTTACATTTTCTTACTGGCTCTAGCTCTGTCCACTGATCCCTGCTCCTCTTTCCTGTCTGGACCGATGCAACGCTCGCCAGCCACGATCTGCCTTCCATGGCGTTTTACAACACGCGCTTTTTTTGTTTCTGCGCTCGCCCTCGGGCGTGGGGGCATTGGCGTTTTGAGGTAGAGGTGAAAGGCGTCTTCCCGTTGCGGGCTCCTGCTCCTTTTCTGCACCTTTCGCGAACAATTTTGTTAAGGTCATGATTTCAACTCCCTGCCTCCCCCTTGAGGGTCTGCCTAGGGGGATGTAGCTGTCTCCGCGGCGGCTGGAGTCTCCCTAGTATTGAGAAATCATCCTCCCTCCTTAGGTGATACTCGTTCTTTTCCTCCTACCCCCTTGAGGCCGTCGCTTTTTGATGAACTTCGCAGCTATGAGTTGTCGACTCTCCTTCCTCTTTGCCTTGGCGCCGTCCAGAGCCCAAGCGAAAGGGGGGCAACGGATTGAGCCGGCGGGACTCCGGTCTTTGCGGTTGATAAAAAAAGAGGAGTCGTAACCGTTGAGAATAGCATGTACCAGCATTCTCCCCCCCTCTTCTTTCCTTCTCTTTCCTTGAAGCTTCCGGCGTCGGATCTTGCACATAGGCTAAGTCCCTCCCCTGCTCCCCAATGCGAGTGAAAGATCGGCGACACGTGTTCAGCCTTTGTGGTTTGAGAAGACTTCACTTTTCTGCCATTTCCGCCAATTCCTCTCCCCCCCCCCTCAGTGTTTTGCCGCCCCATTCCAGCCTCCCGTTCGGGCTTCCCCTCCCCTTTTAACCTGATCTAGGTTCCGTCACTTTCCGTTGCAGAAAATCGTTGGTCGGAGGGGCCGGGCAGTGATTTTGGCTAAGGTTTTTGACAGGAAGTCCTCTTCCTGGATTTTGGCTTTTTGGTTCGTGCAGACGGGACCCACTTTTCCCCTTGCTTTTGCTCCTAGACCTTTCCGTGAGTTGCAAGATCCGGCATCGTCGGGCAGGCTCCCAATAAGCTTTGTGAAGTCTCCTGCTTTACCCTATTCCCTTCCTTTGAGTTTCCGGTGCGGTCTGCGTGTTCTAGGGTACAAGCCAGAGACTGGAGTTGTGGTGCAAGTCTTCATTGGTTGTCGGAGCACTTTTTTTGGATAAAGCTTTTTCTCCTTAAGCTGTTCCTTTTCTTTGCGGGCCCTTCGTGCAGCCTGCTTTTGAGACGGAGTTGTTAAGCAACTGATGAACAAGTCGTGTAGCGAGAGTTCTCCCTCTGATCGAGAGGTTAACCAGGATCGCTTTTGAAGCCCTGTTTCCCCGAGTCGCGTGACCGCTTGCCAATTTAAAGCGGCCAGTTTCAATGATCAACGAATGACCCTGAACGGTCTTCTGCGGCTTTCTGTTTTTTATATGAAATTTTAAATCCATTCGACTCAAACTTCAGTTTGCGCTGACTCAGCTCCGAATTTGTGAAGGACGCTTACGGGTTCTCTGCAGAGGTGGGCGCGTATCTCTCTCCAAGAAGTTTGGCCCGCCTGGCCAGGATACATTTTGCCTTCTATGATGTTCGTTTAACAAGAGGTAGCATTCTACGGAATTTAATTAGGGTTTCCTTATAAACTTCTGATTTTTGTCGAGTCGCTTTTGCTTTTCACCCTAAACCCGGGGGGTTAGGCAGTGGCTAGAAGCCTTCCTGTTAAGGGGTCCTCTATTTCTCAAAATGACGTCCTTTTTTCTTGAAAAGATAGGCAGCTTGAAGCCCTGACCGTCTGCCGAAGAGGCTGATCATGCTCTCGTCTCTTTTTACGGTCGTGCGCTGGACCGGGTTCCCGAACCTCCTTGAAGGTTCTGCGGATTAAGTCCCCGGGGCCAGTAGATCTTTGTACACGTTCCCGGTTTGCTCCCTGCGTCTGAGGCTGCTCGTTTCCTTTCCAGGAAGGCATGGCAGGACTATTCGCAGGAGACTTTGGTTCCCCTTCCGCCCCAGTCCCAGCCCACTTGCCGCGGCGTGGTGTCCTCCTCAGTGAGAGAGATTTAATCGCATTGGAACCCTCACCTGTTTTTTTCTCTCTTAAGTCGATTTTCTGTTTTCTGCTGCATTTCCCAGGTACATCAGGGGAGGATCTTCATTCTTTCAATTCAATCCGTTTTGTTTTTCTAAATTTCGTCGGCAATTTTTCTGGGTTACTTGACTGGCGGGCAGTGAACCCACCCGTTTCCCCATATACCTCCCACAGGGAAGGACCTTTGAGATTTAATTGCAGCCTTAGGCGTCTCGCCACATTTTTTTGCCTGGAATCTGTTGGGTGGGGAAAAAATGCCGGCTGTAGGCACCTCGTAATCTCTTAGTCTAGGCCTTCTTCTGGGGCAGTCGATGACTTTCCCCCACGTCCGCGCGCCTCCATTCGAGTTCTAGGACGCCCCCCCCCACGCGTTCGGCTTGCGACACCCGCGAGTTGCCCGCACCCCGTCTTTGGGACTGGTCCACATCTCCCCGTTCACCGAACAGAGCAGTAGCACAGGCGCCCTTTTACACTCTCTAGTGGTAAAACGTCGGTAGAATCTGGGCCACTCGATCCAGTTTGAATCTCGTGCTTCCGTTTTCCCACCATAGGCCCCCTGTCCGGTCCTTCCCCCCTTCCGGGCCGTTTTAGTGCATCCAGAGCCACAGAGCTTCGACGACGTCGTTCTCTTGCCCCCTGCCAGCTCCTTCGTTCGGTTGACAGCACGGGCGCAAACCGGCCGACATTCATCTCGCTAACGCGCGAAGGGGGACCTTCCCTGCCATGCGATGAGCGAGCCTACCCCTGTTCCTCGAAACCCCTGGGCAATCCCCATTTTTTTTTTTTGTCGTGGCAAGCATGTTCCGTTTGCCCGGAGATCAACTGATTCCGCTAATCCGGGGGGAAAGCCGCAGACGACTCGAAGTTTCGGCGTTTGTTGTCTCCTCTTTTCTTGGATAGATAATCCTTTTTCTTTTTTTTGTTTAGGATTGTTGCAGGCGTAGGGAGATAGTTCTGAATTAATCGATCACTTTTCTTCCCCCTCTTGCCAGAGCGAAGGTCCTCTCGAAATCGTGGGGAATCCCACGTTTGCCCAAATCGCCGGCATGTGATCTTAAAACTTTCTTTCGGACCACCAGAGCTGCCCCTCTCAACCAATCGTGCTAGGAATTTCCACGTTGTTCGTGTTCCCTTTCCTTCAACCCGCGTTTTTATTCCAGGGGGTAGGGGTCCGGCCCCTTTTTTATTCCGTTGCCCCCCCCTCCACAAGGCCGCGACATACGCCCCGCTCTTCATCCCCGTCGGCCCCAAACTAGGTATGAAGTATGCGGCATCAAACGTGCTTAGGGGCAAAACAGCCGACGCTCTCCCCATTGAGTTTCGGCAAAACTGAACGCACTGTGCTGTTTCTCCGTTGAATGTGTTGTAAGGAGCGATAACTAAAGGAATAAAAAATGCCGAGCCCCCGAGAGCTCACCCACACCAAAAACACGGCCCACCCCATAGCGCCCAATGGAGGCTTGCCTCCTTTACCCCTTTCCCCTCTGGGGAAAAGGAGTCTGCAAACTTGTGGAGATGAACGTACCCTTCGAGACTTCTAGAGTTCCCCAGATATTCTTGGCTGAAGCCCCCCCCTCTACGGCGCTCCCAAGAAATCGCGGGTGGAATGTCGTAGATAGTCGGTTACTCCCCCTGAATGTTTTCTTTTGGGAACGTAACGGCCGTTTTTTTTCGGTTGCCGGACACTTTGTCCACCTTTTGATGGGAGTGGCGACGGCTCCCCCCCAATTTAGAGGCTGGCCGAGCGGTCTTTTTTTTATTTTTTATATTGGCCGGTTCGCTTTCTGTTTACTCGACGACTTTCTCGGGGAAGGTCACCGCTAGCAATGCTCGGCGGTGACGAGGTCGGGGGTCCCCCCCCTTCGCTTGGGATGATCTCTTAACACTCGCCCTTGGACCGTCGTTTTCCCTTCCCGATAAACACGCTCGGCGGTTTTTTCTTTCTGGCTATCGCGCCGGCTCGCGATTTGCGTCTCCACCCCCCCTCGCTGATTCCACGCGGACGGCGTTCTCCCATATTTTCAACTAATTGGTTGGGTCCCAGACCTGCTCTCTTCCCTTCCTGCAGTAGAAATCGAATTTTGAGCTCAGGACTCCGCGCGTCCCCATGCCGTCCTTCCCCCTCCGAGCGTGAAGATTGAATTCAGGCAGTTATCAAGGGCGTCGCCAGCCGGTTTCGCTGAGGTTCGGACCCGTCTGAAAGGGGGCCGCCCGTACCTCCTCTCAGTTCCTCTGAAGAGGTCTTTTAATTTCCCCCTTGCTTGCGGCATGTTGCCCGAGAGACTTCATCATGGTGTGGACCCGCTCGTGAACGTTCCCGCGATGTGGTGACCCGTCACACCCTCCCTTTTATGATCTTGTTCACCTGCGGCTTCCCTTTTTCGAGTCCGGTTTCCCTGCAAGGTTCAGTTTGGCCGGCCGGGCTTCTGGTTTTTTAAATACAATCCAGATTGCGGATTCGTCGTAACAAGAAGTCTTTGGCTTTTGGTGATTATCAACTGCACCTCTCGAGGCTTCCTCTCCTGTCCCTTCTAAATCAGTTGCCGGTGGTCTACTTGGTCCAGCGTGAGGGTGTGTTTGCTAGAGATTGGCTTCAAAAGGTGGGGTTCACCGCCCGTCCGCCCCTGATGGCGGCTGGTATGGAGTGGATTCTCTTCTTGCTTGCCCCTCACGCCCAAGGTTCCCCGGATAATGATTAACGTTCCGTCAGTGTACAAGACCCGTAGTATCAACGGGTCCCTCCCCTTTTTTTGCGGACTGGTTTTCACTCAGGTTCTTTCCGACGTGCTTTGGTCTTCCTGTCCTCTTGTTATAGTAAGCGGGCAGCAGCGGAGCCGCGGAAGCTCCCTTTCAGGAGCTCCTGTTCTTGCCCCGTATATACCTAGGGTATCACGCGGTTAGGGTCTGCTGGGCTCATCTAGTCCTTCCCCGCGGTTTTTTTCAGCTTACGTTTTCTCCGCACTGGGCCTCCCACGTTCTGGATTCTCGTCTAAGGCAAGAGTCGATTTCGCGACGAGTTAACAAGGTAGTAGAGAGTCGTGACGATACCTGACTTTCCTCCCAGCTACTTTTTGCCATTCCGAGGACTGGCCGTCCGTGACTCTTTCTTTCTGGAGTTACGGTTGAGATTGGATAATCCCTTCCTTCAGCCCCAGACCTTTTACATCTCCCGCTCCCCAGCCCTTTTTCGAGGAAGGGTTCTCCGCGGCCAGCGGTGGCAAGTCTTTTCATCCGTCCCTGTTTTGTGCGTACGGGCATTTTCAGAGCGAGATGATGTTCGCGTCTGAGGATACTTTGCGTCCACACCTCCCGCAGGGGCTTCTTTCCTCCCATCCGATCGTCTGTCGCTCTGTTCCCCGAACACCCGCCTTCTCCTCCGTGGGGGGTAAGGAGAAAGAGCGTCGGGGACTCTTTGGGGTTAGTGCAAGATCGTTAGTGCAAACGCTTCCCCCTCCCCGCAGACCTCATTCGCAAAGCGCATTTTCATTCCCCGGCTTCGCTGCTTCGTCCGCAGCACGGTTGGTCTTTGGGTTAAGTAGGATACCTCCCTCCGACTCTTCCTTTTCTTCAAACTTCTTCGTCGTTTTTCACCTTCCGCCCGCCGGCCCGCTCTGAGCAAACGGAGCGGTATTTGAGCGGACGTCGGTCCCAGCAGGCGGGATCAGTCGTCCTTTTCCTTACCTATTTTTTTGTTCTTTCGGTCCTTTCCACGCATTTGACTGTCTTTCGCTGGCGCTTGAACGTCGGGACTACGTCGATGACCACTTTTATTTAAGCCGGCGGAGACCGTGTCGTTTCCCTGTGCCACCTTCCCCAAACTTCCCCAGCATCCTTTTTGCAGCAATGGGGATTTTCATCCTCCCCTTTTTTTTGTAGTTCATTGCGCCCGCTTCGGGAACAAGGAAGTTCCTTTTCCCCGGCCAATGCCGCGGCTTTCTACTCCACCCAGGACTTTGGGGGGGGGGGGTGTTCACTGCTATTCCTCGTTCCCCTTACTAAGTATTAGGAGGCACAGCACCTAGTTAATAGTTGTTGTTGGGATGGGTCACCTTTTTTTTTTCCTTTTCTTGTATGTCGTCGCAGGGCTCTTGCGGGCCCAGTCCCTCCGCCTTCACTCCCCTCTTTACGCTCCCTACAACTGCGGGGTGGCCAGAAAGGCGAGCTTGCAGCTCCCCCCCCCTGACTTCTTCTTTGTTTTGTGATTCGTAGCTGTTCCCCTCTGGAACTTCCAAAGGGAGCGGTCTCGAGCAAAAGCAATTCCCCGACCAGGAATGGAATGAGACCCCCCCCCCGATAACTGTCCCCTTCTGCACCCCTCCCCGTTTTCGGGCTTTGGGCACGCACGTGCTGTGGCCACACTCAGATACGTAGACGGGCGCCGGCTGTTCGTGACCCGTTCCCCAGCTTTTTAGAAGGACGGTCCTCCTTGAACTTCCCCTCCATCCTTTAATTTTCCTTTTTTTTTTCTGCTTCCGCACCCTGTTGTCCTTGACACTTCACCTTTCCCGCCAAGGAGCGTCCTTGTCCGCCAAAAAGGGTTTTTAGCGAGAGGGCACCTCTCTCCTCCCAATGGCCCTTTCTTTTTTCTTTTCTGTTCCGCTTTCGGGGGACAGTCACCGTCGGCAGTGCCCCTTTATCAATTTTAACTCATGCAGATAGACCCCAGGGAATCCTCGTCACTTTCCCTGTCTTGCTACTCTGGCTTAGGATTTTAGTCTTCCGCTTGTATGCCAGTTTTCAGTCGTGCCATGTCGGGTCTTTCGGGACGAGATCTGGTTCACTCTAGCTTTGTCCAGATGGAGGCCGGACACGGACCTTTTTACTCACCGTTTGAACCCCAAAGGGACTCGCCCGTCCAGGGAGATGCACCGTGGGGGAGGATGCAATCCCGCTGCCTCCATGCGTATATTAAATACACCCCCTGGACGCCTCCGGGTCCCTCACCCCCTCGTCTCGAGCTAATTTTCTTGGTCCTTTTCCCCTGGCCAAGTAGTGATTTTCTTCCATGACAATAACACCGCGCCGGCGCAGACTCCTCGAGGCCCTCCTTTTTCCCAGCAGGTGAGTATCCGCGACGCAAAAGGGTCGCTTCGGGCCCCCTGAGCGGTCTTCCCTCTCCTCCAAGGCGCGTTCCTGCAAACACTTCAACCTCGGTGAGATTTTAGAGCGGAGCGAAGGATTGGTCGGCGCGTCACGAAAGAATTACAAGCCATGCGACAACCCGCGGTTTTCGAACTCAACACCTGTGCCAATTTCCCCTTTCCCTTTCTCACTGTGCTGACCTTGTATTCTGGAATCGGACCCGGACCTTTATAGAGGCCCCAGCCGTTTCCTGGAAGCCACTCCTTTTTCTACGTCCTGAGTTTTTTTTTCTTTTCTGGTAACTTTTTTTAGCGCCTTTCTTACCTCCTTACTCGAGTGCAAATGTAAAATAACCGTGTCGCTGTTGTGAGATTCCCCCCCAAGAATTTAGAACAGGCGCTTCCCCTTCTTTCCCCCACCCTTCGCTTTGGGCATGTTTGCGGGTTCCGGTTTCTCCCGATTTTCTGGCTGTCAGTTCGCGCGGGCCGGCGGAAGGTCTTTGGGGCCCTATAGGGATCCCTCAGCCCGGAAAAAGGAAGTCCTTCTTCCCCCTTTTCCCTATGTTTCCCCCGACTCAAGGTTTTTCGGTGCCTGTGCCGCTCGTTCGGTTTGGGATTAGGCTTGCTCTCAGCCTTCCCGCGGCCTATCCGACTCGTAGGACGGAAAACCGCTACCCGCTTGGATCCCCTCCTAGTGTTTGATTAAACGGCCGTCCCTTTCTTTTATGGCCCTGTCGCTTTTTTCTCCCCTTTTTTTCGGACGCTATGCGAGCCGGCGTTCAGCCCAGGGACCCCATTTCGGTCGTGAGCCGTTAGGGAATGCCGTGAGCAGCGGCGGTCGCCAGACTTGACGCTTGCGCACGTGTCCCATCGAAGGCAGGGAGATCCGGGACACGCCCCTCCCCTTCCCTCCCTTGCCCCTGTCGTCGCTACGCGCACGCTGCGCTTGTGCCGCGATCCTCCTCTTTCCTCACGGCCGCCCTTTCGGCGGCATCCCGCGATGGTGTTTCCGGCAGAAAGTTTTGCACGATCAGGCCTCGTGGGCGCCTCCCTGCCCTCCACCCCTTTCTTACAGTCCCCCGCCTTTCCGGGCAGGCTTCGAATCATTTCCTGTGACGCCGATCGCTTACAATTCCCCTCCCTTTTCCCGCGCTTTCCTTCCGCGTAGTCTGTCTCTGCACGCCAACGTTCTTCCTTATAAGGGTCTCGAGGGTCTTTTTCCTAAGTTGCGGACTACTTTCCAGGCGTGAGATGAATGGGAGTGGGTCCCAAAAGGTGTTGATTTTATCCGGACGAGAGAGAGTTCCTTCTCCTGGGGCGATGGATGTTCTTTCTTTCTCTCTTTTCCTTTTTTCCCCTGCGCTGCTCGGACCCCAATGTTTCTTCGGCTCCTGCCTCGGAGTCAGTTTTTTTTTTCTCCACGCACTTTCCGATTCCTTAAGGAAGAGTGCCCCCTTTCTCAGGCTTCGCTAGGATGACTTCCTTCTTTCACGACTTTATGGGTCTGGATCTCTTTTCTTTTTGTGTCTATATGTCAGCGAGTCCTTCGATGTGGGGGGGTTTGGGGGGGGACAGGAACGAGGTTCCCTTTGAGGCCAACTCTGGTGCTCGCCG
>Ga0179593_1392381_pt1 | contig 15301 bp, 12 predicted proteins | sample CZODoug2_1_08_16_FD_185931 | JGI IMG/M metagenome (GOLD analysis project Ga0179593, IMG submission 185931) | Vadose zone soil fungal communities from Angelo Coast Range Reserve, California, USA - CZODoug2_1_08_16fungal (PacBio error correction) | ecosystem: Environmental > Terrestrial > Soil >... | reverse complement strand
GCCCCCTTGGCCTGCCTTTGCAACGGTGGTACAGTGGGACACACAGCTACATCCTACATGCGCCTTTTCAGTGGATGTTTCCGGGATGCTATTGTAAGTCTTTCGACTTCTGATGGCGTCGGCTCTTATCTGACTATACCGCAATTCCGTTTTGTTTTGAAGCGCTGTTTGCACCCCCGAGTCTGTGATTCCCCGAGTTTGACCTCTTCTTGTAGGAGAAAGATGGTTCCCCTTCTCTTTTCAGAGGAGGGATTCCGATTGATCTCTTGTATTTTTTTCCCGCCCCCCGATCATTGTTGCGCTGTCTTTTCAATTCCAGACTGACTCCTTAACTGTTTTTCGACAGGGGATTACTTCCATGATGTGCTTTCACTCTGAGACCCTAACGGCACACTCTAACTTTTTTACCCTGAATTTTACTGCTCTTGGACCTGATAGACCGCTGAATGGGCAGTGGTTCGTAGGTCCAGGCCCTCCTTCCGACGTCTCTCCTTGGTCTTCTTTATACAGAGCCGCCTGCGACTGTTTTATCTGCACGAGGGCGGCCTGTGCGACTAGACTGACACTCCCGAAGCCCGGTCTTGGCTATTTCGACTAGTCTCGTCTGAGGACTTTTTACTTGCTCGGAAGGACAGACGTTCCTCCTAGCTCCCACTCTGTTTAGCTTGATTTCTCTTTACGGTAGACTCTCGCCCCCGTCGGTGGTCTTCGGAAATTTTTCAGCGGACGGCACACCAAGCCCCCTTAGGATGTGAATTCAAGCTCTGACACCCTTTGCCCGGCCTCACTTCCCCGGTAGGTCTTTCATCTTCTGTAAGGTTCTTCTTCCCCGCCCGACCCGACCTTGTCTACTTTTGCACAATCGTATTGTTTATCTCCGGTCCCTTATAATGCAAGTACGGGTCCCTTCCTCCTTTTTTTGCCCGCGGTTGACGGTTTTTCCTGATGATAGGACTGTGCTCCTTAGATTTGTCGGATGAGGATTTCTTACCTCTCCTACACTTTCGGTTGTCTAGTGTTCTGAGTTCTCTTCGTCGTGTTGAGTTTTTGTTTGTCTGTTGCGTTTTTAGATTGCGTCGTATAGGGTTTTGAGCAAACGCGATAGTGGGTTTGCTTCGATTTTTCTTCTTCGGTCTGGTCTGGAGGATTATTTCTTGTTCTGGTCCGCTTAGGTCGTCGTTAGCTGCTTCTCCTTCGATCTTCACCACTCCTCTATCCGTCTTCGTACTTGTTCTTTACTCCCCCTTTTTCTCGTTGATCGGCAGAGTGATGACCGAATCATCCTAAGGTCCCGGGACCATTCACCGCTTCTCACTTTTCCTTTAAATTTTTAGTTTTGGTGCCATCCAGTGCTGGTTGAAGTTTTGTTCTGCGCTGCATCTTTATGTTAGGTGAGGTGTGTTCGTCAGGTTATCGATCTTTTCGGACTCTGGAACTCGGAAAAGAGTTTTTTGGGATTCTCGGTCTTAATGGGGAGCTAATTTCAAGGGTCGTGTCTTCTTTCTCTATTTTTTCTTATATGGTTTCTGTTGTACATTTCCGTTCTCCGTCCTTTCTAGTGTGTTTTTCAACATCAGATTTTCTGCTTTGTCCCCCTTCTTTTCTTTTTATCTGTGGTGTCTACTACTTATCCTCTCCGCAAGTAGCCCCACGTCCTTAATGTTTTTTCTTGGCATGTCCCGTTTGCGATTTGGGGAGAGGTTTTAGTTCATTCACGTAGGCAGTAGTACGGGCAGCTTCTTCTACTCATGCTTGACTGAAACGATTTCCTCCCTTCTACCTTCTTTGTGCACATTTACTGTCTTTACCCGCCTTATTGCGTATCACCTCAGAGTTTTTTGAACGACCTTCTGGTCGTTTCTTTAACTTTCCTTTAGGTCCTTTCTTTCTGCAGATTCAGTACCAGCAAAATCCCTACGCATAGCGAAAATTTTATGCTTCCTTCAAGAGCGGCTGCTTAGGGCCCCTCTTTTTTCCTGCCTCGTTACCCCCATGAATACCCCCCTTCACAAGTTCCCTCGATGAGGTCTGTTGTCCTTTTTCATTCTCCGTTCAAATTTTTTTAGGGTCCCCGCACTTCCTTTATTTTTTGAACTGGGTAAGGTAGCACTTTTCGTGTCTGCCAACCCCTCCTCCCTGTCACTTGCATTGCTGTCCTCTGGGGAAAGTATGTCTAGCATCCAAAAACCCCCCCAGAAGCTAGACCCTGCTGGTCATCTGCGCTGCTATACCCATAATACTCCTCCTTTTTCCTATTATTGTCGCAGAGAATGTTGTTACATCAGGTGTAGGCAAGCACGTCTTTTGTGTTGGGGTATTTTTCTCTAGACCCTACGGTAGAGCCTGCAATCTGTCCTGTAGCTACTTTTTTTCCTGGCTTTCATGGGTTTTCACTTGCAAAGAGTTCACTCTACACCTCTCCTCTATCACGGATTTTTGGATTGGCCCCTAAATATGGTCTTTTAAGATGAACAGTTTCCAGCTCGCTGATCCTTGAGATCCAGTTTAGTATATGTTGGGACCGGGTCGGATACCAAAAATCGCCTGTCCTGCTTCCCCATAATGCCGACTTGAAGACAGATTGCTCTCATTTTCCTCTTTCTTCCGGTCGTGAAGTGTTTGGTACTTCATCTTTCTCCTCTGACCTCCCTAAGAAAGGTTGGGATTCCGTGCTTTTTTTTTCCCCTGATCTTTGACTACGCCCCTTCTGTCCGTCCAGTAATGCCCTCGGGCGCTCCGGTCTACCCAATTCCCATGGCATCTGTCTTTCTCGCAGCTTCTCTCTCAAACATGTTGACCCAAGGCAACGGCCCATCCCCCTGGCTCTTTACGCACCTCGCCCCTAACCAAGCCTTCCTTATTTCGTGACCAGGCGGGATATTCCACGTCTGAGGCCCCCCTCTTTAAATGTGCCTCCCTCCCAGCCCACCCTCAAAATGTGGTTCACACCCCCTCTCTACGGCCCTTTACCCCCTTTCATCCTCCAAAACTCTCCCCCGACAACTCCCCAACCAAAACCAAGCGCCCTGAATACCCTCCAACCCCCCTTCTTCCTCGACCTTTGGGCCTGGCAGCTTAATTTTAATTTAAAGACTCACGACCGCCAACCATATAAGGATACCTTTCTACTCGATCACCACCCAGTAACGACCTGCTAGAAAAAGGAACATGAACACGCGATTTTCCCTACGTCTGTTTCAGGTTTCTCAGCGTACGATCACTCTGATCCGGATGCAGCCCCTTTCGATGCCTATATGGACCGGGTTGAGTTCCGTAGAATCTGATTCCGTTAGCTGGCAGTCCGTGTTGAACTCCGGCAGTATCCCACTCCACCGACGCACGAAGACTACCACACCTCCCCTACCCCCCCCGAGAGATGTACCGTCACCAAGCGGGGCTCTAGTCCATCCACCCTACCTCGATTCAAGAATCAACGCCCATTTCCATGACGCCCCCCCACGGACCGGCGACCTAACCCCTCATTCCCTTCTTACTTTTCCCCCCTCTCTTCCCTTCCTCCGCCACGCTCTTTCACAGTTCCCTTCCGTACGTACGCGCATCTTCCACCAGGCTTTCCCTACGACCCCTTTCTCCCAGCCCTGAGGGCGTTCCCTTTCTATCCTTCCCGGCTTCGTGGCTACTTCCGGGATGCGAACCCTTTTGTCTTTTCAGTGTATTTCTACGACGTCCCCCTGTTGTCGAAGGTCCAGGGGGGCTTCGTAAAATGTTAACCGGGTTATTCCCCGAGGCCCTATAGGTTTTGATGGTCAGTCCGATTGACATTACGTCAAAGAGGTGACAACCGGAACAAAAATGTGTGTCTCAAAAAATGTATCGAGCCCTATTTATCGGGTACTCCTGCTCGAATGCTGGGAACTATTCAACGAGTGAAGTCTTCCACGAAGCCCCTTTTCGCAATTACTCGTTGGTCTTGTGCTTCGTGATCCTGAGCGCAGCAGCTCTCTTCACCTCTGCCCCTTGTAGGCCAGCTCGGCATTCGCTTGTTAAGCCGCTGCGCCTGATCCTTTTCTTCCTTACTCTGGAACGTCCACGATTGTAAGAGGTTTTCGAAGGTGTCCTCGATTTGCAGTTCTTTCCTCCGAATCACGCTGGCTTGCTCCTCGGAGGGAGATAGTACGTTCAGAGCATCAGGGATCAGGTCTCCCATCCACTCGTCCGAGCAGCTTCAAATTCAGCATGACGTTGAGGGCAGGATTTAACGAATCGCTCCCCCCCGTACCACACTCACTTTCACCCCCCCCCAGTGCTTGACAATTTTCCCAAAGTCCCTATATCTTTCCTATCTCCATCCTCAACGTATAAGCGGGGGGATCCCTTTAGAAAAACACTATCGGTACAAACTCTGGCATCCCCCTGCAGATGACGAGCCCTCCCTAAGAGACATTCACGCCCGATTCATTATTTTTTTTATTCAGGTCTATCAGAAGATCCTCCCAGGCACACATGTACACGCGCTGACTCCCACCAAGGCAATCAATGGTTTCTGTCTCCTTATCGGACATGGCTCCCCCACCACGCGGCCCCGTTCGTCTAGCTTGCGACTATGAAATTTATTCCCCCTGAGCGGGGCACATGCAGCTTGTTCGACGCTTTTTCCAGCCTTCTAGATCCCCTCCCAGAACCGGCGGTAGGCGGTTTTTCCCCTCTTGTCCCCGCCGCCGCATAAAGCGTTCTTCGATCTAAACCTATCTCATTAACTTCTGAAGCCATTTTTGTAAGCCCCCTTCTCTCCTTCTCGGCGAACCTCTCTACCCTTTTTTCAGAGAAGCCTTTTTTTCTCTGTAAACAGTTTCCCCGTCCCTTCTGGAAAAGAGATACCCCTCCCTTTCCTCGGTTTTTCTCCTACTCTGAAACCATCTCCATTTTCTTGGTTGGTAAAACAAATCTTACGTGACTCCATCTCTTGACTGTGGAATAAAGGGTAGATTCTATTCTCTCTTTCCATTATAAAAGTGTGTTTTTAGCTATCCTCCATCCTAACTTTTTTTCCGAGATTCCGAATCGGTGTATGTTTTTTTACTACAACACTTAAGGAGCTTATCTTGGAATGGCTACCCAGCAGAACTCTTCCTTTCTGTCCTTTTCTCTTTTCAAGCTGGAGGTAGTTTCCGAGCAGTCCTTTAGATTTTCTCCTTCGCAAGTTGCGTCTCCGTAATTTCTCCCGTAGGGCATTAGTCCCTTCAGGCCTATCTTTTGAGTTTTACCGTGGTGTTTCCTCCAGTTTTTGACTCGCTCGTTGTATCTTCCAGATCCTTCCACCCCTGGAGGCGTCCGCTTGCCGCCCCCTCCCTGGAAATAATCCGGGTGCGTCTCAGTCTTTTCTAACGACTCCTTTTCGGCCTCTCATTTTTCCTTTCTTTTCAAATTAGGAAGGATACCAAGAAAACCTGTCTCCAAGAGAATTATGCTGCCCGTGACCTGTTCTCGCTCCGTTCGGTATTTGGTGACTTCAAACTGTCCGTTTCCGTTTTATTCTTTTGCAGTTTATCGGCTTGTGACCCTTGGGGCTTGGAATGTCTCAACTGTGAGACCCCTGCAAGATTCTGGGTTTTTTTTCGTTCTCCTTTTTTCTCCTTCCTCTCTTCCGGTCGTGGTTCCCCTTCTTTTTCTTTGTTTTAGTTCCCCGACCCTCTCTTTATGTTACACATGGTTGTCTGACCCTGCTCTTCGGTGTCGGTTCCCCCTTTCTCGGTTTTACACGCACTAACTCATTTCTTATTGCGTTTTCAATGGCGATTGTCTCGTCCCTTAGATTCTGCGGAATTCTTTATTCACTCGGCCAAGATTAGTCCCGAAGCCTAAAGATAACTATTCCCTAATAGCCTTTTTGGACACCGTTGCTAACTCCCTTCCCGATTTCCGTGTCGGTTACTGTCCTTCACACGATTCCGTGAACTCCTCTTTTCCGGGAGAATTAAGTCGCCAGATCCGTAAAGCCAGAGGAACTCGAGTTTTTACGGCCGAAGACTTTAGGGCCTATTCACGACAGGGTCAGCTTGCTTCATCTTTCTTTTTTTTTGAGCCGTCTTCTGGGCTCCGTCCTTTCCTTCATACGAGAGGCGTTTCCCTTTATGGAGCTTTCCCTGCATTTGCCAGGGGTTGTTTAAAGTTGCCTCTGAAAGGCATTCAGCCGCAGGATCAGCTGGTCCCTGGTCGTTTCATGGAGTTGACAGGTTTTGCCGAAATGCCCGTTGCTTTACGTCGTTTGTTCTCTCGCTTTTTTTTCGAATTCTCAAGCTTGCAGGGCCATAATGACTCGTCAGGGTTCGGAGTAGCGACAGACCGCCCGCATAAATGAGTCGAACCCTTCCGTCATTTAGATCACGCCTTGTCTTTCCCCTTTTTGTGCGCGATCCGGAATTCACTGTTGTCTTTTTCCTTCAGTATCGTGGCTGGATGCGAGGTGATCTCGTTCCTAAAAGCTGTGCCTGCTGTTTGTGCAGATTATCAATTTGTAGGTCTTTTGGACGTTCTTTTTGCCTCGTCTGTGGGTGGTTATGGCTTCCCCATCCGGTTTTTCGTAACACTTTTTCGGGGCGTCAGGGATTATGCTTTTCGGGGTCCTTCGGGTTGCATGAGTGGATCCGGGCCGTCGGTTTCTCTCGAGAGGCCCCCCCACCTCCTTCTAGATCCTGTGTCACTTCCGCCCCTTCATAGGAATCTCCGTGTCTACCTCCTCAGTGTATTCTGATTCCTTCCTGCTTTGCTAAGAGTTTTAACGTATGTTCTCCCCCCTCTTTCCTTGAGGATTTTTTTTTTCTGACTCTTCTTTAGGTGTTCTTGGTTTGCGGTAGGTCTCCTGTCCTGCTCAGTAACTGCCTTCTTCCCTATATATTTAGTTAGTATTCTTGGGCGTCCGTTATCCCCTCATTTTTTTTTGATCCTTTTTCTCTTTTTGTTGGATGCTGCGTTTGTTTCACCCATCCCCTGTTTGAGGTTCAGTTGCGGGAGAAGGTCTGGATCCCCGCATGAAGCAGCGTCACGTCCGGTTTATACCCATACTTCCATTCTTTCGGGGGCGGGTTTCCTCTCCTTTTTCTCTGCCCTTGGGAGTGATGACTTTTTCTTTCTTTCTCTTTTGAATTTGGGAGAAGATCTTATGCTGTCGCAATGACGAGAGTTGTCCTCCGGATTTCCTTCCTGCCCTTCTTCTTGTTGCATTCCCCAGAGTTCCTTTTCGATGACATTTCCCCTTCCTTTCCTGGGAATATTTAACTCTTTCACCCGTCCCTAGGCGGATGCTGACTACTACATGAAGTAGGTCTTCCTTATTTCAGGAGTGCAGCCCTTGTTTTCTCCCGAAGGTCCAACCCTAGCACTGTGATTAGCAGTAGAGGGCACCCCATATCCTTTATTAAAACCCCCTCTGGCAGGCCCAGCTCCGCTCTTGTCAGGGTTGGTGAATCCGTGCCATTTTTTTGACCCCCCTCACTCCCCACGCGCACCCCGGAGGCGAGGAATTGTGAAGTGAGACGACCCAACAATCAGTTCTAAGTTCCCCCCTCTCTTGTCTACACCATGTGGACACTCTCCTATCTCTTTAATAATAACAAGTTCCTTGCTTTTCTCTCCTGTGTTCCTCCCTGTATGACCTGATCTGCAGGGTTGGGCTTTGTTCTCCCAAGGTTTCCGACACTTTTCATAAGTTTTTCCTCTGTATGAAGGTTGTCCACCTAGGACCCCTTCACCCTAGCGATCTGTCGTGTCTCCCGCTACAAATCTTTTCTTTGACCGTTATGGAACTTTGCCCCTCCCTTTTTCCTTTTTGCGTCTGTATCTTTGGAACGCGGCGGCTACCAAGACTCCCCTTCCTGCACTTCACCCTCCTCCCACTCACTATGAGGCTCCTCATTGTTTATTTCCTGTTTTTCTTTCTTTAATTCTCGATACAGCACTTGACTTCCGTCAGAAAGTGACGCTGGTTCCTTTGGTTGCTACTCCATCTTCCTCTCAGTACATGATTCAAAACTCTTTTTTCAGTGTCAGAAATCTGTTCATCTTCCTCCTAGTCTGCTAATCGATCAGTCCATAAATGAACCCCAAAATACCATTCCTCTCCCACGTCCAGGCTTTTCCCCCTCCCCCCCTTGAATAGGTCTTTCCCTTTCGACCGGGCGCTCTATAAATCGGCGGCAAACCCACTGATCCACGTGCCATGCTCCTCTCAACTCCAATCCTTTTTCCAACCTCTCCTCGCTTGACCCATGGTTCCCCCTTCTAAAACCAAACCTGAACACCAATTTTTTTCCGTCTCCCCTCCCCTTCACTCTCCTCGGGTGCGATTGCCCAGCCATGGCATCCAATCGCTGACCTCCCACCTTACCCGACACCTCTCCTGATTTGCCCTACCAGGTCAATGTCCCCTCGCTCGATCTTTCTTACCTGCATCTTTTCCCCCTCCTGATCCTCGAGAGAGGAATTCGCTGACTAGTCCACGAACCCTCTTCGGCTACCATACGGATAAATTCCTTTTAATGGTTAAGCCAGATCGATCCTCCTTCTTTTTGTTTTCCATCCCGTTTTCGAGCGGCCCGTCGCCACAGAAACCCCGCGCTCCCCTTACACGCCCTAAGCCCCCCTTCTCCCGACTCTTCCTCCACCCCCCCCTATCTTCTTTTTTTCGACCGAGACTCCCACGACGGCAGTTTCCCCTCCCTTCCACACCAACCGCCCCAACGCTTGAGATTCATTGGGCACGTACGTTTTTCAGCCTCCCTTCATAGACCCTCTTCTTCCTTTCTCACGTCATTTACGTCATGACGCCACCCCCCTGATTAAAAGACGACGTCTCTCCCCCCCTTTCCATCTTACAGGGCGAATTTCTTACTTTCCCCGTAGGGATTGTTACTCGTGGAATTCCCCGTGGCTACCGCCTATTCTTCCCTCTCGCCCCTTCAGGGGTACGTGTTTGTCCTCCATCCTATCTTCTTCCCAGGCCCATGGAGAGATGTCCCGTCGAGCATCCCTGAAATGTCCCCACAAAGACCCCCCCCATGATCAGTTACCTTATCCCAGATTCCAAGTGCTTTCTCCTCCTTAGTTGATCCAGATTCATCTTCCCCCCCTCTTTTTACCCTCCCACAGAACTGTTATCGCAAGCTGTCTAGTGTCTGGTCTTTCCCTCTCTTTTTCAGTTAAGATTTTCAAAGGTCGATCGTCTCGGCGCCAGCATCCTTGACATTTAGTTGTCCTCCCCTTCCCCTGTTTCAAACTCCCTCTTCTCCTCCTAGAACCGTACTCGAGTTCAGGACTGAGGCTTAGCTTGTGCCGCGTCGTTCTCCTTTCTCTTGCCTAATGGCTTTTCCAGGTCCGACCCACTGTCCTAAAGCCATTCCTCTCCTCCTCCATGTCCTGTGCGGACACCCCAGAACAGCACTCGTGAGGCCTTTCCACGAACGTCCCGTCCTGCTGCTTTCTCCTCCATTCACTTCCCCTTCAAAACTAGGGCAGCCCAAGCAGCGTTTGACGTGGGACCCTCCCTTTCTCTTCCCCCCGGACGACAGAGTGGCCTAGAAAGGTAGTTCCGCCTGCTCCCCCTTTTCTCCTTACCGCCAGGCCCTCTGGCATAATTCATGTCCCCCCCAAGTTCTCCTTTACTGTTTAAGGACCTTCCCGGGCAGGGTAGCGCTAGCGATTTTATAATGGTGCCTTTTTCTTCACCCCTAAGTAGTTCGAGCACGTTGGGAATTTGGAACTACTCTGGGTCGTGAGAAGAACAGAACAGTAGGTCTTCTGTCAGTCACGTCAAACGCCCCCGAATCTCCAGTTTCGCGGATTTCCTCGCGTCGCCTCGAAACCTTTCCACTTTTGTACCATCTGTAAAATCCCCCCCCGTTGCATTCCTCTAAAGACTTCCGGGAACTTCTCGCGCCGGTGCGGAGGTAAAAGTTAGACTGGCCTCTCTTTCCTCCATCAGCCTTCCCTTCTCTTCCTTCTGGTCTCTCCAGATCCTCCTACCCCTCGCCCCCCTTCTTTGTTGATTCAGAGATTGTGCAGTCGAGCTGGTCTCGGGGTATCTTTAGGTCTGCTGCCTACTCTCTTTCCTCCTTTTGTTTTTGTTTTTTTTTTTTCTGTCTGATCTAACCCCGTTCTGAATTCCTCGGATGCCTGTTCCCGGTGTATCCTCTGTGTTAGCACCCCTACCGGTCCCTGATCGGGCTTTCCTTCTCTTGGCTCCCCTAGTAGACTTGCGGTTTCTAGGGAAGGTTTCTTGATTGCCGTAGCAAACTGTTCGAAGCCCCGGCTGTCGCGCCTCATCTTTCGGACGTTTTCTTTCTCCTCACGCCTTTGTTGGCGTGGTTTTATTCGCTAGGTCGTCGCTGTGGTAGAATACAAAGGAGTTCGTGCCAGGAATGATTGAATTATCCTTTTTGGTTTTTTCTTCTTCCGCTTTTCGGAGCTTGCACCCCCGCTGGGACTTTTAGGGAACGCGGAATTCCCTCCCAAGATCAAATCGTAAAGCTGATGAAACTGCCCTTGTTTTCAGGATTTGATTAGATCCCCCGCGTCCGGTCAGTTTCTCCTTTTTTTTTTTTTTGATTTTTTTCATGGAGACCGGAGTCGTTTTCGTGGAAATTTTGCCCCCCTCTCCCCCTCAGCTGGATTGTAAGGGTGGTATCGGCCTCCTTAAGCTGATGGGGGCGTTTTTTTTTTTCCACGGCTGCGTTTTAGGTCTTTCATTGCACCCCCAGAATGATCCCCCTTCCTTTATTTTTTTCGCTTAAACCCTTCTTACCCGGCGCAGGTTTAGGTGTTCGACGGACGCATTGATGTTCCTGATGCCTTCGGGCACGGTGGATTTCCTGCTCTATTGGTCAAGAACTAGTGCCCCCCTATTCACCCCGCACTGATAGAGTTTCCTGCTCGGACCCATGTTTCGACCGAATGGAAGTTTGTCGTCCCCCTTGGTTCCTAGAAACTCTTCTTGATTTTCTCTTTAGGCAAGGCCGAGACCAGATCTGGTTTTTGGGTGCCTTGGCAGTCCTCCCTCTTTTCTGTGAGATCTGTTTTCCTAGCCCCCCTCCCCACGACTTTCAGTGCTTTCTATAACTTGATTGGTTTAGCGTCCGGCCGCCTTTCCAGTGAATTCAGAGTCAGACGCGCGGTTTCAAGTCCCCACTCTCACGAGTATGTTTTTGTTTCTCGTTCTCAAGTTGTTGGTCTTTTTGTGACATTGGGAAGGTCCATTCCCGCCATTCGCGGTTCCTGAACCGGACACCGGGGTATATGACCCCCTCCCGCTCAGTGGTTTCTCAGCTATTCTCTTGAATCCCGGTTCGCTGTTCTCCCCTCGTCCTAATAAGTTTCCTTCTAGAGTCGGCTCTCCCCCAATTAAATGAATCGGACTAGGACTCCCTTTCCACTCCTGCTTTTCCTCATTTTTCGTCCGTCGTTCCCTCTTCCCCCCTTCTCTTTTTTGTGCTTCTTAGTGATCGCATTGCATCTGCCGTCTTGCTTGTGCCGTTTTTCTCCTTTGGGGCTTTTTTTTGTTGACCTTTTTCGGAGTTCTCTTTTCCTCGGTGGGCTGGAGCGACGCTCGACCTGTTTTGTCTCCTCGGGGGATGGTCTTTAGGGTCTTTGTTCTTTTCCTTTGTTAGTCTTTGACTAAGGCGGGACTTGGTCCTGTATCCGACCAACACTTGTTTTAGGCGTCCTTCCTTTCTAGTATAGTAGTAGCTCCTTTTCCTTCCCAGGGACTGGATCTCGCGCGTGTGACCCCTGTTTTGCAGCGTCGTTTCAAAACTATGGAATTTTTTTCTATTTTTATGTTTTCGGGGGCAGGCAGCTTATGGGGAGTTCTTACGGTGTTTTGATTAACTTGGCCGGACCCGATTTCCTCTTTCTATTAGCTTCTTTTCGTCCCTTTCTCCGAAGGGTTGCTTTTTTTGATTTGTTTGTGTTTTTTTTGGGGGCCAATTTTTTTTTCCTGTCCCTATGCTTTTTACCCTCCCTTCTTTTGAGGGTGATTTTTTGCGGCTGCCTGGTTGGATCGTTTTTGGCTTTTCGTCGTATTCGCAGTGCCTTTTTACCATACGGAACTTTCTTGCTTTTTCGTCCGACGGGGTTTAGTGTTTTTCCTTGGTTGTGGTGGAGTGAATTATTTTTCATGAGCTGACCTGGCGCAGCCGAGGCGTTCTTACACCCTATTTTTCTACCGGGTTTCTTGGGGGCCCCTCTTTTTCTCTTTCAAGTGTCTTCCCTCCCTGGCCAATCTCCCCCTTCTTAGGTACTGACCTTTTTGCGTGTTGCTCCAAGGACCCAGAATTCCCTCCCCGCCGCCCAACGCTTTTTAGCTGATTTCCCCTTTTTCCTGTGACGGCAGGGGAATTCAGCCTTCCCCTTGTTGGTTTCTTACAGCCTAAGGTTCTCCCCTTTCTCTCTTTTCCAGGTATCTTTATAAAACCCCATTTTTCGCGGCCGACCCAGCCCCAGTTTGGGCGGGCTTGTCTGTCGAAGGGGCACGTTTTTTTTTCCCCCCTTTCCCTCCCCGGAGGCCGGGCCTTTCCTCCTTTACCGTGGTAGTCACATCCACACAAGACTTCGTCCTCTTCCCCACTGCTTTTTGGTCACAAAATGCAGCGGAACAGACTTTTTCTCCATAATCGTTTGTTGTTTTTTCTTATCCGTTCTCTGTCCCTTTGTTTTTTTTTTATGAAAAGAAGTGGGCTTCGGACTTTCTGGTGGTGGTTCTTGATCTGACATACGTTTCAGCGAGGACTTGCGCTTTTTGGTCCGAGTTTCCTTCCGTTGGCGTTGCATGTTCCCCTTCCATAAGATCCGTCTCTTCCGCTCCGGTGATGGGCCCCCTTGGTGTTGCCCGGAGAAACGGGCCAGCTCGACCTTGCTCTCGTTGGTTGTCAGTCTTTTGGCCGCCCACAAAGACGCGGGCCTTCCCTCACTCCGTCCGTCGACAAATCGCCATCCAGGACGGTTCATCATTTTGAGTTTTCCCATATTTCGTCTTGACTCGGTTCCCTTAGGCTCACTTTAAAGTCCAGGACTTCGGAATACCGGAATCTCTGAGCTTTGCCCTTGTCGTAATAAGAATGTTCCGCCCGTCTCCCTGATGCCGCTCGTTTTCCTTTGGAGAACGTCATTTCCCCTGTTTGTGAAAGCCTTTTCTCCCCTTACTAATCAACCCCTGCATCCAATCCATCCTCCGCGGACCTCCCCCTCGCCAGGGCCTGAGCAACACCGCAAGTCGTCGTCTTTCTTTCGCTCATGCTTTCCCCCCATCGTTGAAAACCCATAAATCCCTTCTCCTCCCTTAAAATCAAATGCCGAGGGCCGCATCTACGGTCTCTCCCTTAACGACTCAACCCACCATTCACCCCCTTACACCACCAAATCCAATGGCCCTTTCTCCCCCTTTCTGAACAACCTCTATATATCCCAATAGGGGAATTCAAGAGGCACGTACTCGACTCGACCTTCAACACCAGATCCCCTACGCCTCAGAACCGAACCCAACCCCGGCCCGCCAGCATTTAGCCAGTCACTTATATTTTTCCAGATGTTCTCCCTGCATTCCTTCTCCCCCCGTCTCTCTCTAAATCCCCTTCATATTCTTGAAGGGATCTCCGTATCCTGCCGTCCTCCTTCAGCTCGAGGAACGGTTTTCCTCGCTCCTATTACCTTCTCCCAGTCCTCCCCCTAGCTGGAACAGACCATTCGCCTCACTGCTCTAACCCCAAGTCTCCGCTGTCCCCTGTCCATTGCGTCTTCTTCCTCACGCCATCCCTTCTTCCCACGACGCGTCAAGATCCAAGGTCAAATAACCAGACCAAAAAATCTAGAGATTAGGACCCCCCTCCTCACCCGTCTGTCTGAAGCTCTCCTCAATAACCGCACGATCTGAGTTTTCTTTGACCCGTTAATTGAATCCTCATGCGAAACGTTAGATTTTGCCCCCCAACTCCAATCGTTTTTGGACCCGAATGTCCACCGTTTTGTCCCCGATCTGAGGTGATTGATTCTACACCTCCCCCCAAGACGAGTGCCCTTTGGTCCTGCTTCCGGTTAGCCTTCTCCCATCTGTCCCTGGTCCCCCTCCCATTCTTCTCTAACTACAATGAGGTCAGTGTTGTAGTCACAGTGCACTCCTCCTGGGCTCGCCTTTGGCTTGCCTTCATAGACTGTCCCCCGAACCCAAATCGACATCGATCCCAAATTTTTTATCCGCGTGAGCGTGACCGTTAATGCCTTCACTAGTCCCCGTGGAAGACTAACCTCCCCCGGAATATTACGGCATATGACGCTTGGTTTTTTGGGTTGTACCCTCGTTAGGTCAGCATCCCTCGTTTATGCAACCTTTTATTCAGGTCAGGCTTCCGCTGAACCCCCTCACGCTTGTAGACGGTAGTCTTCTCAGATTTTTCCGTCCACAGGCCATATGGTTTCTGCACTTTATCTTCCCCCTGAACTTCTTTTCAGGTAGAATTGACTTTGTCTGTTTCCTTTGAATCGTAAGAGCCCCTCAGTTTCCTTGTGTTCTCAATCCCTTGAACATCGCGCGTTTCACGCAGTCTCATTCCGGTGGTTGGACACAACCCCTCCTCCCCGACCTTTCCATCGTAATCTCCCCCTCCACCTTATATGAAGATTCGTGCCGACAGGTCTCCCTAAGCCACTGTTCCAACCAACTTCCCCTTCTCCCCCCCACTTGCGCCCAACTCTCCCGGCGGCAAAGAACTCCCTGTGACTGAGGTTTTCGATTCAGACTCTCCATATCCCTCCCCCGGTTTCTCAAACCCCCCCCTCGTTTTCCCCCCCCGGCGACACTGCAGAGCACATGGAAGAATTTTCTTCTCTGTTTCCCCGTACATCTCCCCCCCCCTCGCCAGCATTCCTGGTCCCGCATCTTGGAGATCGGTGATCAGTTCAGCTCCCTCGTTCTTGCTCCGGTTGTCCCCATTCTAGTTCGTCTTTCTATTTTTGACGAAAGCACCCCGGCGGTCGGCGTCTTTATCTTCAACGGCTGCTCCTCCCCTTTTGGTTTTTTTATCATCCCGACCTCGCGCCTTCCCCTTGTCCCTCCCCTCGGGTCAGACAAAAACCGGCTAGCTTCCTGGTCCGGACCTGAACAGTTCATTTTAGAATCGCGCAGTTTTTCGTTCGTGCACAGTGCGTCCCTTCTCACGGCCCGTCGAAACAGTATCCCCCCGACAGGACAAGCGACTGGAGTCCGTTACCGTGCGCAGAACGACAGCGCGTTGTCTGTGGGCGTCCCCCCAACATTTGCTACGGTTGTTTTCGTATTGGAACTGGTTTTTCTGTGTAG
>Ga0179593_1272632_pt1 | contig 15301 bp, 15 predicted proteins | sample CZODoug2_1_08_16_FD_185931 | JGI IMG/M metagenome (GOLD analysis project Ga0179593, IMG submission 185931) | Vadose zone soil fungal communities from Angelo Coast Range Reserve, California, USA - CZODoug2_1_08_16fungal (PacBio error correction) | ecosystem: Environmental > Terrestrial > Soil >... | reverse complement strand
CTCCGGCCCTACGCTCTCTCCAGTATTTTTCCCCATTGGATTTTGGCTAAGTCCTTTCTCCGATCCAAGCTCATTTCCTTACGGGAGCTTCATCTTTTCCGACTCACCAATCCTATTTGTAACGACTCATTAGTCCCTGACCCCCCCTTCCTTCTGTCGGCCTTGAAGGGTTTTTTTGATCTTTGGTTCGCCCCCGTCCCCTCGTTTTGTTGATTACCCATTCGTCTCTCGGCTAAAGGTCGCTTTGTTTTGGTGATCGTTCTTTTTTTTTTTTGCACTCCTTTTCTGTCCCCGGTAACCCTTTTTCAACCGATCCGTCTTTTTTGTTCCAGAATTCTGCCCCCCCCTCTTGTTCTCTTTCCTGGCATCTATCCTTTTTTTACCTGATATTGTCATAGGCTCTTCGAGTGACACCTCCCCTTCCCGTCCTTTTATGGGGCCATCCCCCTCACAACGGTGAGCCCCCCCCCTCCCCCCCCCTTTTGATCTTTTTTTTTTTCTGGCCCTTACCCTGTCGGCGTGACCCCGGGAATATTTTTTGTTTCCCATATTGTCCCCCAGCCTTCTCTTTTCTTTCTTTTTACTTTTTTCAAGCGTTGCTTTTCCTCTTTCCCCCCCGTAACACTTTCCCGAGGGCATCCCGGACCCCCTTTTTTTTTTTTTTTAGGCTTGTTTTGAGGCAGTACAAATTCCTGTTTGCCGACCTTTCGTTTTTCTGCCTTCACCCCCGTTCCCTCTGACTGTACTTAAGAGCCACCCCTACGGGTTATAAACTTTTGTGGTTTTCCTCCTTTCCCCATTGTCCCACGGCTCCTTCCCCGGCCTGGATTCCTCTATTCCCTTCCTCGGTCTTCGAACAGGCCGACTAGTTTCCATTAGCACTCTCTCAGACCTTTTAGGGGTTTCTTTCCTTAGCTTTCCCTCCTTCTCCCTCTTCATGGGAACCCGTAAAAGGTATGTTTTTTCCATGAATTTCCTATTTGCGGCTTCATAAAGGGAATCCCTAGTTTTTCAAAGTCTCTCTCCCTCCTTATTTCATGCGTTTATTCTCAATGCTCTTTTTTTGTTAAAAAAGTTAGTTCTATTTTTTTTTTTCTTCAGTCCCTTTCTGAACTTTGCCGTGTCCTTAGTTCTTTTTTTTCTATGTTCTTTTTCCCCTCTTTTCTCCCGTGGCCCCCTGTTCTCCTCCCCGGTTTTTCCGTCCCCTCAGATCGCCCCTTAACCATCTTCGTTTCTTTCTTACCCTGTCATTTCCCCCTTGTGTTTACCTTTGTTGGTTGTTCCTCCGATCCTCTGGCGATCACCTTTAGTTCCGTACCTTTATCCCTTTAAGTATCTCCATACCTGCGAGGTTAATTAGCTTGCCATTTTGAAGTCGATTGCTTTCTTCCCCATCCAATTTATTCATGCTGGGCCTAATGGTCCGACCGTAGTATCCTTTTTTTTTCTTTAACTCTTTCCCTTCCCCAAGATCTCCCCTTTTCACGGATGTTCATTTCCTTCCCTACGTTTCTGACTTTTTAGACACCGACTCCTTTTTACCCCTGTAGCCATCTTGCATGGGGTTTTCCCTGTTATGATGACTGCTCCCGAGTTCTCGTCTTCCCCGGCCCGCCGTGGAGGATCAGTGTACAGGCTACCGCCTGTCTTTTTTTTCTATTCCTTCACGCTCCGGCTCATTCTCGCTTTACGCTTTTTTTTCTCTAGTACTCCAGATGAGTGGTGTCCAAGGTGGGCACTTTTCGGGAGGGGCCCACTCCTCATTTTCGTTCCATTTTTGTTGTTTTTTTCTTTTCCCCGACTTTTTACCTTTTTGAGTTTCCTTTTTTTTAGCTCCAAGTTTTTCCCCATGACCGATTTCCTTCCTTTTTTCGTTCCGCTTTGGTCATTTCTGCCCTCTGATTTTAGACGTCTTCTTGCCTGACGTTTTCCTTGCTCTTGGTTCTGTTAATGAGGGGCTCCTTACAACCTTCGAGTTCATAGAAATTAGAACCTCTTCCCCTCTCCCTTTGCTGTGGCTGGAGTGCCCTGCTCGGCATAAATCATCTCCTCTGTCTCTCCCCGTTTTTTTCCTCTGAAGGTCGCAGCGTGTTTTCCTTTTTCGCCTTAGCCTTCCCCTCTTATTGAGTTCCCTGTACCTCCTACGCTCCTTTTGGCTGCACGATTAAATCCCTCCTCCCCTTCGCCAAGTTGCCCGTTATGTCTCGGATGGTTTTCTTTTCCCCCTTTTTGATTCCTTGGGCCGCCCCATGTCACGAGTAGTCTTTGACATTTCCCGTGTTCCTTGGGTACGGATCCCCACCTTCGTCCAGCTCTGTCTCCCCCCTCTCTCGGCCGTTTTTATACCCGCCCCCTAGTCCCTTTTTCCAACTCGTAACATTTCGCTGTTTTTTAAATCTCCTTCCCGGACGTTGAAATCTTTAGGCCCGCGAGCTTCCTGTTTTTTTTTCTTTTCTTTTCGTTGGAACCAGACCGGGCGTTTTTCGCTTTATTGAGTCCATCCACCGTCCGCACGCCCCCCGTCCTTGATTCGGTTAGGAACGAACCCCCTCTTTTTCGCTCCTTTGATCCATGGTGAGCCTGGTTCGCCATCGTTCTTTCTACGATTTTTATTATCCTCTTTTTACTCTTGCTGCGAAACTTTCGTTTCCTGCATCCTCATTTTTTCCTCCGGTTAGTTTCTTCTTCCCTCTGGCCTCCCCCCCCCTAACTAAAGTTGCTGTCCCAAAGATAGGCCCCCTCCCCCGAGCCACGTATTCTCTCGGGGCTTCCCCTTGGCCGTTAGTAAGGTGCAAGCTTCCCGTTTTCCTTTGCCAAGCCTTCATAGAATTCTGAGGAGAAGGGACGGTGAAAAACATTATTTCCCCTTTTTTTTATCTTACGCATTGGGCAACTTGGCCCTTTTTTGCCCCCCGCTTTTCTCTTGGGATCCAAAGCTCATATGTGGGTCCATTGACGTTTCTTACAATGCTCTCCCCAATGTCTCTTCGCGCAAAACTATCAACTGACTCCCTCTTTTTTTCGCCAATTATAATGATTTTAGCGTGAAAAGTTGATCTTTCTCTCCGGTCCCTTCTTTTTCTCGATGAGCCGATCTTACGGAATGTAGGACGTCCAGATGTTTCTATACTTCCTTTATGTCAGTCCTTCATCAGCTATTAGGCGAATGTTTTTCTTTAGCTAGACAAATGTTTTTCAATGTTTGTCCCATACGACTTTAATAGTGCGTCTGTAACTTAGCCCTTCCCCGTTTTGCCTGATTAGATACCCAATAGGACTCCCTCCCTTTTTATGGTAGGGGACTTAAGTGGGACTTTGCTACATTCCCTCGGTAGCAGTTACCTTTCCCGTCAACTACCCAGGTCACCACAGAAATTTCTGGGTCATCCCCGTTTGTGACCCTGGCCTTTTAATTCGGCAGTAATGGTGGTACTACTCGTATAAAGGATTGTAATTTGTCAGTTCATCCCCATGATGCTCACCGTGTTTTCTCTTTCCCTCTCAACCCCCACCACAACCCCACTCCTTTTCCCCTCGTTGTCCCCTCACGGTTCGCTTTAGGAGTTTCCCCACTTTGCATAGAAAAAATTCCCCCGTATACTGGTTAGAAAACTCTGGTTATAATTTAATTTTGTTTGTCAGCGGTCGTCGTCATAGTGTCTTTCTCCCCATTCAGGTCCGTCCCTTGGTCGGGTCTGCTGCCGCCCCTCAAAGTAGTCCTCCCCCCCGGTTTTTCGTGACCTGTTCTTTTCGGACGGCTGGCATCCCTTCATCTCTACTCCTTGGTTTTAGCCCGCTCTGGATCCTCGGATTCTTCTCCTGGTCCTTGGTGTGTTTTATGTCCCTTCGCCCGCGTAAGGTCGCTTTCCAACGACCCCCTTTTCCAGTTTGAGGGGCGCGTGGGTCTGCGTTGTCCTTTTTTCTTTGTGTTTTCTCCCCGGGTTGCTACCGACGTTTCGCAGGACCTTGGTTTCCTTTTTCTTTTCCTTGTGTTGTGAGAAGCGATACACTTTTTGGATACACACAAACCACCTTTGACTCCCCCCCCCCAACCGCCCCACCCTCGACAAAAAAGCACCCCCCCCCCCTTCGGCACACCCAGCCTTCTCCCCCCCCCCATAAGAAACTACTCCGCCAAGGTTTTCACGGGTCACCCCTCCCCGAAGCGCCCGCGCTCCTCCTCTTTTGACTCCAGCCACCCCCCTCTTGCCCCCCCCCCCCCCCCACCCCCTCCCCCCCTCCTCACCACGCGTTTACGAATATTGCCATCGTTTTTCCTCCTCCTAGAGTCTGCTATAAGCGCCGCTTCGGACGGACGCCTCTGTCCTCAAGGACAGGGTTTCCTGGGACCCTTCCCCTGTACCTCGATCCCTTTTCTTTGACACACGAGCGGCAATGAAGACGGATTCCCCGCTCAACCTTTGTCCCCTATCCCCCCCCCCAGTCTCTCACGATCCCGGTATCCCTGTCATTCCTCCGGCCCCTCCGCCAGCAGCTTAAAGTGACTGACCTTTCTTATTCTCAGTTCTACCCCCCCCATCCCGTCCTCGAGGAGAGAACGATGTAGCTTTTAGGCTGTCTCCTCCCTCCCCACGCTTCCCGCTATCCCATGTTTCCTCCGAATTCTTGGGAGCTTTGCTTCTCCTTCTCTTTGTGTAGGAACGACCCCGCAGATACCTCGCTGGACTTTGATCGGAATCTTTTTCGCGCCTTTTTCACAGCGTCCAACAGCTTAGGCGCGCCTTAGCCTATCCTTTCCTCTAGTTTGCCCTCTGCTGACCCCGGTGCAGAGTTCCCATCCCCCTTGTGGAGCCTGCTAGGGCGGGCTTAACAGTCCTTCCGTCTCCGGTCGAACGGGAGGAAACCCCCCTTCTTTTTTTCCCCAGTAATTTACTATAGCCCCGGGTTGCCTCGCGCCTCCCGTTTAGAGCGATCTTTTCCCTTCCTTCCCCCCGTGTTCCTTCCTCGCATTTTGCCACCACTCATTCGGTGCTTTCCCCTCTTTCCTGTGCTCAACGTTCCTTCTCTCCCCTCTTTTTCCCCCCTTCCCGGTTACTTCTCACCCTGCTTTAAAAATGTACGGCTTGTTACTCTGTCTTTCCTCCACCTGGCTTTTTTCAGTCCCATTTTACACCCTCCCCGGGTTTTCTTCTTACCCCCTTCATTCGTGATACTATGGTGCGTCGATCCCTTCCACCCTTTCTGCGTGTCACTACTTTTGGCTGTTACCTTCTCTCCCCCCCTATCTTATAGAGATCTTCTTCCCTTTTTCCGTGACACGAAGGAGTATGATTACCCTCTTCCAATTTCATTCGTATCCGCGGTGATCCTTTTTTTTCCGTGAGTCCGTGCACCTCTCACTTTGTCCTTTCCGAATGCTTCACCCCTCTCCTCCACGATATCTGTCTCTTCGGCCGGGTCCCTGATCCCTTACCTTGTTTCCATTTTTCCTCGGTTTTTTTTTTTTACCCCGTACCTCAGAACCTTTTTTCCTTCCTTTATCATTTATTACGCTGGTGCTACGACTTTTATTCCCTTTCCTGTCCCACCTTCCATGCTGATTCGTCCTCTCACCCTTCACTCGATTTTTGTTACTTTTCCATTTTCTCTAGCTCACTCAGGCTCCTTTCTTTTCAGTCTAGCTGACATCATGTCAGATCTGTGTCCCGTATCTGCCTCCCCTTTTTTTGACTCTCCCTTTCTCCCTTCCCCTCCCCTTTTTCCTTTTGCCGTTCATCCCTGCCCGCCCCTCTTTCGAGTTTTCCTTTTTTTATCCCTCCAGACGGCTGACCCCCCCTTCCCCTTCTTAGAAATGGGATATGTTTCCCTCTCCCCAGCCCTCTACCGCTGTCGATACTGTGAGTCTTTTCCCTCCCCCCTTTTTAAATCGATTGGATCACTTTTTCCTCAGCGCTTTTTTTCTTCTGACCTCTGATGTTGTTCCTCAAAGGTATTGGCCAAGTATTTGACCTGGGTTTCCTCCCCCTCCTTTTTTCTTGTTGCATCCCTCTTGTTCTTCGTCGAAGATTCGCTTAAGGAACCTTTCCTTTTTTGGCGACTTTTATGGATCCTCTGTGACGCAAATTCTCTTGGAAATATACTCGCCATAAGTCTCTTTTTTCCTTTCAGATTTGTACCGTCCTCTCTTGGGGGATTTTCTCCCGTTCTAATGGGGGCCAAATAAAGGTAAGCAGCTCCCGGCTCTTTTTTTTCAGATGAGGTGTGCTCCGGTCCACCCTCATTTTCTCTCCCTACGTAGAGCTGATTAAAAGAAGATTAGCAGTTCCTCCTGACAACTGCGAGCCCTATCATGCTTGGTCTTGAGTTTCCTTCACCGTAACGAAGCTGGCTTGGAGGGAGGCGCGACGTTTGAGCCCCCCATGTCTGGTGCCCTCCACCGGATTCTCCTCTTTCTGGCCGCACTGTCTCCCTCCGAGTTATCGCCTCGTTCCATATTGCGCTCTTTTGTTTTCCTCCCTTGTCGTTGGGGCAAGTTTGTGCCCTTGCGGTCAGTTATTTGTTGGTCCCCCCTTTACCCACATGAGATTCGGCGAATGAGTGTTCGAAAGGCTTCGGCTTATCCGCACTCTTCACAAGGTGTGTTTTCTCCTTGCATCGGATTCCTTCTTATCGGATTTTCCTTCAAGGGAATGTTCCGAAGGTCCCTCAGCATTTTACGTAGCTAGTTTTCTTTGTCTCGGTGCAACTTTTTTTTCGGTCCCTATCGCCGACCACCCTGCCTAGTAGTTAAATGATCCACTAATTCGTTGTTCCTATGAGCTATCGATCCCCACGCCGTGGATACCCTTATCTTCTCTTCTTTTTCCCCCTCCCCCCCCTCCAGTTTTTTTGTTTTTTTTTGTTTTTCTTCTGAATTTCTCTCCTGGAGTGGGAATGATAACAACCCATCAAACTTCCCCCTGGTTGTTTTCTTTTCAGGCACTAAGTCAGCCTTTTTTCGCCGTCCTCTTCCTTTTAAATTACAGTCGACTGCTCAGCCACCCCTAGGACCATATCTTCTTTTTTTGTCCTTACGAGGGCCGTTCCTCCGGGAAGCTCCCATTTAAGCTTAGGGAAGAAAAGTGTATCTTATAGAGATTTCAACATCTCCTGTGCCCTACCAAAGTCCTTTCTAGTCGATAAGATTTTTTTCTATTTTTAGGACCTTGCAATCAACGTGAAGTTACCCCCCACTCTCCCTCTGGATCCTTCTGATAGGACGGCCATAAGTCCCACTTCACCGATTGCTCCTGAGGTCGTAGGGGTCCCGAAACAAGACCGGTCAGTGTCTTCCACAGGTCTGATTCCCCCCTACTCGTATAGACCTGACTTCGCTCTCTTTCACTTTCCCGGCCTCCCACACAATAGGACCTTTTCTTCCATTTTTGCCCCTTTCCGTAGTAGGCTGTTCAGGTTGTGGCCATCCCAGCCTCTATACCCCCTTTGATCAACGTTCAACTCAGTTGTCGGAAACCCCTGGCTTTTATTTGGATTCATTCGAAAATTGTGCACCCCCCTTCCGTTGAGGTCCCGACTTCGCTTTTTGGGCCCGGCTTCCTAGTAGACGTCACTGGATTAGTTTTCTTTACGCCAGGTGATCGACAGGTTCCGTTCCCACGACGTTGAACTCCTTTTTTTTTTCTTTTCTTACACTCAGCCCCTATGGGACATTTCCACCCTTACGTACCAGTCCGCGGCTCTTCGTGCCGTTCCCACTTCCCCTAGTTGACCCCCGATTTCCCTTGAATTCCAAAAGGCCACCGTCCCCCCATCCCCTAAGCCGTGGGGCGGAACTTGTTTCTCTAAATTCTTCCGAGCCCACGCCCTCGTTGATTATACCTATTCCCAGCTCTCCTTTCTAGAAGTCCTACCTGTAGGAACCCTTATTCAAGAAGTTGGGAGGCTGTACAATCATCTTGTTAGTTAGGGCTTTAGCCGCTTTTTTTAACAGCCGGATCCGTTGGTCTGCCTTTTGATCGGATTTTCGGACTCCCCCGCTTGCCTCCCTGATCGCCGCATCCTGTCGAGTTTTTTTTCCGGCTTTTTACTTAAGTTGAACTAGCAAGGTTCTTAATGTGCGCTCCGTTTCAATGCCGCATCCGTTTCTGGTCCTTTATCCCTAAAGGTGTTCCGCCTATTGAGACATCCTTCTTATCATGATGGAATTATTGGATGGTCTGCCTCGTACCTTTCTTTCCTATTTCTCCTTAATCGTGCGCGTTTCTCCGTACGCCCTTTCAGGAAACCCCTTCCCTGTGCCTAAGCCCACCACCGCTTTTTTTTCCATAATTTGTGGGCCCACCCTTTTTCCCCCCCTTCACTTCCATCCGGTTGCGTCCCCTCTCGACTCTTTAGTCTTACTTGCCCCCACTTTTGGTTCCCCTATTGTTTCTACTATTATTAGCCTTGGCGGCGTCTTTACTAGTTCTTAGTCCAGCACGGCTATTGCACACCCCCTCACCATCCCCACCTGGGAGAACTTTACCTTTGTTATCTTGACCCCCTTGGTTTCTTGGTTTCGTCTTTTAGCCTCCCCTTCCCCCGCCCTTCGTGGTACTTTTTCTGCCCGAACTTTTGACCGTCGTCTACCAACAGTTTTTAGTATGCCCCTTGTAGTTGCCTGTGCAGCGGATTCTATCACTGGGTTCCCTCACCGCTGTAGATCCTGGGCCCTTTTGTATCTTTGATGGTTTTCGTGTTTCCTTCCCCAGTGCAAACCCCTCCTTTCCCGTATCCTGGCGCGTGAAGCTCTTTTCCTATTTTCTCTTTTAAAAGTGTTCTGAGTCTGTGCGCCGGTGGTTCTCCCTCTATTCAGCCATTCCCCAGGTTCGAGTCGGGCCTCTGACAGCCCCGACCGACGTCTCTCGCCCCCCCGTTTTCGTCTCCTCCCTAGCTTCCTCCTCCTCCGTTTTTGTGGAATACCTCCCCCTCAAAAGGTCTTCGCGCTTTTCGTATTTCTGCACCGACGGGAGTCCCCCCCCGCTTTATGAGTCCCCATTGCCCGGGTAGAGACTTACCGAGCCCTCCCTCAATTCTTTTCCTGGTTCCCCTTTGTTCGGCTCCTCTTTTCGAATCGTTTTTACCTCTGATTGTCTCTGAAGTTTGCCAGAGGAACTATCAAACCCTTTCGGAAGCTCCCCCCAGGACTACTCCCCCCAGGCCGGGCTTGACCCCCAGTCGCCGATCCAGAAAGAGGTGGCCGTTCCCCCCGCCTCTTTCCCCTGCTCCCCTTAACAAATCAGGGTCGTTACTACACGTTCATTGTTGTTTTTTTCCCCCCATCCTCTTAAATGCAGTTTTTTTTCGGCTTCCGATGTGATCCCCCCCCCTTTGGACACAAGGCCCCCACTCTCATTTTCCCTTTGGCTTTTCGGGATAAAAGCTGTGTGAGTTTGGGACCCTTTTTCCATTTTTGGACCCCTCTCGCCCGTACTTCTGTTCAACGCTGCTGGATTTTAGACATTGAAACACGTTGGTACGCCAATGCAGGCACCTTCCTTCTCCCTAAGGCGAGTTTGACTTACTTCTTCCAAGCCACCGGCGCTTGATTTTTTGGTGACACCCCTTTCTGCCCTGAAAGTTTACCCCCTCGTTAGTTTCTCTTTCCCCACTTTCTTCTCCAACTCCCGCGGACGCGGGAGTTCTTTGCAGACCAGGGGCAGCTTCCCATTCCAACTTAATTTCCTTTTGACCACGGAGGCGATGGCGTTTTCAGCTCAGCCCCGAAACCCTTTTCCGGACGTAGTAGCAGTCGCCAAACTTAGTGATTAGGTCTTACGATCACCCCTTCCCCTCTCTTGCAGACACCCTCCCTCCCTACCTGAGGCGTCCTTGAACTGCTGTACCCTTCGCCACCTTGCCCCCCCCCCTTTAACGGCCTTCTCTTCTGACTCTCAGATTCCCCCTCTCCTTTCCGCTTTGCCCGCCTTCTGTTTGAATTTTCTGAACCCTATCTGATTGGCCCTTCCTTGCGACCTGACCAGAAGACATTTTCGTCTGAATTTAAGACCCCTGGAGGGCTTTGGTATTCCTAACTTTGGGCCTAGTCCTTTCGACCCTCCGATTTTTACTTTTTCTGCTTTTACCATTTGCGCCTTCTGAACCTCCTAATTACCCCACCAGAGTTTGATGTTTTTTACCCTTTGGAGTACAGCGTAGGCAATGTTGCCGTGGACCACCACCCCCGCCATCCCCTGTCGGTAAGTTTTTGGTAATTCTTCCCTTTCCCTCCCCAGCTTCATGCATGCGGGGCCTTCGGACCCCCATTCCCTTGTCGCTCACCCCCGGAAGGACCGGCCTCTGACCTATTCGACCCGGATTTTCCTTTAATTGGCCGATCTTGTAAAGCACCTCTGTGGGTCTACCCTTTTCAATCCTAGACATGTTGTTCCCGCCGATCGGAATCCCCCTTTCCACTTTTCTCACGGTGAATCTAACGCCAGCCAGAGCACCGTGTCTGTCTATGATTTTCGCTCGCATTTTTAGCCTTTGGTTCTTTCCTTATGAAGCTCTCGAAGAGAGTCTTACGGCCTTCCCGCGTCACGTTCTTCTTTTACCCTGTTTTCCCCCTCCACGAAGAAATAATCGCCATAATGATTTGTACCTTGTGCCTCCCAGTGCTCAGCCCAGTCTTAAATCCGTGAGTTTTCCCCTCTGGGACTTTTTTTCTTGGTTCGGAAAGGAACTGGAGGCCGATGAAGTTCCCGTTTCCCCTCTCCGGAAACCGCCCCTGATGAGCCTTGGTTTTTTCACTTTTTTTTTGTTTTTTTTGACGAGCTTTAACGGCGTTTCTTTGTTTTCTTTAGTTACCTTCCCTTCCCCCCGGATTTCTTTTCCTCCCTGCCTTCGTTATTCCCCTGTCCCCCCCTCAGTCCGGACTCTTCCAGTTAGGCCCTGCGGGCACGCGCAAGCTACGTTGGCCCTCTTTTCTCCCATACGATTTTTAACCCTTTCTTTTGGCTGGCTTTGCCTGGAATTCCCGGGTTTTTCCTCTCGTCGATCCCACGGCGTAGCTACCTGAGACCACGCATTTGGTCAGAGTGGTTTCTTGAGTCCTTGCCTTGAATAAAATTTATCCTCCGTTATGCTTTTCCCTCCTTACTACTACGTTTTTTTCTCTGTAGACCTTGGAGCCGGCGTGCCCATCCTCGCCCATAATGTTAAGGTCGAAGAAGCCTCTCGCGAGGGCCGGATACCTTCCCTTCCCAGACTTCCTCAACTCAGTATCCGTCCAGATCTTTGGCTTAGGGACCTAAGAGGTTTCAGGCCCTAGTGTTTCTCTTTTCTAGTCCGTTCTTTTTTTCTTGCATTTTTTGCCCCATCCACGTTTGTCTCTCTGCGCCAGCCCCCCAATTTAAGAGCGGTCCCACTTCTCTTTTGCGCGTATCCGCCGTAGTCTTTCCCCTAGGTATCCCTCAAGTGAGAGTCTAGTTTCCTTTTTGACCCTGTTGAAACAAGGTCACCTCTCCTATTTTGAGCCTTCTTCGCGGAGCAAACCTGAAAGGTCTTTTCCCCCTTCTATTGCCGTTTCCTCAATCTTACGGAGTTTTATTTTCTTTACAGCAAAGAGTGAGATCTTCTCATGGTGCTATTGGGGCTTCGTCCCCTTCGTTTGGACTTCCCCTTCCCTTTTGATCCGGTACGGCCGAACCTCGGCGGTATTTAACACACTGGAGCATGGCACATGTTTTTGACACCACTTTGTCCTTTTGTTCTGATTTTCCCCTTTTGTCCTTAAGTTCTTCCAACCGGCTTTCTCACTTGGACTTTCTCTCCAGTTTTTGCATTTTTATAGGGTCTCTTTCCCCTCCGTAGAGGTGAGCCTTTCATGATTTCCCCGTGTTTGGGTTTTCCGGCCACTCCGTGCTCTGTTCCTGTCTTTAGCAGGTATACCGATTTGGACAACCCCCTGCAACGAGCGACGGTTCTGTGCCTACATTTCGGGATATTCACCCGCTCGCGAATCCACCGATTGGGGGGTATTGATTTTGATATCACCTTTTCGCTCACCACCGTATTCTTCTTTTTCTAAAAGCTGACCCTTTATCTCCTTTCACAGGAGCGAACCTTTATACTAAGCTTCGTTTAGCTTTCTTCTCCCTTTTTCAAGATTGGCCTGCGTGTCTTCAAAGCGGACAATGCTCGTCTTCCCTGTCTTCGACAGGATTGCAGGACCCCGTCCTTTAAAGACTGTTGCCAGGCTCGGCCTTGTGCCTACTTCGACGGCTTAGTTTTTATGTTTTTCGGAAATTTGGACACGGTTGTTATTCGGTCTGTTACTAGATAGAATTGTAGCTGCTCATGTCTATCCCTCCCTGCCGTGGGAGCTGAGATACCCCTCTTTCAATGACCTTTCTCCACATGAGGAGTGGCTTCTTGTGATGCCAGAGTTCGTACACATAACCCTCTTTTTACTGCCTATTGACTGTTTTTAGGTCTCCGTCCCAAGAAAGGCCTCCCACTTACCCTTGGTTTGTGCTACTTAACTTTTGTGTCAACATTGCTTTGCACCAACTTAGAATTGATTTCTGTTTCCTGATTCGACTGTCGGATCACCCAGCAGGTGCAGCATTGATAGAGGTTCCCTACTCTTGTTACTGGACTTGCTAGGTGTGAAGAATCCTCTTTTTTTCGAGTACTCTTTTTTGATTTCAGTGAGTCCCCAAGCCCCTCCTAACCTACGTAAACTTTTTTCCCCGACAACCAAGCCACCTGTTTATAAATCCAGATGTGTCCTCGTCTTCCATTTCCTCTCCAAAATTGGTTTACCCGCCCCATGGCGTTCTTTGTGATGCTTCAATCTCCCCCTTTAACGTTCCCCCTCCCTACACCCTCCACCATTTTCCACAATTCCTAGTTAGTCCCCTTTGGGGTGTGTCTTATTTCTTTGACTCTTCACGCAGCTTGTCCTTTGGTGCATCGTCCTTCCTTAGACGTTCCGGCGCTTTTGAAACTTGCCCCCCATCCCCTTATGCTTTGGTTTGCCATTTTTTGCGCGACCTATCGTTGCATTTTTTCTTTTTTTTCGGTCGTGTTCAGTCGTCCGGCGACGCTTGAAAATTTGCCTTTCTCGCTTTTTTACGTTCTTCCCTATACGATCCTTACCATCTTTTTTGTTCTTGAGGCCTTTGGAGCGGAGGGACTGATTTTTTAAGCCAGGCGCGCGTTGTTGCGGTCGGGGATCCCCGCTGCTCTCCTGTGTCACTTCCGATCCAGGTGTCAAGGACCTGGGTATGCTCCCCCTTGCATAGACATTTTTCCCCTTCTCTCCTTCGTTGGTGTTCTGATTTTGAGAGACACGATTCCTTTCCTTCCTTTGCACTTTCCAGTCCCCGGTTTCCGTCTGTTTGTCCATGACATGGGATTCAAAACGTTTCTAATTTGTGACACCTTGCCTGAAGGGCCCCCTCCTTTCCCCTTCCAGAACCAAGCAGTAACGCCTATCAATTGTGCTTGACCCCCCGGGTGAGTTTCGTAGCAACAGTTTCGTCTTTTTTTTTTGTGCTAAGGGTCTACCCAATGTATTACACTGTAACACACCCCCCCAATGCCCATGTGCGACTACGTCTTTCGGCACCTTCCCCCCCAGGCTATCATCTTTCCTTTGACCCCCTTCCCTCTTCCTAGTCTACCCCCTCTTTTGTAGAGTTAAGATACACGTTTTTAACTCCCCACGTGTTTTTTCTATGCCACTTCGTTGGAAGCTTGTTTTGCTTTTCCGGCCGACACTTTTTACGCTTACTTTTTTTTTTGCCTTGCGTTTTGCACTGCGCTTACGACGACCACTCCCATAAGCTTTTTGCGAGTGACCACCTTTTAGATTATGCGCTGTCTCCCCATTGGTGGCGCCTGTGTTGGACGACTTTTTTGTGGTGCGTCTCCGCCTTACCATTTCCCCGTGCAAATAGCCTGCCGCATGCCTCCGTACGTTGGTCCGTTGTATTTTCCAGCTTTCTTTTCCAGCGTGTTCTGATCAGTGCCTTTGGCTATTCTCCTGCGTCTACCATTTGATGTTTTTGCCTGTTTTCGCGTGGGACTTGCGGTCTAACACAAGGACTCTCGTTTGCCCCTTGTTTTCTCCCCTTTCTGTTTGATTTATTTCCCTCATGGTTTTGGGTTCGTGGACGGGAACAGTCGGCTGCCCCCAGTGAGAGATTTTTCATTCTTGTTTCCCACCTACTTTCGTTCGATCATTCATCCCCTCCTCTTTCACTCCCAGGTCTGCTGGTTTTTTTTTATGTCCTTTTACCCCGGTGCGTATTAGCTCTCGGACTCGGGATTTTGGACCTATTCACCCTGTGTACCCCTTGATAGGGCGACTCCTTCCTCACGCGAAGCTTGCCCGTCTCCGAGAAAATCTTTCGGCCCAGAACCCTGTGCCTTACTCGCGTCCCAGTCCTCCTCCCGAAAGGCTCCCTTTCCTTAGAAAAGTCCGGTGCTGTCCAGAAACGACCTTCTTCAGGCGTACGACGAGAACCTTTTGGCCCTGGCCTGCCAGTCTTCGTTTACTTCCCTGCTCCTTCGCACCCTACTGTTTTTTGACTCCTTTTCGTAACAGTCCAGTACCCCCCAGTTTCTCTGAGGCTCTGCCCGGCATGCGACGTGGCCAACGAGCCCTTCCTTTCTTTTTCCCGAGCCCCTCATCAAGTTTTTAACGGTGCGGCCTGCTCGGACTTTGCGATACTTCCTTCCGATGAAGGATTGATCCCCATCTCCTCCCTGTCTTTTCCAGGAATTGGCCCGCGCCTACTTTCCCGTCAACGTTCCTAATGTGGGAGAAATGGTCCTCCGATCAAGGTTTAGACTTCTCCCGTGTCTCCCCGCTTTACCTTTTCCGATCCCCTGATCAAGCTTTACCTTTACAAAGCTCATCCCTGAGCGAGGACCTAGTTGTCCGGATTCCGCGACGCCTAGTCCTAGTCGTTTCCTAAGATCCCTGCTTCCCGATTCCTTTTCCGCCCTATTCTTTCCACCCTCTATGTGGGCCTCCCGTTTCACGTCCCGAATCAGTCCTCCCAGATGCGTGGGACTGTGGTGGTCCGACGGAGTTTTCGGATTTTTTTACGCCGCCGTGTTGTCCTCAAGATGTTCACGGGGTTCTTCTTAAACGGAGTCGGATGAACACGAATCTTTACTGCTTTCTCTTCCCCCTGGGCTGTAAAGGAAATCGTGATAACTTAAGATTTTTTCCGAGCGGCTTTTCTTGCGAGGATGCCGGTCGGGAGTACTGAAAATTCGGTCGGATTATCCCCCACTCTTTTTTCAGTGATTGTCTTCGTGAGTCTTGCCCACTGCAGGACCA
>Ga0179593_1716737_pt1 | contig 15302 bp, 24 predicted proteins | sample CZODoug2_1_08_16_FD_185931 | JGI IMG/M metagenome (GOLD analysis project Ga0179593, IMG submission 185931) | Vadose zone soil fungal communities from Angelo Coast Range Reserve, California, USA - CZODoug2_1_08_16fungal (PacBio error correction) | ecosystem: Environmental > Terrestrial > Soil >... | reverse complement strand
GGGGGAACCTTCTGGACAGGCCTAAGATTTCCTCCCGTAGGCGCAGTATCGAGATTGATGCCCTCCCGACCTCGGGTACCCACGCTTTGCCCCCCCTCCCTCTCTGTTGAGCAGGTCCCTTGTTAAAGGACATCCCTGGAAGCAATCCTTTACTATCCCCCCCGGGCTTTCGACCCTAATGAACGGTCCCCTTTTCCCCCCCCTAAAGCACGTTTCTTATAGTAGCCTCCCGTGTATGCTCTCAACCATCCCCCGCTCACTTTCTTTCAACTTCGGCAAATCCCAAGAAGTTTGCCAAATCCGAATCCTTGATTTCTCAGCCCGCATTCCGAGGTCTTCAAGTTGGGTCTCTTCTTTTTTGCTTTCTTTCTACATGCGGTTGAATACTTAGTTCAAGCCCCGAGCTCGACTTAGGTGCGAGTGACCCCCCTTCGATGGTGCTTGTCTTCCTGTTGGGATAGACTTCGAGGATTCCTCACCAGCAGGACCTTGCATATTGAATTCAGATTTCCCCCCTTTCTTTCCTGGGCTGTCCTTCCCGGGTCCTAACACAGTGGGGATGATGATGTCTCTTGGTTCAAGGGGATCTTCCAACAGATTTTTTCAGGTTCCCCCAGGTACTTTTAAAAGGTTGGTCTTGGCTGTTTTTAGTGCTTTAAAGACAGAGACAGCCGGGGACGGGCCCTTTTTCTTAATCCCGTTTTTGTTACTGCCCCCTTTACTTCAGAAGAAGGTGTTTTTTTGAGAGCGCTGCTTGGGATCACCCAGGCATGAATTCTGCCCCCCTGCAAGGCATCATGGATATTTTTTAAAGGTTCTTCCCCCCCCTCCCCAGATGTGGGACCACCCCTGTGTCAGAACAACACAACTTTCCCCCCCCAAAAACATTCGGTTGTGGAGGCCGAGTCTTCCACTCCTTACCCTTTTTTTTTTCTCCAGGCTTACCCTTCCTTTCCTTTTAATAAAGAAAAGGACCCGCCGCGGGGGACGGAACCTCGTGACTCTTACTTTCCTGCTCCCCTACGCAGCCTCTCCCTTCTCCCCCCTTTATGTACGTAAGTCGTTGGAAGGTTTCACGTCCACCATTACAGTTCTTTAGCTTTTTTTAAGGAATCCTTTTTTGCTTTCCTACACTTCGAACACCAACGTTACAACACTTGTACTCATAGGGTTACCTATGGATGACCTGCCTACACTTTTTCAATAGCCTACAGTGGGCCAAGATGTGAGTTGCATATACATGTTACTCGAAACCACCGTGATTCGAAGACCCCCCCCCCGAGCCCCTTCACGCGCTCTGTACCTTCTCTCCTTTACCCCCTGCCCTTTTGAAACTAGAAATTGAAGGGAGGCTGGGGGTTGTTTTTTGTTGGCCTCCCCCTTGAACTTATTTTTAACCGCTCCCCCCTGTTTTCCCGGGAGAGGGAACCTCCCCCGCGGTCTTGACTATTCCCACTCGGTTCCCTTAGTATACCCCCGCGAGAGATCTTCCGTCTTTGAGGTCCCCTCCCCGTCTGTTGTACCGGGTCGGTAAAATACAACCGCAGCTATTGTCCCGCTTCCTTCGGACCCTGGCTTCCTTCGCTCCCATTTTCCCTTGGTCCCTCCCGAACAAGATGCAACTATGTCCTTTCCCCCTGCAACGGTAACCCGTGCCCTCCCGAATTTCGTTGTGTCCCTTTTTCAACTTCTCTCCCCCAAAACGTCTGTTCTACTGCCCCCTGGTTTTGTCTGCTCGACAACGGTATCTCTTCCCAACGAATTTCCCTGAGTACCTTTCCTCTCCTCCAATGCCTTCACCTTTCCCGCCTCCACCACAACACGATTTTTGCCGTCTTTCGAAGCTTCTCCCATTCTAACCTTTTTTCCGTCGCTCATGTCTCCCCAAACCCGTCTGACTTTTCTCCCCCGCCCTTCAGGTTTTCCTTTTCCAGGCTAGTGCCGCTTTTTCATTATCAACGCCACTCTGATCCGGCCCTCGGTGCTGAATCCTTTTGCCGCCCTCCGCCTATGCGTTTTCCCCCTACTCCCCTAGGCGGAATACCACCGCGCTTCCTCTCGGAGATTCAGTTCCCGAGGCGATTTCCCTTGCGGGCGCTTAACCTCCGAAAACCCCAGTTCTTTATTTCCCACCAAGTCCTTCCCCAAAAGACCTACGGTTCCTCCTGCTCTTTCTTGCACTGTCCCACCGGCTTTTTGCAGCTTCTTTTTCGGCTTTCTTCCCCCCCCTCTGTTTCTTGATTTTCTTCGCTTGTTGCTAAAAGGGCGCATTTCCTTTCGTTGCAATCGGATTGCGACTTTCTTGTCGCCCCCCCCCCCCTTTTTTTTTCCGGGCGCTCCTAGCGTCCCCCCCGAACCCCCCCTTTTTTTCTGATTTTTTCAAACACAACCAGATTTGTAAGTTCATTTTTTTCTTCCCTTTCAATCCCCAGACGGATTCCCCCCCTCAAAACCCTTTTACCTCTTTTCCCCCCTCCCTGCCTTTCTTCTTTTACCAGTCCTTATTAAGCAGGAAACACTTTTCAAACGAACATGACTGAGATCTCGTGACGAGACTTTTTTATATGGCCTTCTATTAGTTCTTTCTTCTACCCTGTTGCTACTCCCGTGTATGGAGAGGCTCCAACCCTCTTTTTTCCGTCCGAGGCTCGAGCCGCCTCTCTCCTCTCCTTTTTGATGAGAGTCGCGGCTGCTGACTTGGGAAGGGCCACTTTCTCCTCTTTCAAATCAGGAAATCTCTTGCTAGAGGTGCTCCTTCTTTTTTCGGGGATCATCTTGAGTATCCTTCTTTTTCAGACAGAGACCGGAACCTTCGTTTTTTTTTAGTTGCGCAGTCAGGTTCGGTTTGCCAGTCTTTTCTCTGTCTACAGAAGTTGGGTTCACTTAGAATGTGGCATTTTCCCCAGCGTCCCCCCCTTGCTAGGTTTTCGCTCCTTTCCTCCCGTTTTACTTTTCCCGGGCCCTGACTAAACAACAGAACTTAAAAATTTTTCTTTGCTTTTTGGGTTTCGAAGACTCCCCCCTTTTTTGCAGCTATGCCGTTTTTCCCCCGAGACAGGACTTTTCCGCCTCTCCCTTTTCCGATGGACAACAACCCCCTGATTAACCGTTAGCTCGCGACGATTCCGCTGTCCTCCCCCCGCCGCCGACCCTCAAAGCCGAACCCCTCTTTCCTTGGCTGTTGCGGTTTCCCGACTGCCGTGCCGTCGTTTCTTGTTTTTTCGGTTTGTGCAAAGCTGAGTTGACAGCACTTTTGGTTCGGAAGCCACGGTTTACGATGTTGTTCTCGATTCTTTGCCTCTTCTTTTTTTCCGCCGATCTTTCGTTCGTTGGTTTCATACCGTTCGCTTGTCAAAGTACTTTTCCATATGTTTTTTTTTTTTGGCTTTCTCCAGCCCCCCCTCTCCTCCAGTTTCTTCATTCGCCCCTTTTTTCCCAGATCGTGACAAGATCGTCTGACTGCGACGCTGTGTTTTTTTTTATCTTCACCATGTTTTCAGTCGGTGTCCGTTTTGTTCCGACTAATTCAGAATGGTTGTGGCCCCCGTCTGCCCGCGGGCGCCTTCTTGTGATTTTTCCGCTGTCTCTGTTTCCTTCTACCTTTCCTTTCTTTTTTATATGTTTTTCAGCCTCGATACCTGTTTCCTCTCCCTTCGAACAGGTAACTCCTCTTCCTTTCCAGACGTTTTTGACCCCGTGATTTTTTTTTTCTTTTCCCCAAGTTTTTCCTGCGCTTTCGTTACTTCGGGTTCGTTCGTTGCCGACTTGGAAACGGCATAGGGCTCTTTCTTTTCTTCCCTGGCAGAGCGCTGTTTTCACATGTTGCCCGCGTTTTTTACTGAGTAACTTGGTCTTCTTTTCCCCCACAAGGGGTGGGGGTCGGCTTCTGGGGGGTTGGGGGGGGGGGGGGGGGGGGGCGGGGGGGGTGTTTGGTCTGGGGGGTGATGGGTGGGGGGCTTCAGCCAGCTGGCGCGCGTTTTGCGGGGGGGGGGGTTGGTGTTGGGGGGGGGGGGGGGGGGGGGGGGGGGTGGGTGGGTGTGTGGGGGGAGGCGGCATGGGGGGGAGCTCGGGGGGCGTCTTTCCCCGACCGTTGTTTCGGACGGGGGTGGGGGGGCTTTGGGGCGGGGGGCGGTGGGGGGGGGGTGTGTGGGTTGGGGGGGGCGGGGGTGCGTAGGGGGGGTGAGGGGGGGGGGGGGGTCTGGGGGGGGGGGGTGGGGGCGGGGGTCGCGGGGGGGGCTCTGGGAGGGGGGGTTTGGGGTTGGGGGTGGGGGTGGTTTGGGGGTTGGGGGGGGGGGGGGGGGGGGGGGGTTGGGGGGGGGGGTGGGGGTGGGGGGGGGGGTGGGCCGCTGTTCGGGGCTGGGATGGGGGGCGGTGGGTTGGGTGGGGTGAGGCGGTGGTCGGGGCTGGGGGGGTGGTTGGGGGGGGGGGGGGGGGGGGGGGGGGGGGGGGTGTCTGCTCGTGGGATGCCGGGGGGTGGGCGGGTGGGGGGGTGGGGGCTTTGGGGGGCCTTAGGGGGGGGCGGGGGGGTTTTTCGGGGGGGGGGGGGGGTGGGGTTGCTTTGGGGTGTTGGGGTTGGGGGGTGGGGGGGGGGGGGGGGGTTTAGTGGGCGGGGGGGGGGGGGGGCGCGGGGGGGTAGGGGGGGGGGGGTGGTTGGGGGGGGGGGGGGGGTTTGTTTTGGGTGTGGTGATGGGGGTGGGGGTGGGGGAGGTGGCGGGGGGGGGGTGTGGGGGAGTTTGTGGGGGGGGGGGGCGGTGGGTGGGGGGGGATGCGGTTGTGGGGGGTGTCTGGGGGGGGTGTGGGGTCGTAGGGGCGGGGGTTGGGGGCCGGGGGGGGGGGGTGGGGTGGTGGGAGGGGGGTGGGGCGGGAGGGGGGGGGGGTGGCCGGGCAGGCGCGGGGGGGGGGGGTGGGGCTGGGGGGGGGGTTGGGCGGGGCAACAAAAAACCCCCCCCACCCACCCCCCCCCCCCCCACCGCCACACCCCCCCCCCCCCCCCCAAAACCCACCACCCACCCCCCCCCCCCCCCCCCCCCCCACCCCCCCCCCCCCCCCAGACTCACCCCCCCCCAACAAAAGGGGGGGTTGTGTTTTGGGGTGGGGGGGGGGGGGGGGGGGGGGGTGTTTTTGGGGGGGTGGGGTGTGGGGGGGGGGGGTGGGGGTGGTGGGGTTGGGGGGGGGGTTGTGGTGTTTGGGGGGGGGGGGGGGGTTAGTGGGGGGGGAGGGGGGGGGGGGGGGGGTGGTCTGGGTGGGGGGCTTGGGGGGTGGGGGGGGGTTTGGTGGGGGGTGGGTGGTTGGGGGGGGGGGTTTTTGTGTTGGGGGGGTGTGTGGGGTTGGGGTGTTTGGTTGGGGGGGCGTTGACAGCAAAGCTCGAGGTTTAAGTACTTTCTCCTTCCCTTTTCCGAAAGTAGATTTTCTCTCCTCCCCTCGCTGAGTGCTTTTTATAAGACTTTCCTATACGTCATATTCTTTTCCCGGTGTTCCGTTCATTTGCGTCCGGGTTAAATTCGGCCCCTCTTTTCTCCCTGTCAATGTCCCCACGGCCTTTAATTTTTCAAGCTTTTCCCTTCCCTTAGTCGATTTACCGTTTTTTGTCGGGGGTAGTGCTTCTTCTTGCTGCTCCTTCTCAAGGTTTACTGACTTCCCTTTCCAATCCGCCCTAAAGTATTTTTGTTAACCGCCTGGCGTCCACGTCGTGCAGCATTTCCTTTTTTTTTGGGTCGAATTTTTCCCGTTTCCTTGCTATTTGAATCTTCAGGTTTCTTTCAGTTTCTCTTGCTATTTTGACCCCATTGGTGTTGGCCACCTTTCCTTGGGGAACTTTCGTACGCGGAATTTTCCCCGATCTTTTTTTTTGTCCCCCTGGGTGCTTATTATGAACGGTTAATTAGCACTCTCGCGGAAACAAACCTGTTTTGATGTGTGGGTTCCTTCCGCTTTCCGAATTTGAAGTTTTTCCAGTTCCCTTTTTCCCCCTTTGGTCTTTTTTGTGTTTCGTTTTAATTGCCGGTGTTCTAACGGGATTTGCCCTTTGGTTAGCGAGCGGTTCCTCCCTTCGTGTTTGTGTCTTAGCAAACACCCGGGCTCTAACGTTCTCTTCTTTCCCCCCCCGTTCCTTTTTTTTCCACGCCGAACACCCCCCCCCCTGAAGGACCCCCGTGATTACATTGTTCGACCCCCAACCCAATTCTTGTGAAAGGACTTTCCCCTTCCGTTTGCAGGAAACAACCCAATTTTTGAAACCTCCGCCCTCCTCAACAGCCCTTTTTCTACTACAAGCACCGGCCACGATTTCCTTCCCTATGAACTTCTTTTCCTGGTCCTCAAGTTCGGCATCTGCCTTGGAAAACACCTTTCTCTGGACTTTGGACTTTTCCAAAACTCGAGATATCTTTTCTATTAACTCCCCAGAGCATTGGTTACCAGTAATTCTGCTTTTTTTTTCCCCCCCACCTCTTCATGAGATTCTTGGAGGTATTCCCTTATGGGTCGTACTTATCTACACTCTTAGCTAATAGGATTTTTGGTTCTTTTTCGTTGCCTCCTTTCCCATGCGAAAATATTGAGTCCCATACCCCTACCATCTTACACTCTCTGTTACATAGACAGAACTACTCCTTCAAAGGCTTTCCTTCGCACTATTCGGTGGCATTTCCTTCCCTTTTGCTAATTCCCAGAATTACGTCCCCTTTTGTGCTTGTGCTTCACCGGGACCGCGCCCAGTTCTAACAGGTGTCCCGTCTCAATAAAGCCCTCTGAGATCTATTCGGAACTCCCCCTTCTTTCCCACCAGCGGAGTTTTTAGGCGGGGTGTGTCCTACCCTGCAGAGCCGGCGGCGGGAAATCAGCCCCCCTTCTTCTTTGACTTGCCATTTTTTCCTCCCCTTTTTCCGGCTGGCCTCCAAGTTTTCCCGTTTCCTTAGCCAGGCGCTGCGGCCCCTGATTCTCTTTGCTTTGGGCCCATTGGGATACCTCCCAATCATTGCCTTTTTCCCTTTCCCAAAAGGCTTCTCTAACTTCTTCCGCACCACGGTCTCTTTCCCCCCCACGATATTCAACCTTCTGCTTTGAGTCTTTGACAGACACACTTTCCCCTCAATAAAAAAATTCCCCAGGCGCCCTTTCACCCCCTCTAAGTATTTTTGAAGGTCTGCGTACCCGAAGCCGACTCTTCCCCCCCTTTCTCACCAACCTTACCTCCTTTCTTTAGACCCTTGATCGTCGTTCTGTTCTTCTCCCCCCCCTGCCACTGCTTTGAATACTTTCCTGACGGAGGATTGGACGCCATCGGCTCAAGGTAACTATTCCCTTCCCCCTGAGTTTTTAAAAATTCCCCCCCCCTTTCGCGGAACAACCCTCGAGATGCGATGGAGCAGACAGCTTTGTTAGAACCTCTTTTAAAAGAAAAATTTTTCCCCTCAGATTCCCCCCCTTTCCCCCCCGAAGAGCGGCGAACCTTCCGGGCACAGCGGTTACTTTTTCAGCCCGTGAGCTCTTCCCCTTTTTTTCGGCTTGATGCACCCCTACGGCTTTCGATCGTCGCTCTTTTTGCAGGTGCGACCTGCTCGGAGTAGGGTCTCCCTTCCACCGGTCGCCTCTCACACTTGAGGCTTCCGGCCCTCCACCAGCTTGTCTTGCCTATTCCAATACGATTAAAGCACAGACTTCCTCCCCTTTTTCCCTTTCATCCGAAAACTCCCTTCTCTTTTTCCGCCCGATTTGTTTTGCTTGTTTATCCCCTTCCCGTTATTCGCGCCCCACCTAAAGAGGCAGGACCTACTGCCAGCGCTTCCCTTCCGGCCAGACTGACTTTCCTTTTCACTGATCTCTTAGCTCTTTCCCTAAAGGGGTTCTCTTCTCCCATATTCATCAACATCTTTTTTCTCTCCGAGCGTTTCCAAAAGCAGAAGCGTATTTCTACTCATCCGTGTTTTGTTTCTCTCTCTTTTCTGCTGCGGTCTTTCTAGACCCTCTTTCTTTTATTGCTAGAGCGGCCTCCTTTCCTTTTTCGTAGCATCGGTCTCCTCCGGGCATTGATTCCAGGAGCAAGAGACAAGTCCCGTCTCTTGCCGTCTTCCCGCTCGGGTTTCCCCCTTTTCCTTTCTTTTTGCCTTCCCGTTCACTCTTCTCAGCGACAGGCCTTCTCCCCCCTCAGGTTTTCGTCTCGCACCGACTTCAGTATGTCCTCCCTTCTTCAAGGCATTATCCTCCCTACAAATATGGTTCCTTCCTACCCTTCTTTTTTCCGGAATGTTCTCTCCTCTTGCAGGCCGACACCGACGCTTTCCCTGATGGTTTTTTACCTATTGATCCCCTGTTTAGAAAAGGATCCTAAGCTCCCTTCCCACCTTCCCGCCGCCCCCTTCCTAGCGGCTCTTCCACTTTTTCCGATGGTGCAGAACTCACAGATCGTCCTTGGGGGAGGGGGAAGCGGTCGCGGCCCCGACCCCCTCATCAAGGTCCCTCGTCAAGCTTCTCCCTTCCTAATCGCCTCCTTTTTGCGACTAAGTTCTCGGGGGTGCCGCTAATAAAGGGTTTCCATCCGGGGACTCCCCCCCCCTATTGTCCAGTATTTTTCTCATCCCCCCTCTTTTTCCGGATCAAAGCAGTGGCCCTTTTGTTGAAACAAGCAGGCACTCCGGGGACATTTTCTTTCTTGACTGAGTTTCCATACGAGTTTTGTGTCTTTTTTTTTTTTCCAGTCTCCCCTTCCTTTTTTCCTTAGTAGGTGAGAATTTCTTTAGACCTCGCTCAGCACATACTTTCATTTGTTTGTGGAACCCCCCTTGTTTCACTTTTCCCTAGCTTCATCAAATGTCTGTAATCCTTTCCTTGTCCCAGACACCGTTTGCTAGCGAATTCGCCCATTGAGACTTCCCCCCTAAATAGCCGTTCTTTTCCTTTTTAATGAGTTGTACCTTTTCCCCTTTCCCAAACCGGCGACAGGAAAGAAGTCGTGTTCCCCTTGAAGGGACTCCGCTTTATAAAGTTTAAATCTTTTTTCCTGTTTCCAAAGGAGAGTCTTTTTCTGTGAGACCAAAAATGGAAGAGCTCCCTTGGATATAGACTTGGATATGAGTTGGTTGCCAGTGGGTGTGGGGTTGGGGGGGGCGGGTTGTTTTCGGTGGGGGGGGGGTGTGGTGGTGGGGTTTGTGGGTGGTGTGTCCCCCCCCCCGCTACAGACCTTCCGCGGTTCCTAGTAGGCGAGTCCGCCAGGCGGATTTACGCTTTTTTTTTTTTCTTGCCTGAAGCTATTTCTTGCTTCCAGTTGCCGATAGATTACAGGTCTTTTTCAAGGTTTTCTTCCCTTCCCAACAGGGTTTTCCCCGAACTTCTTTCTCCCCCTTTTAAGGGAATTCCCCATTTTCGGGCCAAGTTATGCTGCGGATTCTTACTTACGCTATTTTTCCCCCGATAGAGTTTCTTTCGGGTTTTCCTTTATGAGTCTGCTCCGCGGATTCATTTACTGAGTTTCCACCCAGCAGTGGACCCAATCCCTCCTATTAGCGATTGACCCTCCGCAGGTTTTCGAAGGGGTCCCTTCTCCTTTTTTGCACGGGGTTCCTTCATTTGCCGTGATTCGCTGGGTTGCATGAAGCGTAGCGTGAGCCCGACCTTTCCTTCTTTAAACCTTGTCCTGCTTCTCCCACTGGTTTTGCCCCCTTCGGACTGCTGGGGCCTCTCTCCCTTTGTCGTACCTACCACATAAGGAACCCTTTTTGACTCCCCTCTTCGGATTCTTATTACTATGTCATTTCTTTTTCGCACTGTATTGAACCCCTGTGATTTCGTTGGGGAGCACTTCGATCGCTTCAACATTCATTTTCCTTTTAGTTTGTTGTTATTGACCCCTCCACCGGTTTTCATTGGTGTTTTCTTCGTTCAATTGCCCGATTCAGGGTTTTTACTTCTTCATGCCGCACGTTTTTTTTTTTCCCCGCCCACTCTTTCAGCACAATCCCTTCGGAGACCCCCCCCCTAATCGTGATAGGACGGCACTTTCCCCCGGTATCTCCTCTACCGCAGAACCCTCCCCCTCTTAGCTGGGTCCAACCACACCTTCCCCTTTGTTCCTCGCTGGCTTCCCAAAATACAACCCTCAGCCCCCCCGGTTGTTCCCCCCCCTTAGAACCTTTACCTCCTTTTCTAGGCCAGCCGCCTCGGCATTCTCCTTCCCTATGCCAGTTTTTTTTCTTCGGACTCTCCCCAGCATTCCCCCCCCTTTGGGATTTTTCAGGACGTTTTTTTACCGGTCACGCTCCAAAATACCGTCGAGCCTGGAATTGATCTTCCTTCTTCCCTTCTTTTCAGATTGAACGTCCCAAATAACTTCGACTTTTGACCCTTAGCCCTCCCTTTGGACGACTAGTTTTTTGTTTACCTTTTTTTCCCCCCCTCTTGGCAGGTCCCTTTCAATCTCTCATTCGGTTTGCTTTTTTTGCCATATAATGGACCCTTTTTTGATAAATCGGCTCCACCCCTCCACCCGTCACCTCCACACGTTCTCTCTCGAAGAATAGAGCTTCTTTCGAACCCTCAAATTGCATGAGGCTTGTCCCTTTTGCCCATTAACTTTTTGCTTTCCTTCCAACTCCTTCCCGGTTTGACCTCCCCCTTTGCAACCGCCTTCTGTATCTCCCTTTCCCATCCTTCACTCCCAGCTTCGGAATCAGCCGCTGTCATCCTTCAATGGAGGGCCCCAGCCTCGGACTCCTTCTCCTTCTTGATTACCCCTTGATTTCCCCTCCCTCGACAGAGAATGGAAGAGATTCCTCCACCGCTAAGCTTTAAATTTGTAAGTCCTCCCCCCGTAGTTTTCCCATTACCCCCTCTGCCCTCCCCCCGAGCCTTCACCGCAAGCAAGGCGCTGCGGGTTCCTTCCCCCCCACCTTCTCCCAGTAATTTTTTCTTTTGGAGACTGTAAAAGTCCCCTTTCAAGTTTCCCTTTCGCTGTGCCCGGTTTCAGAGAGACCTTCTAGTCTGTTTTGGTTTTCCCAACTGTTAGGCTGGTCAACTTCTCCCCCCCGTTTGATTTTCGACAGCCCCCCTTTTTTTTTACACCCTTCCCCTCCCTGCGCACGAGATCCTCGATCTGACTGATGTTCTGCGCGATTGGACTATTTTTCCTTTTCTCACATCCCTTTTTTTGGATTTTTTCCTATTCCCCCCCCCTCTTCCCCCTAGTATTTTATCCCATACCGCATTTCCCAGGAGTGGCTCCTGATTCTAAACTTCTCCGGCACTTTTTTTGACGCCCCCCCCCTTTATTCCCTTCACAAAGTATACCGGTTCCTCCCCTTCCTTGATATAGGAAGTTCTTTTCGCGATTCTGTTACTACAGCTTTAACGGCCACCTTTTTTCCACCTCGTCCCCTCCGCTTTGCCCCCCTCCCCCCGAAGTCCCCTCTTCTTCCGGGACCCCCTGCGCGTTCTTCTTGGCTCCCTGCTTCGGTCTCTTATGCAACAGCGTTTTCTTGGGGTTTTCTTCAAGGGCAGACTCTTTTTTTTTCCCACAGGGCTTCCCCGGATGCGACCTAGTTTCCTTTTTTAGCGGTCCATGCCGGCTTCCTCCCCAGAACCCAGACTTACTTGAGATGTGCACCCCCCACCAGCAACCAGATTTCCTTCCCTTTCACCCTCCTACTGACTTAAACCCCTCTCCTTTCGATTTCTGTCGCTTATGCGTCCCCCCGGCTTCAACTTCTTCCTCCCCCCCGACGGACCCCCTGAACTGCCTCCGCCGCGCCGACGGTTTTTATGGCTCCCCTTCCTATCTGTCTCGCGCGCGTCGATCATTGATAAGAAACCCTGGGCTGTTCTGACTTCATCCCCCCCTCCTTTCCCGCTTTCGAGCCAGTTTCCCCCTCCATCAGCCTTTTCCTTTGAATCCTTTTCGAGAGATTCCTCTTTTTTTCTGGCTCTGAAATCGGAAAAGATGTTTCATATGAGAAGAGGGATAGCCTCCCCTTCTCAGCCCGGGGGTCTATCCGTCAGGAGCACTCTTCCCTCCCTTTTAGAGTCCCTCCCTTGCTTCTTTGTTAGGTTTGCCGTAGTTTTAATAACGGACGTTGTACCCCTCGCCTTTCCTCCCCTCCGACAGAATCGAGTCCAACGCCCTTCGTCTTAGACCCTTTTTAACTTCTTTCACTTGCCCAACCACAGACCAATATGGTTGCTTTGGGGTGTCCTCCTTCCCGTACCCTTTTTGGGTTCTGTTGTGCGCTCTGCGCTCCTCGGAGCCCGCCGTCTTTTCTCGCATTCTTTCCACCTCCATGTTAGAAACGGACCTTTTACGATATGCACTGTCCTTCCCCCTGTTTGTTTCACTAAGGAGATCGGTCGGCGCCGGAGCTTCCTTCTTGCAAGACAATTTCCCTGTAGGGGTTTTTTTCACCTCTTCCCCACTGGGTTCGGCTTCGGTGAGGGTAAAGCGTTTTCTCCCCCCCGTCAATGTTTCTATACGCCCTCGCGAGATACCCGATTTTTTGATGACCTTTTAGTCTTTTTTCACTCCGTTACATTAGGTCCCTGGCGCCCTCCAAGAGAGGATTCATCCCATCCCCCCAGTGGCAGGTTTAGCTAACTGCTTCCTCCGGGGCCATGGGTCGGGAGATTTTGTTTCCTCTCCCAAGGGATCGGAGCTTAGAGTAGGGAGTCTCTTCCCAACGTTTCCCCCCACTTCCGTAATCTGTTTTTTTTTGCCGCTTTTTGGCAATTTTTTTTTCTTTGTTTCTCCTCTTCTAACCCCACTGTCTGTACCTCCTTTTTGATAGTTTTGAACCTCCTCGCCCTTCTTTGTCCCAGGTTCAATTTATATCTGAAGTACAGCCTTCTCCCTCTTTTTTATTACTTTTTGTCCATTTTTTCCACTTCCTCCTCTCTTTTAGTGATTGCGGGAAGTTTCCCAGCGATGGCTACCGTTTCTTCTTTGAAAACCTTCCTAGGGCAGTTGGTTTTACTTCCCCTTCATCCCGGTTTTCCCTTTTCGAGAAACCTTCGGGTGCTATCGCTTCCCTTTCTTCAAGGATCTGCGGTTTTGTTTTTTGGAGTTACCCTTTGGGTGGGGGGGGGGGGGGGGGTGGGTTTTTTTGGGGGGGTTGGGTGTGGGGGGTTTGGGGGGGGGGGGTGTTTTTGGTGGGGGGGGGGGGGGGGGGGGGGGGGGGGTGGTGGGGGGGGTTTGGGGGGGTGGTGTTGGGGGGGGGTTGGGGGGTTTTTTTTGGGTTGGGGGTGGGGGGGGGGGGTTTGTGGGGGGGGTGTTTTGGTTTGGGTGGTTGTGGGGGGGGGGTGGGGGGTTTTGTGGGGGGGTCCAGCCTCCCCTCCTTTACGACGTAGGAGCTTTCGGAGATTAAGGAAGATCTCGAAGCTTTAATTCCCCCTCTTTCCGATCTCCCTTCGCGCCCTGCTTTCTCACAACGGAAGTTTAAAATTCCTTCGCAATTCTGAGCCCTTCCTTACTTTTCCGGCCACTCCTAAAGGCCCCCTGCCGTTGTCATCGTCGAAGAGCTCTTTTTTATGGGGGGTAGTGCAGATGAGGGTTCATAGTCACACTTGTTTTCGTCCTTTTCTTCCCCAATCCCCCATTTTATATCTCTCACCTGTCGCAGCCGCAGGTTCCCCCGGTAACTAAGCCGTTAAAACGTATTGCGCATTTATGTGTTCGATTCTGTAACGTCCGTCTTTCCCAGTGTTTAATAGTAGGGCAGCCCCGTCCCTCGACGGTAAGTTTCTGCAATTACAACTGTAGATCCCATTGGGGTTTCCTTCTGGCTGTCCTTCCTTGCGTCTTCTTAGATTGAAGGAAAATTGCCTCTGTCCGATAGTGCCGGTTTTGGTCTTCTTTACAGGCGTATCCTTTTTTGATGAGTTCTTGGGAGCATAAAGACTCCCACAGAATTTGGAAGGTGTGTTTTCCCATTCCGGTCCCCCTGTTTTGTCCTTGGGTCCCTGGGTTTTAAAGCCGCTCTGCCGGGTTTTCCTCATAAAGTTAATTTCAGCCGTGTTGTGGGAATCATTCATACTCCCCCCTCCAATTGAGAGAGCTTCCCGAACCCCCCCCGGGCGCATGAACTTCTTTAAGCACCTCGGTTTTTTTCCTTCCTGTGTCATTCACCCACTTTTCCACAAGTCCCCCCAACTGGTGACCCCCTCCGTTTCACTCCTCCCCCCAAATTCGGTTTTTTTACTGCGCCCTTTTTCTCCCCCCCCAAAACATCAAGACAAAAATGTTTTCCTGCTCCTTCATGACCCCCCCTCATACAAGCCCCTCCAGAGAAGCTCACGCCTTCCGTACTCTTTTTTTCTTTGGGTCTCTATACCCTCCCTTTTGACCCTCCCCTTTTTTGGAAAACCCATGATTATCCTCAGAGAAAGTTTCCTTCTCTCCCCCCCTTGGCTGCGTCCCAACTCCCGTCCTCGAACGGCAGGTACAATACCCCCCAACGTGACCCCCATGGATTCGCGTTTTTGGTTCTCTTGTTTGCGGCTGCGCCCCCCCCCCTAGCTATACTCGGATTTGGGAACACTGTTGAGTTTCCCCTCCCCTTTTCAATCCCCAGCATTCCTCCTGATTTTTCTCTCATCTTTCACCCCCCCTCCAACCTTCCCAAACGAGCTAGCTAAGAAGAGAGTACCGCTTTCGCACAGTTCGCCCTTGCTTTCTTCTTGGCCGGTACCTTTTCTCCTTTACTTTACATTTGCCCCCGGTTTTTTTTCCCCCCCCCCTTTTCCGGAAACCGGGCTTTTTGCGTATGGAGAGATCGCACCCTTTGTCCCACTTTACTACAGGATTTTTTTCCTTCGAGCTTTTTTGTTTTACTCTCTCGGCCTAAGTAGGAAACCCTTCTAGACGTGGAGTTGTCCCCGGGCGGGTTCAATACCCGCGAACACAGCTTCTTTCCTGGACTTTTCTTAGATACACCAGGCTTTGGCCATTTTTCCGCTCTTGGAAGAGCCGATGCCTTTCATTCAAGAAAAAAGCTGCCCTCTTTTTTTCCCGACCCTCACTGCAACTTTCGGCCTCTCTTTCGAAGTCGACCGTGGTTTTCTGGAGACAACTTACCCGAAAATAAGGGTACTCCCCCTTGTAGAAACCAGGGTCTGAAAAGACTCCAACCTTACCTGGTAGGACAAGTCCGTCTTCGCCACAGTTTCCCAAACGACTCCTTTACAGACAGTTTCCTTTCGACAGACCACTTTTTTCAGAAACAATTTTTCCCATCACATACAAGGCCCGCGCTCCACCCTTTCTGACTTTTGGACTCTTTCTCCCCCCCCCCTCATCGACGGAACTCGATTAATGGTTGGTTCCT
>Ga0179593_1697075_pt1 | contig 15302 bp, 20 predicted proteins | sample CZODoug2_1_08_16_FD_185931 | JGI IMG/M metagenome (GOLD analysis project Ga0179593, IMG submission 185931) | Vadose zone soil fungal communities from Angelo Coast Range Reserve, California, USA - CZODoug2_1_08_16fungal (PacBio error correction) | ecosystem: Environmental > Terrestrial > Soil >... | reverse complement strand
TCTTTTCCCATCCTCCCCCCCGATTCAAGTCCTCCACATCGTCCGAGGAGTTGTTAGAAAGTACCCTCTCTCCCTTCTCCCCTGGGAAGGTACCTTCACCCTTCCCCCTCCCCCTGAGTCGTTTAGGGAACGGACCATGGCTGTTTTCCCCTTCTCCCCCCAGGAGGGAGATCTCTCCCCTCTTCTTCTTTACAGTTTTTTTACTCGCCGCGATGGTGAGGCAAGAATGTCCTCTTTTCTTAGAAGAATCACTTTTCTTTTTCTTTCAGCACCCTTCTGTTTCAGTTACTCCCGCCCACGGTCAACAGGGGCTTTCTTCCCTTCCCTTTCGGTATCTAGGAGAGATTACCCCTATTCCCCTCTTCCCCCTTCCCCCCCCCCCCGGCTGCAGATCCTCCTTCGCCCACGAAGTCAGAGTGGCCTCCTTTTTTTTCTTTTTTCAAAAGGAAGAAGAGAATGCTTCCCTTCCTCCGTTCACTGTCGTGGCGGTCGATAAGAGGGCGCTGATGACCTTCTTTTTCTTTTTTCTTTCTTTTCTTTGGGGGAAATGGTAGAGATTTTAGCTGGTCTTCCATTTCCTCCTCTCTGAACCACTTCCTGTTCCGGTCAACGTGCTCTTCACCCCCTTTTTCCCCCAAGTGATGGACCCCCCCTTTTTCTATTTTCCGTCCTGCCGTCGCGCGAGCTTTCCCCTTTTCCAGGAAAAGAAGAGGCGGACCCTTCTCCCTCTTTTCTCTTTCCAGTCCAGTCCTGGATGGAAGGGCGCCCGCTTTTTCTCTTTTCTTCTCCCCCAACGGAAACAAGGAACTGTTCCATCCCTTCTCTCCTTGCCCTCCGCCACACTCCCGGCAGTTACTCTCTTTTCCCCTCCCTTCAACGATGAGATCGAGTCCCCCCCCCTCTCCCTCCTTTTTTTCGTGGTAGGATAGGATATTTTTTTCCAAGCTCCCCCTCCCTCTTTCCCCTGGTGCTTCCCGATAGGTGATAAGGACTTTTTTTTTCCTCTTTTTCGCGTTCCCTTGCTTGCCAATTCACGTTTTCTTTCCCATTCAAGGATGGAAAGAGAAGGTTCCTCTTTCCTGGGCTGCGCTCGGCTGTTTCTTTTTTTCGAGAAGAAACGGAAAAGGTTGACTTCTCCTCCCTCCCCTTTTTTGCTCCCTTTCTGCAAGGCCCCCTCTCTCACAGATAATCCCGGCGGTTTTTCCCTTTCTTCCAAAAAAGATGAGGCAAAGGGTGCATCTTGCCTTCTCCTCTTTTTTTCCTTCCCTCCCCGAACATCTGTTAAAAGGGAGGACGGAAGTTCTTTTTTCCCCCCCCCTTTCACTCACGACGAAAGCATAAGAACAAACCCACCTCCTCTTTATCTCTCATTTCCCTTCCTTTTTTTCTCGATGTATCTGGGCGGTAAGTGATAGAACTGTCTCCTTCTTTCCCCTTTCCTCCGGAATATGGAATATAGAAAATGGCCTATCATTCTTTTCCCTTTTCTTTCTCTTTTCCATCTAGTATGATCGGTTGTGGCGATGGCGATCTCTCCTTTTTTTCCCCTTCTTTTTTCCTCTTGGGGAATTAGAGAGGATAACCATCTTCTTTTTCTCCTTTTCGTTTTTTTCTCCTGAGCAAGAGCAGATTCGGCCGGGAAAGCTCTTTTTTTCCTCACCTGGAAAAGGAAGAGGGTTCCTCCCAGTCCTGGCCAGATGAGACCGAGAACATGGACGGCTGGTTTCACCCCTTCTCCCCCTTGCCGGAGATAGAGATTTTTCCCCTCCTTTTTCTTCCTTTAAACCTCCTTCTCTTTGGTGATATGCTTTCCCGGGTCGACAGGAAAAGGGAGGAGTTCCGCCTTCCCTCCCTCTTCTCTGTTCTGGAAAGAGGCACCTTCCACTTTTCCCTTTCCTTTTTCCTTTCTACTCCCGGACCCGGTTGTTCTTAGGAGGTCAAAGGCGAAGCCATCCCTTTTCTTCTTCTTCCTCGGATAGAGGTATGAGGCGTTTTTCTCCCCCTTCTTTCCTTTCCATGTTCTTTGGGAATGACAGGGTACGGGCCTGGTTTTTTTTTTGTTTTTCTTTTTTTTCCCCTCGGCCCAGACTAAAAAGGAGAGTTCCGGTCCATGTCCCCTTTTCCTTTTTTTTCAAGCAGCCTTCGGAATTTCGGGACAAGCTGAAGCGAACGTCTTTTTTCTTTTTCCTTTTTACCAGGGAAGAAGGGATGGAAGAGGAGCCTCGTTTCCCTCTCTTCCCTTTGCTCCCCCTTTCGACTTCAACCCTCTACCTGACCGAAGAATGGTAGCAGACAGAAAGACTCTTTCCCTTTTTCCTTCCCCCCCCGCGTGAACGAGGAAGGGAAGCGTTTCCTTTCTCTTTTTTTTGTTTTTATTCTCCTCATCATACGTGGCCTGCCCTCCGCTCCCCGGGGGGACGCGGACGGCAGCGCTTTTTTTTTCTTTTTCCCCTTTTGTCAGGTAGAGGTGGGAAGGGAGAAAGGTGGCTCCCTCCCTTTTTTTGCCTCTTCCCTTCTTCTGCATTTCCCTTCCCTCTTTCTGGGTCACGGGATGAGCCCGGTCCAGCTGCAAATGAAAAAAAGAAGAGGGCAGTCTTCTCTCTTTCTTTTCCCTTCCCCGGAAAGAGGCTTTCGGGCTTCCCTTGAAAGGAACTACCCCTCGTCTGCGGATGTACTTTCCCTTTAACGGCAAGGAAAGGGAAAAGAAGGCCCTTCCCCTTTTCCCCCCCTTTTCTTCCTCCTGAGTTTTTCCCCTCTGAACCGCTTCCCTCTTCCCGTCCAGGACGGATCGGCGCTCAGCAGGTCCTTTTCTTTTTTATTCCCACGATGGAAAGGTAGTAATAGTCCCCTCCCTTCCTTTTTTTCTCTTTTCCCTTTTCAAGAACCGCACCCGGTTGAGGACCCCCCCTTCTCCCTTCTTTCACCATTGATGAGAGGCAGTTAAGGAGGGATTGCTCATTCCTCCTTTTCTTCTCCCCCCCCCCGTACCGTGTCGCTGAAGGGAAAGCGAGTAGGTGAGGCAGCGCCTCTTCCGGTGAGAGGTGACGCATCTGCCCATTTTATCCTCCTTCCCCTGTGTCCTACACGCTTCTGGGACAGTGAGAACAGGCGGAATCTTTTCCCCCTTTTCCTTTTCCTTGTCGGAGGGAAAAAATCGCCCCTTCCCTTCTTTCCCTCCCTCCCTTGATATGCTAAGTCCCCGGGTGGAACGTTGGTGTTTCCCCCTCTTTCTCTCCTCCCCCCACCGATAATAATAGATGGAATTAATAGCCCTTCCCCTTTTTTTCCCTCCTTCTTCTCTCCCGGTTTGACTTTTACGCACAGAGTGAGGTCATAAAGTGAGAGGAAAGGACGCCCACTCTTCCCCCCCCCCCCTTTTTTTTCCCCTTCTCGGAGGGGTTGTGAGAGAGAGTGCTTCTTTTTTTTCTTCTTCTCCCCTGGTACCATTCGACTTTTCCCGGCCTGGCGGCTGAGGGAAAGCGACCTTTTCTTCACTTTCTTGGGGTTTGAACTTTTTTTGGAGGGGGAATGATGAAGGGACGGCCTCTTCCCCTTCCACTTTTCCCTCTCCCCCCTCGATGCTACTACCGCGGGATGATAATGAGAGCCGGGGCCTTTCCTCTCCCTTTTTCCTCTCTCTTTCCGGTAGGAGATGAGAAGGAAACCTGTTCCCTTTCTTCCTCTTCCCTTTTTTTTCCCAGTCTGCCCAGGCTTCAGCCTTTCCCCCAGACGGGAATGGGAAATGCCTTTCCCTCTTTCCGAAGTGAACTCGCCGCCGGAACGCTCCCTCCTCTCTTCTCCCTCCCCCCCCTTTTAGCGCACAGCAACGGGCAAGGAATTCTTTCTTTTTCCCCCTTTTTCCCCCAGTACCCGAGAACTCGCTCCCCCCTTCATTCTTTCGAGTGGGAAGTAGATATCAGCTTTTCCCTTTTTTCTTTCTCCGTTTCTATTTCTGGATTGTGGACGGCAGATGACCCTTCTCCCTCTCTGGTGGGAAAAGGTAGGGTTTTCCCTTTTTTATCCTTATTCTTTTCAACATTTCTCCGCGTCCATCCAGGACTGCGGCTTTTTTTTTTTCCTCCTTTCTGAGAACAAGGTCCTCTCTTCTCTTTCCCTCCTCTCTTTACGCGGGCCGTCTTTTCCTTCTTTCGCAAGGGGTTGGAACTCACTCCCCTTTGCTGTTCCATCACGGGGACCGGCCTTCCCCTTTTTTTTTTCTCTTTGCCATAATAGAAAGGGAGAAAAGCTAGCCTTCTCCCCCCCTCTTTTCGTTTTTCGAGCGATCAGAGGATAGAAATGGACCTCCCTTCTTTTTTTCCCCGGTTAATGAAGAAAGGTGATGAAGTTTATTCTTCTTTCTTTTCCGCCTTTGGACGGCGTGTGCGAGAGAGGATATGAATGACGGGTTTCTTTTCCCTTCTTCTCGTTAATAGTGTTCTCATCCCCCCTTTTCCCCCTTTGCTCTCGGTGGAGGAGGCGAATCCTTCCCTTCCCTGTGGAAAGTGAGGTCTTCCCTCCTCTCTTTCTCCTTTCCCTTCGTCCCAAGGAAAAAGAGGACCCTTCCCCCTTCTTTGAGGGAGAAGGAACCTTTTCCTTTCTCCACGCGGCGAGTAAAAAAGGAAGTTCCCCTCCCTCTTCCTCTCTTCGCTTTTTGGCTCTCCCTCTTTTAGCGGGTGGACCCACAGAAAGGGTACCTCCCTCTCCGGAAGGGAGATGCTAAAGGCATGTGCCTGGGCAACCCTTCTTTTTTTCACTTTCCTTTGATCCGGTGTCTACTGGCACACGACTAGGACTCTTTTTTTTTTTCCTTTCCCCCTTCGGGGCAAAGGAAATCTCTCCTTCTTTTCCTTCCTTTTTTTTTTCGATCTAAAGGGGAGAGATGGCCTTCCACTCCCCCCTCCGAAAAGAGTTCCTCCCTCCCTTCTTTTTTAGAACCTTCCTCTTCAGTGAAGAAAAGGCACCTTTCCTTTCTTCTCCCTGCGAAAAATGACGTATCTTACCCGTCAGGGCTGGTGGGTAAAACCTTTCCCCTCCTTTCCCCCCCTCCAAGAGGGATATTCCCTTTTTTTCCATGATCTGGGGAAATAGAGAAGTGCGCTTCTTTTTTTCGGAAGAGATGGTTTCCCTCCTCCCAGGTGTCCTTGGGCGAAGCTCCCCCTTCTTTTGGGAAAGAAGGAAGACTTAATCTCTCTCCTCTCCCCCATATTCAGAACTTTTCCCAGGGAGAAGGAGCCTCTTTTTCAGAGAAAAAGAGACCGGTCTTCTTTCCCTTCCCTTTCAGAGCCGTTAGAGAACTGACACAACCCCCCCCTTCCTTTCCTTCCCCCCCCTTCGTCAGAGTGGAAGAAGAGGAGTCCTTCTTCTTCTTTTCCTCTCCTTTGCACTTGGTCTTTCATTGGGAAAAGGGAAGAAAGGTAACCTATTCTTCTCTTTTTCTCGACAGATTCTCCCCCTTCCCCTCTCCTTCTTTTTTTCCCTGATCTCTCTTGGCGGACCGTTCGAGGAGGGCAGACTCATCCCTCTCCTCTTTTCCTCTTTTCCCTTGCTGGACCAAAACACGTTTTTTCCCTTCCCCCCGTTTGCTGGCCACACCCCGCGCCGGATCGTCAGCCCTTCTTTTTTCTCCCCCTGCAGAGGAAAGCTGCCCTCTTCCTTTCCTCCCTTTTCTTCCCCCCCCCCTAAGCCTCAGTCCTGGATGGAAAGGGATGCACGCGGTTTTTTCCCGGTGGTGATAACCAACGGCCCCCCTTCCCTACTTTTCTCCCTCTTCCCTCCGCCGTCACACTCCCTGGCCGTCACTTCCTTCCCTTCTCGTGAAAAAGGAATAGTCCCTCTAGCACTCCCTTGCGTTTGTGCGGTTAAGGATAGGAGAAGTTTCTTTCCGTTCCCCTCCTTAAGGAAAGATTTCTTCCCTTTCTCTCTTTTGCGTTCCCTTTTCTTGAGAGTTAAAGCGGAACAATCCCCTTTTTCCCTTCCTTCCCGGTGAAGAGAAGGGGACCTCCCTTATCCTTTTCCTCCGTCCCTTCCTTACGTTTTTGCTTTCTCGCCGAACAGGACAAAGGTTGCCGTCCATCCTCTCTTTTCTTGGTGGAGAGGAGAAGGGAAACAGACGCTCCTCTTTTATCCCTTTTCCCCTGGTTTTTCTGGTCTGCACCGTGGTGCATCGTGACGTGTAAAGAAGGAAATCAACGTTTTTTTTCCCCTTCTTTTCTTCTTAAGAGCGGAAAAGGAAGAGATCTCACTCCTCCCCCCCTTCTCCTCCCTTCCTGGAAAGCCAGATTTCGTCCTGTCTCACTTCGAGTGAGCGGGGACGTAAGGCTCTCCTTTTCCCCTTCTCCAGGATATTGAATATAGAAAGGGCACATGAGTTATTCCTTTCTTTTCATTCTTCTTTTTTTCTTTCCTCTTATTCTCGGGGTGGATCTTCTCTCCCCTTTCCTCCGGGGAAATTAGAGAGGATAACCATCTTTCTGTCTCATTTTTTTTCTTCTTCCTTCTTCCTAGGTTGCCTCGAGCAACGAGGAAGATAGGCAGTTCCCCCCTTCCTCCTTTTTTTTTCTTTTCCGAAGGTGAGAAAATGGCACATTCTCTTTCCCTTTCCCTCTTTTCACTTTTCTTCTAAGAACTGGCGCCAGATGCGCCCCTCTTTCTTTCCTTTTTCACCGAAAAGAATGAAATTACTCAGACCCTCTTTTCTTCCTTCCCTTTTTTGCCCTCTCGTACTAGTCCTATCCCTCCTTGAACGGAAAGAATTAAAGTGGGATCCTTATCCTTTTCTTCCTCTTTCTTTTCCCTCCCGAGGAGATGTAATGGAAAGCTTTCCTTTTCCCCCTTCTCTCTCCTTCCTCTTTTTACCCCTTCCCATCCGGGGGGATGGGAGGTCAAAGGACCCCTCGCCCCTTCTCTTTTTTCCCGAAGAAGTAAATGCCTTTCATCTTTTTTCTTTTTTTCCCTTTTTGGGTTATGACCGGGGTAAGGGAATGAGTGGACCTTTCCCTTCTTCCCTTCCCCCTCCTTTAAAAGAAGGAAAATAATCACCATCTTTTCTTTTTTTTCCTTTTTCGTTCCGCCAGCTCAAGACCTCGAAGGGCGGGAAAAGATGATCCGCTGCCCCCCCTTTTTTTCTTTTTTTCCTTTTTCCCTTCTCATCAGTGGGAAAAGGAAGAAAGGCTTTTTCCGAATTATCTTTTCTCTTTTTTCCCCCGGCACCACCAACCTGGCGCCATTAAAAGAGACTGACAGCCGACTTTTTCATTCCCCCCCCCCCCCTTCTTCTTGACAGAGGAAAAAGAGGAGAGGAAGGGCATCTTCTTTATCTCCCGTTTTTTTTTTTCTTTTCCTTTTTTTTTTTCCTCAGAGGGGGAAGAGAAGGAAGAAGGGTGGTTTCCCCTCTTCCCTTCTTTTTCTCTTTACTTTCTTTGGAGCCCGTTTTTCCCTTCCTGAGAAGAAGAAGCTCGGAGGGAGCCTTCTCCTCTTCTTTTTCTTCCTGGGTACAAGGGATGAGAAGGTCCCTCTTTCCCCCCTTTCCCCTCCTTGTCCCCTCCGTCGAGCTGCGGCCAAAGGAAGGGAGCAGGGTAAATATCCCTTTTCTTTTTCTTTTTTCCTTCAGGATGGGCACATCTTCCCTTCTCCTTTTCCCCCTCCCTCCACCTTTACCTCCCCGCTGGCAAAAAGGGAGAGACTCTCCTTTTTCCCTTCCCTCCTTTCCCCGCTGAAAGTAAGGGAGGATAGGAGACATCTTTCTCTTTTCCCCCCCTTCAAACGGATGTCCAGGGTCGTACTCTTCCCCTCTTTTTCTCCTGGAAAAGGACGCGTTAAAGGAAAGCTCCTTTTCTTTACCAAATATTACCCTCCCCCTTGATGCGTTTGTCCCCCTTTCCCTGCGGGCTAGCGAGGAAGAAGAACAGGTGCGCACTCCTTCTCCTCCCCTTTCAAGGAGGGGGAGAGGAATTTCCATCTCTTCTTCCCCTTCTTTTTGAGACTTTCTCATCTGGCACAAGGTAGTAGAACGACACCCTTCCCTTTTTCCCCCCCTGCGGAATGGGAAGTTTGCTCACCTTCTTCCCCCCTTTTTCCAGCCCTCGTGCTAGGGAGAGGAGGACACTCTCCCTTCCCTTTCCCTTCTTCCCCTCCTCCAGACAGAGGGGGGATCCTTCTCGCATTTCCCCCTTTGCGTCTTTCCCCAGGTGTCTGGTGACACCGAGTGAAACGTTTTTCCCCCCCCCCCTCAACAAAGAAGAATCCCATCTTCCTTTCGGCTCACATCGCAAAAAGATGAATAATATGGGCCCATTCTTCTTCCCCCCCCCCTTCCTTTTAAAAGGAAAATATCATTTCCTCGATTCATTATCCCCGCTAAAGAAGTGATAAGGATTTTTTTTTTTTCTTTCCCAGGGGAGGCTTCGTCTCTCCCCGTGCTTCGTTCTGTCGGAGGAAGGGCCTTTTCCTCCTTCCCTCCTTTCCCCCTGGTCCTTCTTTCCCCCTCTTTGGGCTTCTTACTACGGCACGATGCACCCGTTTTCCTTTCCTTTTTACGATCCTTCTTTTTTTTTTTTTTTACGCCGGGAGGAGAATTTCCGAAGGGTATTTCCCTTTGAACTCGAAAAAAAGGAAAAGGACTTTCTCCTTCCGGTGGAGCTGGCTTCCCTTTTTTTCTCTTTTCCCCGGGAAGTTTGATAGCGCAGGAGGCCCCTTTTTTTTTTTCCCCCCTCTTCCCTTCTTTTTTCCCTTGCCTTTTGGCCAGCCGTGAAACGCGACAGAAAGGGACCTCTCCCCTCCCTTTTTCTCCCTTTTTTTTCTTTTTTTCCCCCGAGAGGAAAGAAAAAGAGGCACGTACTCGTCTCCCCCCCTTTCTCTTCTTGACCAAACCCGCAGCTGCGCGAGTGGATAGATCTATCTTGTATTCCCAATCCGGAAGGGAAGGTCTATTCCTTCTTTTTTTTTTCCTCCCGAGGCCCCCTGACTTCGGGATGGAAAAGGTAAGGGTTCCTTTTTTTTACCCCTGAAGAAATGATGAGGGGTCCCCCCCTTTTTTATTTCCCCCCCCCCCCCCCACACCAGGGTGTCTGTTTTTTCTGCAAAAAAGGTCTTTCCCCTCTTTTTTTCATGGAAGAGGCGGCTCCTCTGGCCCCTTTCTTTTGATAAGGCGTCTTTTTCCCTTTTTTTTCCCCAGAAAGGGGTTGGAAAGAACTTTTTTTTCCCCTCCCTTCCCCTCTTCCAGGTATACTTTTCTTGGATGAGGAGGCCCCCTTTTTTCTTTCCCCCCCCTTTTAGAAAGTGGAAACCCATCCCCCCACACTTCCCCCGGTAGCCTGGCTCATAGATCCGAGGATGACCTTCCTCCTTTTTTCCTAGAGGAAACTGTTTTCCTCCCCCCTCTATTCCGGAGGGGTGATAAGGACGGCCCCCTCCGCTTTCCCCCCCCTTGGGAAGGAGTGGTCCTTTCACCTTCGTTCATGTTTTCCTCGGAAGGAATAGTAATATTTTTCCCTTTTTCCTTTTTTCGCATGGTTTTTCTGTCCTTTTCTTCCCCTTCCCCCTTGTTTTATCACTGAAGGAAGAGGAAGATTCCTCCTTTCTTCTCTCCTTTTCAAAAGAAGGTTGAGGAGGCTCCAGGCCTCCTTTTTCTTCCTCCCCCCCCGCGCCGATACCACCCGGACGTTAATACGCACGCCCCTCTTTTTTCCCTTGCCCTCTGGGAGGGAGATCATTCCATTCTTTTCCCCCCCGATCCAGTGCGGCTGGCTAACGGAATGGGAATGGAAAAGGACCTTTTGCCCCCCCTCTCTGGAAGGAGGAAGTCTTTTCTACCTTTCACCACACCTTTTAACCTCCCCCGACCTCTCGAACCTTCCACCACATTGTGCCTACCCCTATTTTTTGCCAGAAACCTGGGATCCGCATCGTCCTCCCCCCCCGCAACTATTAATATTACCGAAATCCACAACACCCAGCGTAGACCTTAATTCCCCAGAATTATCTGCCCCTCTCCTCGCTCTCCTGAATCTGCCCTTACCCGGAGGATTTCTCGGTTTTAACCATCCAGCATCGAATTTCAAAGGACCCCTCTCTCCAAACCCAAAAAAAGACGCTTGTCGAACCTCAGAAACTCCCCCGCAATTTTCAACCTTTTTTTTTTTCCCCCCCCTTTTATTAGTCACCCTCCCCCTCCCTTCTTTGGAGGTCTTGCTGCTTTCGGGCGGGAAAGGAATATATATATTTTCCTTTTTTCCCTCCTCTCAAAAAAAAAAAAATACGTGTTTGTGTCTTCTTTCCCATCCCTTCCTTCCGCATCCCCCTCTTCTAGGAGTTGTGCAAGTAGAAAAAGATAATTACACTTTTCCCTGGTTTTCGGTAATGAAAAGGGCGGCTAGCCAATCTCCCTTCCTCGTCTCTTTCCGATTCACTATCCTCCCTTCCCAGCGGGAGATTAGAGCATCCTTTCCCCCCCTTTCTTTCCTTTGAAGGTTGTGTAATAGGCGCGATTTTTTTCGTCTCCTTCTCTTTGCAGGTCCTCCAGCACTCTGTGTAATAGGTGGGATGGGAAAGCAGGACTCCTTCCCTCCCGTCCCATTCTCCCTTACTCAAGAAAGGTACACGTGTCGCCTTCTCCCCCCCCGACAAGTCTGTATAGGAGATGAAACCGAGGAAAGACTCCCCTCTCCCTCTCCCCCCCCCTTTTCCCTATCGACTAGAAAAAGCCCCTTCCCCCTTCTCCTCCCTTTTACCTGGATCCACCCGGCGCGACTATATGCAAGGAAAGAAACTTTTCCCCCTCTCTTTTTCAGGTAGATAAGAGGAGAGCCTCTTCCCCCTCTCTTTTTTTTTTTCCTTCTGATCTTCGGAAAGGTTAGAGGAGGGACGCCCCCCCCTTCTCCTCTTTTCCTTCTTTCAAAGTGATGGAAAAAACTGTCTTGCCAACCCCCTTCTCTTTTAAAAAACGCTCCTTATCCTTCAGCCATGGAACGCGTCCTGCCTCCCCTTTACCACTTCCCCTTCCCTCGAGGGAAATGGGAGAAAAATGGTTCATCTCCCCTCCTCCTCCTTTTGTTTTTGCTCCCACCTCATGATGCTTGCACGGTGGTGATAAAAAAGGAAAACAAGTGGACCCCTTTCCTCTTTTCATAGGAAGAAATATGGAAAGCCTCCCTCCCCTTCGCCCTTTTCCCTTTCCTGATTATCTGTGAAAAAGAAGTCCCCCCTCCCATCCTTCGAGAAGATCGAGGGGTTTTTTCCTCTTGGTACCTCCTTAAACTTGTCCATAATTAAGTTGAAGAGTGTCTTTCCCTCCTCTTTCTTCCTTTCTTTCTCTGTCCAGGAGGGCGCTCCCTTCTTCCCGGCTTTCCCATTTCCCTGTTGCAGAGAAGGAGTTCCTCTTCCTCTTTATCCCTTTTTCGGAGATAAGCTGCTGAGAGCAGCACCGTCACATTCTCTCCCTGTTTCTGGAGTCCTTCCCCTGGCCCACAGAGATATGATCATAAGGAGGTTTCCGTGTTTTTTTACCCCCAAAGATGGCTGACACAGGGGCCTCTTCCTTTCTCCCTCTTTCCTTTTTTTCCATCACTCACTCCCCTTCGGGAAGTCGCAGGAGGACCGGTCCCCCCCTTCCTTCCCTCTCTTTCCCCAAACCAAAGCAGAAGTCTATTTTGTCCTTCAGCACGTCGAGGAAGCGGGGCGTCGGACTAGCACATGGCTGCCCCTTTTTTCCTTCTTTCCCTTTGCCAGAGTATGCATTCGTTGGACGGGCTGGCCCTCCTTTTTCCCCCTTTTTTTTTCGATTCCTATTTTCTCCCTGTTCACCGACGGGTAACAAAAAAACGGTTCCCCGCCCCCCCTTCCGAGAGGATCCCCATCGTTTTTTTTTTTTTTTTTTCTCGTCCTGGAGCGAGGTGGACGACGAGCCCCCTTCTTTCGTTTTTCGGGGATCGGGAGAGGGATATTCCCCGGCCTTCCTTTTGGTGTTGCTAATTAAACTTCGAAAGTTACTGTCGTTCCCTTCCCCTGGAAGGAGTGAGATTGCATTCACCTTACTTTTAGTTTTTTCTCAGTTGTCTCTCTCCCCCTTTTCGGAGTAAAATTGAGAGAGGCCCGCCTTCTCTCCCTTCTTTTTTCCTCAAAGGAGGAGTAAGAAGAAACGCGTATCTTTCCTTCCCCTTCCCCCTTTTCTTCAGGCTGTCCTATTCCTACATGGAAAGAAGGGGGGAATGGGAGGTCCCCTTCCCTTCTCCTTTTCTTCTCTCCGAGAAGTAAATGGAAGGGCAGCGGTTCTGTGTTCTTTCTTATCTCTCGGTTTCTACTCTCCCCTTGTGGGCCAGCGGGGATGAAGGGGTGTTCCTTCCTTTTCTTTTTTTCTCCTTTTCCGACTTAGACGGAAAAAGTGCGGACCCTCCGTTCCCCCTTCTCACTTTTATTCCTTTCGCCAAGACAAAGGATATGGAAAGCGCCGTCCTTTCCTTTCTTCTTTTCTCTCGCCTCTCCTTTTTCTTTTTTTTTTTTTATGGGCGTCTTTCCCTTCTCCTCCCGTGGACCAGGCAGCACGGCTGGGCCGAGGAGGCCCCCTTCTTTTCTTTTCCTCCCGGGAAAAAAACGGCTGCTCCCCCCTTGCTCCTTCCCCTTCTTTTTGCCTCCGCTACTGGTTTTGAAACACCTTCCTTTCTCTCTGCGGGAAGCGGCGTGATAGGATCTTCTCTCTTTTCCTCCCCTCCCCTTTGTTGATCATTTCCTCCCCCACTCTCTGCCCTGCAGCAAGAGGGGAAGAGGAAGGCCTCCTTTTTTCTTTTTTTTTTTCTTTCTCCGGTGGAAGGGAGAAAGGTTGCGCATCCTTTTTTTCCTTTCTTCTCATTTTTCCTTTTTTTCGGACTCAGTTCTTCCCTGTGTTCCACGGGAGGAGCAAGTGTAAAGATTGACCATTATTTCCCCCCCATCCTTCTATTCCCCGCCTCTAGGAGAGAGGCGGAAAAGGACCGGGCGCTCCCTATCCTTTGCTTGGTGATTCTTTCCGGCTGTCCAAATGGTCGGCGAATTCATTTCCTCCCCTCAGGAAAGTAACAGGTAATACCCTGCTGGCCCCCCTCTTCTCTTTTCCCAGTCACTACCTCCCTTTGCGTAAAGGAAGGCTAGGAGCTAAAGACGGTCCCTCTCTTTCCCCCCGGATGGACAGGTAGTACGCAGGAATCGCAATGACGTGGTCCCTTCCCTGTATTCCCCTCTTCTTTTTCCTACTTGGTCCTCTTTCTAGTCCCGGGATAATGAAACAAAGGATGCGGGCGTTTTCCTTTTTCCTTCTTTTTCTTTTCTTTCTCGATAACGAAGTAAAGAGGGTTCTATGAATTTCCATTCCTCCTTTCCCGTTTTTTGTGTGCACTTTCCCCCCTTTCGTCGTAAGAAAAGGAAGTGGTCTACTCTTTCTCCTCTTTTTTCGAAACGGAGGAAATCTCCCTTCCCTCTTCCCCGTCCCCCTCTGCCACCTGCCCCTTCCCTTCACCCGTCGGCACACCGATAAGCACGCTGAGTGATCTTTTTCTTTCCTTTTTTTCTCGTGTGAACAAGTGAGAGATAGCATTCCCCCCCCCTCTCCCCCTTCTTCCTCAAACCTATTCCCCCTATTCCATTTGGCTGGAGTCAAGATAAGGGAGAAGGTTAACTTCCCCTCTCCCTTTTTCCCGCCTATCCCCTACGTGATAAGGAAGGAAATAGGAATGCCGCGGCCCCTTTTCCGTCTTCTTTTCTTCCTTCCCTTCCTTGTTTTCCCCTCTCCGGTAATAAGGAAGAATTTAAGCCTTTTTTTTTTTCTTTTCTTATTACGAAGGCACGATTCCCCTTTTCCTCTCTTCCTTCTTCCTTTGACCTATCTGACTGCAAGAAGGGATGATCATGCTTCCTTTCTCCCCTTTTTTTCCGAGGAGATTTTTTGGTCCTTTCCTTTCTTCCCGGATTCCCCTTCCTTTTCTCCGTCGAGGAGGAAAATTTCCTCCCCCCCCTTGCCTCTGACAGCCGGGACTTTGTCCCTTTCCCCTTTACGGTCCCTCCTGGTTAAAGAGACCATCCTTTTTTCCCCCCTTCCCTTGGTATCCTCTTTCCCCCCCTCTCGGACAGGCCCCTCGGCACGGGAAGGAGGGAGAACTTCTCTTTCTTCCTCAACTATCATGAAAGGAAAAAAAGAAGTTCTCTCTTTTTTCCTTTTCCCCTTTAACTTGACTTCTCTTTAAGGAAGGGGTGGGGTCCCTCTCCGCCCGCGGGATAGAGGAACTCGATTCTTTTTATTCTCGTCTCACCACCGGAAGAAATGATGATTTTTTCCCTTTTTACCACAGGATTGAGGAGGGGCGCTTCCCCTCTTTCTTCCTTTTTTGCGCGTCTTCTCAGAAGATAGGAGAGGAAGCTCTCTTTTCCCTTTTTTGGAAAGCAAGGGGTTTTACCTCACTTTCTTATCCGGCTTCTTTCCCTCAGATAATGGTAGATGGATGAGGCGTTCCCCTCACCCCTCGAAGTGGAAAAATCCCCTTCCCCCTTTCTCGATGCCTCGCTCAGAGGAGAGAAACTCCCCTTCTTTTTTTCCCCGGGAGGAAAAGTTAATGACGAACATTATGTCTCCTTGTCTCCTGAAGAATGCCCCCCCCTTTGTGTGGGAGAGGAGGACTTCCTTCCTTTTTTTTCCTTTCTCCCTTAACCGACTGGTCGCGGTGGAGGAAGGCCCACCTCCTTCTCGTGTTTTTCTCCCATTTCCCTTGGGAGTAACTGAAGGAAGAGGCCTATCTTTCCCGTTCCTACTCGAGGTTGCTGCTGAGGAGCCCTTCTTTCTTTTTTTTCCTTCTTGGAAGAAAAATAGAGGCCGATTACACCTCCTCTTCCTTCGCCCCTCCTTCTTTCGTATCCAGGTAGCGTGTTTTCCCCCCCCTTTTCACCTGCTCCGCAGGGCGCGGGTATGTAAAGAATGTTCTTCCTTCTTACTTTTTTTCAGAAGGTTTCTTAACTTGTGCACAAAGAATAGGTCCCCCCTCCTTCCCCTGTGATGATGGAAGGAGGTGCCCGTCCACTCCGCCCCCATCCCCCCAACCCTTCTTTTATGGAAGGGAAAGAAAGGTCCCATCTTCCCCTGTCCACACACACGCAAGAGGAGTGTGAAAAAGTATCCTTCCCCTCCCTTTTCAGGGTAAAGACCCTTCCTTTTTCTTCCTTTGACACACTCAGGAAAGGAAATGGTTGTGTTCCCCTTTTTTTTTGAGATCCTCATCTCCTCCTTCTAACCTGCCGGTTTTGTACTCTTCCTCCTATTCGACCAGCCTGAGAGAAGCCCCTTTTTT
>Ga0179593_1428630_pt1 | contig 15302 bp, 10 predicted proteins | sample CZODoug2_1_08_16_FD_185931 | JGI IMG/M metagenome (GOLD analysis project Ga0179593, IMG submission 185931) | Vadose zone soil fungal communities from Angelo Coast Range Reserve, California, USA - CZODoug2_1_08_16fungal (PacBio error correction) | ecosystem: Environmental > Terrestrial > Soil >... | reverse complement strand
AGGTGGAATGTACTCCGTACAAGAGTTCATTTCGCGTGAGGTGTTGCATCCAGGACTGTTGAGAAACGTGTAGTCCCATGGGTTAGAGGTCCCCCCCCCGATGAGGTTTTCTCCGGAACCCTCATATCTACAGAGCCCCCAGTCACCACGACCAGGAGGAGCTTACGTCTGAAATCTGGAAATTTCGACCCGACACCGTCTGGAGCTGAGGTTTGGTCCCCCGGTCTTGGTAAAAACAAGAGACATCACGTACTCGTTGCCTTTCGCGGGCATGAAAGCCGTTGTCTTGGACCGGAAATCCTTCCCCGACGGCTTGAAGACCACGGAGTTGTGTTTTTTGTAAAGCTGTCCACACGGTCGAGTTACTACTCTTTAGTCGAGATTTCCCTGGCTTGTAAAACTCTCGTTTTTCCCTCCTCCGCTAATTCCGAAGCCTCTCCGGGGGTTGTATCGGCCTGTTTCGGCAATTAAGCACAGTGGTGGGAAACGACCCCTCCTTCGAGCACACGCTGCGGCAAGCCATAGGTTACACGCTAGAAGGGATCAGTACGTCTTGTCGAGACCACAACGCGACCCACCTTCGGACAGCCTGCGGACCCGGAGTTTCCCGGACACTCCCCCCTCAGGTGTTCGACGTCCGTGCGTTTGACCCTTTCACAGTTGGTCTAACCTGCTTCTTCAGGAGGGGATTATCCGCCTCTTAGTCCGGAAGGCGTTTCTCCGCCACAAAGCATGATGCTTTCACGGCCTTCCAGCATGGGCTCCAGGACTCGGCGGCGATCCCCCCAATATTCGGCACGATTTCCCGGCCATTTCGCAAGTTACCTAGATCCCCCCCCCCCCCCGGATTCGTGACCCTGATCGTCACCGGTGCTTGACTCTGGTAGAATGCCCCAAAGGCATCGTTTCCTTTTCTTCAGATTACCTCACTCACGCTGAGTTCCGTCGATCTCTGCACTTTGTCGTGCGATCATGCGGGCTCAGCCACATAGCCCTGCCTTCCCCCATATTAAATCTTCACGACCTGGATTCCGTAACCGTGGCCTTTTTTTTTAAGATCCCAACCTGTAGAAGGCTCGCGTTTTCCCCGTCTCTCCCCTCCCCCCCCCTGAAACTGTCAATCCCTTGTTTCGGATTCATGTTCCGCAGTAGGGTCCATCTTCTTTCTCAGGAAGACCATCTAGGCCCACTTCCCTTCCCACCCCGACGACCCGTCCCGCTACCGGTCCCCAATCCCGCCAGAGATTTCCCTTTGAAGTACACCTCCCGAAACACCCCTGAAGAAGCATATTTCTTCTTCCCTCCTAATAGTTTGTTGGTTTTGAATGTCTATTAAAGGTCCTTTCGGGGTCCGTTCCCAATCGTCTCGGCGATCTGCTTGAGAGGGAGGATATTTTATTTTTGGCGGTTCCTTTTTTTCCCGGTCGTTGGAGTCCCGCGGCCGCTTCTTCACCGAACACAGGGACCTCTCCCAACAAACTCTTTGCGGCGTGGGATGCTTTCCCTTTTCGGAATCGAGGCACTGACCGACCGCTGAAATGTCAAATCCATGTTTCGGAATTGGCGATGCCACAGATTGATGTACTGAGATCTGTCAGCTCTCTCTCTTATGCCATAATATCAAACAGATTTCTCCATCGAACCCTCCGCACTGGGACCCAATTTTATGGCGTCTCCTTTTATCCCTTGTCAGCAATTGCCTATTTTTCACTCTGTACCCCTGCCTCTACTGTGGGCAAAACCTCTCCGCCCTTATTTTTCTGAGCGCTTAGTCTTAATCCTGGCCCGATCGCGTTGCGTGTCCTGACGTGTGGGTCATCACTAGGTTGGTTCTCCCATAGCTGGGTAGAGGGTGCGATACTTTCCTGCTGTACGGGAGTGATTTGACTGTCTCCTTCCTTAGTCCCTTCCCCCAGGAAATTTTCCTGTCGACGTTCGTTATTTGCCCCCCTGTTTTCTACTGCGGATGCTGGCCGAAGTTCCCCTCGTGTTCACCGATTCATTTGCTCATACAGGGACGTTCGGCGGGAGTTTGCTCCGGGTTGACGACTGGTCTTTTTTTTCCCACCCCCCTGGTCCGGTGGGGCCGAACCCCCCCTCTCAGCGAGCTGCTTATCGGGGGGACACAACAGCGATCAGCCCAGGAGGTGGGTAGAGAAATGGGGCATGACCGATTTTTTATACCCCGCTTGGCGATGACACCGCTCATCAGTTTTTTATTTTGAAGAATGCAAAAACCCTAGAACGGGAATTAGGGCCCTTACCGAGCGAGTCCTTCTCCTCAATTGGTTTTTTTGCCCCACCAGCCGCTTCCGCCAGACGACATCCTGACTGTGAGCGGAGACACTGCGAAAAGCGGGGTTGTACCAAGGACAGGAACACACCACTCTTTCGCTCGGGCAAGCGGCGGGTCTCTTAGTGGACCCTGGTTTGAACTTGCTTACGCCGAAGTTGACCCAGGAGGGCCCCGCGTTCCTTATTATTGGCGGGCTCTGTGATCACTAGGGTGTGCGCCTAGACCCCCTCACCCGGCGGGGTTTTAGAAAAAGGTCGAGTCGCAACCCCGAATAGTACCCAACAAGAAATTGATTGAAATAATTTTTCTGACAGGCCCTTGTAGCAAGGCGCCTGGGCTCGTGTTCTATACGTCTGCCCTCAACCCTACGTGTAGAAAACGTGGTGTTGAAGATAGCACGTCCCTGCATTGTTCCCGAGGTCACCCAGTGTAGCTAGGGCCTCCCTTTGTGGTTTGATCTTCAAATCGCTGAAAGATCAATGCCTTCCCCGGTCCGAGCCTGCCAACCTTTTTTTTAACCGTCCTTAATTTTTCTCTTCACGCCCGCGGTTAGGCCTCGGAAAGTAGTTCCTACCGTCGCGCTTTTAGTCACAGATAACAGGAAAGATTATACAGATCCAGATAACTTTAATAGTTTAACCCAAAGGCCTATGAAGAGTGTAAGCTCTTACCCATCCAGACATTTCCCCCCCCTCTCGGAATCAACTTCGGCTGGCATCGGAGGCCTTACCTCTCTCATGCCCGTTCGCCGTTTTCCATCCTTCCGCGAGCTCCCGCACTTCGCCGGTCCTCAATGGTGCCGCACTTCTCATTTCGTTCTTCAACCGCCGCTCAGCCGATCGATTCTCCCTCACAGTGTTGTGTGAGTCTCTTTCGGAGTCTACTCGTGCTTTGACTGTTAAGCTATAGCAAGTGGCCCGGGTCGGACACTTGTTTTCGGGCCTTTACTGTTTCTTGAGAGAGGAGCTAGCTTCGATGTGATCTTGGAGATTCAACTTAAGGGGATTAGAACCCCCCACTGTCAATAAGGCAGCTGAAACCGTTCCCGCACCCCGGATGATCATTGTTCGGTGATGGAAGGTCCCCCTTGCAGATCTCAGGGCCTTTCTATTTCCTTTTTTTCAACCTCACCGAATAACGCCTGATGGTCGTAACCTTTTTTCTGTCTGTTCTCATCCCTCGCGAGGTAAGTCAGCCATCATTAGGAAATGAAACCCCTCTTTTTGTTTTACATTATTCTTTGAGAAACTTGGCCAGAGTGACTCCAGGGCTTTGCGGCTCCCCCTTTAGTGTTGAAACAATAGGCTCTCTTCGCAAGGGGCCCTAAGGTCGTTTCCCAAGTCTGTGTTGACTGCCCCCGAACGGTCTGGTTTTTTTTTTTTTTTTTTTTTTTTTTTTTTTTTTTTTTTTTTTTTTTTTTTTTTTTTTTGTTTTTTTTTTTCCTTTTTTTTTTTTTGGGATTTTTCCGCCCGTATACGCATGATGGTTTTTCCGGCGGAATTGTTTTCATTCCTTTCAAGAGATAATGTTTTGCTTTGTTAAATCCTTGTCTGTTTCCTCCCATTGTTGGAGCCCACAGTGCGCGATTTCCGCACTTGTATCCCCTTCCGAGCACGGTCCCCCTTCTTCCGCCCCTGTTTTCGAAGTCGGCGCCCTCGTTGCCCTTCCGTGTATCCGCCCGGCCGACCTGCTTGAGAGAGATGGTCCGGTCGGTAACACCGATGACTCGGTTTCCCGGATTTTAATTGGTTCCCTTGATAGCCTGCGGTCTTGGACCAGTCACGTTTGGCCCGAAGCGTAATTTTTTTTTAAAGAGGCTTGGACGAGTGAGGGCACCTTCCAGGGTTCCTGCAGAGCCCGTATTGTATCCGCTGACATTCTCCCCCTGGCGCCCAAAGAACTTCGTTTCCATATCCTCACAGGCGGTCTGCTCGGAGCGCCCCTGATGCGGCGCAAAGTCCCAGAACACCTGGTGGTTTAACCCAAATGATTTTTGAGAAAAGACTATGAAAGCGAGGCCTTAAGGGTAGAATCCACTGTTGGTTATAACCTGGCTGTGTCGTACCCCCCGGAATTATTCCATCAAGATCCCCGCAGCGCCGAGAAACTTTTTCACCCCCCCATTCCCGAGAGTTACACAACCAATTCCCCCCCGTGACGTGGACTGGGTTCCCCGCATACGGTCCGTCCGGCAAATTTTTTGGCGAACCTTCTGCGTTTTACAATCTTACCGGAACATTTATAGGATGGATCGCCCCCCCCCCCCATTGTGCTGCTCCAAAGCTCATTCCCGGCTTACACGTGAAAGAATTAGGGCGGCTGACCCCCATCCCCTAACATATCCGGCAAGATGGTGGTGGCAGGCTTTCGCCTTGCGGAGCCAGGCACTTTATGGAAAACGGGTTGAGATTTGCCCCTTTTAAAGCACAGTTTATCCGATGAATCCTCTCTGGCTTAATCTCCGCCTAGGAGTTATTTTTCAGTTGATCTTGGCGAGAACCATCGCGCCTCAGTTTTCAATAATGTATAACTTTCCTTTGACAATGGATTGCCATAGAACGGCGTTGCTTCCTTTTTTCCCCCCGTATCTACGAGTAAATGCCCCCTCCACCACCGCCTCCGCTGTTACATATTTTTATTCTGTTGATGTTAAAATATCCAGTGAGCTTTTTCATATCAAACTGAAGACAAGTTCCCTCCCCCCCCGACTAGACGACGCTCAAGCCGAAGGGGCCCCTCTTTAGCTTTCTCGAATCCCCAGCGTCCTCCCCCTCCCAAAACTGCCCCCTAATTCTTCCCTCCGCATTTTGTTTCCTTCTTCCGGGTATCCCTGTTATGGCGGTTTTCCACAAAGTCGCGGGACGCTTTCGTTTTCTGTCGGTGGCTCGCTTTTTTTTGCGTACGCCGGTCGTCTATATCCGCGGAATGCTAGAACTTATTTTCTCCCCCCTAAACCGTTCCTCAAAATTGCTGGTTGGAGCGTGCTTCGTCATGATTTTTTTCGAGGAGAGGCATCGATCCGGCTCCATCCCTCATTCACGCGTCCCTTCCTGATAACCAGGGCCCCGTCTTCAAAGACTCTTCGTATTCTTTCCGATTCAACCATCGGCGCCCCTGTTCGTTTTTTAGACCGCCCGAAGCACTTTGCTTCTGCCCAAGGGGGTCAGATTCTTCCTTACCCCTTTGGCTTTTCGCCCCTGGTCATGCCGATGAAGTCCGCACGGATCCTCCCTCAGGCTGTTTTCCCCCACAAAGAGTTGAAGTCGCTTGAGGGACGTCTATCGCCCTAGCCTTTCAAGTTATTCTGGGTTTGGGCCCCATTGCCTTTTTGAAGCCTTTTCGCAAATGTTGGTTCCATAGCCCTTCCGGGTTTCTTCCGGAGAGAATTGCCTTTTTCAGGGATGCCCTTAGGACGTTTAGCTTTTTCTCAGCGGACCGGTAGGCGTTGACCGAACCCCCAAGTTCGACAGGGGGTGTCGCGTCTGCCGCAAAGTGTCACGTCTTGCGCGTTGAGGGATAGTTTTCTCCTTTGGGTGACGACGAGGTGGGCCTCCGAGAAAGTGGGTCGACATTAGTCCATTCTGAGACCCGCTTGCAATGCGCGTCCGATGTCTTGAACCACCCCGTGTGTTGTCACATCATGTTTGCTGCGACTCGAGGACGGTATACCACAGAGCGGCTTTTTTCTAGGCCGTGGGCTAATGATGCGTCACCCCCCGCACGTGTCTCTGGCCCATGAAGGCAAAAAGTTTGACGGAGAGTTTGAACCAAAACCAAAATCCTGGCCTGGCCGATTTTGGTCCCACTCGCCCGCTTGTCCCGTCCCCTCACAGCAGGATGTGTGTCACGGAACTGTCCCTTTTATAACCCCGCCCCCTGACAAGAGCCGGTAGACAAGGGGGCTTCAGAGGACAGGGATTTTAATCACCCTTCAAGAGTTGGGTGGTTAACCAGACGACAGACCCGATCCCCTGACGGGTAAGAGGATTTGATTGAAGCGGAACTTTTTTGCAAGAATGCACGGCAGTGTGTATAGAGGCGTACCCCATTACTTTCAAGAGGCGGATAGAAGAACCCAATGTTGTAGCCTCGAACCTTTAAATGGTTTTAGATCCAATTGTTGCCACCGTTTTACCTTTTGAGTAATCACAACCACCCCGCCCAATATGCCCTTTTGCGGTGAATTCCCAAGAATTTCCCTTTTCTTTTTTATCAATGAATCTCCGACCCTCCTCCGGTGTTTCTCCCAGGGACTCCTCTGCAATTTACTGACCTTGACGATCTAGGTATGGCTCTTTTTTGTGTTTGAGCCCACCAATCATTTCCTCATAAATTCCTTTTTCGTTTCTTGCCCATATCCCTTCACTTATATCGCCCCGCGGTTTATCCCATGAATGGGCAGGGTTTTCAACTGGATTTTGTTTTTCGGTCCAAAGACCCTGGCCCACTGGTCTTAGTGACCCCGATTCCCCACAGTTCCACCGGTCCAATATGCCTAAGTCAAGGATGGCGGTCTTTTCTGTGCAATCCTACCCGCCAGAACCTTACGGCTTTCCCCCGGTTTATCTGGCGACAGATGATGCGCGCGCTTTTTTTTCCCCTAACCGTGACTGGAGAGATGTGCAACACCTGGTTTTTCATAACCCGTTTTCCGCAAAAGGAGGCAATTCCCCAGCGCTTTACTGTAACTGCCCTTGGATCTGACGATCTCAGGTACCCTCGTGTTCTGAGATTTAGGGCTCTCGTCCGATTTTTTTTGTGCTCCGAGGGCCTGTTTGGGGAAGGAAAGAGTTTTTTCTTTGGAGCACACCCTGTTGTCTTAAGGAGAAATCCATTGTTGCTGTCTTTGGGCGGCGGCCTCTGGAGCCTTTTTGTCTTCAGCCTAGGGTTCGGCCCCGCCAGTGACTCGCCAATTTTTCTACGAGAGTTCTCTTCGGGCCTCCCCGGCTTTCACGGAATCGTGCCTTCGGCTTTCGTGCCCTGAAACTGATTCCTGCATGCAAGAGGGTGGAGAGGAGTTCGAAGAGGTAAAGTCTGGTAGGTGTTTTCGGATCTCTTCCCAAGAGAATAAGAGAGGAGACAGTCGCTTCCGGCCTGTTCTACCATTTTTCCAATGGCTTTGGGGAGCCCGGACCAAGGATTAGGTTTGATGAAGCCGGCTCCCCTTATCGAAGTTGAAGTTCCGGGTCTGCGATTTTTTTGAAGCGCAACACCCCCCCCGTTTCCCCCTGGATGACGGGATTCGGACAGTTGTCCAGGGTGTAATTCGCATGGACTTTTTAGGAGTCGTCCCAATTTTTTGCTGATTGTTTGTATGGAGCCGAACTTTACTAACGACCCCCTAGAGGTTACCTGACGGCAGGGGAGCTTTTTGCCGGGAACGAGGCAAACCCGGAGGGGAGGTTTTTTTCTCCAAGGAAGGCTGGGGTCTCGAACCCACTGCTACCCCAACTTTTTTGAGGTGTCGAAAGAGGAGGTTCTCAAATCCTAATATCATCTCCGGGACTAGTCCGCATCCCGTTGACGACGTAGCAGGTTTTTTAAAGGCCAGGTCGTGGAAAAGGGTACGTGGCCCAGCCCTAGATAGTGCACCTTCGGGCCGCTTATTGGCCTGTCGGGTCACCCGACTGAATATCGAACCCTTTTCACTTGGGAACCACTTTCGATCTGCCGGTTTTCCCCCACGTTTTAAAGGAGGACCTTCAAGTGACTATCGTGCAGCTGTTTTTGTTTGCAAGCAGAGGTCCGGCGGAGGACCGCTCCCTCTGGTATCCCGCTAAGCCCCTTGAAATCCTGGTCTTTTTTTTTCAAGCCGATGTTGTGTTTTTTTATATTCCGGCTTTCCCAGAGTCGGCTTATCGCGGTTATTTCAACCAACCGCGACCTGCCACCCCAAAGGAAGAACATTTGTTTGGTACCCACCCAGATCTTGGTCGCCACCACGCACGTCCCCTCGGTTAACCGACAGGAGCTTGAGAACCTGGAAAATGTAAGGGACCAGTCAGGCTTTCAGACAATCTACCCCAGGCTGAGAAACTAACTTACCTTTTTTTTCCGTATACGAGGGGAACCTTCCACCCCCACCCCGTTTTTTGTTGGCACCTTTCCTGTTTGTCTGCAGAGGTTGCATAAGGAATTTGCCAGCTCCCCTTTGATAAAATGCTTGCAACACAGGTTTACCGCCCCCCGAAGGACACATGGAATATGGTCGAACCCCCCCTCCGTGAACCGGACTGCAAAAAGCAAGAAGTGACTTCTTTGAACTGCAACCGACACACGACCTTTTTTCCGGAGTTAGACCACGAAAACAAGAGCCGGATGCACCTGGTGGTCTTCATTTCGAGCTTCCTGGAGCAGTTTTTCCTCGAACGGGACCTTCCCGCTGTTTACATACCCAACGGACCCTTCACTCTCCTTGCAGTTCATCGCGTTGCTTTCGGGGTATTTTCTTTTCGGTGTTTTGTGTCTCTGTGAGACTCCATCGCGCACATTCCAATCCTCCCCCAGGTTTAAGAGCCCCCCGCGTCCGACGTTCATTTTTTTAAGAATTCTTTTGCCATGCGAGAAAGGTATCCGTTAGTCTTGATCCAAATGCTTTTCCGCATACAACTCGCTCTCCTTTTTTGGGGAGTGATGTTTCGAAGGCGAAGAATGTCTCAGGTGAAATCTTCCCCTCTCCCCGGCCGTTCACCGCCTCGAAGTCTCCCTCTTATGGCCCAACCGATGAGATTTTTGTTGGAGCCCGAATGACGAAAGCAACAACCGGGTCCACCAACACTGTATAATCTTCTAAGAACGTTTTTTTTTGATTAGATCATTTTTTGTTCTTTATTATGTATCTGGAACACCTCCCCCTGACCGTTGAAAGATTCGGTCTGAGAGCATTGAGGTGCTTTTCCCCCTTCCTGGGGAGCTATTAGCCCCTTATTTAGCCTTCTCCTCCTAACCATGAATCCTAACCCCCTTTCTAGGAGTTTTCTTTTATTTTTCGGGAAGAAGAGAGAACCTTTTTCCTTGACCCCTGTTTTACCATTTCCACAGGCTCCTTTTGAATGAGCCGCGTGCGATTCAGCGCCCCCAGCCTCCTCGTTTTGAGTTCGCCCCCCTCTATAAAAGGCGCACCTGGCGGCTGAGCCTCCTAACGCCCTCGGGTTCTGATGGTCTTCTTCCCCCCCCCCCCTCGAAGGGGGGATTTCATATGGTGAACAGAAAAGGGGAAGATCATCTTCTCCGGACTTTTAGGATTTCGCCCCATTTTTCGACCTATCCTCGCAGCGCTGTGAAAGTCTTTTTCTCAAGGACTTTGGTGTTTGGTCTGTTTCCCGAAATAGATGTTTGGTGCGTTTTTTCCTCAGTACGTGTTCTATTCTGATTTAAACTTTTTGCTCTGGGAGCCCCCTTTGCGGTTACGTCTTTCGCTTCCAAGGTGACGGTGCGTCGAAACCGTTTCTTTGGTTTCGCATTATCTGTCAGGGTCTTGATTTCCCCCTCCTGAGGAGAGGTCTCGAGATGCCTTTATTCAGCTTTATCTCCCCCGCTCAGCGGGCCCCATCCCTAGCGGGGAGGGATCTGGTTGAAAAAGACGTTGGTACTTTTTCGAGAGCGATCGCGCCTTCCCTACATCCAGTTTTCTTTGTTTCTTTCGTTGATGAAACAACAAGAGCAGAGGTCTCCCCCCGGACGGTTTTTATTCGAAGAGCTATTTTAAAAGCTGTCCTTTTCAGCGAAGGGAGGCCTCCCCTTGACAAAAACCCCCCACGGAGAGGATTTATGTCCAATCTTTGTTAGTTAAACTTTGAACAGGTGTCCCCAACCCGCCAAAGAAGTCAGGATATCCTATCAAACGACCCGGTCTTACCCTCGTTGGAACAGAGCCCGGCCCCAGTAGAGCCCAGCCCCGGTTCCAGGTTTTTTTGTTTTCAAGTTATGCCACTGTCCAAGAAATCAGTCGCTCTCTCCTTGAAATAGATTCTCCGTTTTCTCTTCCGCTTTCTTTCGGCAATTTAGTGTGGCCACCTTGAACGCCCCTTTTTGAGACAACACTTTGCGAACGCATTAAGGAGCCGCCACCATGCGGTCCAGAAGCGCATTTTACCCTACACGCCGGCCAGAGGGAGTCTGGATCCTTTAAAGCCTCCCTCAAAAATGAATCAGGTTTATTTCCCCTTTCTATACACAACTTCATGAATTGAGGACGATTGCCCACTTGTTCCCCCCGCTTTCCTTTAATGATCCCCCCTCGGGTTTGAGATTACTAGACCCCTTTTTTACCCGAACTGCTGTCCGTCCTGACAATCGGTTTCTCACGTAAGTCTATTTTCCCCTCCAATCTATCCGGACATAGTTGAAGTCACAAGGACTGCTTCCCCCTTTCCTTTTTTCGTTCCCCCCCCCATGGGCAAACTTCTTTCTCATTTTTTCCATGTGAAGGGCTTTCGCGTTCAAACATTATATGAAGAGAGGGGAGGCTGCAGGCATACTTGCTTCCACTACAGCCAGATGTCGACTAATTTCTTTTCCCGCTTCCACGGTTCCAATATTTTTTAATATGTCAGAACCCTTTCGGCTTTTTTCCGCGATACTCCCAGACACAAAAGAAGAATCTCTCTTGCCGATTTCCCGCCTCCTACCCATTTTAATTCCCCCAGTTCGCCATATAGATTTCATTATCCCCTCCAGATTAGCCTCCCGTATCCTCCTCAGGTAAGAACCTCCCCAGTTGTTGTTGTTTGCGATCTAATCGTTTCTGTTCGGTTTTTCTTTATCGTTTCTCCGTTTTGACGTTGAAGGCGACGCTGGTCCCCCTTTTCTTGAGGCACCACCGTTATTCCGCGTCCGTTAATTGTTTGTATCGGCTCTTTCTGATGCGATTGAGATGCCTCGATTCATCCGATCTTTTTTGTCCCTTCAGTCCTGCTGACACGATTTTCTCCTCCTTGCTTTCATCTGTCCAGGCTGGAATTTCGGAAGAGCGAAGCTTCCTTTTTTTCATTAAAATGCGCCCTGCTTGCACGATGTTGCTAGTCTTTTTTTCCCTACGGGAATGGGTGTGTTTTTCCGCCATTTTCTAATGCAGGCATCTCTTTTCCCTTGAGGACCTACAAAGAGGGAGGTTCCGACGTCCCTGCTCCACTATTTTGCTTTCCTCCCCGGCCGCATGGCAGTTGCTTCGGGATTAGTTTTGATTCGCAACCCCGAAGGGCCTTAAATTCTTGATTTTTTTCGTCAAGCTGGGGCTTTTCCCGTCATCCCCTTTCCATGCCGTGGAGCTCTTTTTTCGACAAATTCTTATGGGTGGGAGAAGATTCATCGGAGCCTTTAGCTTTTTTGGAAAGGAGTGTATTTTTTGCATGCGTTCCCCTATGACCCCTTTCCTTTTGGTTTTCCCATGACTTGGGTTAGCCCCCCCCCCCCCCCCCCAAAGTTTCTTTAAACCCAAATGGATTTCCCTGGTTTCCCCCCCCTCCAACCCCTTCAGTTTCTCCCCCAATTAGCAATTTTTTTCCATTGAACGGTTCAATTTCATAGAATTTAGAAAGCATGCTTTTCCCTATTTGTGCCCGTCCCCGTTGTCATTTCTCTCCCCCCCTCAGGTCAGTTTGAATGCGAAGATCTTTTGGAATGTATAGGCCCCCTTGATTTTTAGTTTTCCAAGCAATGAACATTGTAGGAGACTGCACCTCTGGTTTCATTGTCCCTTGTTGCAAAGACTCTTTTCATCTCCCCATAGGAATGCGACATGTTTTTCTTTTTCGGACCCGCCGCGCTTTCGGCGTCCCACCACCTCACACTTGTGGAGCTCCTCTGTTTGAAAAATGGACATTGCACACCGCGCTTTGTTGGGGCGCCCTCTCTCCCCCGCCGTCTCTGCAGATCCCCTTCGTTTGACGCGTTGCTTCTCCACCAAGACCAGCAACCGGGTTTGGTCCCCCCGAACCATCTTCTACCCCCTGGCAGATCGCCGTCGTGCGACGGCGAGCCCCTTCGCGCCTTGTCTCAAGTCCGGTTTTTTCCCCCCCTTTTCGTGAACGGCAGATCTGGCTACTGGCGGGCCGCCCACATCCGCTTTTTTTTGACATGTAGGGACATTGGGCCCTGACTCCACGGCCAAAAACGGAATCCCGCGCTCCCTTAACAGGAGACTAAGTTCCGCCAAAGGGGAAAGGATGTGCCGTAAGCCCACCCCACTGATATCAAGCCGCCCCCCTTCCCCCTTAAAGGACTTGTCTTACACCCCCACCTAAATTGCTTCCCCCCCCCGGTCTTAACGCGAGAATGAAGGCTTTTTCCCTGGCCGATCCATTACTTGAGCTCCTTAATCTAGGACCCCTGATGGATTTTTTCGGCAGCCTGTCAAGTAGGCGCCTGAGTCCTTTTCTTCCCCCCCTTGATGGTTCGACCCCCCCCCTGCCCCTCCATAGCATCCTTCTTTCTTCAATTAGCATAAGCCGTTCCGTTTCTGATTGTTCTCCGTTTTTCCTTTTCTTCGTCAGGTGTGGTCGCGGTCTCCCGCTTTTTTTGGTCCCTAGAATCTCACTCCGGCCCGCCCGGGATCAGCAAAAGAAAGGGCCTCTGGGATTCTTGGACCCGCTTAATGGTTCCCTCAGTTGTCCTCCGCTTCCGAAAAAAACATGAGCCCGCTCTCCCTCTTCTTTTTTCTCGGTGGGTTTTTGTTTGAAGGCTTCCTAATTGCGTATGGCCGGGAAATATATCCCTCCTCCCCCCTGCTTCATCCTTTTTATTTTTTTTCGACTCAAGCGGCCGGTCAATTTCTTTTGATGGGGGTTTCCGAAGGCCCCCGAACCCCCTCCCAACTTTGACCCGTCTCTTTTCCTTTCCTGCGTTGGTTTTGTTTTTGCGATCTCTTGACCTGGCATTTTCGGCGGTTTGGGACGAAACTCTCCCTCGCTTTGATGTGGCTTTTTTCGCGTTCGCGGGCGGTCCTGCCCCTTTTTTAGTCCCTCTGAATCCGGCTGATATATCCCCATGGACCTCCCCTCCCCAGGTTCTAAAACAAATCTTTGTGGATTTGCTTGCATTTTTTTCCCCCTTAATCGAGATCCGGAGAGAAGCGTCGCCGGATCTTTTTCCCCCCCCCATTCTCTTTATTGTCCCCCTCTGATACTCGTGATTGAGACTTCCCCCCGTGTCATCTCCCGCCCCCGATCCACCGCTCAGATCCCTGGAGCCCGTGCAATCCCCTTGCCTTTACTCCGTCTTTTTTTTTTTCCGTTTTGCCATTGATGAAGATACGATCCCTTTTTCCTTATCACACTTCTCCCCCCAAACTTGCTTGAAGGCCGTCTGCCCCGAAGATGTCCCGGATGGCGAACCACACCCTTTTTATTTTCTTTAATTTTTACTAGTCCCCACACTTTTTCTTTTCCTTGAGGAACCCTCCGAATATGAGGTTTGCAAGTTTTGCCAATATTTTTTGGATGGTACCAATTCCCCCAAGGTACCCTCCATTGAGGCGGCATCTATCTTTTTACGCAATCCCGTGATACACCTTACTGGTCCAGCTGCCCCCTTCCAGAGGAAAAAAGGTTTCCCCTTGTATTTAACAGCGGGTGTCTTGCCCGCCGGGTCTACCCGGAGTCTGGCCGCCTTATCTCGTGTTTTGCGCTTTGTTCGGACCCATGCGGTACGGACATTTTTTTATCGACAGTCGCCTTGGTCCGATTGTTTCCGCCAGAGATGTTTTTTACCAAACATTTGGACTTGTTTTTCTCCCCAGCATCCCCTCTACAGCCAAGGAGATGACCGCCGTTTTTATCGTCTAACAAGAAAGCCCCGGAGGGGGGTAACGTCGGCCCCCACTCGTCGTCTCAGCTTTAGGAATTCCAGTTTGCTATGTTTCCCAAAACCATCTTCAGGTGTGCACCCAGCTCGTCCTGCCGTGAAAGGGTCCCCCTCCCTTAAGCTTTAATTCGAGACGTCCATCGATGCCTTTCCTCCTATTCCCTCGCGGTTTTACACTCCTTAACTTTAGCCTTTGAATATTGGTCCGGCAGCACCTTTAATTGCCCGTCCCTTCGGTTCGTCCTCTCCCCTTAGCTTCCCGTGCCTCTCAGAGTATTCGGTTTGCCCTTTTTCATCGGGTGTTAAACCCCCGCAAACCCCGAACATTTTTTTCTTGAAATTTTGCGCAACGTCCCTTCCCGGGCTGCCGCACCAACTCCCACGCCCTGCTCCTATTGAATCTCCTTCCGACCATGCCGCTGGCAAAATCTCCTTGAGATGGACCTCGCCCCCCCCCTCCATGGGAGGCACACGGGCAGATAGCTACACTATCTGAAATTGTTTTCTTTTCCCCAGTCCCCAGACTTGACGCATCTTCGACGGTCAGAACCACGTTGTTGAGACACTCGAATTCCAAAGTCTTTTTCCCCGTTGCCTGCGATCCTGACCAAATCTTTTCACCTTCCCTTTTTTTTCACGCCGCGAGTCATGCTCCTTCCGTACCCCCGGTGTCTCGTATTTCGCCAAACGCCCCTTAACCGATCTCGAGCCTTTCCTCCGGGCTCAGTTTTCCACCCCCCCCCCCCGGACTATGACCCCAGTTGGGAAGGTTCTTCTCTCCCTTTTAGGAAATACCCCCCCATTTGCCGAGATGAATTCATTCTTTTCCCTTAGGACCTTTTTTCAGGTTCAGGTTGGCCGTCCCCCCTTATCATTATGACAGCGCGCCGCTGATCCTACTACGCTTTGCTACGTGCCATACCACTTGAAGTACACAAGTGGGAAGACCGATTCCTCCCCCCTGACAGTATCACCATCTTATGTTCTCCCCGCTCCCCAGCAGCATCCTCTTTAAATACTTAATCTTTTGTTGATTTTTTTTATCTGTGAGTCCGTTCTCAGAGTCTTTTGTCTCCTCCATGGCCTAGTTAAGAGAACTGTTTCCTAATCCCTTTTAAGACTGCCCCCCTTTCTTTTATATACTGGAGACAGTCCTGAATAAACCTACATAGATTTGGGAGATCATTCGACTTAGTCTCATCAG
>Ga0179593_1379659_pt1 | contig 15302 bp, 16 predicted proteins | sample CZODoug2_1_08_16_FD_185931 | JGI IMG/M metagenome (GOLD analysis project Ga0179593, IMG submission 185931) | Vadose zone soil fungal communities from Angelo Coast Range Reserve, California, USA - CZODoug2_1_08_16fungal (PacBio error correction) | ecosystem: Environmental > Terrestrial > Soil >... | reverse complement strand
TCCAACTTTTGGTTCCAGCTTTACCCCATGGTCTGATCTTGCTGCCCTCCCGCTTTGGCCCTTCTTTGGACGACACCTGCCTGGAACCCAACAGAGGATTGTGTCAGAATAGGCTCCCCCATTACAGGCACCCCCCCCTGTGGGCAGATCCAACCATTCCTTTTTTTCCTCTTCTTTGCCTTTATCCCAATGGCATCGTATTCTTCCACCCCCTTCCCCTTTTTTGATTTATTGATGTTTGAGTCCCCCAAATCTTGCCCGGGTTTGGGTTTCCGACTAGACTATAGCCACCACCCACCGCTCAGAAGTCCCCTTGCTACACCCCGTAATAGCTCATGGTACTGATGTAATGCTTCCCCTGTCAACTCTGTTAGGTGTTCTTAAAAATCTTCGCATGTCTTTTAAGTCTCCGCCTTAGTCGATTTTATACTTTCCCCGGCGGTCATGATACGATTCAAAGTCTCTCAGTTAACCAACTCTTGCGCCATTTCCCACCCCACCCAACCCCCTCCCCCCACCTTCCTTTTGCTTTGAATGTTTTGAATTTTGTATCCGAAGGTGCAAATGAAGTACCCCCCAACAGTACTCAATAGGTGCTCCTCAGACGGTGAACCCATGTTCGCAATGATCATCGCGACGCCTCTCTCGATTTCCCACACCCAGGGACCGTCTTTGTGGGGCCCCCGCCTTCACGTTCCAGCATTTCATGATAGTGTTTCTTTTTAGTCTGTGCCATATTTCTTACTTTTAAACAGACTATTTGATTCCTCGCTTCTTCCCAATTTGCACTCGCCTCGTCCTTCTTATACGCAATCCCCCCATTGTTTTGGTAGGAATCTCCTCATTGTTAGGTTTCTTCTGTCCTATGCCTGGCTTGCATCTTTCGTAAACTGGTTCGGAGGGGAGTATTTTGGCGACTATCCCCCCCTATTTTGCAGCGACTATGTACGCCTAAATTACCACCCTCTGGGGCGGGGCCTTTTAGTCCGAAGGCGGCCCCTGACCGGATTTAGGGGAGGGTTACAACTCCCTCTAGCCCTTAACTCTCGTATTATTCCCCCCCGTGCTATCAGCCCCCCCACCGTCCAGTATTTGCTTGTCCCACCGCGAAATTGGTGTATGGACTATTCAGGATCCCCCACCGCCGCCTTTAATGCTTTCCGTTGATATTCTCAGGCCGGTTGCCTATCCAAACCCCCTCAGTTCTTTAAAAGGTCTTTTTTCCCTTTTTTTCCATGCTGTCCCCCAGTATTTTATTCCTCCCCCGGGCTGGACCGAGATCACTTCTTGCAAAGGCAACTTCACCACCAATCCTTGGTTTTCTCGATAGAGCCTCTTACCGTCATTCCCAAATGTTTTGAGCGTACTCCTATTTCTTCTTTGGCCCGCGTAGAGGCCCAGATTTGCAGCTTACGCTTCCGTCCTTTCCCCCCGCTATGGAACTCCTCCGGTCCCTTTATTCTAATGTACTTCCCCCCCGCAGACAACTACCGGTGCTGGTCCACAAACGGCGGAGTCAGTTAAACGAAACGTTTTCTGCTCTTCAAACTGAGACCCTTCCTCCGGTTCCTCCCCCGGTCCCAAACAGCCCGCCGGTCCCCCCCCCCCTGCTTGTTTGTTGTCTTTTCAATTTTCTTCACAGGACCCCAACGAGTCCCATGTCTCACTTCATGCTCCGAGTTTACTCCGGACCGCTCAACCGGTTCCACAACCTATGACATCATCGCCTCAGAAAATTCATTCCTAAGCCTTCACCCTGCCACGCCCTTTCGTCTCGGGTTGGTGAGGTTCCGCCGGCCCCAAGCGATTTTCTCCCCCCCCCAACACCTGGACAACCTTGAGGATTTCTTTCGACCTGGTCCTTGGCGCCGGGTAGAACGTCGGGCGTGGTGTCCCTTTTTTTTGTGCCCCCCCTACCTTGTTTTGCCAAAAAACGAACGATAGTATTCCCTGACTTTCGTCTACTTGGTGGCATCCCACACCATTAACATTGCCTTTCTCCAATAACGGAACCTTCTCCTGGGTCCCCACGCTTTGCGGGATGTTCCTTCGACCAACTTTCTCTGAGTCAAACCCCCTCCCTGGTTGCATCCCTCAGTACTCTGGCAGACTCCCCCCTGTTCTCCAAGCCGTTCCCCACGATAGAGAATTGTCTGCTCGCATCCCCGAAACTTCATTTCTTAGCTCCGTGAAAGACGATATTCTACCTTCCTGATGCTCACGCCCGCCCTTAGAGGTCCACCACAGCACTGCAACCCCGCAAATATCTGACCTTCGTTGGCCACCGATTCCATCCATACGGATGCAGTCCTTTCCGAAACGGCCGTTTTCCTCTCCAGGCTTCTCTTCCTTAACCTTCGCAGTTTCCCCAGCAAACTATCCCCTCTCACCCACATTTTGCTGGCCCCTGTCCCAGTTCCATGTGGAGACACTTCCTCTCAGCAATACCTAACGCCAATTAGCTTGTCACTGATTCTACCCAGTAGGCTCTCCACGACGGGCCGAACGTTGCCATTCGCTGCCCCCTGGGTTCGAAAAAAGTAAGCTCTTTTCTCAATCTCCCTTTAATTCTCGCACGCTGGAACTCCTGCCCCCACTGTCCCTTCCTTCTTTGAGAAAAAACTCTGCATTGATTCCTATACACCCCTTTTTCTGGTAATTCGTTTTCTTTCGGGCGCCCCGTCCTTTATTTCCCACACCCCTGTTTCCTCGGGCCCCATCGAAGAACCACGAGTTGTCCCGTCTGTGATGATTAACTGCTGTATCAAAAAGAATGCTTTTTGGATTCTTTCGCAATGAATTCTGGATCGCTGATGAAATTTGCAGTTTTCTGTGTATGCCCTGGGGTCCCACCTCTAGAGGGAACTGCCCGCACGCTCCCTGTCTCGACCTTGAGTGTGTTTATTGATTTCCGACGCCCCTCCTGCTCTGCGGAGCGATCTGTCTGTATTTTTGGCATTTACCCTGCCATCAATCATTTCCCAGGACATTTTAGTGGTTGCTCAGCGTCCTTTTTGATCTGGAAGGAAAGTCGGGACTTGTTCTGGACCCCGCATTGGATCCCCTTTTCCAGTCCCGGACTCTCTTTCCCCTTCTCCCTTTTTGTTCGTGTGATCCCTCTATCCCATTTCCTTGTCAACATGCTATGCAGTCCCCCTGGACCAGGCGTTTCCCTTTCCAGTTCGGTAGCGAGCCAAGTAACCCCTTCCGCCTAGAACCGCCCCTTCTTTGCCACCGAATTTGGTTTCCCCTCTTGCACACCTTTTATTCTACTTCCGACTCCCTTGCGAACGGGGTTTTTTCCTTTCCTCCCCCAATTAAACAAAAAATCATGCCTCGCGCTGCCCTCTGGTGCACAATCTTGATTCAGTCTGCGCGGTTTCTACTCAGACCCCATTCTAATCGCGCATTCGACCCTTCTAGAGCCCAAATCATTCTTTTACCCCTCCCTTCCTTGCGCAATCTCCCTCTTTTCTCCGACTATTGTCCCCCTTTCCGAATGGCCGCGCTGTAATGGTCCGACCTTAATCCCTGCAGGATCCTCGACAGTCCTTCCGCCAAACAAACTCGGTCTGATTCTCGTCCCATTCCAGTCTTTGTGTTTTGTCCTAGCTAGACCCCGTCCCTGTTTGTTTGTTTTGCTCTAGCTCTCTCCAGTTCCCTTGAGATTCGTCCTTTGGTAGGTTCGGACCTTTTAAGCTTTCCCTAATTTCGTTCTCCTACCCCTTTCTTTCATACTATGACACTCATTCATTCCATGCAGGCTTCAATTTTCCCTTATTGATGAGTCGGATGACTGTTTTCCCCCCTTCTTTCATGTCAAGACATTTTTTATTTCCATTTATCCCGCCGGACTATGCTGAACATGCTTCACCTGGTGGCAGTCTCCCCCTTCGGTTACGTGGCCCGTTTCAAACCCGCCATTCGGAAGCCCCTAAAACTGGATGGTCTGGCTTTTTACTCTTCAGCCCAACTGGCTATTTGAGGCCTTTTCTTGAACTCTAGTGCTTCGTGAGCGCCTCCTTCTCATCAAGACCAGATGGGTATCCTTTTTTTCTAAATATTGGTTTTGATTCGATATCTCTCCTCTTTGTAACCTTTTCTTCCCTCCGTCTTCCTCTCTTACATTTCTCCTTCCTTTGATCCAGCCAATCCTGTCATAACTGAAGTCGTCAGAGACGGCCCAGCCTTTCCCTTCGGATTCACTCTGTCCTTTATTCCCGCACATTGTCCACTTGCAGGTGATTACCGGCTCTTTTAGAGATCATCGAATACTCATCTTTTTTCGGCTTTCTTGTGATTGCCTAACCCAACCGCTTTAAAATAAAATGCTTATAACTGCCTACTTCAACTGTCTTTCCATCAAGGTGGGTCGTATTTCTTTTGTTAGGCATCCTTTTGATGGAAGTCGCCCTAAGAGAAAGTACCATGAAGAGTTAATGAATTTTAGTATGCTTAGTCCATATCGTGTTGATTTTGGTCGTTTTCTTTTTTTAATACCCACCTTTCGAAATTCATTCTGACTTGATTCTTTTTGTTGGTGCTGTCTTTCCCTTAAAAATGCTCTCACACCCCCTCCCGGATAACCGGCAATGCTATTGTTCTGTGTCACTGCGAGTCACAGGTACGCCCTGCAAATCATCTTTTCTACTCCGCTTCCCCCCCATTCGCCGTTTTCCCTTCCAGCACGCGCCGTGGTTGTGAGGCATTGTTTTACCTGCCGTATATCCTTCATGAATCTCTTACTCGAAAGCTCGAGTCCTCCTTAAGCCCCTGTCTCCGCTTCCTCTTCGTCTCCCCTCTGTAAAAACGAAAATGCCTCTGATGTATTTCCTCTTCTGATCCCGGCGGACCCACCAAGCTTTCATCTTGCTTTCCTCGACTGGTTAACTGGCCTTCTGTTCAGCATTCTGCTGTTATCACAATGTTGCATAGGCATTCTGTTCTCCCCCTTTCCGTTACACTTTTTTGTCACAGCTGGTAAAGTGCCTGGACTCATTATCCATCATTGCGGACCTTTTAAGTTCTAGTTTGATTCCCCCCTTAACTATTATTCAGTAGCCGAAAAGCTTTTTTAGTCTACCCCCCATATGCTTTTTTTCCCCCTGCCTCGCCTCCTCGCGTAGGAGTATGGAGCATGAGCTTTCGAGCCCTGCGCCACCTTCCTGTTTGGGTCCCGCTGTTTCTTTCACTCCCGGTCCCGCCACATCTCCTGGGTAAGTGTAGTCGTACTCTTTCGCTTCCCTCCATAGTCGATCGAATTTACAACCTTCGCCCCCCCCACCGCTCTCCGAACTCGGACACCATGGTCCCAGCTCTCCCAGTCAGACGAACATCCCTTCCCCTTCTTCCCCTTTCGGACCTCAAACGCTTCTGTTTGCTCGGCCTAAGTCCTTTGCGAACGGTACGCTGACACCCAACCCAAATCTTTTCCTATGCTAACCCCCGTGTCCCCAAATTGATAAGCATCCCCTCGCTATCCTGGCGCTCTTGGAACGTGACGCGTCAACCCCCCCCCCTCAGTTCCCCCTTTTGTGTTTCACGCTTCCCCATTCCTCAACAACGCTTCCTTGCGATCCCAGAGTTTCCTGCGTCTTCCCGAGAGGAACATGCCAGCCCGGTACTTCATTTGGTCCACCACCCTCTCCACGATTCCAAGATTAACCCGTTTAAGGTTAAGGCTTGTTTTTTCGCTTCTGGTTAACTGCAGTTGCCTCCTATTTGCCCTCGGGCCAGCTTGAAGGGATGCTCCTCATAGAGGCACCACCCGCCTTCGTTTCGTTAACGCCGCCGGAAACAACCGCGCCCCGTTCCGAATTCCAGCCGACCCGCGCGGATTAATACCGATTCTCAGAAGTCCTGAAAACTCCGTGGGGTGATCAGCCCCTACCACACCGAAGCGTGTTGTTCCGCACCCCCCCAAAGACTGACATGTGTGGACACGAACCGCTTAGGACCACAACATCAAGCTCTTCCGGAACCCGCGGTATGACATCCTTCTAGTGTCGACGCCTGCTCCCCCCAAGCCCTCTGTGGAGCCAGTTTTCAAGCCCGGAAATCTTCCCAAATAGCACCACCCATGTCTTCAGGTCACGTCTCCCCCTTTATTCCTCTCTATTCTCATAAGTTGTTGTTGCTCGGCTTCATACAATGTGGTGACACTTCCCCCCTACCATTTTGATCGCTATTGAAGCTTGGGGCACGATTTGGACTCTCTCTCACCAAACCCCCTCGGCCTTTATGGAAGCTGTCCCACTGGCAGTGGCACCCACGAACCCGCATGTACGATCTCGATTGCTCCTGGCTACCCTTGTTTGCCCCCCACTTCCGTGCGATTGGACTTTTTCCCACCCCCAGCGGTTGGAGACGCGCCTAGAGAAACACCCCAACTTTCCCCGTTTTCAGTTACTTCTTACGATTCATATACGGCGCGGGTCATGGTAGTCGACGGCAATCTTTCGTCTCCCCCCCCTGGAGCTTTTGGGTCCCTTCTTACTCTTCGCTCTGGCCATCCCGCCCATGCGTCCCCCCTGAATTCCCGCTCACCTAGGTTCCTCCTTAATAGCTGCTCAGTTAACACAATCTTGCGACCGCTAGGACACCAATTTTCCTTTAAACTTCATGTATGGGTTGAAGTCGTGTGGGCCAGACACTTGCAAGTAACCGCCCAGTCTCTCTTGCTGCCAGCGTACACCTTTCTCGCCAATGTTTTTACTCCGGATTGTCCTACTCTCTGGCTTGCACCCACCGGTTCCGTTATTTTTCCTCTTCCACCCTTGACTTGACTTGCAAGCGGTAATTTTCACCCGCTTTCTATCAATATTGGGAACTTCATTCTTAACTACAATCACCTCTAGGGGCGGTTTCAGCGTTTTTCCTCCCTCCAGTAGATCGATTCCTTCTTAAGTCCTCACATCAGCCTTTTGGTCGGATTGCACCGGTTCGATGTCGTTGATATTCTCCTTTGCTCTTTCTTGGTACTGGGCGGGGTCTCTCTGGGTCAGAATATCGAACCTTATTGGCTCCCACCTTTACCTTCGTACCCCACTCCAAACACCATTTCTGGCGGGTCCCACCGGGCTTCCCCGGACCGGATCTTATGGGTTGATTGGTCTCCATGTCGCGAAGCTTTTCATCTCTCGCGTAGTATTCGGTGATATGAGCCAAAAAGGAAGCAGGGTGGTTCTGGGCCCGCACCAGATGCGTAGCCGCCTCGGCCCTCTGAGGATTAAAGGGAGCACGTACCTGTTGCCGGGATTTTCCACGTCTTTGGATTCATCCTGTCAAGGCTTACAGAGTCTCCCTGCTGATCCGTTATGTCGGCGGATCCCAGTGGTGATTCTACAAAGTTTTGCATTTGCCCACAGCTATTTTCACCGCAGCAGAAGTTTTCGGTCATCCTGTTCTTTCGCCCTTAAGCCCGTTCTTCACCTAGTTTTTTTTTTCTCCTCCGAGACTGGGAGTAGGATCCGGCACATGTTGCGTAGCGAGGAGACCCTGGTTCCGACTTCTAGTCCCCCGTTCGGTTTCTTCAGACGGGCTTCCTTGCCCCCCCGCACCGCCCCTACCCTCCTCCCCCCCCCCCCCCCCCCCCCCTCCTTTCGCCCCCCCCTCCGGTGGGTTGCCATCTGGCGTGAATCACGTCAAAGTTTTTTTTAGTTTCACCACGGCGTCCAGTTCGTAGTGGAACCCCCCTGCTTTTTTTTTTCCCAACTAGTCGGTTCCGTTGGGCCCTTTTCTTCCCAAGACCCCCGCCCTCACACACCTTCCATTAGAACCCCATTCTATTCACCGTATCCTATAATATCTCACCAAGGCCACGTTCTGGAAATCTCTTCGCGACACCATTAAGCACGGTCCCCTACCTTCTCGCTTGTTTTCGGTAGAGCGCTCCCTTCCTGCTGCCCTACCCCCCCACTAAACTTATTGACCCCCACCTGAAGAGCAGCCCTATGGCTTCCTATGGACGGTAGCTTCCCCTTGGCTTCGTTTCCTTCTGTCTGGTTGCTGTACAAATTTGACCCAATCCTTTTTGAAACCTCTCGTATTAACCCTTTCTCTTGTCGTTAGAACGGTGCACACACTTACATGGACAATGATACAAGAACCTTACTCCTTGCATTAATCTTTCACACGGTTGTGTTCCCAAGCTTTTTTTTTTCACTTGAGTGCTCAGCAACAGCCCCTCGCCCGGCCTGACCCTATAGCGACCGCTTCCCGTTTACAAAGATTAATATCCTCTGATGCATTGCCACCAATCTCGTTTACACGGCTCGTATCCTGCCGCGAGCATCAGTCACTCTTAGATTCAAAAAGGTTGAAACACCGGACCCTCTTGGCCCAACTCTGTCCCTAAATCAATTGTGTCAGAATTTTTCGATAACGGCTTCTTTTGTGACCACGTCCAGCTTTACCTCCTTCATGGACGGCCCAGTTCCCGTTTAAGCATCTTTCCTGCTTTATCCCCATTGGCGTTACTGTTCAATGAAGACTTGGACTCCTCCTTCCCTTCAGCTTACCATGAAGCCCGATTAGTCTTGCCTACTTCTTCGCCCACTTTTCCTGGAATCTGGACCTCGTCTTTCGGACGCCGGTACCCCGACCCTCCATAAGCTGGCTCAATCTCATTAACTTTTTGAGTCTCGCTCGCAGGGACAGCGCACCCCACTGACTGCCCACACACCACTAGCAACCACTGGGTGCCTACTCCCCCCCAACATGCACTTTATTGATCGCTTTTTTTCTCCACCCTCATTTCGGGAGCAAAGTTCTTTCTAACAACCTTTCACCTCAGCCGTCGCGGCCCCTTTCTGACAGTCAACCTTACGCCCCTTGCCTATGAAGTTTTTTTTGACCTTCTTATCTGCTTTGTGGCTACTGATAGGGTTCAAACGCATCGCCTGCTGTGACGATGCACCTTTTTTTGAGTATTCCCCTCCTTATATGCCAAAGATCCCTTCCGCAAGATGAGTATATGGGCGTTGTTTTTTTTTTCTTCGCTCCTCTGCATGAACCTTATCCTTTCGCATCCTTCTCTCCCCCGTTTTTCGAAACCCAAAAATATGCAAAGACCTTGGGCTGTGTTGGACCTGTCATGTCTTCTTGACGTGGTCCGCGCTACGCTTCTTCCTTTTTTTCATGTCCTGAGAACCCCATTTCCCGTCAACAGCTAAATATATTCTTCCTCTCCTATCCTTGATTCGATTTATCCATGGAAATCACTGGCCTCCTTTAAGTAAGGAATTTCCAATTCCTTTTCTTTTATCGGCCACCCGTCCCTTGCAGTGGCCAAACAGCCCCCGTCCTCATAGACTGGCCCCCCTTAGTCTCCAACGAGTAAGAAACCGGCTTGCCACCGAACGGTTCATAAGTTCATACCACAACGTCCTGGTTCGCCGCCTTTCCTTTGCTTTGCACTGCATTTAGGATCTAGACAACTTTTCAGCGGCCGTTCGAACTCCCCTTTCATAAATTTGACCATTCTTTTTACCTTTTGAATGATTCCCCCGACTAACCTTCACCCTATACGCAGTAATCAGCCCCATAATTTCCTCTGGTCCAGATGCCTTGTGACTTTCGTGAATGTCCAGCGAAGTCTGACTCACAACAGGCTTCTTTAGGTAATCACCTCAATCCTGCGCCCGACGTCCTTTCCTGTAACTCTCTAACCCCCTAGACCTTTGATTTTTTGTCATAGTCCCGCTTTCTTGAATTTTGCTCGAAAGATTAAAGGTCTTGCGGTCCCGCTGAGCGAGACTAGTTGCCCCAGCTTCTGTATCTTTTTACTTCGCCCTAGGTCCGTGTCGCTCCCATGACTCTTGTCCTCGGTCCCCTTCATTCGAGCTCAATTTCGACGGTTTACTCGGAGTTGTGAAGCTGTCCCCATTTCTACGCCCCCTGTTTGTATGCAGCTAGCACAGGCTGGACTGCTGCTGTGCCCGGCTTTTTGTCCCCCGTTCTGACAGGTTTTTAATTTCTTGTGGTTTCCACCCCCCCCTCGTTCCTCTGAACTCCCCAAAATTTCTTACCGGAGACGGGCTGGAGGTTTGCTCTCTTTTCCTTCCCCCCGCCCCATCACAATATGGAGTATTTTTCGGAATGTGACCTCTGCTTTTTCTGAGCGCCTATTTTTTCGTCCTCAATCCGCCGTTTCCCAAACCTACTTCTCCTTGTGCTTGCCGCGAGAGACGATCTAAACTTTTCAGCTGACCGTCGCTGGGCCCAGCCTCTTTTGCGGCCATTTCCAATGTTTCATCCCCCTCACTCTAAACCGCACCTTCCCTTTCCCCCATGTCGGGATTTCCCCACCTGTAGTACCATCCCGTGCCCTGAATGGGGCTTCCCGGCTGATCTCCCGCTCCTGAAGCAAGACTCCCCTCTTTTTTTCATCTTGTCTTTTCAAATGGGCCTCCCCCCACAACCAGGTTTTTTACCCCTACCCCTTCGTCCTCCACTCGAAATCCCCCCCATGTAGCACTCGTTAGATGTCCTTTCGTATGTAGGTTAAGTTGGCTGGTTTGGGCGTTTAGCCATACTTGGAGTGTTTCTCGTAGAACCCCGACTACCAGTAAGCAACTACTGTTCCTTTCTGCCTTGAGTTACAGATCCGTTTTGTCTTGACCTTTGGACCGTCTTCCCCTCTTTCTCCTCATCATTCCCCTTGGTGATTCTTGACGCTGTTCGTTTCTCTGGAAGAAAACCCTTCCCCCCCAAACGGGCCGCCCGGCACGATCTTTCTCTTTTCCTTCATGACTCTGTTTCCACAGGCAGCTCCTGGGAGAAGTTGTGCTCTTTCTGATCCCTCCGTTTGATGCTCCAGGGTTAGTGTGGCTTGCGTCATATTGCTGGCTTTTTAAACAAGGAATGAACTGGTTATCTCCCCCGCCGGAATGTTGGTCTATCTAAAGTCCCAATCTGTGGACTTATCCCGAAGTCAGTCTCTACTTGGATCCGCCCCACCAACTCTTTTTATTGGAGGGGAATGCAAGAGGCTCGCAACACCAAGGTGCTCCTTCCTCTGATGTGCACTCTTGTTTTCCTGGTCAGTCGGTGAGCCTCCTAACATATGGCTGAGGAGACTGCCCTCTCCTCCTCTTTTCCCAGCTATCTCAGGACAATCCACCCCCAAGAAAGGAAACGCCCTTGCCATTGATCCCTTTTGCATATTCCCCCGTCTTCATACACTGATGTGTGACTCCCCAACCTCACGACCTTTTGATTCCCGCCAGAGCAAGATTAGGGATATGATCAGGATTTTCGCTGTTCCTATTTCCAGCTTTCACACCAGGGCAGGCGCCCAGAATATTTTCCAGTCTCAACGTGGTGACTGTCCGGTTGCCCCTCTCGTTCCCCTATCCCGATACGTTCGCAACTTATCCCCCCCGCTGCTTACCGTTTACAAACCTCTTCCATCGCCAGATAGATGTACCCACCTAAACCTGTCCCTCTCCCCTCCGTCTCACTGGAAACAAGCTTGATTTTTGGGCCGATAATGGAAATGTCTTGCATGGAAGCCTCTCTTGATGAAACCGCCCTCTTTCTTGTATCCCCAGGATTTGGATTTCTCCCATATTCATTCCACATGCTTCCCGGACCACAGGAAATAGCGTTTTCCCTGAGGGGAAAAGTGTTCCCTCCCCTCACAATCTCGTTCATTTTGTTGACCCCCACGATTGTCCGTTACTGCATTGCTGGAAGCTCCAGCTTTTTTAGCATGGTTGACTCCTTTTGGTGTTATCCCCTTCTGTACCTCTTCCCTATCCCACTTCAACAACTGAATTAAAACCCTTTGGTTTTCCGGACAGGTCTCTCGCTTCGAAAACTTTGTTAACGCCAGTTTAGTCTCTGCTCGTCGGGCCTCTCGTCTTAACCTTTCGACCTTGAGGATACCGGACCACGCTGCGGTCCTCTTTACGAAGCCCTCCAACGCGCCAGGGTTGGGTCCGAATTACCTTGTGCACTGCCTCCTCCGTTTCTGACTTTTTGTACACGTTCCTGCCCGCAATTTCTTTTGGTGTCTCGATGCTCGCCAAGTCGTCAAGCCAGTTCTTGGCGTCACACATCCTCCGCACTGAATTTTTGCGGCAACAACTACGTCATTCCGTACCTGTTACTCAATAAAGCCTCGAAATCCTTTTCTGTTCTTTCCCACGTTCTTTTCTTAGTGAGCACTCCCAACGCTCGGTTTGTCTTCCCAGTTTTTTTTCTCAACCGCCCCGGCCCCACACGCTTCCCTATACCTTCTCCCCTGACCTCCACCCCTTTATTTATTCTCTTTTCCCTCTACTCCGGTGTTTTTGCTTCCCCTAAATTGGGACACTTGAAGTTCATTCACTTCCCTCTTTTCGTTTTGGACTCCCCCCCGCTCATCCCACAACTGAGGTCTTGGCTAGTGTACCCATTGACCTTCTTTAGCCCCCGAAACCCGACCTGCCCTTGATTTCCCCCTGGCGAGCTTACGGAGTTTGGCCCCAAACAATAAATTTTGATGATGTTTGCTTTCCCCCCACCAAGCTGGCTTTCCTGAGCCCAAAACCCCCCGCCTTTTCGTGGATTACGCTCAGCCCTGTAAGCGCCGTATCTTACCCACGTAATTCTTCAGTCCAAACTCTGTTTCGCGTTTTTTATCCGTAAAAATTCCCCCTCTCCTTTTACCGTGATCAGCTTCGTTTCCGATTTGCCATCGATGGCGAAGGCACTAAGAGCTGTCTCCTTTCCCCCGATTGATTTCCAGATACGGAAAACAAGACTTCACTTCCTTCCTCTGTTACCTTGCTTTACTAAGACAGCCTGTAATCCAATGAAACCCACGTCTCCTCATTCTTTACGCAAGTAAAAATCTCAGCACATTCCCTAGCCTCTTTTTTATAGAGATCTGGAACCCCCCCCCCCTTGCACGATATTGCTGCTTTCAACGCCCCTTTCACTTCCCTCCGCACCCTATCTGTTTCTGCCTTTGATTTTTCATGTCTCACCCCCCCCTCCATCTGGGCATCCCCCCCCGAAGGGTCTGGGTCGCTGCTTCTTCCACTGCGATTGCATTTCCTCCATGCAATCATCTTTGGTCTTTCTTAAAGTTTGGGAGGGTTGCATTGTGCGGATTTATCCTGGCTTTTCCCCAAGCGTGTCTGCTGCGGGCTCCGTTTTCTCAGACGTATAGGAACTATTGCCCTCTCTTTTTCTTGCCTCCCACCCCAATGGTCTCTGGCGGGGCTGCGTCCAGCGGCTCCCTTGTTCCTTATCTCGTGTCTGTTATTATTCAACCTTTCTCCGTTATCTCCTTCTTCGCCGAGATTGCTCGCGCCCACCCCGGCATTCTGGGTTGCTCCCTCCCCTCGTGTTATTCCTTTCCCTATATCAGGACCAACTGGCCCGAGCCTTACGTACGCCCTTGCTCAGTCAGGGTGGCCTGTCCCCTATCCTGTACTTTTTTTCACAAGTCAGTGCCCCTTTCAGTTCGACGACAGGTGTCGACTCTAGCACTTCTGTACCCCGTCCCCTCCCCCCCCCGTCGACTTATTTTTTGTGGTTCTCCTATGAAGAGACTATCCAGTTTAAATCTTTTCTTTCCCTCTAATCGCAGGGCTGATTAGTAGTCCACACATTTTGCTTTAAGCGTTCACCTTTTTTCGGGGACAAGACCCCTCATGTTCGATTTTACACTCGCCACTCCCAACTAACGGCTGTGGCTGGCATTCCATCACGATTCCCAAGAGGAGACCATTCCAAACTGTCTCCTGTCGGGTCAGTTCCTGTGATAGCTCTGAAACCAGCTAGCATGTCAGCTTTCAACGGTTTTGTTCGAGCTCTTAACCCCGAAAGAACAAGCTTAAAATCAGGCAGTAACAATGTCCTCGAAGTTTTCCAGCTTACAGACCGACTCCAATCACGGACCCACCCCTTGGTCCACCTCTCTGCTTTCCCTAAAATGCTTCCTACCTCTGACTGTATCTTTTTGGTTCCCTTCTCATCGCAGGACTAGTAATTCCTGACCTTCCCCAGATCCAACTTCCCCCCTACGACCCCTTACGATACGACGCGTCCTCTGTCCTGCGGTAGAACCCTTGTATGGGTTTCAATGGTGTTTTTGCAAATCCCAGCACCAAGTCTCTGTCTTCCAAACGATCCGTATTCATCTTGCGGCTCGAGTCGTTCTACTCATCCCTGTTCGGTCTACTACCTTCACGGTGACCGAAACATTTCTCTTTGATGGTTTATCGGGCCAAATCTTCTTGATTTTACACAACTGAGCTCCAAGGGAGTGTGTCCGCCAGACGAAACTAACTCGGACCATCCCCACACTCATTCACTTCCCCCTATCGATGCGGCCCCCCACGAAATTTCGTTTATGATTTCTACCCTTATCTTTGGATCACGGATTCTTCACGCACTCTTAGAGCACCAATCCCTGCCAAAGAATTTCATATGGATTGCTGTCCCAACTATCCTCCATTCTCTTCCGATCTTTTCCCCTTTTGCTTTATAACGTTTTACCCCTCCGTCCAGTTCCCTCTTAATGCATCCAAGTTCGTCCTCAATTCCTGCTTTTTCTCCTGACAGACCCACCCTTTCTTATTCCATTTAATCCATTTGTTTTCATACAATCCCCTTTCCTCCGCGGTCATACCGTTCACGCCCCCTTTCGCTATGAACCTGTCTCTGTTTCATCCTTTTTCTCGACCAAGTCGGAAATTCTGGTTTCGGATCTTTCGTTCTTTCCCCTTGACCCCTACCAAGACTCGGATAACTGAGATCGGTCTACTTTTACCGCCGCCCCAAGGGAGCCATGATCCATAACAACTTCCTGCTTTGCCACTATACCCAACCTCCCTGGCTCTGTTAGCCCGTTTTGATCCGTGAGAGTTGCCGCAAGTCTGTTCTGGATTCCCAAAGCCCCCCCACGTCGTCCGGGCCATTCATGACTCCTCCACTTTCCCCCCTCTGACATGCCTTCCTTAATGCTATACCCTCCTTCGTTGATTTGGTCCCCCACGACGAAGTTATTATTAAAATTGTGTTTTGCTTTTGTGGTTTTTAATCCCCTCTCCTGCACTGCACGCAGTCGACCTTTTGACCTGAATTTGTGTATTGAGTTAGGACATTGAACTTGTAGTTTCTCCGTTGCCCGATCTGTCTTTGTCTTTCTTGCCCTACAATTGCCCAACAGGTTTTTTTTTTTTTAGGGGCTAAGATTTGTCTCTTGGTTACTCCCGAGCTTATTTCTTGGCCGATAACGCCCTTTGTTCCTTGTACTCTTTGCCCCTGATCCAGGAGGCAGAGTTTGAACCTGTTCTACACTCTAA
>Ga0179593_1367878_pt1 | contig 15302 bp, 18 predicted proteins | sample CZODoug2_1_08_16_FD_185931 | JGI IMG/M metagenome (GOLD analysis project Ga0179593, IMG submission 185931) | Vadose zone soil fungal communities from Angelo Coast Range Reserve, California, USA - CZODoug2_1_08_16fungal (PacBio error correction) | ecosystem: Environmental > Terrestrial > Soil >... | reverse complement strand
CAACCAGCTTCTTTAAAATCTCCGCACTTTCCCCTGACGCTAGGGTCTTCCGATCTTGCCAGTATACGGGTTTCTACGGTGGCCTGATTTTTCCTCTGTCGGGGCTGTCTTTTCTTTTATGACCGCGGGTTTTCTTTCACGTATTGAACTTGCAGTTCCCAAGAGCGGATCTCCGTGGGAATGCCCCCCCCGTTGGGTTTTCAAAACCCTCCTTCCTCCAAAATCTGAGTTATCACGATATGTTTAGACAACCCCATCAAAGCTAACTTTGTCTCTTTTTAAATCTCCACCAAGACTCTCTCTCCCCCCTCCCCCGCCTGTTTTGATCGTTGAAAAACGTTACGCGTGGTATTTTCCAGTTTTGACCGTTATCCCCCCGTCGCTTCAATCCGATTTTCTAAAAGTCCTGTTTTTAGCTATTCTGCTTTTAAATCTGGCTCGGGGTTTGATTCACCGAAAAGGGCATACTTGTGAGCAATTTCTTCCTCCCCTTCACCCGTCTCTTTCAGGATTTGTAGGTTTGTATCCTACGGTTGACTCCGCAATGACTTCGATTCAAACGGGTGGACTTTTAGAAGTCCTACGGAGTCCCTTCGTTGCCCCCTTCCTCAACCAATTCGCCCCCCGGTCTATTTGGATTCCTCTCGGGTGACCACTGGGCTTGACCACAGCAGGAGGACGTAAGCCTCGCTGAATACTAAGTTTTAAATTACCTTTTCGTTAATGTTGAATCGACGATTGCTCTTGCCAAGAACAGGTTTCTTGTCCTCCCTTCTATGCATTAAGTCCGGGTCACCACATTCCTGTCAACTTTTGGGCGCTTGCACGCTTTTAAGGCTTCTTAGTATTCCCCATTCGGCGGACTCACTAGTTGGATGAATGGCCTCCTTATTTCCTGTGGTTTTCATTTCCTCTCTTAACACCAGTTCGGTCCCTTCAGAGGTTTTATGGACACAATCTTGAGATCTTAATCCTCCTTCTCCACCCCCTCAACATATAACCCCTCTCTTATAAACATTGTCGTTTTTGAGGCCACCCCCCTCCACCCGAACTATTTGCGTTTCTATTGAGAACTTCCATTTATCTCCAGACCCCTTCAGGCGACCAGTCGCCGAGATTAACGGGCACATTCCTATCCTTTTTGCTGGTCGGTTCTGGCGTGCCCTTGTACTCTATGGCCTCGAACACGAAGCGGTGTCGCAACGGGGTTAGAGTCCCCTTCCACTCCCCTCCCAAAATAGAACCACTCCCTTAGTCCGATTTTAAGACGCCCTCTTCTAAGTATGGAGTTCCCAAGAAGTGGTAACCTTGGTGTGTCCTGCTGCCGTTAAGCTGACGTGGGTGCAACACAATTGAGAAGAGATTGAAAATGCCGAAGTGAACTATGTTCATTTTGCATAATATAATTTGTTCTTTTTTATTTTCTAGGTGTGCCCATTTCTTTCTCCTATGCGATGATGCGCGAGTGCTCTGTGCTACAATAAAAAGCCGCTGCTACAGGGCCGGGTACGCACCCCCTGCGTCCTTAAGGGCTAGATTCTGGAATTAACATTCCTGTAAAATTCCTCCAGCACTGGCCCTTATTCCGATTCGAGATGAACAGAGGTTGAGATATTGTCCGAGAGGGCCTCTTCCTTCTCAACTCCGCTCCCCCACGGTTCTAGCTCCTTATTTTACTTAAGAATCTTAGTACCTCCGATCTCCTCGTCGCGTCTCGGTCTTCCCACTGGAATGTTTCTCCTTATGAGAGATTTTAATCACGCCCCACGCCGGGCGACCTTTCCTTTTATTGCTGCTTCCGATACGTCGTTTCAGCGAAGCTTGGAAGTTCCAACCCCGTCCCGAGTTGAGTTTTGCCTATCTCTTTTCCCATTTAATTCTCCTTCTCATCCATCCAAGCATACCCTTCTTCTTCGTTTGAACCTTCGCCTCTCCGTCCAGATATCTCTAAAATCTTCTCTCTCATGTACCTTGCACAGTCACTCGCACGATGAATTTTGGCGAGCCTCTCCTTTCTGTATGTTAAGTAAGAGTCAAAGTACTAGTATACCCCCTAACATCTCCCACGGTTCTAGATGCAGCCCATAGTCCTTAGAGTAATTTCCCCGCTGCCTTCTTTCGGGTACGATTTTTCATCTTATTCTCCTTCCTTGATTCCTTCCCTCCCTCCCCCAATGCTTCTGAAGAAGAGACGTGTACCCCATGATTCCCCCTTACTCCCCATTTACGAATCTTTCCCCTGCCGATTCGCATAGTTGAGATACCAGTGATTGAATCGCCTTCGGTCATTCCCATCAGTTGCCTACCTTCTGACCTTTTTCGGGCCCTATTTCCATCTATCTACTCCCTAAGTGAAGTCGTTGCAGCGTATGTCCAGGTCAGTAGTTTCCCCATCAAAGACGAGATTGCGCACTTCCCCTTCTCCCCCTCTTCATTTCCCCCCCCGTTCTGCTTTTTTGGTTTCTCCCCTCCGACCTTCAAGAGTGGGACATAGTCCCTATGGTGCATGGGGAATTGCGTTCTTCGTCCTTAAAGAAACCCTTTGACTGCTTTCCTGCAGTCCAACCCTAAAACCCGTAGAGTTTTTCCACTCTACATCTACATGCAGTTTCCCCCCGAGACTAGGTTTTGAGCAGATTCCTCTGTATATGTTTTGTTTTTTTCCCTTTTCCTTGGGGTGCATTTGAGAAAGGCTCCCCAGCATATTGGCGTTCAAATATCAGATAAATCGCCAGCAAGTTGAATGTCTTTTTTCCCCCTCTGGTTTTCCCCCCTTTCCGTGACTCCTAATGATGGCCTGCCCCCTTCTTGTGCAGTAAAGTTTAACTTTGCCCTCGCGACATCCTCTCTCGACAGGAAAATTTGGCTCACCCACCTAATCGCCGCGTTTTAAGGCAGCTTCAGACCTGTGCAGTTAGGAGGAACCTGTCATACCCTTCCCCCAACGTCGGCTTGAGTCTCTTTCACCGTCGGGGCGTATTTTCACAATTTGCCGATAGATAGCATTAGGTGACCCCCCCTTTTCAGCGTAATCTACTTCTGTACGTTTCTTCCTCAGTATTTTCGTCCTCCGGATTAAGTTCACGGACCCCCCATTCCTGAGAGTCCTTTTCTCCTGTATCCTCTCCTTTCCTTTTTAGAACTTAGAGGTTCTTCATTATCCCCCCCCCCTCCGGACCTTGAAGGACTCTATGTGGGCCCCCGAGTACCCTTTCACTCTCGATATTTTTTCTTCAACGGTAGAGATTTGTTCATTCCGCTTTTAGTCGGACTACCCTCTCTCGGCAGTTCGTGTTTGGTCCAGTAGTTTTCTCCACAATTATCACTTTCTTTGAGGAAATCCCGTTTTCTCAGGTCCTTTAGACATAACTGTCCCCACTATAGATGTTTACTCTTCTCTTCTTAGGATTGTGGTAGTTTTCTTCTGTTTTGTTCTAAAAAGTCTGAACTACGATCCGGCAGTTTCCCGTATTCGAACACCTACGTGTTTTCTGGAATGATTGGAGGGGGTTTCTTTCCTGCGTGCCCTCTGGGCTATTTTAGTAAAGTAAGAATTCTCTCGAATATAGGTTTCTGATTCTTCCCTGATCTTCAAGATTGAGTTAGTCCCTTGCTTCTTTTCCCGAAATTTTATTGACATTGCGCCGGCTTTTTTCTTCAAGTGCCCCCGAGACTTCTCCCTACCCCCCTTCTTGAAGCACAGAGTTTCTCTTTTCGACATTTTCATCTCTTTTTTTTACATAGATAGTTTCTCAACCTTTAGAGAGTGGCCCGGTTTTTTTTGATATCTGTGGGCCATCTTTTGTTGCTGGTAGTTGGGCACAACGACGTTCCCGACTCTCCATGTTCTAACTGTTCAATTCAAAATTCCTCCCCCCTTCGTAGGAACTTTCTTTTCCAAGGTCCGTTTCTCTTCATGGCTTAACTATTCCTCCCCCCCGCGCGTATTTCGAAACGGTTCCCCCTTTTCGGGAGAGAACCCCCCAAATCAGTTTTGCTTCACCTTCCCAACATATTCCGAGTGACGTCTTTTCCTTCCCCTCCCCCTCCTGGTCTTTGAAAGAACACTCGGCCCTCCTGGCGCCAAGACGGCCTTCGGTTTTCCTCCAAGGCCTTCTGTCTCCCCCCCCTCCTTCCCTTTAGTGTCCGTCCAATTAGGGTGGATCAAGATGATGAGGAGGATCGTTGTGTTTGTCAGGCTTTTGCATGAACGGGAATCTCTTTTTCCGCCAACCCGCTCCTCTTCGCCTTTTTTTTACACCTTCAACTCGGGTTTTACCCTCGGTTTGCTTTGTGAAGTCCTCCATTCTGTACGCCGCCAGCTTTCTTTTCAGTTTTTTCTTTTCCCTTCTTCGTATACTGACGACTCCCCCTTACTCGTCTCCCCCCCCAGGTCATAGGATGAAGTGAGTAGGCGTTCCCCCGGTCCTACCCCTTCTACACCGTGAGCGGTAGATCCGTCTTTGGCGCATTCTCGACCAATACTCTTCCTTCCCGAGTTAAGCAGCTACACCTTCCCTTAGATTTCCCCCCACTGGTTTCTCCCCCCGGTACTGGCACAGATTCCACCCTTTCCTTTTCCTGCCGTTTCGGTCTCCTTTTTCAGAACTGGTTTCCCAACCGCTTTTTCCGTGTCACCTTCCCTTTCTTTTATCTGTCGGCCGCGATCTTGTATTTTTTCGAACCGCTCTTTGAGACCCCCCAGATCGCGTAGATGGATTTCCTTCCCTCGTACACCTGATTTGATGAAAATTTTTCCAACTCGATATGGCATGCATCTCCCGGGGGGGTTGGTTCTGGTTCCCGAATGCGATCGCTATGTTTCTCCAAGAAGGCGTTGGACGGCATTTTTTCCGCAGTGCCCTCCGCCTCCCCCCGTCGCAGAGATGATCCTCTCCCATTTTTTTTTGCCCCGCTTCGCGTGGGGCTGCGTGAAATCGGACAGGTCGCTGGGAGTACGGTGAAGGCTTTTTTCCCTGATTAGGGTCTACTCCTATCTATCTTTCCCCCTTCTCCTTTTTGTTTTTTTCTCTATAGCTTGAGGCAGTTCTTCTTTCTTCTGACGCCTTTCCCTCCCCCTAATGCCGCATGAATTACTGATGCCGCATTTCGCGCAAGCAAATTTTCCTGATAAACCCCCACCAGACTTACTCCCTGGACGTCAATCAGGCTTTGGTCCTTTCTCTTCGTGTTTCTTGCTTGCGGAATCCCACTTTTGCTCTCCTTTTTCTCCTCTTTTTCGACACTCAGGATCTATATTGGCAGTTCCAGGCCCCCAGTGAAGCCGATCTCTCAAGTTATATGTGTTCTCTTTGGCAAGTTCACCTCCCCTTCTTTTTCCCAAGTATTTTTCCCAAGGACACGATTTATCTCTCCCCGTTTCAGCCTCCTTATCGTATTGAGAACCACCCGATGAATACGAAGAGAGCCTGGTTTTCCTACCCTAGAGTGAGTCACGTTGTATTTTTTTAGCCAGTTAGTTAAACTACGTTTCAATGCTTCCTTTACTTTATTGTCCATATACAATCGTTTTGTAGTTCAGTCTTTTCTCTTTCAAAATTTGACCTTGTCGCGGTTTTTCACTTTTCGCGCAGGTCAACCCTTCCTTCCTTATGGCTTCTCTCTGCGCCCCACTTGAAGAAGATTCCCCTATAAAAAAAGTTTTTAGACTTCAGTCCTTGTAATGTATTTCGTTCTCTTAATTGCCCCCTCCGTTCAGCTGTCTCCCTCCCCCCACCCATCGCCCTAACGCTTGATTTGTAGTTTGACACTTTTTCATTTTTTTCCCCGGTGGAATTCTTTTCCAGTTTCTTCGATCAAGAGATAGCTTTTCGTTTTTTCTCTTATGGGTCGCCTTTCGGCCTTTCCAACGGATCGCTTTCTGCTCTGGTTACCCCCTCTTTTCCAAGATTTTCCCACGAACGGCTTTAGATAGGATACCTTGTTTTTCAGTCCTTTGCCCTGATGGAGACCTTCCTTCTTCACGAACCCAGTCATTACTCCAGAATAATTGATCCCCCCGCCATTGCCCTACCTGACTGACTTTTTCTTCTTTTCCTCCAAGCTCCTTGAACCGAACTCTTGTGGTAGGGACCCCTTCCGCGGTACTCCATGCTGCCCTTTGGTTTCGTGTAGAGCCTTAGAACTCATTTATAATGGATTGTGCGGTGTTCTTACTTGAGTTTTCGTCCAGAAGGCCACTCCTTGTCCTTTCACGTGTTCTTTGTACTGAGAGTTTTCTATAATTTCTTCCTTTCCGAAAGAAATCTTTTGTCCAGCAGAGGATTTTCCTTAATGGAAGTTTTAATATCCTCCCCCCCCTCTCTTGTTGAATACCCCCGGTCTGTGTGCGCCCCCCATGAAACCTCCCGTGGAGGGCCCACTCTCTCCCCTCCCAACAGTTCAGCCTCTGCTTCAGATGGTGCTAAAATAAATTCTGCTCCCCCCCTCAAACGATCCGATGAACGGTCGAACCCTTACTCTGGTCCGGCAATATTCGGAGGAACTTTGTCTAGTGAGCCCTTCTTCACCTTTCTCCCCCCTTTTCCTTGATGAGGTAGGGACTAATTCGGAGATGCCTTCTCCCTTCCTCCTCATTCGGCTTTCTCCCGTGCGGAGAATTTCTCACAGGGGTCCTTGATGCAAAGAGGGCCTTCCCCCCTTCTCCCGAGCATACGCGCCCGCAAAGTCCTATCGTCCGGTTGGTATTATTCAACCTTGGAGCGGACCGGTTCGTCGACAACACCCCTCTTCCATCGACCACAAATGAAGACACCTTGAGGTCTACTTCCTTGATAGTCTCATGTTTTCCTTTTTATATCCTAACCACTCCTCTTGCACCTATGACCATGACCCTCTTTCTTCTTTACCCTAGGAATTCCCAATCAAGGGATGTGGATTCTTTTTTGTCTCTGGAGTTACACAAAACCCTTTCCCGCGCCCCCTAGAAGGATCTTGACCGCCCTTTACTTTTTCATGCGCCCCTTTTGTCAATATCAGTCTGATCGATGGAGTGTTCTTTCCCGGGTTCCAAGTTTTCCAGGTCCTTCAATTTTCGGTTACTGTTACCTTTTCCTTTCTTCGCCCCTGCTGGAAGAGCTCCCTCAGGGCAGCAGCTCCCGTCTGCATCCTGAATCCCGTTGACGTATCGTCTGTCCCTCCCGGCACGACCTCGTTCCACTTTAACCCTTTGTTTCTTCGCCCCCTCTAAAACTTTCTGTTTTTATGCAGGTCGGCGATAACTTATTTCCTCCTAGCTGCTAGGCTGTTTTGGTTTCTTGCCACGAGTCCCGCATGTCGTTCTGTTTCATACCCCCCTTCCGCCTCACACCCTAGGTCCTGGTATTATTCCTGTTGAGTCCACCAATTGTCTCAGGACCTCGAACGCATCATCTGGCTTTCGCGTTTCCTCTTTGACCTAGTCAGCTAAGCAATCCCCCTCCCCCCTCCCCCTTTTTTTTTCTTCACTTGCGCCGGATTGAGTATAAGTTACGCATTTCTTGATATACGTTTCTTTAGCAATGCCATCCTCCTTTTTTGGTCCTCTCCCATGACCCCCTCGTTCACAGGTCCTTATCCTTTCTCCGTCAGAGCCATTCCGAAATCCACCCGTTGTACTCTCTCTCCTTTCTTCTTGAAGTTGATTCACCTTCTTCCTTTTTGTATGTTTCCGTAGCTCCACGAAAGGCCAGCCCCCTTCACCCTCGCAGGAGTGAACTGCTTTAGCTTGAGATACTTTTTTGCGACCCCTCGGGACCGTTGATCAGCTGGTTCCTTCGCTGAGCACTCTTCCCCGTCCGTTTGGGTAACCAGGCCCCCCCTCTCCACTTCCCTTTTTAAGATGAGTATCTAGTTTTGTTTCCATTTTATTGGCAAAGGGAAAGCCTTCAGGAACTTAATTTCCCTTCTCGCCCTTTGCCGTGGAACTAGAGCTATGAGCCTTCTGTCCATAGTCATTGAGGCGAACTGAATGTCCCACGCGGATTTCGAGCGGCCATTCCCAATTTTTTCTTTATTCCTTCGTTCTATTCAGCCTAGTGGTTTTCTTTTTTTCCCCATGAGGTCTCTCAGAATTTTTTTAACCATCAGTCCTGCGCGCGTTTTCTCCTTCCCTCTATTAGGAGGGTCCCTAGGACACTCTGTTTAGTTTAGAGCCCACTTTTCACGGTCATTAACTAGCCTTTTTCGATTTCTTCAATCCCGGCTTTTCCCTTTTTCCATGTATCAATTTTCTACCTTGAGCTTTATTTCCTAGTTATCTCTTTTTATTGATCCCCCGCTCGCGCAGCCTGTCCGGTGAATGTTTTCGATGTCATTCGCAATTTGAGTCGTATCCTCGATTTTTGACTCATTTTTTTTTTTTTTTTTTGTTGGAACTAGCTCCTCTTTCACGATGGTCTTCCCCCTACGGCTTTCCTCGCCTGGTGCGATTATTATTTCCAAGATCTATCTCGTTTTGCAGTGTTGCCTTTTTATTCAACTATTCCCCTCCTCGCGGCAGGTCCTCTTTTCTTTGATCTTATTCGTGACGACCGTACTGTGTTACTCGTCATCACGCGGATACGATCTGCCTTCCTCTCGAAGCCCGCTCTTGCGCACGAACATTGTCCCAAAGTATTCGACGGCTACCTATTTGCGGCGCTTCCTCTTGCACCTTAAATGTTGACGGCCTTCATGCGCCTCCGCCACTTATGAGAGTGCGCTTTTAAAGAGTCCGGTTTTATTTCTGCGCCAGGATTATCTTTTTTTCAGCGATCTTGCTGTTATCCCGATTGCCCCAAGTGCACGAGTGAACTCTCGACTGCCCCCCTCATTTTTTCTTTTTTCCGACCACTTTGATTTTATTTTATCTGAATTAGGCTTGGATTTGTGCCTTTTCGGCGATAATGTTTCCCCCCTTCCTGCGAAGTCTTTCAGGCGCCACCTTTCGTTTTTTCTCTGTACAGCCTTCCTTAGCTGGCCGCTCGAGATCCCAGTCCCTCCTCGTTTCTTTGGGTCGTTGAACTTTTTCCTGGTAACCTTGGTATTAAAGATGGATTGTTCTTTCTTAATGTGAAGCACTCCATAAAGCATCTCTTCGGACATGGCCTCCCTCCTCGATGGACTTGTTGTCTTATGGTGGCTTCATCTCCCCGAGAATACTTACATTCGTATTCTTCTTTTCGCTAAAATCTGCCACAAGATTTTTTTCTCTTCTTTGTGAGATCTACTAGCTGTGATTTAGGTTCGTCGTCCTTGTGATTTCCTGTGCAGCTTTTTCGACCCTTTGTGTTTCCGCAGAGCACTGACCCCCCCTTACCTTCTGCATTTCTGCACATCGCCAGAAATTGCGGAGTCCTCCTAAAGTATTCTCGACGATCACTCTCAAATAGGTCCTCGCTTTCTCATATAAGCTTGTGCAAAGGTTCCTTGCTACGGCTTGAGTTCACTTCCCCCCCCAATTTTTTAACCATCGAGAGATTTGATCAAGTCTCCGCGGGTGTACTTGGCGTAGCCGTTCTTCTTTCCTGGTGGTACTGTTCCCCTTTCTCCCCAAGTAGTTAAGTTGGCGAAGCGCGTTTACCCTCAGGACTGAGAGCACCTTTCCCCCCCCCCAACCGTTCTTTCCCAAGCTAAGGCCCCTTAGAAAAACCTTCAGCCCTTCTCCATATCGCACTGATCTTGGCCATCGTCTGCTTTCTTCTTCCCCCCCGCCCGATATTTCAAGCAGGAATTCTCCTCCCCCCCCCTCCTTTGCTAAAATAGAACAGTTTCTAGCGCCTTCTTGGAAAAATTCCCCCCCCTCCGTACCTTTAAACGTTAACTCCCTGGTACTTTTCGAGCGTTCCTTCCTTTTTCTCCTCGTTACAAGACCCCCCCCCCCTTCTTGATTTGTGTTACGCCATCTGTAGACTCTTTTTGTAAGTTCTTCACCCAATTTCTGCTTACCTCTCGCGTTATTTCATCTCACGCGCACCTGTAGAGCACAGGAAAGATTTTCATCTTCTACTCAATGCCTTCACCAATACTAACCATCTCCCCGTAGGCGAGTCTCCTGCAATTCTGGTGTGTTGGGCCCCCCCCTGGATTGACCACTTGGGTTTTGTTGATCTATTTCATGTCCTATCCTGTCTGTCGAGATCCTCCGATTGAGTGTTCCATCATCTAAGTTCGTTGTATCCGATCGTTCGTGCCATTCCCCTTAATAGGCCTCCTTTTTCCCCCCTTCAGATTTTTTCCCTCTTCTTTTGCTTTGGTATACTTGCTTGCTATTCTTTTGCCGATTTCCCCGTCCCCCCCCGAGAGAGCGCACGTTTTTCTTTGACACTTCTGATACCGACCCCCATCGGATTTCTATCTTTCTCCCCCCCACCAGCCCCGCCCCACTTTTTTTGGTTACTCGGCTCAAGAAGATCGCTTCCCTATCACCCGATTTTTTTGGAATGGGCCCTGTCCGGGTCCCTTGGTCGGGTCGAACGTTTGCTCCCCGTATATATCCCCCTCGAAATGAGCCCCTCCTTGTTTTCCTCCTAAACTACGCTGAAGATCGTTTGTGTTTTTTTTCTTCCTGCCAAGGGTTTTCCTTTCAGGGCCACGCCTGTCATGCTCCAATTCCCGATCTGCTTTACTTTTTCCGGTCTTGTGAATTGTGATTACGCATTCCCTCGGAAACGTTTCCCTCGTGTTCCCGTCCACCCCTTCTTTCACTCCAGCGGGACCCCCAGTGACCGTCTTTCCTCGCGCAATATACATTTTAAAGGCTGTACTTTGATCTCTTTTTCCTTTGAATGGTTCCCCTCCCCCCCTGGTTATTGGACGACATTCCTCATTCGTACCTTTTTCCACACCCATTATCTTGCAATGGGCGTGGTCACCCTTTCTTTTTAAGGACTCGACGGCATGTTCGGTTTTTCCCCTCCCCAGTTTTTTTCGATGACTTGTTGGTCAGATTTTTTTGTCCCTTCCCTATGTAACGTTCGGCTTCCTTCTTCAGTCAGATCAACTCGTCGCTCGGAAGTCCTATGCATCTCCCTGACTGAAACTAAACCTAAGATCTTTCCAAACTCTTTCCAGTTGACGACCACCCTCCCCCACTACTCCTTTCGTTTCCTTTCTCTCCAGACAGAATCCATCATCCTTCTATAACGTCTCTTATTGATTCACAGATCGTCTTGTGGAGTGCTTTCCCCTATTTCCCAACCATATTTTTTTTGTCCCGCCCAGAGGGGTGACGCCCCGGGTAACTTCATCCAGACAACGCTACAGTGGTCGTGGAAGGAGGGTGATCCGCCCCGCCTAGGCTTCCTGGCGTTCCAGGATCGTCCGCCTGCTTACTCTCTCTCTTAGACCAGGGCAACCACCTTTCTCCGGGAAGTCCCCAGCCTCAGGTGAATGTTTTTAGCAGAATTTCCTTCCTCCCGTACGAGGTTGGCAACGCCCCACTAAGGGGAGACGTGAGTCTTTGGAGAGGAATCTGGCCTGCTTACGAAAGACCCCGCGAGCGGCATCCGGTGGTTGGAATTCACCGGTGCTCATAATTGCCGCTCAATGAATTACAAACCCCATTACTGACTGAATACGCCGATTTCTTCGGTCTTGCCTAAGATTTCATTATTTGGACAATGTTGCTGAGAGAAACCCTCCGTCTTTTCTTCTACTCTCTCCCGCGTAGTATGACCAGTCATTTTTCATGCCGCAGTAATCTTAATGCAACGTCGCGATTGTTCTCCTTGGCTCAAACGCCTTTCTGATGATTCTCTGGGACACCGACTACTCCGACCCGCCGGACGGGCTAAGTTGGATTTGATTGAAGGATCTCTAGACTCTCTTCGGTTCGGATAACCAACAGGTCCCCGTTATACCGCATTCTTCTGAAATCTTCCCACCGCTTGGAGTTTCCTTTGTCCCCCCTACTGCCCCTTCTTAACGATACATTGTATCTCTCGTCGGTCCTTAGAACGAAGCTCTCGTACTCTTCCACTGAGTGATTTGCTTGTAAACCTTTTCACCGGTCCTTTGCGGCGGCATTCCATTGCAGATTTCGCCCCTTTGAGTCACCATGCCGTTCTGCGATTTTCCGCTTCCCCCAGGAATCGTCGCAACTAACTCCGCTACGAGGTTTATAGATTTCCCTTATGATCGCATCGGAAGTCCCTTTAGATTTTCTGCGTGGTCGTCGAGATCTCTCCTTCTTTCATGCATGACAAAACATCAATTGTTGGACGATTAGCAGCTACTATATCTAGCCCATTGTTTCCGGGAAGACCCCCCCGCGCTTAGATTCCCTTTAGTCCCGCCTTTTCTTGACCTGGAGCATCGCCCCTAGTAAACAGTGCAATACGTACGTCGACGGTCTTTCCGGTTTGGACCATGTTTTGTTGACTCAGTTCCTAATATTTGAATACTCCTCTTTTTTCATCGTCTGTCCTCAGCTTTCCTCCCCTTGCAAACTCCGTGCGAGGAATTGTCCTCTCTCACCGTTCCGTACAAGCGTCACCCCCGTCCAGCCCCTTGTCCGAGTTAGTCCCCCCTCCTTAATGACAAGTTTTGACCCCGCCTCTTGTCTTTTTGTCTCTTTGGTGTTTGCTGCGTATACCGTCCATGAAAACCTTTCCGTGCTCTGCTTTAGCCCTGAGCGCGGCCAGGAAATTGAAAATGTGTGGTATTATATTCTTTCTTCTTCTACCCATGAGCTTTCAAGATTATGCTGTATTTTCAGCGTCTTTCGTGCAGGTGACGAAGACAAAGCATACTTCTGTTCTTTTGTCCCCTGCTGACTCCATTTAGTGTACCTGACTTCCCTTCCTCCACTCCTTCCTTCAATAAGTTGTCTTGCTGCGCCCCTGGTTATTGTCGAATTAAAGTTATGTTGCCCGCGTTTTTATTATATCTCCTCCCTACCTGCCCCGGACTCCGTCTAACACGCGAGATTTCCTCCCCTTTATCAGGGAGGCGCCGATGTTTTTCTCTCGTAATTGCCTTTTCGAGTCCTCATTCTCGTGTTTTTACGGACCCCCCGATAATTTACTACCCCCTACGCCTCCCTGTGAAGCGCATTCTTCTCACGATCTACAAGGCTTCTTCGGCCTAATATGCTTTCCTTCCCTCCCCTTCTACCCTTCCCCGCAATTCTTTTCATTTCGGTCCCACCTTCAACCTTTTTCCGCTAATGTATACTTGAACTACGTTTTCTTTCTGAGTCCTGTGAAGCCCGTTTTTGTTTCACCTTGCTCCATTTATCTCCGCGAAGTGAGTTCCCTTATATACGCTCCGAAGACATCGTGCGCCTCCCTCTCCGACGTCCTTTAAATAGGTCACCCTTAATTGAGCCTCTCCTGTAACCGCCCGATTTGTTGACTCCCCTCTCGCTTATTTATACTCCCTCTTCATCGTGTCCCCACCCCGGCCGAAAGAGGTGGTCATTTTTCCTCTTTCTTCTCGAGACGATCTTTTGTTCCGGCGTTTTCTTTGTTCCTCCCTCTCTGGCTTCTCCTTATTCCCTTTGTATTCGCTTCCCCGTCCACTGCTCGGATCGATCGTAGTTTTCTTTCTATCCATGAACTTATCGTTTTATACTTTTATTTCTTTCGGCCCCCCCTTTTTGGTCGGACGCGACTTTTTTCCTCACCCGTCGATCTAAAATGAGATCCTACTGTTTTCTACGTCTTTAGCCCACGGCTATTGTGCTTAAGTTTCTGGCTATGCCTTCCGATCGCTTTCCTTTTGTCTCACTTCACAGTTCTCTCTGGCGATTTTCCTTTCCCTCTTCCATTATAGTTCACGAGCTCTCTTCTCCTCTCATGATGTCTTAGTTGAAATGCAACCCCTACCCCCCTTGTACGTTCTCTCAAGGGCCAACTTGCCCCTTGATGAATTCCCCCTAATAGTGCCTCCCAGCTTCTTATCAAGTTTCCGCCCCTTTTTTTTTTCCCTCGCGCTTTTTGACTTTTCTTCGTCTCGTTTTATTCTCTACCTTTCAAATAGTATTCTGGGAACTGACTTTGTGATCTATGATGCCCCCCTCATGGTTTGTTTAATAGTTTCTTCATTGTGTGAGACCCCCCCGACCTTTTTACTTTCCTCCCCCAGCTTAGTTCTTATTACCAACTTTAAATTCTCCGCTCCTAGATTCAGGACAGAGGGTTGTTTTCCCTATCCTGCGCGCGAACCTTTAACTCACCCCTCGTCGGCCAGCGATCACTTCCCTTTCTTGTCCCGACCACCACCCCCACTTTGAATCGACACTAATTTTTTCACCATTCTTACTTATTTCTTTCTCCTTCTTAAAATCCATTCTGGATTTCCGCGGCCGCCTTTTCATACTGCGCAAGCGAAGTTGTGATCACCTACGCTATGTTTAAACCCCCTCCCCCCTCCTTCGGTTACAATGGTCCTTCCTCGTGGATTCAGATGATTCTTCTGATTTCTTTTTGCGCTTTCTTCGTCTGCTATATTTCATTCCTCTACTACCAATTGTTGCAGAAGACCCCCGTGATACTCCTTCTTCTCCGGCGGTTAAAAAGGTACCAACTCCGGCCCCTTTTGTCGGCGGGAATCGTTTTTCCTCCCCTCCCCCTCTGTCTTACTCTGAACGCCTGTTTAAAGCTGAATTTTCTCCTCTTTTCTAAGGCGTGCCCGATTCCTTCTCTCGGCGAACCAACCTTTTCATCTCTGCTTCCTTTCTTTTAAGGGAGAACCACCTCCTTCATTACAGTTCTTAGTCCTCAACAGTAAGGTGCTATTTTTTGATCTTTGCCCTTTTTCTGGAGAATTCAGAAAAAGAATTTTGATTCCCTTCTCTTGAAGTTCTTTTGAAAAACTTTCCCCTCTCGATTTCCATGGTTACCTTCCTGTCTGCAGCAAACCTTTTACTTTCCCTCACACTAATTTAGGAGCTTTACTCAATTCTTCGCTTTATAGGCTTCGAGGGACCTCACCTTATTAAAACCAGAAGAACGTTTCCCCGACAGTAGTGACTGCATTTTCTTCTTCCCTTCTTTTTTCTACGACTGAGTTTTTTTCAATGGATCCACTCTGACCGTTCCCTATGTGCCTCCTTCCTCCCCTTCAACCCTGAGTCCCCTCTTTTCCTTCCACTAGCATCATGTCTCAGCTCTTCTTCTGTTCTGCTGACGGGAATCCAATCCTGTCTCATTGTCTCTCTCGCCGAAGGAGCGGATTCCCTTACAGGTTCTCGAGTGTCTTCCTCCCGCACACTCCCTCCTCCAAATTGACTTCCTTCTCTCTTAGGGGTTGCGATCGAAGTTCACCCTTATGAGTCGTCGTTGGAACAGCGGTGCTCTTCTGGGGGCGAGCCCTGTCTT
>Ga0179593_1547624_pt1 | contig 15303 bp, 14 predicted proteins | sample CZODoug2_1_08_16_FD_185931 | JGI IMG/M metagenome (GOLD analysis project Ga0179593, IMG submission 185931) | Vadose zone soil fungal communities from Angelo Coast Range Reserve, California, USA - CZODoug2_1_08_16fungal (PacBio error correction) | ecosystem: Environmental > Terrestrial > Soil >... | reverse complement strand
TAACTTGGACTCCATCGGAGGATCCCTCCTTGCCCGTAGATCGACCCGACATTATTGTAGCGAGGCTTTTGACGTTGTCGGGTTTTCCCCCGCCGGTTGTTGTGGTTTCTTGGTCGGCAGGTTTCCTTGCGATTCTTTCTGATGGGTCAACTTGGATTTGTCAATAGAAGAAAACAAGCCTTTGCCTTTTTCCTTGTTTTTCCGCAGGCCTTTTTGGAGGCCCCCAGTTGTCTTTCACTGGGGTGGGTTGACGTAGTTGCAGAAATTCAGTTTCATCTCTTCCTTGACTCCCCCGTAGACAAACCCGACAAGATCTACTCTTCTCTTGTTTCCCGGGTCCTCATCTGGCACCCCGGAGAGACTTCGATCCCGATCGACCCGGTATATTCCCTTCTGCGTTTTCTCCTTTCCGTAGGGTGCACTTTTGTCGACATGAGCCCACTTGCTTACCGCAACCGGCCTTTCTGGTGGTTTCCGGGCGGAAGGGAATATATTCCCCCAGCTGTGACCTCCCAATCTTTTCTCTTGAGAAGGCGTCCAGAGGGAAACTCCAGTCCCGCATGGTGATCCTGATACCTCTTTTCAGTCTACTCCCTGTTGACAGACCTTCCAAGTCCCCCCCCGCGGGCCCCCTGTCGTGACTGTAGTAGGGATAATGACCTCCTTTGCCCTGGTGACCCCTGGTCCCATTGTTCGCCGAGGCTCAAATACCACCGGGACCGTCTCCGGCCGCCTGTCCTTTTTGGCGCTGAGCGAGAAAGCCAGAGGATTGTCCCCTTTCTTGAACCGATCTTTTTGGATCCTTCCCCCTCAGATGACAACCTCCCTTTTTTTCGCTTGGCGGACTCAGCGTAAATTGTCAGGCAGTAGCCAAACTGTGTCCGATCTAAGAATTGCACCTCCATGCTCGAACCACGAATCCGTACGTGGTCTTTTTCCGTTCCCCTTCCCCAGTTTTTGGGCTGCGGCTTAGCATTAAAGAAGAAGGCACCCTGACTTTCCGATCATTTTGGCCTTGCCCTCATCTGAGAAGGTAGTAATTCTTGCAGTCCGTTTCTCTATTTAGAAAATTCGCTGCATTGATATAGTTCAACTCCCATAAAGTTTCCGCCCTCCTCCACCCCCCCCCACACTAAGCCTTTTGCAGAGGACCAGTTGGTTGTTTTTTGCGTCCCTTATCTCTCAATCATGGGAAGACCTTCCTTGTTGTAGACGCGGCGATCCTGTACTTTACCCTTTTTTCCATTGTCCTTCCTTCACTTCATTTCTCTGAGGGAATTCGAAAACGCTTCCTGGGCCGTAAGCAGACCTATCTTGCGTTCCTGACTCCTTTTTTCGGCACTATGACCCTTTGAGATGATTTAGTTTGGGCTTTCTCGCCGGTTACGGCTTATCCTGCTCAGTTCCTCTCCACCCATGATCGACCCCTTTTCTGTCCCCGGGTTCCTTACTCCTCCTCTTTTTTTTTGTCTGATCGCCTTTTTCAGCAGACACCAGGTCATCCGAGCACCCCTCTCCGGTTTCCTCCGGTTTGGAGAGCGATCGAGTATTACTAGGCCAGCCCCCTAGGATTTTTTTCGACCTGTTCATTTTGGCCCGTGAAATGCAGCTGTTTCCCCTACTTCTGGATTACCCCGTTCCCCCCTCCTTCCCTTCTGGGACTGAAGGAGGGTTCAGTAGACATGTCCCTTCCCCTGGATTTAACTTTTCGAACTCCTTTTGGAGGCCAAGAGTAATGGATCGTGCGGCGTGTTTCCCATCCCAAGGCCGAGGGTAGTCGGCCTCAAAACAAGACAGCCACCCCCTCTGCACCTCACTTTCTGGGGTCGTGGACTTTTTTCCTCTATACGGCTTTCCTACCAGCACCCACGGTCTATAGAAGGGAACTTCGTAAGTCTTCCCTTCCTGACGCCTTTCAGAAGGTTTCTCCCTTTTGACAAACTTTCAGCCGTGATTCGTTGATTCTTTGAAAGGATATCTCCAAAGCTTCTTTTAACCTCTATGATGCGCTGAACGTAAGCCGGCAAGTCTTTCTCGACCCCCTTCTTCTAGGAACTTTGGTTTAGATTGACACATTTTTTCTCTCCCCATCCTTGAGATTTTAGTTAAATCGGAAAGCGCCTTCCTCTGGTTTTTCGTTTCCGCCTGGTGGGGAAACTGGATATACCAGGATCTTTTACTTTCTCACATATTTCTGTCTGTGCATTAATAGCCGCCCCCTATAGCATTCATCCGCCGCCCGGTACCGGGTTCTATTTGATCCCCGTGAGTTTACAATCAATGCCCATTCTTGGGACACCCCAACCCAACGCCCGCACCCCCCTCAAAGACCCAACTCCACTCGCCAAACCTACGTCACGAATTTTAGAAGAAGTGTGTTCCTGCATTTCAACGTTCTTCCCCTGTCCGCTTCCCGATTATCTCACTCACCGTTTATCCCACGCCGGGGATTCATTTCCTTACCCCCAAGAAGTTGTATGGGACACGGAGCCCCTCCCTCTGCTACGATCTCATTCCTACGAGCCACCCGTAGCGGTCGTCCTATCTTTTCTATTTAGACAAGGTGTCATCCACAGCCCCAAAGGCGCTCCCCCCCTTGATACTGGCAGCTGATTGCCTCCGGCGATTATCCTTTGAATTCCCGATCCTTACGGGTCGAAACTCTTTCCTTCTTTCTGTTGGCTCACCGGGGCTTACGAAGTCTTGCGACTTCCCCCACTCACCCGGATCCGCGGCTCGTTCAAACTGACCTCCCCCTTCCCCTTCACCTTCTGATCGGCCACGCTCCACTTTTTTTCGCCCCCCCGACCCACCCGCGCTTCCCCCTTCGCCACTTCGCACACCACGCGTCTAGACCTTTTTTTTTTTTGGACAACTCTATCGGGCCTGCTCTCTCGTCACCTTTAAGCCGAGCCCCCCCACCTTTCCCCGCGGTACAACTTTAAACCGACACCTTTTCGTCACCAAGGGCCATGTTAGACTTTCTTTACCGTTCGCGTGCGTTGCCGCAGATCGAATCTCTCTTCTCCTTCGTTTTTTTCCTAGCGTCTGCGTGGTCACCCTTTGCGAACCAGTTCAGCGGCGCGCTTCCGCTCCCCGAAGTTTTTTCTCTCCCTTGCCCCGCGGTGTAGCCTGACATCGAGAGCTTCTCCGGGTTTTCTTGGCTTCTGCTGCTTCGAGCGGGCCGATAGTGTTTTTTTTCCCGTCCCCCACCCGTAGTCCCCCCCCCCTAGGATGACTCTGGTTCTTTTTAGAGTGTTTTTGCCCCTCCCGTTGTGTTCGGTTCACCAACATGACCGCCGTTCGTGGTTTGTGCCGCATTAAGTTTGCCGACGGAACGCTTCCCTGGCGACGTAATCCCCGGTGATTGCAAACAAGCAAAGCGATAATCCCCCTGTTGCGCCCCCTAAGGCCTCCTATTTACTGTGCAGTGCGCTAATAGTCTGGCCCTAGACCCTTCATTGGCATCGATTGCGTTTTTTTATCTGTTGGACAGTCGTAGCCCTAATGTAGCCCTCTCCATCGGCGGATAGGGAGGGGATTCGGCCGGTCCTCCTCTCCAGGCCCACATATTAAACCAGTTTGACATCCGGCCCCAGACTTAACCTCCCCTTGGGTAGAACCTTATGTCGACTTTTCGAGGTTTCGTATAACGTGCCCCGCTGTAGCTTGATGAGGCCCAATGGTCGTGCCGTTAGTCTGTCAGCCTACGTTTCGTTCCAGTGTTCGTCCCAAACATTTTACCCTACTCAGATAAACCCCCACCCCTTGAACTTACCGTTTCGCCTGGTCCAGATTAGGGGTCCGCTGCTCATTACTCCCATCTCCCCCTGTTTATGGAACGATTCCTTTAAGTTAGCTGATCCTTTGCCACCTTGCTTTTCTTTCGGCTCGGTGATTTCAGAAACGCGAACTGAGGAATTCCCTGCCTGGGCCCCCTCCGCTCAACCCCTTCCATTGGTTAAGACGACGCTTCGGACGTCCCCCTCAGCGGCCGCGCCTCCACCGTTGTACAAATAGCTGCAGATTTCTCTTACCCCCTCCGCCCCCCGTCATTCTTTTTGGTGGCTCTGACCTGAACTCATTTTGAAGACTTTTCACTGTCGGGTTGGCTCAGGTCCCGATAGAACAACATGTTGCTTCTCCGATGATGAAACGATCTCCCTCTTCCTAAATAGCTTGCACCTCCCCCACGCTGAGTGTGCGCGTAAAGGTGGTTTTGTTTTCTTTTTCCTATCTCCCTCCACCCGCGGCCTATGTCCCTGACATCAAGGAAGTTTCCTTCCTTCCTGCTAGGTAATTCTATCACTTCTTCCCTTCTTGCCTTAGAAAAGATGTAGGGGAAGTCTATTATTGCTCACCTGAGCAGCTGGGCCCCTTTTCCCCCCCTGCCCTTTCTTTCGTGATTGATTTTCTTCCTACGCTCCTTTCGCTCTTCCCCCTGAGCCGGTTGAAAGAATCTAAAGACCCTTCGACGATGGACCTGTTCTTACTTCTTTTCCTTGTTGTCGGCTATGTTTGTTTTGGGTTCGTCTCCTGTTTGGTTTCTTCTAATGGGATGGAGAATCTTTTCCTCAACGGCCTCCTTAGCGCTTCTCTTTATTCGTTGAAGAAGAAACAATTCACGAAATCATAGTTTTAAGCTCTCTTGTGTCGGAATGAAGAGCATTTTGAGAACTACTTTGCCCTTTGCCGGACATTCGTGGAGAAGGGACATAGCTCTCTTCCTCCTCCCCTTTTTCGAGTCTTCCTGATCAGACCCCCCCACTGGAATGAGGTCACCCGAACCCCATGACTTGGCAAGAACCCGACGTGGGGGTGTGTTACGATCCCCTGGTAAGGCCCCCCCTCCGCTTGGTTGTTGTAAAGCTTTGACTGGCTCCCGTTTCTCCCTTCCCCATCAAGGCAGTCCCACCCCCCTCTATCTTATCCCCCCGTTCCGGTCGTTGCATGACGACACACCGTCTGGCATTACCAACCTTCCCCTTCGCCTTTGCACCGTCCCCCAACTTCCCCTGCCTCATCGATCTTCTTAACAGGTGATCTCGAGGTTCTGTCCCCCTTGCTTTTTTGGCTTTCTTCGTTAAAGTTTGTGTTGGGACCCCTTTCCCCTCTTTCGCGTCTGGACGTATCGCCCGCTCCCGTCGGTCGCCTCTTTTTCCAAGTGCTTTTACCTTCTCATCGTGCCTGCGAATGAAAAATCGCGTTCCTTTGTTTCTCCCTTCAGCCGAGCGCCCCGTGGCGCCTGGGAAATTGCCCCCCCCGCCCGGATTTTTATCCTTTAGTCGGTTTCCCCGTTTTGCTTCACTCCCCTATCCCCCGTAACTTCAAGTGTGATGTCTACCCCGGTAACTCGAAGTTATAGGGTGTCAGTCCTGGACCCTTGATCCTCCTCAAGGACCCTTTTGGCAATCAAAGTTAACAAAAGGGACGGGATTTCTTCCTTGTCCTTCCTTGGCACTATTGAACGTTTGATTTTCCCGAGATTACTATGCCCCCACCCCTGTAAGCTATGAAGTGGGAGTTAGGCCTCCCTTTGTCCCATAGTGCCCCCCCCTTTTCTAGGGCCCTTCAAAACGAAGGATTCCCTACCCCCCTTCGCTTGACCTCGTCTATTATACTGCAGAGAATGTTTTTTTGTGGTTTATGGTTGTCATCCTGGATTGGAACACGATATCGATTTTCTCGTTTTTGTAAAAAGGGACCTCCTCGGTTCCCTCACCAGGCAGAGGCAGTAGGCCACCTTTAAGAATTCAACCCGCTGATTGTCCTCCCAAATTTGTTCCCCAGACTTCCCCCCCCCTGCCCCCGCTGTCACCGTCAAAGCTCTAAGCACGTCCCTAATAGCTGACCCCTCCCCCCCTAAATATCCAGATACTATAGTAAGGTCTTTTCCGAAGAAACAACACCCGGGTGCCCCCCCCCCTTTATCGATAAGGAATACACCCTCAATCAGATCCCCCCCTTTCGAGAAGGTCGGTAGCCCTCTTCCCCTTTTTTGTCGATAGGCGTGCAGCAGCTTTGAGCTCAATCCTTTTTTTTTTTTTGTTCTGAGAGCAATTCAGGCGGAACGCCTCCCCGTTTTTCATTTTTTGCTAACGATCTCGCCCCTTTTGGGACATGTGCTCTCTGCGGAGTCTGAGGGTGGTGTACAGTTTCCCCCCCTTGGGTGTATTGGAATTGTTCCCGTGCTTTCCTTGATAGAGCGGTGACCCCCCCCCAGCCCATTGTATTTCCCCTCCCACCGTAGTTTCTTTTTTTTCTGTCCGCTGATAAGGTGAGATGTCTGGGCCAAGGTTTTTCTTAGCAAAAATTTTAGCGACGAAGACCTCTGTCAGATGGCCTCCTTTTTACCCCTGAGGTTTCTTCTTTTTTATTCAGTAGCCGGACTTCATACCAACTCGTAAAGCAGATCGTTTGTAGCCCCCCAGCCGACCAGTTATCATCTCCTGATAGGACTTTGAGCGCCCCCGTTCTTTGGACCGCTTGGAATACTGTTGGCCCTCTTTTTTCTTCCCCGGTGTGAACTTACCTCTCTCTTCCGCCGGCATTCGTACTTGAAGGGGATCTCCTTTAGAATAGTAGAGAGTTGAACCCCCCAAAATTTTTCTTTTTTTTTTTCCTCCCAGGACGCAGATCCCGAAGACCCCCCCTCCCCCTTTTTTGCAACTAGACTTTTCTCCCTTGAGGATTACTTCCGAGTAATCCCCCCCCTGTTTACAATGATGCCGAAGACCAAGTGATTTGACAAGTCAACGTTCCCCCCCCATTTGTCCCTCTTCCTTAGGATCCCAAATATAAAAAATTTCCCGGTTCAGTATGCTCGGGGGCATGCTCCCCTTCTTCATGAGTGTTTGTTCCCCCTTATGACCTTCCTTTTCTGATGACAATTTCAAATCTTTTGAGAACCAGCCTTTCTTATCTTTGTCCTCCTCCGAGACCAAAATTTTTGTCCGCATAGCCCCCTCCCCCCCGAGAACCCGCCGCATTTTTCCCCTTACGGACTCGTTTTCCGGCCCCGCTATCAAATTTCCTCCCCCTCTCTGCAGAGTGGTGCCGTAGACCTTTCAAAGCATGGAAATACTGCTGTTTTTGGATCCCTTTCCCCTAAAGAAGACGGGCTGGTCAGAATTGAATTTTTTTCCATAAAAAACTTTTTTCTGGAATGGATAGCCTCCCCTCTCCCCCATTGACCCTCCCGACTCTTTTCAATTAAATAGCCCACCAACCCGCCGCGGTTGTTTTTACGTCTAATCTTTTCTTGGCATACTATTGCAGCGGCGAGGGACTTCCCCGTGACCTCACAGTTCCGGGCCGGTCCTCTAGAGGAGGCGTAGACCCCATTTCTCCTGAGTTCCCTCCCAGAGCGCCGCATTTCTTGCTCCTGCGACTTGCTTGCAACAATGACCCTCACTTTTCTCAGGAGTGACATTCCCTTTTTTTTCGTGCTGTTCTCGAGAAAGGCACGTTCGAAATTTTTTTTTGAACGTTTGGCTCCCGCTCTAAATCTCGCTCTGACCTGGGGGATGCCTCAAAAGCTCTAGTACTTTCTTCCCCGTCAGTTGTTTTTTCTGAGTTCCGACCCTTGTTCCCCCAGAGCGCGTGAGTAGACGAAGAAGGGGCTGTCTGTCAGCTATGTTTGCGCTTGCAGTTTCTAGTCTGAAGTCCTCCTCACCTCCGGGACCTCTTGGCCTATCAGAGTCGGTACTTGCCCAGAAGCAGCGCCCTCCTAAGAGATTGCTCTCGGAAGCCCCCCTCCGGTGGAGATGTCCCCTGCAGAGTACTTTTTCGAAAACCCTGACACTGGCCGCTAGAGTTTTCAATCTAACCTGACGGACCCCCTTCTCCCGAGCATTGCCGGCGTTCCCCCTTGACTGGCCTCCTGTACAGTGCGAAAAACCCTCCCAGCCACATTTCCGCGCCCAGCAGCTTTTTGCGTGTCCATGCTGGGGGATATTGATTGATCATCAGTCCTCTTCCTCTCAAACAATGTTTTTTTTCTCTCCGAGAATGAACCCCTTTCCGGAAAGGCTGGATGAGTTGTTCTTCGAGCCGCTCACCTCTTCCCCTGATTCTAAGGCTACCACGTTTCCCCCCCCCTGCAGAGATATTTTTTCCCCGGTTCTATGAGTTGGACGGTTTTGTCTGCCTTCCTCGGCTGGCCCAAAGGGGATTTTTGGGCTTAGTTCCCCCGTTTGCTCCCTCCTTTTAAATTTCTCCGGTTGCCGATGGCGGTGGTTGTCTGTTGATTCCCGTGAGACATTTCTTGTGCCCCCCCCTCTCGCTGTTCTACTCAAGACTAACATGTCTCCTTTCCACCTTAAATCTTCTTTGTTCCCCAAACCCCCCCCCCCCACCCCCCGTTGTATTCTCCGGCGGACAAATGGATGGAAGAAGCTTTTTTTACCTTCCCCCCCCAGCCTTTTAGAACTTCATACCTTCCTTGGGACCCGCTGTTGGTCTTCCGGTCTCTGAATTAAGCCTCTTTTCCCTCTAATGTCCTTTCTCCCCCGTTTTCTACCATTTTTCTGGGTATTAGGCTAGATGAGGAAGGCCGGAACGCTTTTCCTCTTCAACGTCCTTCCTCTTTGGACGATTTAATTCACCTTCCTGCCCCGTATCCGTGTTTGTAGGATATCAATGGGCTAATTCGGTTATCACCTACGGTTTTCCCCAGATCCCTCTCTCTTCCAAAATGTTGGGATTATTGTCATCCTCACTGATTTCCGTTACCCTTTATTCCCTTTTCGCACGCTATTCCCTGGGTAACCGGGTCCCTCCCCTTTCCACGTAGAATTGCACCCCCCCCCCACGGCTTTCTTTCGGCAAATTTAGTTCGGCAAAGACTTTCCACCCCCTTTTTTCTGTGGCTTCCCCCTTTTTTTTCCCGTGTCGCGGCTTGAAAACCCAAAAGAAACTTCCTGCACCTTCCCGGAATTTTACTCTTCCCTCTTTTTTTATTAGATGTACAAAGCCCAACGTGACGATCTTTCAGTTCTTCTTCTTTCCGACGGTGCAATACACCCCCCTTTCTCTCTGAGGTCATCAACCTGACACCTCCCCCTCTATTACTTTTCCCCTGTAGGATTTTGGCGCGAGCGGTTTCGCCCTTGGTTCGGGCTTTCCCTCTCATCTCCCCTCTTCCTTGTTTGGTTTCTCGATAGTAATATCTCTGATTCCCTCAATTTCTCCCCTTCAGCCCCCTGTCGATCTCCCTTCCCTTTCTTTTTCGCGCTTTGCACGAGGTGTCGGTGTTTTCACGTCCGTAATTTTTGCACCCGTTTCCTTAGCGTCAGCTTTCCCCTATCGGCCCAAGTGGGATTTTCAATTCCCCCAAGTAGTCTCTTCCTTTCAGATGTTTTAGAAGTGGCGGTGTTTCCAGTGGTTGTCTGCGCACCCCCTTTGTACTATACTTCTTCTTGGTTGATTTGTCCCTCCCTTACCCCTTTGCCCTTCCCCTCGTGTACTGCCTTCTCCCTTTCCTTAGTCCGGTGAGCCAACCGTCGATCTCGAAGTCGTCCGGACTCCCGGAAACGCTAGTTTCCCATCGCCTTGAACTCGCGCCCATGGTATTGTTTTAATTCTTGGGGTCTGTTGGCCTTTCGGTAGGCACTGTCGAAATGCCGTCCCCCCTTGATCTCCGGCACTTTCTTCTTCCCGTTCCGGGAGGCAGTCATCTTACCCTCTCTTTCCCATCGCCTCCTTAATCTTTTTCAGAAGTCTTCAGCCAGTTTCCAGCCCTGGGGACCTTCATGGCGCAATAGACTTTCGATTTCTCGATGCTCCGGACCTTCTCCCCCCAAACGCGGTCCCCAATGCGCCTTTTTCTGGGAACGAGCCGTGGAACGGTTCCCCCTACGGTCTTCCTCCCTTCCCGCCCATGAGGTCAAATATAAACGGATCTCCAGTCTGATGGCCGACAGTTCCCGCGAGGAACCCTAGGCAGTATAATGGAACGATACTTCCGTTAGCCTGATCCCCCCCACTCTATTTCTTCCCTTTCTTTCCGACATAGGAGACGGCATTGCAATCTCCAACCCCTCCCTGCAGAGAGTCACCCGCTCCCCCCTACCCTATAAGTGAAGTCTTTCCTCCTCTCCCCTTATCTGACTCTTGGGCGACGTAGCCTTGCACAGCCTTCCCTCGATTCTTTTTTTTTTTTACCCAATGCCCCGAATCTGCAGACTTGGGTCTTGACCTTTGGGATTAAGCTAGATAGTCATTGTTTCTTCCTCTGACTTTTCACCTTGATAGTCATAAATCCCACCATCGTGACACCAAACTTTTACAGTCTTCTGCGCTCCTTTTGGTTTTTTTATTCCTACCCGCATTTTTCCTTTCCCCCCTTTTTCCTTGCCCAAGAAGGCCTCTTTGACCTAATTTTCCCCCTTTCTGTAGGGTTCCTTTCATCCCGAGAGTACCTTGTCCTTCTCGAACTCCCTTTGCGAAATCCTTTCAGCCGAAATACTCTTTCTCAATGCGATGAATTATTTCCACCTGTGATTTGTCGGCCCTTCTGTTACGGCTCTTAGACTCGACCTGAAGAAATCTTTCCAATTGACTTTTTTTTTTTCAATCTCCATCCCATGATTGAACACTTACCGTTGATCGCTTTATCATTCCTTCCTTTTTGGGGTTAGACTGAGCCCAGAGCAGTTCCCCTCATTCTTTTTCTCTCAGGTTTGGAGAAGCTGTCGGTCCAAGTCGCACAAATTTTTAAGACGACGGTATCGTCGATTTTTGCCAGCCCCGCCCTCAAATTTGAGATTTCATTCGAAATGTAATTGTGGCCACAGCTGAGCCGCGATTGGCCATGTCCCCCTCTTTTCAGGGCCGGGAGAATTTCTCCGTCTTCGACCTCCTACACTCTTTGACCTCTCTTTTCCCATTCTTCAGAGCATTTCTGGCGCTTGCATTGAGTCTTCCCCTTCCCAGGAGTACCGAAGCTTTAAAACCCCCGCCCCCGGCTCTACCTCAATATGGGTGCTTTACTGGGGCTATGTATTCTTTGCGTTGATTTATAGTTTGAAACCCAAGCTCTTTAGTCTGCTCCAGTCGAAAACACATGTTTTCAGATGATCACCCCTTTCGTCAAATGCCTCCTCCCCCTTATTCAGCTTGGGCCTCTTTTTTGCTCCACCAACGATAAGCCCCCCCTTTCCTGATTTTGCACTTCTCCCGGCCAAGGCAGGTCGTTTCTTTTTTTTCAAAGTTTGAGATTTTGGAGAGTCCTTCGCCGTTCTCGCCGCCCGGCATTTCTGGTGTCCTGCTTTTGACATTTTGAAGGCCTCTTCGCCCCTCTTTTTTCCCGGAAATAGCCCTTATCTTCTTGCTCGTTGCTGATTGTGGCCACTCGGCAGATCAAGTGAAAGGAGCCCCTTCCCTTCTACTTTTTTTGACCCCCTGCTTTCCTTTTCTTTTCCCCGCAGCGCCCATCCCAGCATCCATTACCAAGCAGCCTAGTTTCTATTTCTCAGTGCGAGGCACAAATGTTTTACGAACCTCTGTAACTCAGTTTTTTCTTCATGACAGCATTACCTTATTTGTTCCCTCTCCGTTTGGCATGGGGTCAGTTAGGCAACGGTTCCCCCTAGATTTTTTCTATCGTTTCATAACGGTTTTAACACCTTTTCCGTCTTTTCGGTCCCAGAATTGACTTATGGCCTCTTTTTCCCCCCCGAGATCTATGCCTTCCTTTTTTCCTTCACAGTACGGCAAGCATTCCTTTTTTTTGCTTCCCCATGTTAGACATGCCCGACCAATGTTCTTATGAAAATTCTTTTCCACGACCAGAGATCCTATAAACTGATCTCTCTTTTTTCAGGCGAGCGCTGAATTCCAGATTCTTTGGGATTGGTATCCCCCTCTTTATCGTTTTTTGCTAATTGATTAACGATCAGCTAAGTGAAATCTGTTGGTCCCATGAAGTTCGGCAACGCCCCCACTCCTTGATAGGCGTGCGGAAATGAGCAGAACTTCTTCCCTTCTCCCGGCAACAGGGTCCCCGTTCTTGATGTCCCCCCTCCCCTTTTGAACTTCGGGCACCGTACCTGCCGGACCGCCCCCCCCCAGGGCACGTCTCGCCTTGTAAAAGTCTACACTAACCGGGTGCCCTCCTCTCGGCGAGTTTCCTTTCTCCTCTCGGTTCGGAAAACTGAGTGCTCGTGCGAATAGCGATCCTTTTTTCTTCCTCCTCTGAGCTATAATTTTCTTTCCCTAAATATGACGAACCCCCAGTTTCTGGCGACCGATCGCGCCCTTCCTCCCTTCCCCTTTTTGTGAAACTGTGTCTAGAAGTTGAACATCGGGCTTGAGCTTTGTCTTTCCCTTTTCCTATTCGGAGCCCGTGGCTTTGTCCCCCCCCCCGAAGGCACGTAGGATCTTTTTTTGCTTTTTCAGATTTCCCTTTTTTCTGCAGTTTCAGTTTTGTCGGGCCACCTGTCTCTAGAGTTTTTTTTCATCTGCCCTGACTCAGTTTGTCCGAGGTTCTGGTGATTGCCCCCCCCCCGTCGCGTGCCGTCCTAATCCCGTTCGCCCCCCCAACTCCCACTCTTGGTTCTCAGCCGGGAAGAATCTGGTCCCTTGTGATCATCTCTTAGGCCGCTTATTGGCCCAGTTTCTTTTCCGCCCCCTCTTTCTTCCCCCCTTGGTCACTTCCCATGATAGCCTCTGCAACACTTTGATTTTTTTTTGTCGTTACGGAAGATGATTCCTTTCCCAGCGTTGACTCCCACTTAACTAGTTGAAGAATTTAAGAGGTTGACCTCCTCAATCCCGTTTATCCCCCTCAATTATCTCTTCTTCTCACTTTCTCTGGCCATATCCCTCGTTCCGACCTCGTGAATAGAGAAAGTGCTTTTCCGTTCCTTCTCCATCACCCCCTTTTCCCAGCTTTCCGATATAAAATCCCGGTTGATACCTCTTCTTCCCTGTCTTAACTCCCTGGTTTCTTCTTCTCTTCTCACAGCCGCGAATTTTTTTTTTTTTTTTAATCTCTTCGGACCTTTAGCTGATTCAATGTGACCACTCCCAACTATCATCTTCGGGCGTCTCTCTTTACCTTGAGTTCATCGACACCCTTAAGAAACACCATTGCGCGAATAACTCCTTCTTTTCCTTCTTTCCCCAGTCCAGTTCCCCCCCCCCCCACTGAAGGCAGGCGCTCAAACTTCATCAACTCTCTTCTTTGGACGTCCCAAGAAGCCCGTTAAGACTTGAGGGAGAGGTTTGTGGATCTCACTGCCCCGTCTAGATTTTTTTTTTTCTATGATCCTCCACGTGGATAAGGTACATTCCTCGCCCCAACATTTTTCTGGATCAGTCCGATCCTCTCCCTGAGAATTCCCTAAGATCCCCTTAGACCCCAACTCTTGGTGCGTATCAGACGTGGTATTTTTTAGGAGACTAATCGTAATTGGTCTTGACTACCTTTCCGATTTTTTTTTTTTTTTTCCCCTGAATCCCTTTTCCCCCCCCAAGTTCTCAGGTAGGTATCCCCCTTGTAAGTCTTGAGGGCGGACTCTCCTCGCAGTTCCAAGAGATAGGTGAAGTAAGCGCATCGGTTCTTGCTCCATCTGCATTTCATGACCCCTTTCCGAGGATCGTTAAATGAATTGTTTCTTTCTTTTCCTCCCCGTAACCTACTCCAGCTCTCTTCGCCCATTGCGTACAACAGTTACTCGTCTACCATCCCCTTCCCTTCCTAGATCCCCCCCCTTTCCTTATAGCTATATCTTGTAATCCCTCCTTTGAAATTTCGGGATCTCCCTGTTCTTTGTTAGTGACCTGGTGATTTACTCTTTTGCGTTCCCCCCGGTTCTTTACGTCCCTTTTTATAAGAGATTTTTGGTTCGTGTTGACTTAGCCCGGCAAGTCCCATAAGTCCTGCCAAGGGATGTCCCGGCCCTTTTTTCTCCGACCTTTCCCCTTGTGCAAGCATGCAGAGCTTTTCCTTAATATACGGCTAACGACCTCTGTTGGCTCTGACCAACCCTGAGTACTGGATTGATCCCACGGATATTTTTCTTCCCCTTTCAAGACGGAAACTGACGAGGTAACAGAGTCCGGCACGGTACGGCCCAAGGTGCGTCGCCGGACCCACTCCTCCCCCCTTCCGAGAACAAAAACCTCCATTCTTTTCCGCTGGGGCTGTCTTCTCTGGCTTTTTTCAATAGTAGACTAGAGATAGGCTCTTTTCGCTCAGCCCTCCAAAAATGTTGTTTCCCGAAGGGAAAACGAATTTGCAGCCCTCTTCAGATTCCTTTGGAAGTGAGAGCCACAACTCTCAGTTTTTTTTTCCCTGCCTCCTTTTCAAGTAACGCCGCAAAATAGGAATCGATGAAAAAGTTGATATTATTCGCTCAGGCCCCTACTAGACGAGGATTCTTCTATTCCCCCAGTTGCTATGAGTCCTCTTTCGTTCTTCAACTCTTTGACAGAGACGACATCGCCTTTTTTTTTTGGGCTTTTCTCCCTCACCTGGAAAAGTGATCGTTCACCGAGATTTTCCCTACGTGGTTTTCTCCTCTGCCTCCCTTTCGATAAGGAAGGTTCCTCCGCCTTTCCTTCCTTTCCCTGGTTTTTGACAAATGTTGATGGCCTGAACCTCGGTTAACCCGGCCCGGCCCCCCCCTCGGTCATTACACACGTTCCCCCTCCTTTGAAGCCGATGGTGGCTTGTTGTTTCGTTTTCTCTTTTCCTTTATTCCTCCCTTTCCGGCGATGCCCGCAATAGTTTCTCCCCCCAAGATAGGCTCCCCTCTGCCCGGCGCCCCTTAATTCCCTTTCTCTTGTCATCTGATGTACGCTCTTTCCTGCTTTACGCCCTATGCCCCGGCGGTGGGCCGTAGCCAAGTGTCCCCTCCCCAAAAATAAGGGCAAACCATTCCCACGTCATTTCCCCCCCCCCCGGGGCCTTTTCCCTCCGGACGCTATAGGAAACTGGAGCTGGCCTTATTTTTCCCGCTGTGACCCCCTATAGAGTATATTTTTTCTCGGGTTGGTTTTTCCTTCCATTTCCCCTTCCCTCTGAAGCCCAGGTTGAGCCGCGGAGTCGGAAAAACTGAATTCTTGCAATTTCAAACCAACTTCGTTTGGTGGTTCCCTAGGCCCAATTTGAAACTGGCACGGCCAGCGGCCGCTCCCCTTTTTTTCCAACTTCCAAATTCTCCGCTCGCTCGTCAAGGAAGCCGCGCACCGTTGACTACACCCGTCACGGTTTCCCCTTTCAAAGTCCCGATCCCCTTCATGTAGGAGTCTCAGGGCGCTATCGTTAGCCGCCCTGAACTGTTTTTTTCTTTAAGT
>Ga0179593_1339700_pt1 | contig 15303 bp, 16 predicted proteins | sample CZODoug2_1_08_16_FD_185931 | JGI IMG/M metagenome (GOLD analysis project Ga0179593, IMG submission 185931) | Vadose zone soil fungal communities from Angelo Coast Range Reserve, California, USA - CZODoug2_1_08_16fungal (PacBio error correction) | ecosystem: Environmental > Terrestrial > Soil >... | reverse complement strand
TTTTTCCCCTCCGGCCCCGCCGGTAGCGGAGTCGAGATTTGTAGGCTTTTGATATGTAGTGTAGAGAGCGGTTGATCCTGACACCTTTCAATGTGTGAATCCTTCCCTCCGCAAACCCTTATCTGGATTAGGTTTTCACAACATAAAGAGACCATGAAGAAGAGTTTCCCTTTGCTCCTCGTCTATCTTATCGCGGGATATCTCTGGCTTTTTATACGGCCTGGCATTCAGGGCCCCTAATATAAGGATCGGAGTAACTCTCCGCGAATACCCTGCGTTTCTTGTAACTGTTCGCCAGGCTTCGTATCAGCATGAACCCACTTTCGGTATTCTCAAGTACCCGCCCCAGCTTATCCTTGAACTGTCGTCCCAGCGGTTTTCTTGTGTTGAGAGCGCTTTTTCCTCCAGCGAAGGTATTGCCACCTTTCGACATCGCTGGATTCCCTACCATCTCCCTTGAAGGATCCCCACTTTCTAAACAACCGGTCCACTTGAAAACAGCGACGCGTCCCCTTCTTGGGAAGAGTGAGATTTTATAGGGAATATGACAGGTCCTTCGTAGTTCCAGAGGCATGGCAGTCGGTAGGAAATTTCCGTGAAATTCTCGGGCCCAACAACGGCAGGTATGGGGTGGTCCAGCCCCCCAAACTTTCGCTCTATGTTTCTTCTGGCCCTTCCGTGTCTTGCGTAGTGCGTTTTACCCCTATCAGGGCGACGTCTTTTCCTCCCACAGCGTTCGAGGCCTGGCCCCCCCATCATTCCGGCCATACGTTTTTTTGCTTTTCGTCTGTGACCTTTGTCCGAGCGTTTTTTACCCTGGCCTTTTTTTTTTGTTCGCCTTCCTTTGTACGTCTCCGTACTAAGGAACGTCTCCTTTTTCGTCCGCCCCCGCCGTAACCCCGACTCTTTATTCCAGCTGCTATTCGCTACGTTATGTCGCAGTTTTTTTTTTTCAGATGCTCGAATGGCTTCTACCGCGACCTACATGGAAGTGGTTATGAATCATTTTACCCCTGATTTGTCTACGACAACTGTCCGCCGCCTGACAAGCACCCGTTTTTTTACTTCCGCCTACCTTTGACTTTTATCTCGTCAATCTATATAGTCGGGCCAAGTGACGATCGGGCATCGGCGTCTTCCTGTAAATGGCACCTCTTACAATTGAGAAGCCCGCAACTGTCACTCATTCTTTTGAATGGCGTCCTATTTCGTTATTATGTCCCGTGGTTACGGCGCATGCCATCCGTAGATGTAGGATGGACTCCTTTCCTGCCCCGCCCGAGACATTACTGTTTTCCCCTTGGAAATCTAGCAGGTGGCGGTGTCTCTTAATGAGAACTTGAACCCGAAATAATTCAACGTGGGGGCAGTACTCTCCCCTCCTTACCTATTTACGTTGAGAGGCTTATCTTTTGTCCCCCGTCTTTTTTCTATGAACCCTTTCTCCCTTCTTTAAAGAGGCGTTTTCCTCTGTGTACTGACCTGGGCCGATCCACAGATTCCCGAGGGACGCTGGGTCTCGCTCTCAAGCCCTCTGAAGACGTCCCCACCGATTCCCTTGTCACCTTTTTTTCGCTTGGAAGGGCTCACGCTTCCGTATTTCGATGAGCGAGCGTGTGTTCTGTAGAGGAGCGAGTGAGAGAATGTGAATTTTGCACCGCCTTGATTTCTTCCTGCCTCGGAAACGTTTCTATTGGTCCGCGTCAGTCTTTTGACTTTGTTCTCACAACGTGCGTGCTCCCCTTTTCTTATGGTCATTCAGCCCACTCACGTTCTCCCCACCGCCAGGGATCGCGCCTTGGTCGTTCCGGGCACGAGACCTTTTAAGCCGACGCTTCCCCACCCGGCAATCGGGTCTTCCCCCCCCTGAGCTCACCTTTTGGTCCTTTTTTTTTTACGAGGTCTCCAATCCGAATGCTGATGCGTGACCAATTTGATGGCTTCCGGCCGCAGTTTTTTCTTTTTCGTCCCTCTTCGCGTTCCCCTGTCTCCCTTGTTGAACCCCCTCCATTGCTTCTTTCACCTCTGGGCTTTGTACCATCTCTTTCCCTCCTTCTTCGCCTACCACGATGAAAAAGTCTGCTTTCATCCAAACAATTTTTCCTGTATCTTTCTTCTTACCCGGATGATTCCTTTCCTAATCGTTATTCAGCTTCTCTCCAACGCTCTGAGGCTTCTTTCAGTTGTTTCGGGCATCGTCTCTCCAGCAGATCACTAGATAGAGCGACTTTAGATTTTTTTCCTCTCAGCCAATCCGCCATTCCATATTAAACCGCGCTCGCGTTCGCCATGATTCAACCGAGTTGCATCTATTTGTTATACCTCTTCTCTGAGACCCTGGTCTCTTTTGTCTTTCGGCTTGCATATGCTGACCTTGCTCCGATTATACCAGCCCTCCTTCCCGCTAGGTCCCCTCAGCAGCAAACCGGTCCGGAACGGACCCAAACCATCCTGTCTTGCGTTTGTGAAACTAGCAGGACGGACCGTGACGACGGTACCCTTGAGATTGTAACCCTAACTTTGATGCAAGTACGCCAATTATCCTTTCTATTCGCCGTTGTTCACGCCGCTCCCTTTCTGACTTCAAAATCCGGCTCCAGATTACGGTGGCGTCGTCCCCGCCTTTTTCCCAAACTGCAACTGCTTGTGTTTTCGGGTCGCACGCAAGCTTTGTTTCAGGCCCTTCTGGTGCGTGAGAGATGGGGAAGTTGCGATTGGGCTTCCTCCTCCGCCCAAATTGACTGGGCGGAGTTGAAGCCCCGCTTCTGGAAATCCCACTCCCCGTTCTCTATAGACAGCCGTGCGCAAACCCCCCCCAAACCGGCGCGTGCCCCCTCTCTAGTGGCTGAAGGTCTTCGGACTGGTGCAGATCTATTTTTCGTTATTGGATTCTCTCTTCTGAGCAATGCTGTCCCTGGTCCCGTGCGCGGGCTCGACAAGCGTCTCTCTTTTGGTGTGTGTGATTCGACCGTGCATGCGGAGCCGCGATATCACCCTCCTCCCTTTACCTCCTTTTGCATACTTGCGGAACAAATCTCGTAGCTCTTGCCATAAAGGCGGGAGTCCTTCTTTCCTGCCACTATCTCGATAACACTCTCCGACGGCTGAACTTTTGAAACGCTGTTCTCCCCCTTCTTATATTTCTTCCGTCTTTCCCCAGAAGACTTTGTTGTCGTTCAACTTCCGCCTACCTTTTTTCGGTAGATTCTTGGTTTTGCACCCATAGGAACATGCCTCTGAGTCACCAGCAGCTATGGTGCTCCCCGCACGGAGCAACCCTTTGTCCTGTCCTTTTTTATTGTTCGCCACCGCCTTTCGTTCTCGGGTCAGTCTTTTATAAACGTGTTGTACATCAGATACTAGACCATGATATCGGATGTTCCTCGGTAACGCTGATGACTTTGTCGAGAACTCTTGATCTTTTCGGCCCTTATTCCTTGGCTTTCTCGGTTCCCCTCCAGACATTCTTGATTAGCTTTTGCCGTTTGCTTTGGGAACTCCTATGAAGGGGACTTTTAGTTTTGAGTAGGGAGGTATTCCTTAGTCAATTGTTTTCCTGGCGGCAGCCTTTTCCACCATCGCAGCCGGGAATATATTTTCCCCCCCCCACAAGGTTTTTCACCGACTCTTCCTTGACTTCAATGAATGTGCGTCCCCTACTTCTGCCGCGTGTTGGTTCAAATGATTGCGGATTGGTTACGTTTACCGCTAAACTCTCCCCGCTCTCGTTCGCGGTTCCCTAGGACCCCCGATGCTCACAATCCTTCCCGTCCACACCTCCCCATCTTCATGGAGTGTTCATCTTTTCCTCACGATTATCCAAATCTGTTACGCCTTGTCACTAAAGACTTCCCCCCCCCCCCTTTTGATGGAGGACTCAGCGGCATCAGTGGTCCTGGTAATAAGGCCCGAGGGATCCGCTAAGCTTGCCTTGACTTGGTTCACCTCCCTTCCTGACAGATGGCCGCGGAGCAATCGTTAAAGTCAAGGCGAGTCCATTCCGTCCGCGCGGCCTCGATTTTTAACGCCGTCTTCGAGCACCTTCCTCTTTTTCTTCTGTCAACGCGGACCAAGGTTCTGCCTTCTTCTTTGACCTAGCTTTGGCCCGTGCTTCTTGAATTGCCGTTTTTGTCATCTGGCCCCGTGAACACACATAGTGACGCCACACCTGCTCTATCTCGTCGTTTCGCATCTTCTGGTTGTCTATTCAATTCGCAATCAGCACTCCTCTGAGTCTCCTTCGCCAACATCCCCAGCGTCCCGTCTTTCGTACCACACAGTCCCTTTTTCCAGATAGGACAGCACCCTTCCCTTTTTGCAATTTTCCCCTCCCCCTGATCCTGCGCTCCAAGCACCCGGCTCCTTTTTTCGACCTTGGCATCGTGAGCCCTTCCCCCCTGCAATTCCATAACGTCGTAGGTAATCGGCGTGCGGATCGACAAGCGCTGTCACCCCCCCCCCCCCCCCCCCCCTGCCCCCTGTTCCTCGCTCCGATTTGCGCGGGCTCGCACATTTAATCGGCAGGTGAAGCCTTGATCGCGTTTTGCTCGCGTGACTCACGCGCCGCCCAATCCCACGTACGTCTTCTGACTTTCGTACCTGCCCCGAACTCTGTGCACTTGTTTTCGCCGTGTGCGCAATGAATTCAATAGTGTTTCCACGGCGACTATCTCTTGGAAACAGTTAATGTCCGGTTCGTTATGATCCTGCCTAACATGTACCCCTTCTCTTACTTTGCCTTCTCCCCGGTAACCCGACCCTATCAGTAACAGCAGCTAGGACCCCCTCTCCCCCTTAAGTTTTCCTGCCTTGTTCCACCCCTTAGTACCGACCGCGATGCCCTTAAGTGTTTTTTTCTCTTCCTACTAGCTTTCGAGTTTTATATTCTTTACGCCTTGCGGCAAGGTCAGATGTTTCGTCGCTCTTCCTTGCGATCCCATCTTTGTAATGCTCCCACTTTCCGTCTAGTTTCCCCCTCTTGCATCGAACACTCCAACGGCATTTGAGGCTCTTCTCCAACTCGCCATGTAAGCCAGCAATCTTTCCTGCCTTGTTTTTGACCTGAAATTTCGTTGGTGGCGAAGTAACGCCATTCAGCTGTTTCCTACTCGGATCTCCATGTTTTTTATGATGCCCCTTCCTCTTTGACCGCTTGAACCCATCTCGTTGCGGCCTCGGGTACACCCATCGCCGCACCTATCCCTTTCCTGGGCGGTCCTCCGAAGCCGTTTACTCTGTTATGAGGTTCCACTCCATCCAGCGCCATTCCCACTTCTTTGGCTTGGCACGCCCCAGGCGCAGCTAACGTTGTTTTGCGTACCACCTTACGCTTTTTGCAGCGCATGGCCCGACTTTTTCCGGCTAACAACTCGCCCCCCCCCCGTCCTATCCCTAGAGTTTTTCCCAACCGATAGGCCCCCCCTTATAAACCAGTCTCACAGCTGCCAATGTGCCCGTTTTAGCTGTTTTGCCATCATCATTTTTGTTGTTTAATTGTTAGTATCGGACTGATAGTGTGAGCAGGGGTTTGAATTCCCCGCGGTGGTTTGAGGTTGGGAAACTCCCTTTTTTTCCGACACTTGAGCGACCTACAAACGGAAAAGTTCATGAATTGTGACAGCTGTTTTTGTCCTCTTTCGGCTCCTTTTGGCTTTGCGTGGCTTTTCCGACCCCCTTCTTACCATCTCCCCACGCCCCCGGCTGAGTCTTATTTCTCCTTTAGACGATATCCACCCTATTCTAGTCTGCGTGCTGGCAGTCTCCAAGTCATCAGCGACTAGACCAGCCTCTTCGCAGATTCGCCTAGACAGCTTTTAAATGCTTGTCCTTTGCTTGAGGGATACAGAGTTTTCTTAAGTACCCCATTGGAACTTTAGCGAGCATTCCCTACGATAGCATGTTATCAAATAACCTATTAGATCCCGATCCTCCCCCGCTTACGGGCAATGACTCCCCCCCTCTTTTCCTACTCCCTCAGATATCTTTTTTTTCCCATTTCCCTCTCGTAGCGGATTTTGACCCCTTCTCGATGTCTTTCTGATGCTCCCTGAGCTTTGTTGACATCACCTCAATGGTACGCCTTTATTTTTTCTCGCCCCCCCGGTAAACCCAAATAAAAGACCCATCCTCTTGCCGACCGTACTTTATCCGGCGACTCGTCGAGCTACGAGATATCGCGGCTGCCTGATCCGACGAAAAGGGCTACATAGCCTCCCTGATCGGATTATCCGGTACAGTTGACACCATCCCGCCCGCAGCTTGTTTTTTTGAGATTGGTAAGACTCGTGTAGTTTTCCAGTCCAATCGCCCTTTCTCCTCCTGTCCCCAATAGGGAGCTCAGTTGCCCAGCACCAGGTCCCGAACCAGTCGTCTGCGGTGTCGGGTTTAGATGGTTTCCAGCCCTCTCTGTCTTACCATACCTCCGGGGATTGCCACTCCATCGGAATCACCCCCTCGTCACCGCTACCCCGGATTTTATTGTGAGACTCCTTCCAACCCCCTGGACTCTCCCCCCGCCAACAGCGACCGCTGCTTGGAACGGGCCGCTTGTCTCTCCCGAAATACTGTGAACTCTAGGGTAGCCGGGCCGTCATTTTACCTTCCACGTTGAAAAGTCGGGAACTTATGCGTTGCAAACGACGGCCCTGGTAGGTGGTCTCCCCCCACCGTTTTCTCTTTTTGGGTCCTTGCCAAGGTCCTTCCTGGTTTGGCTTGGTTCCTTTCTCCTTTCCGACTTTGAAGCCGTCGATCCCTCTGCCCGAAGTAGACTGCTCTTTTTTCCCCGCGATTGCTATTGACACGATACGGCCCCCTCGATGCTTTTTCGGTCAAGCGGACTGCGTTATTCCGACTCATGGTACCCCCTTGGAGTTATACGCGGTACCATTTCCGACGGTCGTGACCACCACCGCCGACCCCCCCCCCATCCAGGCTGCTCAGTGCTACGTTTACGGCAGTGAGCGTCCTCGCCGAGAATCTGATGATTTCGGTTCGATGTCCTGTGACCTCCCGGTCCGTCCGCCCCCTTGGATGCGCACCACGGATGTTCTACCGACCGTGAAGCACTGTTGCTCCCCCTTTCGTTTCTGGTTTCAAATCCCCTCCTCCTCAACGCTACGTCAGGTGCACACTGGGCGCACTCGGTTGCCTCGGCGGCGCTTAACCATTTTTTATAAATTTTTTTTTTGGCTGTACCTTCCTCGTTGCGGAGCATTAATATTGCTCCTTTTCGAGGTATTTTTAACCCTCTCTTTATGATCTGTCATGGCGTTGGCGAAGTTTGCCTCCGTCGATTGCCGGTCATTTGGACCTTTTTTCCCCTGCATCCTTACGACCCGTTCCATTTTATGTGGCCCTTAATCGCCCCGGTGCGGTGCGCTCGTTTTTTCTTTAACCCCTCCCTTAACTTTCCACACGTATGAAGGTGGAAGTACGTCTTCAGCTCTTTCACGACTGCTTGGACTTGTCTTTGCTTCTTTTGATTTTTTGGGATTCTCCCTCAAGACGATAGTTCTTCACGCGGTCCTCTTAGTGTCTTTGCTCTCCCCCCCCCGGTTACTGATAACAATGAAATTAGTATACGATGGGTATCCTAGAGGACCTACTCAGATTAATGGAAATTTCTATGTTTTTAAGGATTTTTCCCCCCGATGCGTAGGTAGCGTCCTGCATGAGCAGGGTGTTGAGAGGCGTTCCTTTTTCAAGTTGATTTTTGCCGTCTGTTTATCTCCTATAGAGATGTTTTTACAGCGTTTCTGGTTGTCCCCTGTAATTCGTTACCCCTGGCGTTGTCTCAGGATTTTTTTTCCGAGAGTTCTTGATTTCATTCTCAGCCGGACCAGAAGATGATCCCCAGAACCTTCCTCGCTTTTTTATGTATCTGCCTTCCCTATGTACCCTTCATCTCTAACTGAACGTTTTAAAGATACTGGATTTCGGCAAAAAAACTGCGACGCCGAACTTTGTTGCAGATTGACTGACCTCCCCCCCCTCGTTTGGTCACAAAATGTGTTTTGGTCCTTTTTTGGGGTTTTTTTTTCTTTTTGCCAAATACTCTAGCTGCGAAGTCATTGACCCTTCGATTCGGAGATTTGTTTTTTATTGTTCAATGTATGTGTTGATCCTTTTGTCACCCCAACGTCGGATGAGTCAACGTCTTCGCGGGCGGTGTTTTTATCTCGTCAATGGGCTTCGTTCCCTAGATTACCCTATGCAACAGGTTATTCAATCACCCATTTGAAATTGTCTTATAAGCTCCCCTGCCATTACGTGACGCAGCCGCTTCCCCAGATTTGATTTTGTGTACCTTCTTTTTTTTCGGATTTCGTCATAGCCTGCCGCCGATCTTTTTTCCTCTTTTTGTCCTCCAGTTCAGAACCGCCCCCTACATTTTCCCGACAACCCCAGCAGGTTGTCGTTCGCCGTCATTCCACGTTCGGGATCCTCGTTTGCAGAAATTTCTGAGCGCCCACGGGCGGCTCTTGCTGCTTTTCCTCTGGCCCGCGCCTCTTCCCTTCTGACCTCTATCCAGCCTATTATAGACTCCCGACTGCCCCCGGGCAATCGCGTCCCATTTAGGCGGCTTCCCCGTACAAATGCGTTTTCATCTTGCCAGCATCGGAAAAAGTGACTCCGGGCTTCTACCTCTTCCCATAGTACCCCCTCATCAGCGTTCCCCTGCTGATATAAAGGATAAGTATTTTTTTCCCTGGTAGCAGCCAAAACGTGCCTCCTCGTTTTTCTTCCCCTAACCACGCGAGAAAGTCCGTTTGGACCCTTACGAAGGCCCCTATCGTTCCTGCCTTATTTTTTCTCTTCGCTGTGTTCATGTTCCGCCCCGGCATTCTCTTTTTCGCACCTTTTCTGGGAGGGAACGACAACGCGCTTCTGTTCCCCAGACCAGAGCAACCCTCTACGAATACTATCGCTACAGAGTGTTCCAAACACCTTTTCCTCGTTGGCGCGGTGATATCTGCTGCTTATCTTCGCCCGGCATTGTTCCGCATGCAAGCTCTCTTTGACGCCTCTCTTCTCAATCATCAGGGAGTCATAGGAGCGGTTCGCCGCAGCTTTTTCCTCCTCCCCTCCGTTGGTGTTTCTATCCTTTATCCGATGCTTCCCTTCCCTTTCCCCCAGCTCTGACCATTGATTGCTCATCAGGCGTCTGGCCTCAAGTTCGTTGTTTCCTATCTTCGCCCCAGTGCCGACCTCCTTTCTAAGATTTCCGGATCAACGGATGCCCTTTTTTCGCACGCGGTCTCTTTATCCCTCGTCGTTTTGCTCTTTCGGCACGGGACATCATCCCCTCCCCTTTTCTTTCCCCAGGCCCAATCCCCCATTTTGGTTCCCTCTGTTTTACACCATTCGCCGCGCACCACTCAGCGGTCCCTCTTCTTTGCGTACGCCGAACCGCTTGCAAACCCGAGTCGGTCTCGCGGTCCCGTTCTGCCGGCCGCCAAACTTTCCTTTCTTCCGGATTTTTTTTGACGTCCTCCGTGACGGCGTGACCCTTCCCGATTACTTATCCCTTAGAGGAGAGTCTTTTTTGGTTGGTCCCCCCCTTTTTTTTTCCTTTGGAGAGAAAATTCTCTCTGTGCGTACTTGTTTCCCCTTCTGCTTAACGTAGGCAGTTACTCTAGGAATTCCGGTTCGGCGTTTGCCACCGCTCTTGACCGGTCCCCCTAGTCGGTCGATCCTTTCTGGACTCGCTTCCCGTTAAGCTGGAACGGGGCACGGTCCACCGCGTCTGATAAGCCGTGTTCCCTCTAAGTCGTTCCACCCCCTCCATAGATCCGAAACGTAGTGAAGCCCATTGGCGTTCATACCGGTACGGTGTCCCTTGTATGCTTATTGGATTTTGCCCCCTTCCTAGCCCTTCCTCTATATCGCTGCGGAGATCCTTACGGACCGTTACCAACATCAAAAACCCTCTTGCGTGTTCCTCCTCCTCTTACCCAGAAGACCCTTATCTCATTCAGCCTTGTTTTCCCAACTACTACCCCCATTTAAAATTGTGTTAACATCAGTTATGGATAGTTGTGTAACCGGTGCCCTAGGTGCTCGATACGCCCGCTCCTGTCAGCCCTCGGGTTTCCACTCATCACGTGAGCCGACACTTCCTCTAAGAAGTCAACCTTTCCCCAACTGACCCCCCCCCCAAGTACTTTTTTTCCCTTCTGTACGCTCGTATTGGGTCCCAACCCCGTTCGGCTTTTTTTTTTGCGAGCACATTCCAGGTGGCTTCCCTTGCCTTCCCCAGGTTCAGTTCTTTTTTCCGTCCTCCTTTAGCTTGGTCCTTTGGGATTACGAGTACCTTAGTCGATACTTGCCGGAAGACAATACATAGAGTACCCCCCCATGCGCGATCGTTTTTTTTCGCTCTGTGTCCGCCTTCTAACCCCTTCTCCATTATATCGCGCGGACCCTCCGGTGATGACCAACGACCTTGTCACCGCCCCCTTACTGAAGCTACCCCCCTCCTGCAACCGGTTTCCCGACATCGCATCCGGCCCTCCCTGCGGTGTTCAAATTCACTTTCGCGCGCCGTCAGACCGGCCTCCTGCATCGACTACCCGGCCAGTTCCCCATGAGCCTTTCCCCATGCCATCCCAAGACAATTTCCCTCCCTCTAGTCTTCCATATTTGATTCTCCCAGTGCTTCATGTCAACAATTTCCATGTTTTCTCGCCCCGATTGATGGGTAGGCACATACTAACATCCCCGGAGGTGAAGCGATGTGTTTTTTTTCCACCTCCTTAAGAACGCACCCCGACAATTGCTCCTACTCCCATTTTTCTTTCTTTCCTTCTTTTCTGAGTACTGTCTGAAAAGATGTGCGTTTCATGCCCTAGTTTCTCTGAAATAGAGCACCGTCACGTTTTGCGCCATTATGACTTTCTTCACCCCGTTGTCCGGTTTTGGGGCTCATCCCCCCCCTTCCCCAACCTTTTTACCCTGCTCGACTTTTTGCCTGACGGTATCCTCAACTTAATATCAGACCTTTCTCTTTTGCCCAGCTATCACCTAGTGACGTTTGAGCCGCACGGCTTACTTGTTTCCCCCTTTTATGTACCTTGCCGATTTTGCACCGATGTGCCCTTTTAGTTTTGTCGGCTCATCTCTGCGTTTATGCATTCTTTAAACTTTCGGAGGGCCCTTTCTTAACCGAACTTCCTGAGCGATGATCCATCCCCACTTTTCCTTAGGCTCTTGAAACCTATATTCGACGTGTATCGAACCTCCCCCCTCGGCAGTCATTATCGTTGTCCCCGTTCTGCTCCCCAATCTACCGAATAGATCTGATCATTGGTCTTGGTCCCTGTTTGTTGGGGGGGGTCGTGCGGTGTAGACTCCCTAGATTGCATATATTAGCCCACTGGCCCACGGAAGTTCTCTGCCCCCCCCCTCGATACTTGCTAAAGACATCGTTTTATTCGTCCATTTCAATCGCGACCCGATGCGCCCCTTCTTCCTGTTCGCGGTTCCTTTTTTCCCCCGCGTCCCCGTCGCACTGATATTTACACTCCAGCCGCTTTCCCCCCTTGCCCACCCTTTACAATTAACATTGCGACGCGGTGTTTTCGCCAACCCCAAACCTGCTTCTTTTTAGCTCGACAAGACCTGTTCCTTTGATTTCCTCAAACTGCCGGCTCTCTCCCTAGCGTTCATATTTGCTCTTCCTATTAACAAACACCTCGGCCCAAGTTGCCGAGCTCGTGTCTGACTTCTTTCCCTTTTTTTGCATGTTGTTTCATGAATTCTTAGCTACCGGGATCTTATCATTTAGGAATTAGCGGATGTCGATGTTGCACTCACGGAGTCTTGCGGTAGCCCCCTCTCTCTCACAAGATGCCTTTCCTCCGACTTTTCATTTGTTTCTCTTGTGATTGATTATCCCTATCCTTGTTTCGGAGGAGGTGCTGCTCTTTTAATACCGGATTATGACCAATCTAACGCACAGTTTCGTCTATTCTCTTGAACGATATTGCTTCCTTCATTCTCTCCCGAGGCCGAATTGTCCGGCAGGATTACGGCAGACGCGCTTATAGTCCCTCCTTTGGATCCTTTCTTCCTTGTAGGAATTGTTTTTGCTGGGGTTGCCCTCCTCGCAGAAGGCGGAAGTTTCCAGGTTACCCCTTTTCACGGTATGTCGAGCCTTGCCCTGCTCGCTTCCTCTCAAACTCCTATCCTACCTGCGTCGCGACATCCGCTACCTCTTCCTTGCATAAAACATATTCTTCCCCGTTGTTGTTTGACTGCTATTTGTATTCTTAAGAGGTCCCAGTAGGTAGTTAGCTCCTGTACTCCTGTTGCGTGATTCCGGTCTTTGTGCAGTCGCTCCTCCGTTCCAGTGGTACGCATGTCCTTCCCTCTCTTAGGTCCCCCCCTCAAGCACTTTCCCGCTTTCCTCCTCTTCTCACCTGACAGATCGCCTTCTCTCTTTGAGTCTCGGCTGCCCCCCCCTTATCAGCCCGCCAAGGCGAATCGTCCTTGCCTTCTGTCAACCCTGTTGCCGCGAATACCCCTCCGAATTTTTCTTTTTTCTATGCGTCAAGTTAGTAGCCACTCCTTCAACGTCTCCGCCATTCATGGTGCTTTTCCCCTCCCCCCATCTTCAACATTTTTCTTTCCCCGGGTTTTTTGAGCTGAGCGTACCCGCCGTAACGACTTTGCACCTCGACCCTGTCACTCAATCGACCGCTCACGATGCTGACCGGATCTTCCCCAAAAACCCCCACAAACCTGCCGATTTCCCTCACCATCGACGTTGACGTCCTTTTTGCCGTTTTCGTTTTAGGGTTTGAATGTCTCTTCCATAGTTCATCTATGGGAAAGCGAGCTGCTTTTGCTTGTCCAATTCCGGAACGGGCCTTTTTTTCTTTCGCGAACCCCACCTGTCCCTGGTCTTTTTTTTTTGCCCCACACCGTTAGACGGTTGCATTGACAAAGGTTGGAATGTCGAGTTAGCTGAGTCTCCCGTGCGTACGCGTATGACAGAAACCGCGTCGTTCCTGAATGTCCAATGAATTAGTCCATCTTGTAGGCGATCGCTTTTGTCACTATCCGGCACCTGCTCTGTGTCCCTCAGAGGCATCTTCCTTTGGCTTGTACCTACTTTATACACGCCAGTGCGTTATATTACCCCCCCTTTGCCCCGGTCTGACGTGAAACCCCGAACCCTCAATTCAACCTGGACGATGCTTCGATGTCCTCTAGGCGTTGTTCAGCATCTCTAGCATCGCTTGCAAGCATACGGTCCCTGCTCTGACCTCTCAAGAATGTCCGAAAATGGGATGCTTAACCCTTTGAATGGTATCGCTCGCCCTCCCCTTCCCTTCATCGTTTGAGCTACCGCAGCCACTTTTTTTCCCTCCTCTCCGCTTATACTTCCCTTTACCTCTTCCTCCCATTGCAGAATTGAAACTTGTTACCTTCTTAAAATGGAACTACAGTGCGCGTCTCGAAGTGGTCCTCTTCTGTTTCCTTTCTATTGTGTGCTATGTGAGTTTCCGACGTTGCATCACGTCCGATTTCCTGTTCTTCCTTTTCCTCTTCCTCCCCTGTCACGCACGGACTGTGTCCATCTGCTAATTCTAGGTGCAGGTTTCTCTTCATTGTCCCCGGCACCGACCACGTCTCCCAGAGTGCCTTTGCATCCGTCTTTTGACCAGCCCGCTTGTTCGCAGTGGAGCTTGGGGCGGCTTTTCCTTTTGTTTTTGCTTTCCGCGTCCCCTCTTTTGTGTCGAGCCCCGCCCCCGGGCGGCACATGGCCCTTTCTCCTTCCGTGGTCGGTTTTTTCCCGTCAAGCCTATGTCGCCGACGATAAATGGAACTTCTTTTTGGTACGTTCTTCACGTTGCGATTTCTCTTCTCATGCGGGTTTTTTTTCTACTTGACGATTTGGAGAAGTGGATGAATTTTGCACGCTGTTTTTCGTCTTACGGATGTCTGTAGGAACTTTCTGCTTGGAACCGTCCTCGGTGTTCCGTCTCCGTGTGCGCAACGGCATAGCGTGCGTGATGGGGCTCCTTTACATCATCATTCTTCCAGAAGCTGCGACCCAAGTCCTGCTCCCTTTTTAGTTTACTTTCTGCCGACCCCTCTGAAACTATGCAGGCGCTTACCAGCCCGGTAATCCAGTTTTAAGGGCGTTCTCCCCAAACGAACATGCGTTCCCTAACTTTGCTCTTGCCTTCGCCCACCTCGTTAGGTGACTTTCCAAAACCGAAGCGATGCGTTCTGACCCCCTTTCTTCGATTTAAGTCATTTCTTTTCTCGTGCTTTTCTTACTCGGCTTTTTTATTCCGACTTCACCCCCTTACAGAGGAGTTTCCTAGGTGGCGGCTCCGGTCCCCTCGTTCCTTCTTTTACCGTCTTACCACCGATGCCATTTTATGATTTTCAAATCAAAACTGACGGTCTTTCTTAGTCCCCCTGCTTATTAGGTTCCCATAGTTATTCAGCCTTCTAGACAACCCGCCCATCACGCTGTTTTCCCCGGGCTTCGTTTTTGAACGGCCTTATTTTTTCTTGCATCGTCTTCAAGGAGACCGAGATAGTCGCTGAGTTTCGAGGGTCCCCTTAAAACGCCCTACCTTTCCACCGACCACCCTCTGGATCTGTTCCCCCTCCCACGTTCTTGGTTTAGGGTGTCCCGACTTTCTTCGGAGCTACGGTTTTTTTCTCTCCCGGCGTTCCTTTTGCCCGTCCTCATCTTCCTGATTCTGACTTTCCCCAGCCCATATCTTCTCCCGTACGAGGACGTACAATCGCCCCACGAAAAACGTTCACCGTCTTGCCTACTGTTGTCGTGTTCCCCGATTGTCAGCAGGAACAATTTCCTCCCTGTCCCTCGATAGCCTTTTCTCCCAAGTCTATTCGTCCCTCTCCCCTTACGTATCAAGAAAGTATACGGACGTTGTCACTCCCGGATTGACATTTATGACGTCCCCTACCATAACTCGCCCCTCTGTGTGTTGCCTGCATCCGACGCGAGACAGCAACGTTGCCGCCGGTGGTTCCGCAGTTGCAGGACTTTTTGCGCTGGGGTGTGTCTCTTGTCTCCTCTCCCAATGGATGGGCGGCCGTTTAAGCACTCGTTCCTCCCCGTTTTGCCGAACAGTCTCCCCCCCCTCGATGGAATACAGCGGCTCACAACCGTTCACCGTCCTTCGCGGTTCGCTTCGTGGTGTTTCCTCGGCCTTTTTTTTTTAAGATCTATCATGCCGACTTCGCTTTTGCTCCTCTCAGGATGAAATGATTCCCCTGGGTTTTTGAGATCTTTTTTTTTGGGTCTTCAGCAGC
>Ga0179593_1283687_pt1 | contig 15303 bp, 6 predicted proteins | sample CZODoug2_1_08_16_FD_185931 | JGI IMG/M metagenome (GOLD analysis project Ga0179593, IMG submission 185931) | Vadose zone soil fungal communities from Angelo Coast Range Reserve, California, USA - CZODoug2_1_08_16fungal (PacBio error correction) | ecosystem: Environmental > Terrestrial > Soil >... | reverse complement strand
GTGTCTGTGTTATAACAAAACGTGACATGCCAAGACGCAACGAAACTTCTCTTTGCTTTTTACGATGTTCGCACCGTTCATTAGATGGGGTGTCATGATAAAATTTCATTGATTGTTAGTAAGACACTGGCGTGTAACCTTTCAGTGTATTTGTGGGGTCTTTTCTTTTTTTTTTGTTTTGTTTTTGGTTCTTTTTTCATCCGATAAGGAGATATTGTCATGCCCCCCCTTATTGTCTACCCTTTCCGTCCTTATGCTTCCTGTTTCTACTATCCTTGTCCGCCCGTCATGTTCCAGTATTGGGTTAATGGTCGGATGTTATTTGCTCGCTCCAGACTAGTTTCGACGCACTAAGCTCAAGTCTGTGGCCCAACTTTTTTTTTTTTTTGTGGGAACACAGCCCCCCCATTTTGTTCACTGGTTTTTTTTTTTTTCCCCCCCTTTATCGGCCACATTCAGACCGCTTAATCCATCCCTCCGTAGCTTTTTTCGAACGCGACCCTTGCAAAACCCTTTAGTTCCGGTTTCGTTCCTTTTTTTAAGGCACATCTGACCGTTTTGTTTAGGCCAAAAGCTGTTTGGAAAGACACCCCTTTTTGCCCTTTAAGCCTCCTCCAACATTTTTTTGTATACCCCCCCAAACCTCGGAGACCGCCACCCCCCTTGATTGATCTGGAGAGTTTTGTCAGACCAATTTACCCCATGTTTGTAACCGCGTGCCTCACTACCTCTTGTTTTCTACACTCCTACCGTTCCACCCCCTTTTTTTCGTTCCGCCGTCGACTCAGCCGAGTTCCTCTATGCCGTGACCTACTTATCGGCCGAATTTTGATTTTGCTAACGTCTACGTCTAAAATAGTGGGAAATAGCCAACCTGTCTTCAAATTCCTGAAAGATGGTGCTTGTGGTTCCATTTTTCATCCCCCCCGTTGTTTTTGTTTTTTGACCATATCCCTTTTTTTTCAGACCTAGGAATTTTTGCTTCCTTAGCCCTGTTTTTCTTGTCTTTAACTTTTTTCGGGATAGAATGTTATAAGTTTCGCCCCCAATAGTAGGGATGTAGCCTATTCTGATCCTTCTTCTGTTACGCGGGTTTCAATTCGTATGGTAGAAAATTGTTTATAACCGGTCTCCCAAAATGTGGTCAGAGGTTTCTGCCCGAAAATACTGATCCATCTCCACCATAGTTGGCTTGTATCCCCTCGTTTATACACCCAATATTCTGCGCGTTTTTTGCCTGGCTGGGGAAGCCTCCCACCCTCTTTCTTTTGAGTCTTAACGAATGTATTGCGTTTGTGAGCGCGCCACTAACCCGCAGCTAGTTTTTTAGCATTGCTTTTATTCCGCTTAGCCCCCTTTTTTACGTTACCGTTTGGACGCCATCCCTTTTGCTTTTGTGTGGAAGTCTATCGCTTTGCTGACGTGCCCTGCTCAAATAGCGCTGTAAGCCTCACCCTTATAGCCCACATCCTCCGAACTCTTTTTCTTCTTTGTGCCCATCGGCGCTCCCTTCGCTAGTGGCTTTTGTTCGCTGATATTTTTCCACTAAAATTTGGCATGAATTTCCTTTCTTCCCTCCCAGCCCATGCAAGTTACTCTTTCTCTTCCTAACGTTAATGTGAAGTTAATTCTTTTGACTAGCTGACACCTTCTTCTTTGTTTTTTTTCGCGCGATCAAACAGAACCGTGCGGCTGGACCTTCGCCTCTTGGGTCAACTTGAACATTCAAGCTGGCCACCCACATTTTAGCCTCTTCTTGTATTTTCGGTTTTGACTAAAGGGCTTCTTTTCCCATCCCACTCCGAGTTTCCTCTTGACCCTACCTTGACCTTTGGAAGTTCTACTTTGCATTTACCCAACCTTTCCCCCTTTTTTTGTTCTTGGCGCCTGACTTCCCTTGGCTTCCCAACGACCATTCTAGCCCTTTTTTACATCCTCACAATTTCTGGTTCTTTAGAGGCTTTCACGTGTGATTTTTTTTAAAACCCAATATCTCTTCTTCACTTTACGGCGGGATTCCCCCATCACTGGGTTTCAGTTGTTTTTTCAAATTACGAAGTTCGCTCTGATCGCCCCCCCGTATCTTTTTCCCGTGCATTCTCCGCCTTTTTCATGTAATCCATCCCACATCATGGGTCCTGGTGCCAGGGTTCGATTTCTTCTTCGCGCTTGGACTCAATCGTGTTCTCCTTCCACTTTTTTTGCTTTCTCCAAATATAAAGGCTTCACCTCAAACGCTGGTGCATCCTGTTTTATCTAGTACCCGAAAGTGATTCTCTCCGAAACTCAGGCGCGGAAGTCCTGATATCTCTGAAGCAGGTCTAGATGACATGTTAGAGCCTGTTTTTTTGACGACAGAACATTCCTTCTGTTTGTCGTCTCTGGTCCTCAAGGTCTACTTGATGACTTTTCTAAAGGGTCGCTTTGTCCTGTCAAACTTTGAAGCTCCCGACCTCCCCCCTTTAAGTTTTGATCCCATCCTTCCTTCTGAATGTTCCACCCTTTTACCTCTGCGTTAACCAGTATTTGCCCTAGTGTCCTATCTCTGCCGAAGAAGAACCCCCTTCTCCCTGTCCTGTGCAGTACCGGAATCCAACTCTCTTTTCCTGAGATACGGACTTCGAGACTTGTGCCGGGGGTGTGATTTAACTTTCGCGTCTGTATCACGGTGGTGAACTAGACGATCCTTTATCGCTTTTGTTAAGGTTCGCCGGTGGGCGTACCTCCTTGCGTCGTCCTTCGTGTTTTTCCCCCTTTAATCTATGGTCGAGAAGTTTTTTTTGAGGAGTGCATTGGTTTTGACTGGGTGGGGGGGTGTTTTTTTAGGTTTATGGCCAGCGTTTTGGACTCATGGTGTTTACAGTTCTTGGGCGGAGTGTTGTCTGGGTGTTCTTGAGACCGCTGTCATTTTGCGTGTCTTGTGTATGCTTCCGGCGGCGGGGGGTCTCGTTTTTTGGTTTTTTGGGTAGTTTGTTTTTGTGTTGTCGTGTTTTTTTTTTTTTTTTATTTTTTGGGTTTTTTTTTTGCCAGTCAGTGCATTTTTTTCTTAAAGTATTACTTTTTTCTGGAAGTTTTCAAGTGTCCTGCGCCCTCCGCTTCTGCCCCCCAGCAGGGGGTCGTGAGATGTGAGCCGCCGACATTCACCGCCCCTTTCCGATACTTTCTTTTCCTACTCCCCTCCGTTGGCCACTAGTGGTTTGTCTTTTCTTGGTGTGGTTCGACCAGAGAGGGAACGTGTGTGAGGTCTTCACAGTCCGGAATGTGACAGGTCGTATCATAATCCGGATCCACAATTGACTTGGGGAGTAAGAGTCGCAAGGATGTCCAAGGGCTAAGGCCAAGTGGCTCTTTTTTTGTTGATCGGGTAGTCTAGTGCATAGTCACCCATGGAGGGTGTCAGAGAAGGTGCGGTCTTTTTCGCATACACCTTGAGTGGGGGTTTGAATTTGAACCGGATAATTGATGTGGTCTGCTTAAAAGAGGGGGGGGTGAGTCGCCACACAAAGCCTTCCCCCTTGGCGAGTGTGCATCTCTAGGATTCGTTAACCCACCCCGGGTGAGAGAATCTACAGGGCCTTTAACCTGCCCCTTTTCTCCGTCGTCTGTAACCGAGGTTATATTGGATCTTCCCACCCCCCTTACTTTTTCCCATTGTATTATTCTTAGTTCTTCGGATGTCTTTTGGTTTAGTTTAGGTTTTTTAAGCGCTAGGTCGAATGGGTCGTCACTTGAGTAGTCTCTTTTAAGGTTTATTCCGGTACGTGTCTTGCCGGTTGTGGGACCAGGCCATACCCGGGCCGATACTTTGCGGTCAGACCTCATTTTCTCTTCAATTTTGAGAGTTCAGCACTTCCCTGGGATAGCTTTCTGGGTGACAAAATCACCTGCGAGTAACAGATTCAGAGAAAAGTCTGCGCATGGTAGAGTAGTAGAATAAGGGCAGTTTTGCTGGCGTTTTTTTTTTCTCCGGGCATGTGTTGGTGCCGGGGCATCTGCTCCGCTGACTTTTCTTGTGGGTGTTTTGGGGGGGGGGGGTGTAGGTGTTCCCCGAGGGTGTGCCAAAGAGCCCCGTATAGAAGTTCGAATAGGCGGTGGGACGCTTATCTGGTCTTAGCATAGAGTTTATTTTGGGCATCTGTTTGTTTATTTTTCCCCTCGTCCTGTTGAAATAAGTTTTGATACCAGCCACAACCGTTTTTTTGTTCTCCCCCTGACCCAAAAGTCTGATCTTCTCTGCATCCGATCAATTTGAAGACCAAGCTCCCTCCCCCATGAATTTAAAAACCATGGCGATTTTTCGGGTTTTATGTGTTCGTTAGATCAGGGACTTTTTTTTTCTTCGTTTTGGTCTTGACCTTGGCGTGTATGAGCTCCTTAAGGAGAATTTTCATGCCCAGCCATCGTTTTTTCCTTCTTCAAGCCCTCAGATTTTTGTTTTAATGTTTTGAAAATCGAGCCCCATCCCTTCTTTTTACTTCGGGTCCTTCTCTTGGCCAGGAGATATTTTCTAGTTTGGCCAAAGCCCGAGAAGGAGTGGTGAAGGTAAAAGAGGGAACGCAAGGCGGTTTGGTAATACGTTTTTTTTTTTTAGCTTTTGAATGGGGGTGGGTGTAGGGTGGATTAATTTCTTGCCCGGATTTTTTGGGTCTTGTCCGAGTTTGTGGGATTTCTTCCCAGACTGTCACTAGTTTTTACAACTGCGCCTCCTGATTTGTTCCCGCCCCTTTGGTATGCACTTTTTCAGCCTATGTCCCCTTGGGACCTTCCATACCGGTTTGTCGGGTTTTTTTTTTTTCTTTTCCACCCTCTCGATTCTTCCCAGATCGCCCCTCTCCCCCACGTTTTGTTAATACGTCCCTCTCCAATAGCCTGTTGTGCAGAGGGTCTTTCTTCCCCCTCATTAACTTGTTTCGAGTCTTCCTCAATTAATGACATTTTTGTTTCTGTCTTTGTCCCTCTATTCATGAGAAATTCAAGTTGGTGTCGTCCCAATATGAACTTATTCCTATTCTGCTTTGTGATATTTTTACTTTGGCTGGTCAACCGGAGGGCGGGTTCGGCTGGTATGCGTGCTGCTTATAAGATTCTTTTGAGGGCGACTTTACCCATTAAAAAGTAAGACCTGCCCCCCTATCCCAAGTCCCCATTGGATCCCTGTAATTCCCCCACGCAGCAGCTTTTCTTTTCCGTTCGAATGTCCTCCTTGAACCCGTCGCAAATTCCAAACTTGTTTTTTTTTCTGCGTGTCATTAGTTTTTAGTTAATGTAGCTCTCTTTTTTCGTTATCCCATACCGTGACCCTGACCGCCCGAACCGGCTTTTTGTCTCAAGTCTATCCGCCGTTGTCCTTCATTTTTCCCCATACCCTATTTTTGTGCTGCTCCACCACCAATAATCTTTTCTTGTCGACCGTTCCCCCCCCCTACTTATTTTTCTTTTAGGAGTTTGGCATTTTCCCCTTCGAACCCCGGGTTTTCTTCGGTCCCCCGGTGCTATAGTTGATGACAAATCATACATGCACCCCTCCGTTCTCCTCCTCTTTTAGTGTTGCGCCTTTTTCCCTCTAGGCTACAGTATTAGGGGACTATCTGTCAATACAGCTTTGACCTCACCCTCATTTTTGCACCAATCCCCATGGGAGGAAGGTCCGTTGAAACTTTAGATTTTCTTTGCTGTTCCCACTTCTTATCTGATTTTCCCTCTAGACCTTGTTGTAGTTAGTCTCTCACGCAAAGAGCCACAATAGTTTGTCTTGCCGACAGTTGGGCTATTTTCCCCAATGGCTAGTTGTTTTTTGTGGCTTACTCCATCGGTTATCGTCTACACTTGCAATCTGGGTTCTTCTTCGTTGAAAAAGATTTTTCCCCCTGGAGTTCTCTCTTTTTCCCTGTATCTTGTAGATATTCTCTCAACTTGATCCAAAAGTTTTAAGGTCGCTGCCCCTTTTCACTCCTGCAAACCCCCCTCTTTTTCTTTTTATCTATTCGGTTTTTTAGTACATAAATCCGTTGTTTCGGCGGCTTCCTTTTGTACCGCGGACGTAATTTTCACCACCGCTTAGCTTTCGTCTAAAGTTTTTAATGTGTAAGCTGATCTGCTGAACTAGCATCAGCTGTTATCCCATTTTTTCGATTTGTAGGAGCTACCTCGCTTCCCTTTTTTTATCAGTTCCTTCGTCGTGGCGATACCTTACCTTTGGATTTTTTTTTGTCCTCTTTATGATTTTTTCCCGTGACTATTCCCGACACGCGCATTGTATTTCAGTTAACACCATTATTTTCCCCCCGGTTTGTTTTGGAATTCCTTTTTTGCGCCCAGTCGATAGACTGCACACTGTTCGCGACTGTTCTAACACCCTTTTTTTTTATATTTGCTTTTTTTTCTCTCTGATTTACGATTCCCCTCCGCACCCTCACGGTTTTTTTTTTGCTCCTCAAAGTAATGTACGGTTTTTTCGATACCGCCCTTTTTGACAAGTCTCTTTTTTTTTTTTTTTTGTCTTTTTTGTTTTTTTTTTTTTATGATATGTTACATCCCGAAACGTCGGGCGTGTTCCCTTCGCATCGGTGGTCAACCCGAAAGACCCGTCTTTATGGGCCCCCCCCATCCTTGTTGTTTCACTCGGATTTTTACTTAGTTCAGGCCACCCAAGGGCTCTGGAGCATCTAATCCGGGAAGGCCTACTTTCCCTTTGTCAAAACGAAGTAAACCAACGAAAAGCCTGCCCGCTTTACAGGATATAGTTCTGTTTCGGCTTTGAATCAATGCCCAAGGGCCCACCTTTTTTTGTCTTTGCTTTTATTTCTGGCTGTTCCTTTCTCCTTGTTTTATTTCCCGGTTACACCCCAATCGGTTAACGGACGCTGCTAAAACTCAACGACTTTCTTTCAGCCCTTCCCTTTTGTATTGCCAGGTTTCTTGTCTTTGTCTTTTTTGTGAGTCATTAATCAAAGAAGCCCTCTCCGAGATTCAACCCCCCTCATGTGGTTGTTCTTTCCTGTTTTTTCCCTTTCCTGATGTTCTTCTTCTTATGAGGAGGGTCTATCCTTGTTCTTTTCTCCTCTCTTTTGCTCGGACTGCTTCCTTCTCCTGTCACTCAAAAGTATTTGTGCTCTGCTGATTGTCCGGCACGACTATTTTCCCGAATTCGACCAAATCAAGTTTTCGATCCCTCTGACCTTCGGTCTCTTGGGTTTTTTATGACACTTTGGTTAAGGTGCTTGTGGTGACCTGCAACGTTCAATTAGTTTTTGCGTCGCGGCCTTCCCACTAGAGGGGGGTGTTCCCCTTAAGTGCCTTTGATCAGAGTTCTTTTTACAGGTCCTTGGTCCGGGTATTCCCCCACATGATCATCAAGAAAGCTTCCATATGACAAGTTTTTCTCCTACTGTCCCCCGTTGTCTTGTTCCCGGTTTTTTTTCTCTTAAAACACGTTTCGATCTACCCTCCCGAAAGCAGGGATCATTCACCCGTTGCGGTGTGTTGTCATTTCACGAAAGCCTCCGTTTTCGTTAGGATCTTGGTTTTCTTCATAATTTTCGGGTTGGGTCCCTATTGCCCGGTTTGAGTTTCCTCTTTGCGTTGGTCATTGAAATCGCTCTCTGTTCACGCTCTCGCCTGTTGTGACTTTCCCCGCGTAGGTTCCTATATGCTCTCCCCCGACCCAGTGGCGAACTGGGAAGGTCAGGTTCTCCGGTATTGCGACGTTCATTCAATTTCTCCCGTCCGGGTGCCTTTCAATTGTAAGCCCCCCGGTTCATTTAAGCTTCCAATCCGGGGGCGGCTCGTTGCTATCACCACGAGGTCTTGAACTAAACCTGCCTAAGCGCAACCACCCGGGGCCATATGTATTTATTTGATTTGCCACATCTTTTGAATAAATTTTGGCTTGGGGCGTTTGATACGACTGGGGTTGAGCGAGAGGGTTGTTTTGGCATTTTTTTTGGAAAGAGGGACGACCCTGCTGCGACCCTCCCACAGCAGTAGTTTAGCGTAAGCAAAATTAGTTTTGGGAGGCCTCCATCGGGCATCCGATTACAAATGTTTAGTGACTTCAAGGACCCAGTTGAACCGGCCATGAAGACAGATAACAAGGCATAGCCTTTCTATATCGAATGACTCCATTTACGGTGGTCTTGGTGCCTTGCAGAGCGGGGAATCTGAGATAATGTAGAGACTTACGACTTGGCAGCTTTTTTTTTTTCGATGATGTGAAGAGGGGGAGTTGTAGTTCCTACCAAACGGTTTTTTTAAAAAGACTTTTTTTTGGTTTTAAAGTTCCCAGAGGCACCCCGACCAGTTCTCGTATATGCGCCCTGGACACCGAGGGGAGGCCCTATGGAAACCAACATCATCTCCTTTCAATAACTTTCTTGCAGGATCCCTCTCTGGCGTTATTAGGCGCTTTACCCGCGTTTATACGGCCGTACGCCCGAGGCTTTGTTTCCGCACCTGGGAGTGTAAGTTTCCTCATGCAGGAACTCCTCGGCCTACCTCCTTCTTAGCTATCTTGATACAGCTTTTTTGAGGACGTGGTGGGATACTGTCGCTGGATCCTGGGGCCTCGGATTCGTCCCAAAGTTCTAAGCCAAGTTAGTTATGATAGCGCTGACGCTTTCACTTAGCTGTATACTCTTTGTCTGCTGGCAGGGTCTGGGTTATATAGCGCACCTCAGTGTTCGTCCCTTTTTCTTTTGGTTTTAGTGGTTCCACCACGCAAAATTTGCTCTCTCCCCAGTGTTTGCATTCGAGCATGTTCTTTACTCTCTTGCTTCGAGCGCTTATGAATAGAGGAGGATGGGGTTGGCTCGGGTGGGTGTCGAGTTGTTTTGATTCTTTGGTTTGTTCGGTGTTAGTCACTACCTTAGGAGGTGGACATTGTTAATAGGCCTTTTTTGTGTTGCTATATTTAACCATGTAAATCCGTGGTTTCCGGACTTTTCTCTTCAACACACTCAGTGTCGAAAATGCTTTTTATCGACAATCAATTTTGTATTCGTGGGTGGTGAGGGGGTGTGCTTTCGGGTCGTTGCTTTTCCACCGGGAATGGTGTGAGAACAAGTTCCCTATCGACGTTGGATAAGGCAGGAATCCGGTTTTTTCGGAACACCGAGAGCCCCCCCCTCAGTGTTTTGACAACCCACATAGGCCACCAAATAGGAGGTTGAGTGCCTTTTTTGTTCCCCGTTTCGGGATTGGTCCTTTTTCTGTGTGGGTTGTGTCTTTTTTTTTTGTCGTCTAGTTAGTAGGGACGGCTTTCTCCCACGGGGTGGTACCCTTGGATTACGAGCGAACTTTCCGTTCTTTTTGGGTCTTTGTGTTTTGAATTTCCCATATTTGGGTTTGGCCAGCCATTCGTTTTAACTTTTTTTGAGTCCTTTCCCGACCAGCATGCTTGGTTTCCATGGCTGAAAACAGCCCCCCCAGATAGAGCAGATTTTTTTTTTATGTTTATTTTGTGGTTGTTTTAAAGCGTGATATTTCGTTTCTTGGAATTCACTTTTATTTGTTACAGCGGTCGTCTTCTACAACGTAACCTCTTGTCCTTGTTTTTTATGATGTTGTGAGGTTTTGTGGGAATCTGCGTAGCGGGCACCCCCAACCCTCATTGTGTCTAGGTAGTTTTGGGAATTAATTTTTTCCCACACGTATTTATAAGAGGTTTTTGTATTGTATTCTTTTGATGACAAATTAAGCATTACTATATTTCAAACTCTTTTGTGTTTGGGTGTCCACACAGCTCAATGTCAGATTTTTTGGTTATAAAATACGTCCGATCGTCCAAGCCCTTCCTTAACTTTTTCCTTTTATTTTACTCGCTATCCCACCTCCGTGCATAGCGTCAGATTCTCCCCCTATTAAAACTTTGTCTGATCCGAACTAACAATTGCGTTGGGAGGCGTTTTTGGGGGGGTGGGACTTCGGGTAGGGTCCTGATAATGCGACGTTATTGAACGCGGTTTGGATTTCTGTAACAGTAGATCAGGTTCACCATGTTTCATAAGAGTGGATCTCACGATGTTACCAAGTGGAGGGATATGGTTTTTGTTATTTTATTTTTATTTTATTACTGCTCCCTCGCCCTTTTTATTTTCTTGGCTCCGTTCACTTTTGTCACCTCCAAAGAAGCACCTCTGCACCCACCGTTTACAGGATTACCCTTAGTTCGATGCTTACAGTCACGTCCCCTTCCAGATAACCAAAGGTCTACCTTTCGATCCCTGATAGGGAAGTTTCACAACTTTCCGCGCGGTGTGTTGGTTTTTCTTGTTTTTTTTTCGTCACATGACCTTTGACGACTAATAGCGTGGTGGTCCAGCCCGCATCAAAATTTTCAATAAGTGTCTGCCGACACAGATTTGGGGACCAAACCAACGTTTTTTTTTATCCTGATCAACTCTTCTTTCTCTGGATTTCGGGTTCAGTTCCTCACCGATCCACGTTTGTTTTTTTTGTTTTGTTGTAACCCCCAATTGTATCCCAATCCTACTGGAACCCCAGTTTTACCGTCAGAAGCCTATTGCTCCTTTTTTTTTTGTTTCACGCATGTAGGCTGTTATTTTTATACTGGCCAGTCTCAAGGTCGAAGTTTTGTTCTTGTTGGAGATCCAGCCAACCCCCTCCGTTTGCATAGCCCCATGTCGGACGGCACTGACTGTTTGTAAACCCCTCGTGGCTCTTTGTTAAGTCTTCTTTTTTATCCTTTCCCTCGTGTTTTTGAGATCTCTTCGCAACGAGCCCCCCTTGCTGTTTGCTTCCACTTTTATGGCTCCCTTTTTTGGATCTTTTTCTGAAATGTCTGTTTGCTTTTTTGTTGGTTCCTGCCCAGCTGCGTCCTGAACTTTCAATCGCGGGTTTTTTCTCGCTTTGAACCTTCGCGTATAGGCCGTCTCGCTTCTGTAGGAGTGTAGTCAATTGGTTAGAGCCCCGGTTTTCAAAACCTTGGGTCGCCTTTTCTTCCGCCCCATCCTGCTTATGCGAACCCAACCGTGCGTTCTCCTCGGTTTTGTCGCCCACAAATCTTTCGGCTTCTTGATTCCATTTGGTTTTGGGTGCTTTTTGCCCCCCCAAACTTTTTTCTATTTTCTTTTACGGTCAGTAGAAGGTTCGCTTCGACCGGCACACCCCCGTTTTCTCTTTTTTTTTTTTTTGGTTTTTTTAATTTGGCTCTTTCCTTACTTTTCTTCTTTGTTTTTGTTCTGAGTGCGAGTTGTGTTGCTTATTTTACTTATTTATACATTTTTTTTTTTTTTAATAGTTTCTTCTTTGGCTTTTTGCAATTATCGACCACGGCTTGTTCCCTGCTTTTTTAACAAACATTCCGCCCTGAAATTTTTCGTTTTTTTGCCCCGCTGCGGCTTCCATTATAGGACGTTCGACCGATTGTCTGCCCAACTTTCCTAATGATATTCTGACCACGCACAATTTGCCTCCCCCTTCTCGGTTACGTGTGGGGTGTTTATACTCCAAAACTTCCTTCAATTCTGGCGTGCACAAGTGCGTATTTTTGCTTCGATCCAAATCCCGCCCTTTTCGGAGGTGGTCCCCCCCCCCCCGTTGATTGTTGAACAACAGGCCCCTCTTGCGGTGTCTGGCCCCTTTTTAGCCGATGGCTTACAGGTTGGCCCCCCCCCACCTCTGCTTCTCTATCTGAGTAAAGCATTACAGATTTGGCCCTCGACTATTTACCAACCGCACCTTGCTTGCTTCCCTCTTTAGTTCCTGGCCGGGGATTTGTCTCTAATTACCCAAACACGATATATCCTTTATCAACCCCCCAAAGCTTTCCTCTTGCCTTATGCTTTCTTTCTCCTTTGCTTTCCCCCGCAAACTCGTCATGTCTAGAGTTTTTGTGTACCCTGTCTTCTTTTGTCATACTCACATTGTTTTCAGTATCCCCCTCTACGTCAACGGATTGCTTCATTTCCGCTCCCTTGTGCGCCAGTTCCTGGATCGCCCCGCGCTTGGGAGGTTACAGTTAATCACGATGTCTTTTTATGGTGTTTTCAGTTGGTGACCGGTCCGATTCTTGTATTAGTTTTTTCTCAGATCCCTCGGTATTCATTGCTTTTTTGCTCCTGTCTCCACTTATTTATAACAGTTTCATTGGAAATTTATTAATTACCTAATTTTTTTTCAAAGAGATGTTTTTATCAACTCATTTTCCCTCTCTGACGCCCCACTGAACTGGTCTCTGATCGACGCCCTCCTCTTATGTCAAAAGAGAGGTTTTTTTCCTATTGAACCCATGTCGAGTGACTTTTTTTTTTTTTTGTTTGATTCCCTTTCTTTTCTAAATTAGGCCAAGCCGGTTTAGTCGACCGGTGTTTGTCTTTTTGCCCACCTCTTTTTTTTTTTTTCCTTCCTCAAAGTCTTTTACGGACTCTCCAGGCATTTAATTGTCCACACTTGATGATGCTTTTTCGTTTATTCATTCCTCTTATTCACCTTCGCGACTCCGACTGTGACCTGATCCGTTTGCGTAGGCCACACCCCAATTTTTAATTTTGATCTCAGCGTCCTCTACTAAGAAGCTCTAAGTCCCCCAGTTGTGTCGATGGGAAGGGGTTTGAACCCTTCACTAAATTGATCTTTCTTTGTTTTTTTAGTTAGCGATTTAGGTGGAATTATGGCACGTTCAGTATTTCTCCGGTTTTAGTTTTTTTGAGGCAATCGGGCATGATAGCCAGCTGGTTTTATGATTTTGTGGTCCTGTTCTAATTCTTACCCCCCCCCCCCGAGATCCCGACGTTAGGTTTTTCGTCCGGTCTCGAAGGGCTCTTTTTTTTCTTACTTTGCCCCAGGATCACGTGGGCATGACGTCAATTGGAAGCTGTACACGCTTCGAAAAAAGCATGTCTTCTGGATTGAGCGCCCCAGTCTCATTGACCAGAACCCCCCCCACCCGCATATTATCTCTTTTTCCATTCCTACTTTTTTTGTTTTTTTGTTTACGAGGGATATAGTACCGGGTTGATTCACTTGGCTGACTGTTCTATCATCTGCCTCCCCTTTGTTCTCCCTCTCGTCTCCTTTACCATTTTTTCACTCCAACGGACGTCTTGTTCATGTGTAATGTCCCCCCGTTAAGAGCGTTTATCTACCGATCCTGCCCCATCTTTTTTTTATGGGCGTTGGAGAGAAATTGGAAGCTCGATCCTTTTTTGAAGAAACTTTACGCTTGAGTTTATCCCCTTGCCTTCGCGCATTTCCCCTGCAACCACATTTTTGTTGCGGTCCCTGATTTCCTGTCTTCTTGTCCCCTCGGCCCCCGCACATTACGCCCCTCTCTCCACTAAGTCGCTTTCTGCTTTCTTCCCCCATTAATTGCGCTGGTTGTCTTTAGACGGTTCTTCTTCCCCTTGATTGTCTAGGTATGTGCGGGTTTTTTTCCTCGAGTTGAATGTTGTTTTTCTGACGTATTTGATCAGATGTTTTTTCGCGGACCCTTTGCATCTTCATTTTGACAGGACCATTAACAGTGTAAGAAACCCCCTCCCTTCGTCTACCTGTCTGTTCCTCCCCAATCCCTACTCACACCCCTGGTGAATTTTTTAGTATGGATACTCCTATAGCTCTCAAAGTAGGACATTCCTGCTTATTCTTTTTCTACGAGTCTCGATCCTTACCGGACATTCTTTTTTTCGAATAGTTCCTATTCAGGACTTTTTGTTGTGACCCCCGATTTATTACTACCACGATTTTTTTTCCATTGCTCGCGCTTCATTAGGGATAAGTCTTGCAAAGTTTCCTTTGATTTTGGACCACTGGTATGTATTCGCGACTCTGAAGGGAAAACAAACGCACACGTTCGAACGTGCCCACCCTGCTACACAGTGATGGTTGTGTGTTTTTTGATATTTTTTATAGGAGCCTTTTTTTTTTTTTGTGTCTTTTGGCCAGGAACATTGCTTTTCCTCCGATCTTTCAATCTGCCTGTCATGCAAGTCTTTTGACGGCCATGTTCTTTTATCCGGCTTTGTTTGGGGCCTGATCCCCCGTTTACGAATTTTATGGGTCTTTCTAGTATTAATCCTCTCTAAGCTCCCCTCTTCGAAGTTCTTATGAGCCGTTCACCTTCCGGCTATTGTTTCCGGTTTGTCAAGTGGCCCGCAATTTTATCAGACCTGATATACCGTTTTTCAAAGCTGGGCGTACAAGACCCTTTGCTGTTGTGACGGCGGTGCTTTTCCCCCCCCCCCCCGGTTTTCACGTTAGCTTTGGGTACTGGTTTTCCGGCATTTAGTTTCCAGAGTCTTGTGAGTCCTCACGGTCTCCCTTTATTTTGGGTGACCTTGGGGGTGCCCCTCCCGCCTGGCGGTGGTAGCGGGGTTAGACCCCCCCCTCTTTGAGAATCTTCCCCTCCCCTCAAGTTTCTTGTGTTTTAGAACCTGTTCTGAGTTGTTAAGTCTTAGACATTCGCATTGTCCTCGCTGGCCCTCGACATGCTAATCACCTTGTGTCGGAGTCCAATTGGATCTTCTTACTAGTCGATTTGTTCGTCGTTTTTGTGCTGTCGGTTTTGCTAGTAAGGATTACGTCCGCCCAGTTGAGACAATTACAAAAGTGAAACGTGGCGTGAGAGGTTATCTCCGTGAGGAGTCATTGTGCTCAGATTGAACGGGTAGGTGAAGGGTCTTTAGGTTTTTTTATTTTTTGTGAGCTGCATTCATTCGCGATGGTTTTGTATTGCGACTGTCTTTTCCACACATCTCCAAGACTCCCCTCTTTTTAAACGCCCCAACCTGTCTTTCCCCCTTTTGTTTTCTCCCGACGCCTCAGACTTTCCTTTTCAGGCGTTAAGGTCTTTACCTCTTTTCGCTGAAAGGTTGCGCCACAAACCTCTAGGCCTTTAGTGGTAGTCTCGGGTTTCAATCCTTGTTCGCCAATGCCAGTTGATTCGCCATGTTAGGACGAGTGGTGGGGGGGGTCGAGGCATTGCGACGTTTGATGAAGTCCTGCCATCCCGGCGGAGGTTGGCGCCAACCAAACAGTCGGAGAACGCAAAAGAAGCCTAGGGGGGTGGGTGTACGCTGGGTACTGCTTTCTAGGCGGCTCTTGACTCTCTTTTGCAAAGTGTTGGTTTTGTTAAAGTTTTCTCTTCCACTCCTTTACAGTGAATTGAAAAAATACAGTGGACCCCCCCCTTCAGCCCTTTGACATAGCGTTAACAGATATTGGCTTTTACGAAAAGCTGGCAGTTCTCGTTAAAGTTGAGAACCCCTTTGTCGATCCGCAATAAGTTTTGCCCCCCATACTTTACCACTTTTTCGGCATCCAGTCACACGATTTTTTGTAGGAGGA
>Ga0179593_1735176_pt1 | contig 15304 bp, 19 predicted proteins | sample CZODoug2_1_08_16_FD_185931 | JGI IMG/M metagenome (GOLD analysis project Ga0179593, IMG submission 185931) | Vadose zone soil fungal communities from Angelo Coast Range Reserve, California, USA - CZODoug2_1_08_16fungal (PacBio error correction) | ecosystem: Environmental > Terrestrial > Soil >... | reverse complement strand
AGTAGTGCCATTTTTTTTAGTTTTTTTTAGATTCGACGTTAGAACCTCTGTCCGGCCCCCTTCTTTGCGAGAGTTTTTTTTTTTTCATTTGATTTGCTAGTCCCTTGGCGTAGTGTTTTTCTGACTCATTTTCTGTGTTTGTCTTTCCCCACCCAGCGAGAAATAAAATTTTCCGGAAGCTTGCAACTCTCCGCCGCTTCCCCTTTTTTTCAAGCTTGTTTCCAGGATTTTGGAAAGAACTTGATCCCTGGCCTCCCCCTGGGAACTTTTTATGATGTTGAGGTTTTTTTGGTGTATGGCTCCTTAATCTCCTTTCTTGACTGTTTCCCCATCCCTTCCACCCGGCGACGGCCCCCCCCCCCCCCCCTTGTTTTTTTTTTTTTTTTGTTTTATGTTCTTTTCTACCTTTAATTTCGCACTTGTCTACTTTCGTTTAAGTCTTTTGAGTTTTCCCCTGCTGATGCCCTTTTTTTAGATTTCGTTTTTCCTTCTTCCCACGGAAAGTTCTTCCCCCCCTTTTGCCGGACTTCCCCCTTTTTGCTTATTTGTGCCCGTCTTTCGCCTTCCTTTTGTTTTCTTATTTGGCGTGCGGGCGACCTTTTTTTTCTCCAGAAATCTTGACTTCGACTTTTCACGATGTGCGTATTGCTCTTTTCCCCTTTTTTCCGCCCCTTGAAAGAGTTGATTCACCGTGTGTCGTTCCCTGCCCGAACTTCATCCTGCACTTCCTGCCGTCATGCCGGAATAACAATGGTCCCTTTTTCCTTCAAGTCAAATAATGTTGCCTGTCTTTTTCTTAGTTGGCTGTCCGTAACGGGCCTGTTTTTTTTTCCCCCCTCCCTTTTTTTCGTGGAAGTTCTCTTCGCCAGCCTTCTGCTGCCTCTGTCCCCCCAGCGTTCTTTTTTTTTTCTTTTTGGCGACGTCTGTTCCCATTTCTCACAACGCTTCGGCCCCTTTTTAGTCTTTTTTTTTTGTACGTGCACCTTTCGCTGACCACACGGAGCTATCATTCGTCTTTTTTTGTTTTCTTTTCCTAGCGGCCCTAGTAGGCCCCCCCCCAGTTTCTTTTTTTTCTACGCGTGAGGCCTTCGTAAGTGGTGCTTTTTTTTAGGTAGAAGTTCACCCTAGTCGCTTTTCTCCTTCATATTCCCCCCCTGGACACAAAGAGGTGACCCTTCATCTTTCCCGAGGAGTGCTGCCGTTCCTCCTCCCCCTAGAGATTGCTATCTTGCTAATAATCAGAGAGTGTTTTTAACGGAAGACTCTTTCCTCTTTTTTCTCCACTGAAAGATCTCCTTTTTTTTATAATGCCTTTTTGAAGGATTAGTTTGCGTTAATCAATCAAACCCAGATTTTAAATCTGGGGGTCTGCCAACGTGATGTACACCATTTTTCTTGCTCTGTGTTATATGTTAGATTTCAGTTTGACGTTTTCTCCCCCTACCCCCGCCCCCCGCTTTTCTCAGCTTCATCGTCTGTCTGCACTGTAAGGATTCCCTTCTGGCCCTTCCTTCGTATATCACCCCCCCGGCCCCTTGGATGGCCCACTCGGACATCCTCCGTATTTAACCCACTTCCGAAACAGCCGTCCGCTACTACAGTGGGAGCTGTGTTCGCTGCCCCTTGACACAAACACATTGAGATTTGACCGATTCCCTCCGTTAGACTCCTCTTGTTTTCCGCGTGGAAGTTTCTTTCCCACGTTTTTTTTTTTTTTTCACGACCGAATTTTTGAGTGAGAACCCCTTCTGACTTTTCCCGCTGCGCTGCAGGAGATTCCTTCGACGGCTTTTGTCCATTTTTCGTCAATCTTTTTTCCCTTCTTCTTTCTTTTCCCCGTCTGCTTATCGCCAAAGCTGGATAATTTTTAAGTCTTAATTCGGTCTGCCGCCCCGGCTTCCCCCCCCTCCTAGAATACTACCGTACTTGTTTGTGAATGTCCCTCTTCTTCGGTGTCTTTCTTATTTCTCCCTCGGGGGCCTTTTGGTTACTATGTGACCTGAGGAATTCTTATTTCAAATTCCGGGTTCAACGTGGACAGTCCCCACCGCGCCTTTCCTTTTCCCGTTTGTTTCTTTCGGCCTGATCCAATTTTTTAGATTTTTTCCACTGCCCCCCCACGACTTTTTTTTGCGGTGCCTACGTCTACTTCCCACGCCGGAGGCCGTGTCCCCCCCATTCTTTCGGTTGGCCTTTTCGTTTCGCCAAACTGGAAGGTTTTTGCTAACCTCGTGAGCTTTTATCCCGGTGGATTTCACAGTGACCCACATTTTTTTTTTCGCTGCAAAAACGCTCCCTCCCCCCCCCCCTCTGGAGGCTATAGGTTTCTCCCTTTGGAACGACACGTTTTTCGGTTCCTCTGACTGAGTCGTACCTCCAAAAAAGGAAACCAAATTTTCCTTCTCGAACGGACCCGTTCCCCTCTTTCTAGGTCCTGCTTTGTGCGTTTGAATGTTTTGGAAGAACACCGGTATGAGGCAACAGCGCTAATTTCTGCTTGGATGCTTTCGACCTCCCATCGACCTCTTCCACATTGCCCCTCGTGGGTGTTTCTTAGCCCCTTCGGTTGTGCTGAGGGCGTTTCGTCTCCCCTTAGTGGAGCTTCGGGCGAAGTTTGTCAACTTTCTCTAGAGTCTCCCTCTCTCTGGTTTTTTCCTTGGCTATCTTTCCCGCTCTGGTCTCCGGCGATACCTCCTTTTTTCTTCCTTTTTTTCTTATTTTAAACGTTCTCTCTTTTTGACCCCCTTTCCGCGGCCTTTTAATCCGCCCTTTGTCCTCTGAAGTCCTTGCGTTTGCTAGTTGTTGTTTGGAGATCAGTTGTTTTTTTTCCCTTTTTTCGCATTCACATGTTACGACAAGTGCTCTCCCATCCCACCCTTTTCCCAGCCCCCCTTGGGGACGATGACCCTTTGTCAGCCTCCCTGGTGCTACCGCGCTACAGCAGAGTTTCCTGTTTCGATTTTGGATTTTTTTTCCGTTTGTTCAATCTGTGCTTTGCCTTGCTTTCGCAGGCCTTTGCGCCGCTTGAGAACCTCGGCCTGTTTTTTGCGACTCGCCCGAGGCCTCACTCCGGAGATGCGTGGGGCACTATGAGTTCTTTTCTTGGCTTTTTGACGGCGTCTCCACACTTTTCTGGTTTTTCGAATTGCTTTTTTTCATCACTCTTATCGTTCCCTTTGGCTTTCTTTTCTTCATCTCCTCGGTTATTTCTGCAGGATGCGCGGACTCTTTTTCAGGTGGATTTTCTCCACCTTTTTTTTTTTCCGCTACTCCACGCCCAGATCAGTGTCCCCCTCAGACTTCTTTTCTGTTTTTTTTTTGCTCCCTTGACCAACGCGATTTACCCGCCGCTAGTCGTCCGCAGCCAGCGTTGAACAAGTGCTATAACCCAAACTTCCCGCCCTAGGTTCTTCTCCTATAACGCGCGGCGTTACTCATAGACTACCTTTTTGTTTTTTTTTTGGTTCGTTGGACCTGTGCTTTCGCCTCTTTTCTAGTTCCCGATCCCTGCCCTCTTCCTGTGCCTGGACGTTCCTCTGGGTCAATTTTCCGAGATTCCTCATCTTATTACTTTTCGAAAGCCAGCCTCTATTTCGCGTCCGCGCAGATTCCTGATCGGCGACTTCCCTTTTTTGTCTTTCCTCACCCCCTTTCTTCGACCCCCCGGGCGTCAGGCACCCTTCCCCCCCCCCTCGAAATCCCCGCCCTTCCCCTCCAGCAGGGATTTATCCCGCCTGTTTTTTTCTTCTGAGTTTTCTTCACCCCCTTTTCACCCAGCTCCCCCACTAAAAAATCTTTCTTAACACCAATTTAAATTTGCTCAGTTTGATTTACCCCTTTTTTTTTCTTTACGGGTTTTTTAGCGGTCCCTTCACCCCTGTCGTATTAGTGGCGCCGATCTTTTTTCCCCTTTCGATTTTCTCGTTTCAGTTTTCTTCCCAGTCCGTTTTTGATCCCCCCCACCCCCCCCTCCGTGCGTTTTAGCACCCCTTTTAGAGACCCTTTTTGATCCCACGTCATCATCACGACTGGTTTACGTCGTTTTTTTTACTTTTTTTTTGATGCACACCAGCTTGGCTTTTTGCTTGAAAAAGCGACCCCTTGGCACGATCGTGAGTTCAGACGTTATTCAGCACCTTTTATTTCCACTGATACCCATGAAAATACCCCCTTTATCTCAGCCAGATGCCTTTCCTGGAGGCGATCCTGTTTTTTTCGTTCCCTTCAGAGTGATCGGTATCCGTGGCCCCCCCCTAGTTTACATTTACGCACCACCCCGTTCTGCGCCGAATTTGTTTTTCCCAAAATCCCTCCCCTTTTCTGTGGGGTTGTTCGGTTAGTTGAATTGACTCACTCGGTCCTAGAAGAGAACCCCTCACGTTCCCCCACCCAACAATCCAACGGCCGGAGATCCTTTTTATGTTTTTACCCTTGGGTCCTTGTGGTGCCGATTTAGACCCCTTTTGTAGCGCGGATATCATCACTCTGCAGACTCCTCCCCTTTCTGCGACGCCTTTTGATGTCCCCTTTTTCGCTGCCGCGACCTTCTCTGTACATCTCGTCCTCCGCCAGTTTTTTTTTCTTTTTGACGCCTTCTTGTCGTTAGCCCCCCCCCCATGTGCCAGCCTCACACTACCCGCTAGGGCTCTGTTCTTTGTCCCCACCTTGAAATCTGCCTCCCCCCCGCGTCCTAGTCCCGTGCCCCTTTTTTTTTTTTGGTCAATAAGATTAACCCCCAATTCCTGCCCGGCTGTGTGTGCGATTCCTCCGACGATCCTGAACAAGGAACTGCGGGTTTTTGCAGGAGTCCTCTCTAAACTCCTGAGAAACAGTCAGGACCACCCCCCCCCCCCCCCCCGCGCCCCCCCCAGTGCCCATCAGTTCGCCCCCTTCCTGCTTTGAGGAGCAGCACACAGTCCAGGCTCTTTCCGCCATCCCCTCCTTCAATTGATCACCAGGTCCTTTCCCTTTTTCCGTTCGATATCAGTACTCCCTTTTGCTGATGTAGTCCCCCCTTTTCCACCGCCTTAACGCAGTTTCGATCAACGACGATCCTTTTTTGCCTACGCATTCCCCGCGCCCCCACCTAAGCTTTCCGTTCTTCTGCATTTAACATGATAAGCATCCCCCGCCCTGATTCATACGCCACCAACCGTGGGCACTTGACCCCACCCCCCAGGTTGTTCTACACGAAGCGTTGAGCTCCCACATTCTGAACGGCCCAGCAGAACCGCTTTTTTGGAGCAGGTCTGTCCCCCCCCATACTCGACTATACCCATTCCACTTGTCTTAGTCTTTTTTTCTTTTTTTCACGTTCCCTGTACGACATCCCCCTGCCCCCCCTGGCGAGGTCACCCCCCCCTCCCCGCCCCCGTCTTGAAGAGATCAGTATATCCAAAATTCGTCTTTCCTTTTTATAGACTTTTTAGGCTATCCTGAAGAAAAGGGGACCCTCTAGCAGCCCCCCCCCCCCCCCCCCCCCCGGCCCGTGACGCCCGCCCCCAGTTCTCCCCCCGCACCTTGTTATTTCCCCCATCTGGGTTCAGACTTTCTCGCGCGTTCCCCCTATACCCCCCCCCCCCCATGGATTCGAGCGTCCCCCGCCAGAGCGTTGCCCCCCAGGTCTTGGTGTACCCCGCTCCCGGGTGAACCGTCGCAGCTTGACTGCCACGTCACAGCATCTTTAGTTCCACCAAACCGTACTTCCTCATTGTCAGAAAACCTGTCCTTTTTTTGTCTTTTTTTTTCCCCCGTGGGCGGCTTGCCGCACGAAGGATGTTTGCGAGTACACTCCCCATAGAGAGCTGTCCCATCCCCATTTTTTTTACACCGGTGCGCAGCACGTCTCCCCTACTGTTTTTTTAGCCATCGTCCCCCCCCTGGTTTTTTTCTCGAACCCGCCCTTCCTGCGCCATCTGGAGGTCATCTTTTGCTGACAACACCCCCCTCTACGGTACGGCGAAACCTCCTAGCCCCCCCCAACCGCGCAGCATACCCCCCCTTTCTGTTTCGGACCTCTCTGACAAAGAGCTATATCTCCTTTTTACTTCCTTACGGGCTTCGTTAGTTGCGATTTTTCGTGCTTTGTGGTTTTTTTTTTTTTTCAGTTTTTTATGGGTAACGCGCTCAATTTGTCGACCAGCTGGTCGTTGTATTTGCTATGTGTAGCGCCCCAGACTTCGCCTGTGAACCCTATTTCACAGAGAATTCCCAATGAAGTTATTTCCCCCCCCCCCCCCCCCTCTCTGCGAATTTTCCCCAAGCTTTTCGAACAGCGTTTTTTTTCCCGAATAGCACCGCTCTGCCGTAGTCGTAATACCGTTTGTCCATGATACTTTTGAATCCTTGTTTCTCGGTAGGGCTTTTCCCCCTTCCCCTGCAGCCCTTCCGTCACTCGCGATTGATTTTGCTTTGGAGAGTTTCGGGGAGGGTTATTGAGGAGACGCACTCAGCGTGTATAATACTTTTCAAAATACACTTTGATCTACTTTTTTGCTAGTTGCCCCAATACCATACTAGGCGTACCGTTTTGACTCTCTCTCTTTTATTTTATTTTATAAATTTGAGTTTGTCGACTTACTTTTTTTTTTTTGTGCTGGTGTTTCTTTTTGGGTCCACGCACGGTGTTCTGCTCTGTTTCTGGCAAAAAGTTGGTCCCCCCCACAGCAGGGATCCCCCCACTTCCACTTCCTTTGCCGCTTATTGTCGGTTCCTCTCTTTTTTTTTGGTATCTTTGTTTGCTCCTTCCCCCCCCCCCCCCCCCCGCTGATTCTGCCCTTTTTTTTTTTTTTCAAAACTCTTTGTGACCGATCCCCTCCGCTAGTCCCTTCTTTTTTCGTTTTTCCTGCACGCGAAATTCGATTGCGCTTGACCCCCTTTCCTCGCCCTAGTGCTTTTAAAGGTTGCCGATTGATGCTCGACGTGTTTGTTACTTTTTTGTTTTTTGGGTGTATTTCCCTCAAGATTTTTTTCCGTTCCCTTCCTCTTTTTTCTTGGCGGGTGATGTCCCGTTTAACGGGCTTTCCCCATCGTACTTTTTTCTTTTTTTTTCTCCTCGGACGTTCTTCTCCTGCCGATGAATAAAGCGTTTGTTACGTTTTAGGGGGGTCCCCGTTCTGGAATACTTCTGTTCGCCAACCGCTAATCCTGACTTCTGGGACGTGACTTTTTTGCGCTTTTCCGTATGTTCTGTCCACATTCCTTTGTTGAATGGCATAAGTTTTTCCGGTCCTGGTTCTCCTGCGTATGAGGGCCTTTGGATCTGTCTGGTAAAACTGGGCCACGTTAGTGACTTTCTTCTGGGGGTTTTTTTTTGCACTTCCATTACTTCACGAAGATTTGTTACCCATCACCTTTGCATCATTTTTGCCATCCCCCTTACCCTGAAAAGTGGCTCTGCATCGCCTCAGGTTTTTCCCTTCATCAGCATTTTTTTGTTTCTCTATCGGCTGATTCATATTTTTTGGCCAGTGAGAGGGAGTTCTTCGGGGGGAGGGTTGTTCCCTGTACTTTGCCCCCCGACGTGTTTTCGCTTCGGCCAGCGTTTGCTTGCTCCAGCGCTATTATTCGGTCTGGCTCGGCGTCCTTTTTTTTCTTCGTATTTTTCATACGTGGGGGCACTCGGCATCGCTTGCTTGGCCCTCCCCCCAAGTTGCCCCCGTGTTCCCCTGAGTCATAAAGACGAAGTTTATTTTTTTGTTTCTGCGCCTGAGTGCAAACCCCTTTTTTTCCTAGGCGTCCCTTCACCTCTCTTTTACCCCTTCTGTCCGCGCCTCTTGATCGCACGCTTGCCCCCTATTAGATTTCAACAAGTGGCGCGTCCCATCCGAGACTCGGATTTTTTGAATCTCCGCTCTCCCGTGCGTCGTTCTTTGCAATCGACTCCTTGATGTCCCTTATCCCGGCGACATTTCTTCTAGGATTTATGGATATTTCTTGTTTTTTCAGTACCATCTACCCCCCCTGATCTGAGGAGTGGTCTCCAACACAATCAAGACCTCACCATCTCCTTTCTTTTTTTTGTCTTGATCATAACTATTGATGTTGAGTTCCCCTTTCAGGAGGCACCCAGGCTACCTGACATGCGAATCTGTTCCCCAACTTTTAAATCCAACGCCCCTGACCTAATAAATGTCTTTCACCACCTTTTTTATTGCAATTTTGACCCCCCCACCCCCCCACGGTATAGTTTCCGGATGATTATTGATACCATCGGTCTTACAACGCCGAGGTTTCGCCCCCCCTTTCGTAGGCCTGAGGTGCAGCGTGCCCCCCCATGACCGGCAAAAAACCACCCCCCCCTCTTCCTTTTTTGATTCGTTGTTCCGCGTTCACCCTGGTCTTCTTTGGTGTGCACCACGCCCTCGCGTGTTATGAGTTTTGCCCACTAAATTTCAAAACCGCGCGCATTCGTTTTTTCTGAGTCGCCCTTCCCCCCGACGTTTCCCCCCTCCGATTGCCGTTTTTTCCGCCTCCCCGCTCTAGGTCGGCCCGTATTTTCTTTTAAGGAAGCCAACCGGGTGATTGTTCCCGCCTCGTTGAGTCCTTTTTTTTGTGAGTTTGCCCCCTTCGCCCCTTTGATTTCCCGATCACTAGTTTCCGCCCCCTTTCGTCTCTTTTGGCCCCTGTCTTTTGCGAGATCATTTTTACATTTTCTGTCCGAGTGCATGTCTGGATACCCGCCTCCCGTGTTAGATTTTCCCCCCGTTCGAGTGATCCTTTCCCGTCCAAATTCTCCTCCCTTTTTTTTTTTTGTTTTTTTTCTACATCCCCCCAAGCGCGTGCGATCCAACTTTCTTTTCGCCTCCTGTTTACCGCTACGCGAAACTTTGTTTTTTCCCCCCCTGATACCCTTGTCTTCGAGTGCGCTTCATTTTTTGGTGGCGTAAGCTACCATACTCAGAAAGCCCCCTTTTCAGGAACCCCCCGTCCGTTCCCCCCGCTTGTATTGGCATCCTTTTTGCGCGGAGAGAGACTCTTGTGATTGGCTTATTAATGGGGAGCCGGTGCCGGTTTCGGAGGCCGTTCGCCGTTTCCTTTTTTTACACCGCGACTATGAGTCAACTACTCTTACTGGGCTTCCCCCAACAACAAATATTTTTGTCGCGTGGGTTGGCCATTCGAGAGTAATAATCATTCTCAGAGTGCCCTGCTCTTTTTTGTTCGTCTTGTTTTTTCTCCGTGTTTTGGAGCTCGCCAATGTGGTCACTCGTCAACAATCTCCCCCGTTCCCTCTCTCTCTTTTCCCCCCTCTATTAGGTGTTTTTTGGTGATGTCCCGTTACCTTTCTATGTTTTTTGGATTCGTCCTTGAGTTCCTTGAGGGATTCTCTTTTTAACCCTTCTTTTCCCCCCCGGGGCCTCAGTTTTTCCCCCCCGAGAGATGCTGTCTCTACTGGTCTCGACCCGACGAGTTATGTCCCTCTTTGCCGATTTTTTTTTTTCCAAGCCTTTTGAGCCACGCGAGCTTTCCCCCAAACAGTCCCAGTCCTGACTTTCTCTGCCAGCTCGAGTTTTCTCCCTTTCCCCCCGTGGTGCGTGGCGCGCAGGGTGCTTCCTCCCTTTTTTTCTCGACGAAACTTATTCTTCCCCTAGGCTCCTGTTTTTCCTTGGCTTTCCCCTGTTCAAGCTCTGAGAACGTGTTTTATGCCCCCCTACGACTTTTCGCCTCCTCGTTGAGGTTAGACGAGCCCCCTTGTCATCCGAGATCGCCGCCGCCTCCCCCTCCCCCCCCACCTGTCGACGTTCCTGATAGCCTTTTTTTTCCAATCTTAAGTTTTTGCCTCGCTGCCGATTGTTTTTCGTATCTTTGTCCGTCTAAGTCACATCAACAGCCCGATTCTCTTGTCCCCCGACCGATGAACCAGTCCCCCCATTTCGGTCCTTTCGGCGCTTCCACTTTTTTTTTTTGCGTTTTGCCAGTTCTCTTCGAATTTGACAAAACTGTCGATTTAGTTTTACCCTCGAAATTCTTTCTCTTTTCCGTTTCTTTCGAAACCTTAATCTCCTCGGTTGCGTTGAGTTAATTTTTTTGCTCTTAATTTTTTTTCCAACCAGATCCTACCGATCCCCGCTTTAATATTGGAGTTTTTATCCACCATCCTACTTTAGCAAGTCGATTTTTAATTGCACGCACCTTGCCCCCTGTCCCCCGCCGATGATTCTGATCTTTCTGCCGCCCATTTTTTACGGATCGTGAGTGGCCATCACTCAGATTGATTCGCGCTTAAGGCATTATTTCCCTTTGCTTTTCTTTTAACTGTCCCGAAGGTCTTCCCGACTGCGGCCGCCTATTTTTTTTTCGGAAACCGCTTCTCCCCCCCCGTTATTTTTTAGAGCTCGGAACCGCTACTCCGGCAGCCTCTTTGTACCCGACAGGCGCCCTTTTCAGTTCCCCCCGCGAGTGCATACTGTCCCTTTGCCCGGGAAGCTTCCTGCATTCGCCCCCCGAACATTCCTTCGCCGTTTATCTCTCTTACCCATTTCGTAGCCGCTTGGCCTCCCCTGATCCCCGGCCTTTTTTTTTTTTGTCCGACCCCTCGACTGGTTACATCATGGTTCATTTCACGGGTAGTGGTTCTTTTTTTTTCCGCTCCAGGTTGCACCCGCCCCAGCTGCCAACTTCTCTTGAAGCAGAGTGCGTTCTTTTGACGATTTCTTTTTCCCGCTCGCCATGCCGCCTGTCCAGACCTTGCTGTTTCAGAAAGTTTGCCCCCCATCCGACCAGCTTTTCATGACGCCCCTTTTTTTGAAAACGGATCTTCCCTGCAACTAGCTTTTTTTTTTTTTTCCCGATAGCACCCACCACCGAGCAGAGCCCCACCCCCCCAAGCCTTCCCCCGTTCTTTTTTGTGAACTTTTTTTTCCTTGTCTTGTGCCTCTGTGTTTCTGCTTTCTTGTTTTGCGAGACGTTAACTGAATCACAAGTGCTTCCATTTGTCTGGAGAGTCATTTTTCATGACTGTCTTCCCGATCGAGGAATTTTTTATCTTTGAGTGTCCCCTTTCACGTTACACGCCCTCCCCCCGTCCTCTCGAAAATATTTTTTTCCCTTGTAGGCAGTCATCCCCCCCTGATAGCCCCCCCCAACCCTTCTCCAGTTTTACCGAACCCAACACCCCCCCCGCCGAGTGACCTCACTCTGTTTAAACCCTTTTCCCCAGAAAGAGCATCCATTTGCTGAAGAGCCTTCCCTTCCATGAAGTTCCTTTCCCGACTTCATTTTTCACCCATGTGGGAGCTTTTTTCCCCGCAAGTTAAGGCACCACCCCCTTTTTCCAGTTTGTTTCCCGGCTTTTGCATTGCACGACGAGAGTTTTTCAAACCCCATTACCTTGAAGGGTTTTCTTCTCTATCCATAAACTCTGCCCTGATAGTTAGAGACTTTCAGCGTTATAGCGCTTCTTACTCTTCCGACTTTTTTTTTTTTACCCTCCTCCCCGAGAGTGACAGCTGGTCACGATAGACGATATCAAGCATGATTTCTTCCCCTTTCCAAAGCGGCAGCCACGACATTTTCTCCTTCCCCCTTTTGGACTTTTTCCCTAGGTTATGCACCGAGGACGTCACGTTATGCATGATTTTTCCGCATCCCCGTCTCTACAGCATCGCCAACATTTGCCCCCAGGCCATTTTTGGCACCCCCCCAGTCCAAACTGTTCGCAGACGTTCACCACCGGTAGTTTGTGTAGCAGGCACGACCCCCCTAGTGTTTTTGGAGATTTGCATTCAGCGATCATCTAATGTTACCCTCATTTAAGCCCGATGGCAGGGCAGTTTAGTTTTCCAGTTTGGCGCAGGACGCTTTTAGAAATTTCTAGGTAAGATCGGTCCAGTACTTGTTATCCCTTTTTTTTTTCGAACACACACGCCTCCGCACCAAATTTCCCTCATAGTTTCCCCTCCCAACCTCCATTTTCGCCTACACGCTCGGGTTCGGCCCCTTCAAAAAACTCACACTGCCCCAATACTTTTCCCTTCTTGTTGTTGTCGCTTTTTGGCATTTTTTGATATTTACAGTTGATTCTGCGTTTTTTTTTTCTCCCCCCTGTTCTTAAGTGGTCGAACCCCCCAGTTTTCTTTTTGTCTGGGTTTTTTTTTCGGTTTGTGAGACAACCAGCGGCGATTTTCTTTTTACATCGGTTCTTGAAGCCTCCTTCATCCCCCCGTTTCTTGAGAAAGCCCTTTTCTGTTCGTCGGCCATTTTCATTCCCTGGCTGACAGACGGTTTTTATAGGGCCCTTGTCCCCGTATCAGGACCTCATGTCGCTGGCTTTTTCCTTTTTTTTTGGAAACATTGGATGCTCCTTGTCTCTTTGTAACCCCATTTTTCTTCATCCCCCCAGTGGAGTTTTCGGCCCACCTACCCGGGGGTCGAGATCGTTTCTTTCGCTCCGTTACCCTTTTTTCTTCCAAAGTTTGTCCTCCTCTTTACCACGCTTTGTGGTCCTCTAGAGTCCCATGAGACTGGATTTCCTTTTGGCCCTTTGGATCAAGACGGATGAACCCCCTTAACATTGCTTTTTTTTACGGTCTTCGCCCGCTAGATTTTTTCTTGGAGGGATTTTGTGCTCGTCATGTTTTTTTTTCGCGTAGTTTATTGCTGGCAACAGTAACTGGGCTCCACCTCCCGTCTGTCGGGTTTGCCTTGAACGGCGCATCCCCACCCTTTTTGCGGCCCATTAGGTCGCTTGGAAAATATTGCTCAGTGAGGAGTCTATCCGTCCAGGCAGGTACCTGTTTTTTGCTTTTTCCGTCCCCAAACTCGGTCGTGGCCTCGCTCCTTTTATCCGATTCTCGTTTAACCGGACTTTCGGGACATATCTCACGCTTTTTCGGGTATCTTTTCGGGGCCATTTTTTACCTTTTTCTCTATGCGATGTTTTGTCTTTGTTTTTTTCGGTGACGGCCCCATGTCTTTTTCGCCAACTTCGGGTCACCCGCCTTTGTGTGGTTCGGTGTTTTGTGCACTTTCATCTTTCGGGTTTCTTGATCAATGATTTTTTTTTTGCTGTCCCTTTTTTCCACTGTTTTTTTTGCGCCATAGTTTTTGCTCGAGAGTCGGTGGGGCGGCGTTGCGTGGTCCCTTTCCCATTAACCAGGCCCCCCTTTTCCTCCCTTTTTCAGGTTTTTCTCCTTCCCCTTAAGGGGCGTTCTGATTTCTCACCCCCTCTCCCCTCGTTTTACTTTTGCTATGCGCAACCATAGGGACCTGTTATTACCGTCCAACGCTCGACCCCCCCCCCAGGGCTTTTCTTTTACTTCATTCAGGCTTCTGGAGCCTCACTTTCTTTTCCCAAACCCAAGTGGACTCTGGTTGGTCCCCGGGGTTTTTTTTTAGCTTCTTCGTTGAGATCTTTTTCGCTTCTGGCCCATTCGTTTTTTCCCCTTTTGACTCCTGCTTTTCTTCTTGGCTTCCTTCTGTCCTTCGTATTAAATCCCCCTTCTGGGGTTGCCACTTCGGGCCCCACATCGTTAGTGGCGGCCCCCCCCCCCCTCCATAACCCACCCAGTCTTCGTTGGACGGCCCGTTTCCCCTCACTCAGTTCTTTTAGGGAGTCGCCCGCCCAGGGCTCCTGAATGAGCATTCTTTTTAGTGATCACTACACTGCAGGTCAATGGAGGGAAGAAATTTTTTTCACGGGGTCCTTCTTTTGTCCTCGCAATCATTTGATCATCTTCCGATTTATAGCTTTTCATCTCATGCCATAGACTTTATGACCCATTCATGTTCTCTTTGACCGTTTTTTTTTTCCCCTGAGCATGGATTTTGCCTTTTACATCGTGCTCGATCCGTCCTTCATTCCTTCTAACACATTCGTTTTTTTGTGGACAGGTCCTCGAGGTTCCTTTCCCCCCTCGGGTTCCCTTTTAGTTGGACCCCTTCTTTCCCCCAGCCCCCATTGGCTGACAACGCACCCCCCCCCTTACCTCTTTCTCTTTTCCGTGCGCTTTTCTCTTTTCAAGGTTGATTTTTTGGTCACCCCCTACTCCTTTCGTTTGATGGATAATTAACTCCTGCTCCTTCCACCGAGCGTGGTTTTCGGCCTGCGGTACCTCTCAACCGCCCACTCCCGTGGTGTTACTTTTTCCCTACACCCCTGCCGCTGTTGTTTGTCTTTGGGACCAAAGGTCCTTTTCTTTCTGGTGTGGGATGCCACCAACCGTTTTTTCCCCCACGGCGCCTCCTCTTGGGGGGGGGTGTTTTTTCGGGCGCCACTCAAAACCTCCCAACTGAGATTGGAGACCTGGTCCTTTGAATCCTGTTTTCTCGTAGTGGAGTCTGCCCAAATAGCTCTTCCCCAGCGTGAACAAGCCATCTTTTTATTTTCAACTTTCCCCCTAAGTCTTTTCCTCCCCTGTAGGCGGGAATTGACCTGGTTCACCCCACCATTTTGTGCCCGGTTGAGGTTTGGTCTTCTATTGGTGGTTCAAGGTTGCTCCCTATCCCCCAGGAGGACCCATTGGTAAGAAGACAGAGAGACCAATTCGGATCTAGTGAAGGGCCGAGCTTTGGGAGGATTTCCTCGTTTCCCTGTAGTCGTGTCCTGTGTGTGGTGCTTGTGAGGATCCACCTCTTTTATCGATTTAGCCTTCAAAGTCCCCCTGAGTTTACCCCCCTTTCCTCTTGGCGCGAATCTTTCGGCCTTGAATTAAGCCCCCCCTCTGTTTTTATGTCCCCCTGCTAGGTTTTCGCCGGAATTCGTGATTTTTCCTTTTTATAGGATCTGACCCTCTTACTGCCCCTTTCACCCCTCGAGAACCCCTTTCCCCGGACTTTGTTTTGGGATGAGCCCTTCTCTATGCCCAGCAGACCTTTTTACATTTTGCAGTGTTCTCTTAGGCTCTTTTTTTCTTTGCCCCTCTAGTCTTGCGACGCTCTCGGCTTGCGGATGGACTATATGGGGGCGTTCGAAGCGGTGTGTCTGGTTCCTATCCCTCTGTGATTGTGTACTTAGATTGGAGTTTCTCTTTTTTTCACCCGGGTTTGTTTATTTCACACATGATTTTCCCCTTTCTGATACAAATATCTCACCTTTTCTTTTTCTTCATAATCCTACAGTTTTTTTGTTGCTCTTCTTTTCTTCTGCTGCGGACTATGAGTGTGCTACTTTTTTTTTTTTTTTTTTGTTTTTGCCTAGCTTCCACGTCGCCCAATCCATCTCCCACGATTATGGCCCACGATCACCTGTGGTGATTCCCCTCCCCCTCCAAAGGCGAGTGTACGACCTCCCCCTGAGTATCGTTTTCTCACTCCAGATTTGAACATTTTCCCTCAGCCCCAACGTCCCCCGGTTTTCTTTTTC
>Ga0179593_1471491_pt1 | contig 15304 bp, 21 predicted proteins | sample CZODoug2_1_08_16_FD_185931 | JGI IMG/M metagenome (GOLD analysis project Ga0179593, IMG submission 185931) | Vadose zone soil fungal communities from Angelo Coast Range Reserve, California, USA - CZODoug2_1_08_16fungal (PacBio error correction) | ecosystem: Environmental > Terrestrial > Soil >... | reverse complement strand
CTAAACCCCCTCGTTTGCAGTTTTAGGTCCGGAATTACACGCCCGGCCGAAGCCCTCCACCTTTCTGGCGCCGCTGAATATAGATAAGGGTTCACCCTCCCCCGGCTACTTAATGCCTGTCCCTGTAGATATTGGAGTAGGGGAGCGGCTTTCATTTCCGACCTAGTCCTTTTTCTCTTGACTTCGCGCATCCGCAAATTGCCGAGCTCCGTATTTCCCACCACTTACATCTCCTTCATGCCGGGCTGGGTAACTCTCCCCCCTGAGTCGTCCTTCTCCTTCACCTACCCCTAAGTAGGACGCAGCTATCTTTCCATTTCAGCAATGGCCATACGGCCGGCCCCTCCAGTTCGTTACCCCCTTCCTCGGTCACCACCGACCCCAGGTATTGCTCCTCGTCTACGCCATGATGCTACGTCTGCGAAGATGTCCCGCCAGTGGTCAGTGCCTTGGTTCGTTGTACCACCCTCGTCTTATTTTATGGCCCAGCTGCCCCGATTCTTGTGCGAAGGCAACTGCGGACCCCCTCGTCGTTTTCCCTAGTAGGGATTGACCCCGATCCCGATGCAGCCCCTGAAGCTTCCAATCTCCTCCAACAAGAAGCAATGTTAAGTTCCGCTGCCACCTTTTCACTTTGCGTTTTTGGAGATGACTTTTTATATATAGTAACTCTTCCTAACCGACCCGTCGTTCCCTTTGGGCCCTGATCGTGTCGCCTACCTAGTTATACTTAATTTTCAAAGTCCCACGCATGACGCAATACCGCACTCAAACTTTTAATGTCCTTTTTTTAGACCTTCCCGAAGCCCCCCTAGATGTGCTTCTCGCGTCAAAGTCCCGTATTCGCCTCCCCCGAGAAAGGATTCTTCACCCATCTTTTTGTCTTCCCTTCTTTCCCGAAAAGGGTCACTTCGATCTCTTTCTTCCCAGTTTTTACGAGTTAAACCCTTTTTTCTTATTCTGCTCTGCCCTCTATCAGGAGACTTTTTGTCTTATCTCCCCCCCCCGCCCAACACCCACGGCTGTCTCAAAATGAGCTTCATATCATCCATATGCGGCATTTCTTTTTCCATTTCTTTTTCCTCTAAAATTCCCCCTCGTTCTCTTCGCCTCTCCCCAGAGCAGGCGTAGAACGCTTCAGTTTGTCTTCCAGACTTTGTTGAAAATTTTTTGTTTGCACCTGACTGACCCCGCCACCCTCGCCGCCCGCTCCCGACTAATCCTCTCGATCCCCCTCCTTCATCAGATCTCCCTTGCGAAGTCATTTTTTTTCTTTTTTATCTCCCCTGCCCGTCTTATTTGTGATTCCTTCCCCTTTTACCTTTCTAACCCCTTCGATGGGCTTTCAACACTCCCCCCCTCCCCTGTTTTCCTGCAAATCTTCTTTGCCGCGGTTTTTCCTCCCTCGCTCAGACGCAGTCACCAAAAGGATCGGTGTTCCTCGTCCCCCGTTTTTTTCGGCCCTCTTTGCGCGGCCCTGCCTGAAGTTCCTTTTTTCTGTGACGCCGTTCGTGCGGGGACTGATTTAGTCTTCTGTTCGGTTGCGTTTTTTTTTTGACCCTTTGCGCGGATTGTCCCTTGCAGTCATCACTTTTCCAAGCTCGCACTCTTGCTCCCGTTGCAGCTTCCCTTTCCCCTTTGTCCTCTCCCCGGTTAAGGTCCACGTCTCCTCAAATGAAGAGCTTAGCTTTTTCCTGCGTAGAGATTATCCCCCTCCCCCTTATTTCTTTTGACCTTAAAGCAAAGCGAGCGCGTACCCCACGGATAGACCCTCGTGCCAGGCTTTTTCTTTGTTTGACGAGCAACCTTGTTTTGTGGAGCTGCCCCCATTATGGTCCCTGGTATTTCTCCCCCCTCCTTTTTTCTCCATCCCCCTCCCCCTCCACTCCCATTTGGTCTCAAGACCGAAAAAGCCCCTCCACACCTAACCCTCCTCACCCCAGCTTAGACCGAAGGGGGTGTCCTTCCGGCGCCCTGTCCTCGTTGCTGTCCCCTCAGATCCTCTTCGGGCCCGGGGCGCGGGAACCCCGAACACCCGATGACAGAAGCACTCAAGGGGGTGGGATTTAGATATATCCTCCACCCACCCTCTTAAGCGAAATACTCCCCGGGCCTGCTTTACTCCGAAGTTCCTGCAGCAACTACGAACGTCCCCGAGCCCCTTTTAGGAGGTCGCTGCTTTCCAAGACCCAACTGGATGAAAACTTCCACTTGAATGGATTGTCTAGCGTCCCTTACGCGCAAGCCTCCGAGTTCCCAACTGTTCTTCAGTTTTTTCCTTTCAGAGAGGTCCCCACAGATCCAGATCTCTCTCCGTCCTTTCGATTCCCTTCCAGAATTTTCCCTGCCCGCCGTCTTCAGGTTCCGTTGAACAGGAATCCCTTTCCTAAAGGCCTGTCCCGAGACTGAATGAATGTCGGCAGAAGTGCCTTTTAGTAGGTGGTTACTACCAACTCTCGTCCTGAACTCACTTTTCAACTTCGCCGAAGCCCTTGTTTTAGGGAAATCTTAATTTTCCGCTGACCCCTCGCCTCCCCAGGAAGCACTTTTGACTCTGACCCCGGTACCAGGCGAGCAAGTAGGTTATTTGAATGGTTTGGGGACAACTCGAATGTCCGTAAGCCCGTATACGGCAGATTGATGACAAAAAGAGCATCTTTATACGAGGGCCTGAAAGCTTTGGAGTAACTTTTAGCCGCTGTGTCCGCAATTATTTCGCATATATGGGCATTGCGTGCAAGTCCCGGTAGGACGCTGGCCGGGACGATGAAGAGCAAGAGCAGGAAGAAGAGTAAGGGGGTTCCACACCTTCTCGAACAATTCCTATGGTGTAAAGGGGCAAGGGAGATTAAAGCGTCGGCTACACCGATTCTCTTGGGGAGGAGGAATCTTTTTTTTCCTTAACACAAGCCCGCACCCTCTCCGGGCATTGACCCACTGACCAGAATCACTTCCGAAGGGACAACCATCATTCGACCTCAGTGGGTTTTAACGTCACTTACGGACGAGCTGCCGATTCGGCACCCTTCGAGATGAGGGACAGAAACATCAATAGATCCTAAGCCTAGAAAGTTTCACGTACCGACCCACGCCCCGGCGAGAATGGTGACCGAACAATTGCGTCCTTAGCCGTGTCCCATCTTCACATTCGGCCTTTTATTGGATTTTGCGGCCATCTATGAAGCCTTCGGCTGCTACGTGTGTTCTTCTTTGTCGCTCTCGGCCCTTCAGTGCGCCATGCCTCTGTTCAGCGCCGTGGATTCTCCTTCCCCCTTTTACACTGGGATCTGACCTTGGTAAGACGCATGGGGAAGGTCTCCCGTCTGCAACTGGATGAGAGCAGTTACAGATGCTTGCTTCCAGATCAAGGTTTGCCCCCGCAGACCACTCGAGTTTAACTGAGGCATCTAATGGACGACGGGCCTACACCGAAGGGCACCGGAAGCTAAAACCGCCAGAACGAGAATTCTAGCAAGCTTGGATGGACATCAGACCCTCAAAGCTATCAGGATCCAAAGCAAACGTGGACAGTAGAGAGATCATGACAGGTTCAAGGGACGTCAGGAGGAAAACCCGAGCCCTGGGACTCCCTCCTTTAGGGAGAATGATTGAGTGAAGGTTATTTTATGCCGACCAAGACCATTTAGATATGAGTTATGGTTTCTGATGGCTAGAACTCCCGTCTTGGGCTTCGACTGGAAGAACAGAAAGAAAGAGTTTCGTTCCAGGAGGACAAACTGAAGAAAGAGGATGGACCCAGGGCATGCCAGAAGGGGCTGAGAAGGCCGCCTCCACGCATTTGACTCACCGGGCGAAGATTTGACCAGAGTGCGGGGGAAACGGTCAACGGAAGTTGGAACCTCTATTTTTGTCGACCATTTATAGTCCCAGGATCTTCTCCGGAGTGGTATCAAGGTTCCTTTTTTTTATTTGCCGATTTGTTTGTTATACCAGGTCCTCCGACTGGTTTTCGGTCCCTCCCTTACCCCTCCCCCCCCCCTGGCCCGGGACCACCCCCCGGTACGGACCCGCAAAGCCTGATTTTGATGTCCTTAGGGCCCAGAAACGTCCCCCGGGCCGACCACGTTCAGACGTCCCCCATATAGGACGCAACCGTGCGCTGCCTTGAAGCCACTGTTTTCAGACCTATTTCCCAACACCACGTGGCCGTCCCGGCCTGGATCCGTCGAAGAGGAAAACCTCGGAAGAATGCTTTTTTCGCAAGACAAAAGTCACCGGTTTTGTACGTTAAATTTTTTGCCTTATCCCTCGGTGGGTTGGTCTCTCCGACCTTAGATGTGGCCCCTTCCAGATTCACATCCCCCCCCTGGAGGAAAACCCTCCATTGACCTCCATTCCCAAGATATACCATTGGACCGGTTCCCCTCCATTCGATTCTATCCTTTTCTACCTTGGTTTTGTGACTTCGCTGCGTGAACTTTAAACCTGGTTCCCCTTTCGATATCATTGATGATGCGATTTGCGTAACTTATACTAAATTTTTGGCGGTGAATATTTTGTAGCGCAGATCCGTCACCGCGCCACCAACGCGAAGTATACTTCCCCCAATCTTGCCAGCGCAAGGGGAGGATTCTGATGTCTACCATCTACGCCCCCTCTACCACCCTTCCTCTACTACTTCCCACTCTCATTCCAATCTCTCCACCCCTCCCCCCCTTCCATACCATCGCTCCCCCACCATCCTCCTTCACGCCTCCTCGTCACATCTAACCCCCCTAATCTTTCCTTTCCCCCCCCCATAGTGCGACCTCCTTCTCGCCCCCCACCTCTCCCCCACCCCCCCACTGACACCCACCCTCCGCCCCTACTACAACTACCACCCTTGCCACTCCCTTGCTCCCTTTTTCACCCCTGAGCTTTCCTCTGAACTTTCCTACCCCCCTACCTTGCGCCCTTATTCTCCCGCCCCCCCCCCCCTCCCCTCCCCCTCATCTTATCCCCCCCCCCCGCTACCCCCTCCCTGTGTACCCACCCATTCAACCCCCCCTTCTTCTCACGCATTGCCCTTACCCTCCCTTCCCTTCTCCCGACCCCCAACACCCCCCTCTACCCCCCCTCCCCTCTCCCCCGCCCCCTACTTCCCACCTACCACCACACCCCCACCCCACCAATTTCGCCCCCCACCACCATTACTCATCCTTCTCCTTCCTTTATCGCCTCTACCCATCTCCCTTTTCCCCCCCCCCCTCTCCTCTAACCACGCCCTTGGCCGCCCTCCCCAGCCCACCCCATCCCCTGCCCCCCCCTTCCCACTCCCTCTTCCCCCCCCCCGCCCGCCCCCCCGTCCTCCACCCTCCCTCCACCTCCTCCCATTTCTGCTTACCCCACGCCCCCTCCACCTTCGCCCACTTCTCACTCCACCTCCCCCTTCTCCCCCCTCCCCCCTTCCCCCCCCACGTTTCCCCCTCCCTTTCTCCCCCTCCCATGTACCTTGCTCTTCTTACTCCACCCCCTCCCTCCCTTTCCCCCAACGACCCCCTTTCCCAACTTACCCGCTGCCATCCACATCCTTCTTTTTACATCCTCCTTAACCTTTCCCCCACCCCTCTTCACCTCCTCCCCCACCCCCCCCCCACCCTTTCCCTTCCCCCACCTTCACTCTGTTCCTCTACCCACCTCCTCCATGAACACCTCCCCCCTCCCCCCATCCCCTTGCCCCCAATCCCCCCCCCCCCCGCTCGCCACTTCCCCCTCGTACCCGGCCTCCCCCCCCCTTCCACATCGCCAGTTTTCTCCCTATATATCACCCAATCCCCTTCCACCCCCCCCTTTCTCTTCCCCTCCCTTCTCCCCTCACCCCTCCCCCTCTCTCCCTTTGTGAACCTCCTCTCCTTACCGTTGGTTGTTCCCCCTCTTCCCCTGACCCACCCTCCCCGACCCCCACCGGATTTCACATCTCACATCACCCAAACCACCCCTCCTCTTCTCAACCCCTCTACCTCCCCCCACCTTTCTCTTCTGCTTCCCTCTACCCTCACCCCCTCCCCCCTCCTTCCCCTTCGCCTTCCGCCCCCACCCTCTCTTCCTTCACCCCATCCCCCCCCTCCGTCCCCCACCTTTCCTGCCACCCCCACCCCCCCCCTACCCGCCCCCTTTTTCTTCCCCCTCCTCGTCCCCCACCCCCTCAACCCTTCTCTCACCCCTTTCTTTCACTTTTTCTTGCCCCTTCCCTACCTCCCCTACTCGCCCCCCCTCCACTACCCCCCCCCTCACATGTTGCTCAGCCCTTCCCAAACCTTCATTCTCTCAACCTTCCCCATCTTCACCCTCTATCTCCCCCCCCCAGCCTTCTACCCTGACCTCTTTCCCTCCTCTCACCCCCCACTCCACCCCAACCACTTCCCTCCCAGGCGCACCCCTCCACCCCCATTCCCCCCCCTACCCCCCCGGGCCTCTTTTTTCCGACCTCCTTTTCAAATGCCCTTTTCCCAATTCTTGTTTTTGTCCCCTTATTCCAAACGTGTCTTCAGCCGCTCCCTTTTGGTTCTCCCGGACTTTTTCTTCGGGATCGTTTTTGCCGTGGCGTCCAAGTCACATCTCTTCCGCCGTTGTACGACTGAGGATGATTTCGTAACTTTGCAAAACTCCTTGTCTGCGAGTCAGAGGTGCTGATACCCCAAGAGGGAATCAGCCCCTGCTTTCCACCATCTATATTTTTTACTGTGTGCAAGGTTATCGACCGCTCTTTTACTGCAGGACAATTAAAACGATTGAGTCTATGCGTTCCTCGACTCCTGAGGTCCCCCTGCGAAAGGATAGTAAAGCGAATTAAATTTAGCACAGCTTGCCTGACACTATGCCCTTCGGAGACTGACGCCCAAAAACAATTCGAGGGCGCTCGGCCACATGTCCAACGTCGGACTTTCCCCCAGGAGCTGCCGCGGACCCGGAAAAAAAAGTACCCAACTCTCTTTCAGAGACCCGGTTCCGGGGGGGGGTGTGGGGGGGGTGTTTGGGGTGGTTGGGGGGTGGGGTTACCAATCTCTTCCCTTTTCCCCTAGCGCTGAGATATCGCGTCCAAGCTGGCGCCACGTGAGTGGCCCGGCAAAGCCCCTGGTTCTAGTTTTTTTGCGGTCCTTCCCGGTTTTTGGGAGTGAAGGACGGCTAATGAAAAAAAATTAAGTTTTGACTGCTGCGACAAGGTTCGGGCGAATACCCAAGCTTTCCCGTACAAACTTGCAACACCCTCTTGCCCCCCCGGGAATCGTCCCATCATGAGCACCCGGTTCGTTAACCGTCGTCTCCCCCTCTCGATCCTGCATGAGTCCTCAAGGCATATTTTGCCGGTAACCACCCGTTTTCTCAGCTACAGAGACTTTCCGCTGGAAGACAAAGCGCCGTAAGCTTTGCCGAAGCCCCTCCCCCGAGCCGTCGCTTCGTACCATGGACCATTAGTTAGACCGTTCAGTCCCTCTCCTCACTGATCGCACCCGGCGCGAGAGGAAAAGAAGAGAACCCCCGCAATTGCGTGCCCCCTGCGAAGCCCCGAACCGACCCGGAACAAGATGCCTAAGCGGAGGCTTCGGAACATTCAAAAGCCTGAGACGCGCTACCCTTTCCCCACACACATTTCTGGTAACCGCGGGGCCCGCTCCCCCAGGACTACCGCAACAGATACGCCCTCCCTGACTCTCAGGTCCAACCGTTGATAAGTGAGTAAAGCAGGCACCAAGTAAAGCTCTACCGCGATACGGACGTGCCATCGCCCCCCAGGAGCGCTTCTCCAACCCCGACAAAAACCGCATCGCTTGCAACCAAACTATCCCCCCGTCGGACCCGGAGATCTAGGCCAGCACCTCTACACACGCAGTAGTACTCTTCTTAGACAACTCACTCTTTTTGCCGCCCATTTACGGTCGTCGGTCATGATGCCTCAGAAGATTGAAGCACACGCATCCTCAGAAGAGCCGGCGCGAGGCCCTAATCGCTAGACCAACTAGACACGAACTGAGCATCCACCCCCGAGTTGAACGACCAGTGTAACTTACTCAGCCGGAGAGGATTTCTTTCCCCACCCAGGGTGAATCCCCTCTTTCTGCGAGCACCGCCCGGGAGCACCAGCGTGGGCGCCAAATACCTTAGCCCCAAAGAAGCTACCCAGGCCTACCCCCGGTCAAGTTTCTCGATCGTTCTAGAGCCCGGCCAAAACCCTTTCACCAAAAAGATACTCCCCCACGCCGGCTCCCCGATCTCTGTTTGACCCCCTCTGGGAGGAAAGATCCCGTCACTGACTTCTACGAGTCCTCGAAATTCCCGGAAGCCGTCGAACAAAGACAATGGCCTGCGGCCGTGAAGCTTTGTGCCCTTGCGGGACGAGAGCGTCCACTCCCTATCATCGACCAAGTCCCCTTTTGGGCCGACCCGCGATCTAATGTAGATATGCCCTTAGTGAAAGCTGAACTTTTTCAAACTCTCCTAACCCCTGAAACGGCGCCCATGTAGGTTTCATGCTCCTCATCTTTTTATCGTAAGATGCATATTGGGTCCTTTTGCTAAGAACCTGATTACTCCACCACCCCAGGGCCCCGAGTTTAGACGCTCAGAGCCGGCAGGAAGGGATCTTGATAGAAGGCACGAAGAATTCTAAGTCGGGCCTCCCGGCCCCAAGTGGGCTCCACCTTTGCTTTCGGTAGAGAGCGAAGCAAGCCCACCGTGCGAAGGATACCGGTCAGGAATCGCGGACGCGAAGTTTCGCCGAACGGAGGGAAACTGTGAAAGTCGAGGGCCGAAATGTTTGCGTCGATAGCAAGCCACTTTTCCATTCTGTCGCGGGCCATATCCAAAGGACAACCTTGTCAGGGAGTCCCCTGAACAATTGAGATGCGGCGGCTTGGTGCTCGACCGACTTGACTGAGAATTTCCGAAGCGATCTGCACAAACACGTGTTGCTTCCCCCATGTGATTCCTGCGTCCTTTCCTCGGTGTGCCCCTCCCTCTCGTTTGAATCAAGAGGTTACAGGCTTTGTTCGATGATTCTAACCCTATATGTTTTCTTATAGTTTTCTCCCCCCGTTACCTGGTCCACCCGAAGGAGGTCCATCTCTCTCACGGTTTCCTCACTTTCATTCCCCTCAAGACTGGTCCCCTTCGGTTTAAGGAGCAATGGAACCGACAGATACCAATGTCGGATGGAGCGTGGGTGGGGGGGGGGTTGTTGTTGGGGTGGGGGGGGGTGGGTGGGGGGGCGGTTGTGGGGGGGGGTGTGTTTGGGGGGTTGGGGGGTCGTCGGTGGGGGTGGTGTGGGGGTTGGGGCGGGGGGGTCAACGCCCCCGAAACCTTTGTCTCACAGAATTGCGGCCCCGCATCGAAATATCCTCGGAGTCCCTTTCAGGACCCCACGTCTTTTCTCTCCTTTTTCCCGTAAGAAAGTACTTTCGCACGTATGCTGACTGAGTCCCAGCTTCTTTTACAGAACCAGTTTTTTCAAGCCCCCTGTTTTAGTCTAGGGAGATATGTTTAATCGCCCCAGCGGTCAGGCCGGCACGTAGAACGGGCGAACACGAAAGAAATTCAGACGATTCAAGTGGCTTCGCCCCAGTCTAAGACTTCATGCGCCGCCTAATCCTCCGCTGTAAGCCCTTATTCTGTTTCTTCGCGCGATGCAGGGGAAGTCCCCTGCTGTACACGAATGATTATTTTTCAGCCCCCCTGCCGTTTCTTACCTTACTATGGAATCTGGCTAAATAGGAGACTCGTGACGGGCTATGCGACTCCAGCTCAAGACGATTTTGGACAAGAAAAATGACCGCATCTTACCTTAGTGGGGTGACCTATGAGATTCCATCGGACGACATGTTGAGACAACGAGCTGCCTGTCGCGGGTGGGGGGTTGATCTTCCAAGAGCCTAGAGCACTGCATAGGAAGAGCGCATTTGCCAGACCCAGGGGTTAAACTCTGTACCTCCCCTACTCGCCTCGACTTACTTTCCCTTCGGTTGCCTGAGCGTTACTCAACCATCTACCCCCCCTCCTGGGGTGGTTAAGATGCCCCATCCTCAATTCAGGTAATTCCTTCCTTGTGGACGTTTCTCTTTTTGACAGCCCCAGGCTATTTGTGTTCATGGGATTCTTCCAATTCTTTGGCGGACCGACGTTTGGATGCACGTATTTGCATGTTCCCCTTCTCTTGTACGTTTCAAACTTTACTTTCTCTTCGACACCGATCTTTTTTCTCCCCCCTGTCATACTGTCTTAGGCGCAGTGATCCCCCCGATCCCTTACGGACATTCCTGTATCGCCTTCTTTCGCCGCGTGAAGGTCCCCTTTCTTCCGATCCTCGTCGTTCTGAGGATGTCAGTAGGTTGCCCCGATCATTTTGCCAGTTCCCCCTTTTTTGCGAGCAATCCCCTCCTGTAAGGCTCTGATATCACGACGCGTAGTCCGGGACCATGTTAGACTCTCCTTCTATCCTTCGCCTCGAGTCCCCTAACAACAGCGCTCCGTTTTTTTTCCCCTTTAACAATTCGGTCACAAACCCCGTTACACGAAATCTTCAATTCGGGTAAGAAGCACGTTCACCTCTCTTGCCAATCTCTCTTAATCCCCTTGTTTTTAAAGATCCGGGGGCCTCACAATGAGTGCCTTCAGTATTTTACCCCAGGTTTTTTCTTATTGCATTACTCCTGAGAGTTATTAATTCTTTCATCTAGAAGATCCGTAACGGAAGCGTTGCTTACACTCACGAAGTCCTTTTCGTAATGGGTCATCATACTCTCTCCTGCTTGGAGTTGATCCAGTACCACGATAACCACATTAGGTCAGACAAAGAGACTACGAAACTCATTAACCCATGATTTCCTCCCTACCGGACTGAATTTAACAAAATAGCCATATGTTACCATAGGATGTTATCGAGTCCGAGGAGAGAATTTTTTTTCGTTCTTATCGCCCCCCCCTTTTTTAGTTACTGTGCTTTTTTTGTTTTCCGGCTAACGGACTACTGCCAAGTCCCCCGAGGGCATTTATGTGACGACAGAGGCCCTCACTCCCGACGGTTGTGGGATCTCATTCCAACTAACTACATCCCTTGACGGGGGGGCCGGCAGCGGGTCTCACTCCCATCCGGACTCCCCTCCCGCTTTTTTTACCTGCGTTCCCTGCCCCCGGTGCGCCGCTCTTTTTCCTCCCGGGTTCCGACCCCCCCCCGGATTCCTCTGTGACAATCCGTCGGGCCTTGGAAGTGATTGTTCGTAGCGAGTTTTGTTCATTAGGGGCGGTTGCTTCCCTCGATCTGTCCTTTGCGACTCACGATGCTCACTCCTCCCAAGATAACCTAGATTGCGATGTAAGAACCCCCAAGGCTGAACCCCCTCTTGTTTTGACGAAGTGGTTATTAGGTCAATGGCCCAGGCCTTCTTTCTCCCACTTTACCCCGACCCCTTCATTCATCCAGACCGGAGATCGCTTTTCCCTCATCCTTGTACCTACGAAGTGTCGGAAACCGCCCCTCGGGCTCATCCCCCTTCGACTAAAAGACCTTATTCCGCTCTGCGCGCTACATCTGTCGTCTTGCTTCGCCGATACTTTTCCCGCTTTGGTTCGTGTCTGTGGTTTTCTCCTTTGTTAAAGCCCCCCAATCCCCTTGTCATTCGCGCTTTATGGCCGCGACTTCCCTAAGTTGAAATCGGCTCCCCTTTAAGTAACTATGAAGTTTATCTCGACTTCATTCTTAGTGGTTGGATTTTCCTCATGAAAGACTTGACGCTGCCTCCATTATCCTCCCACCTCCTACCTTACCCCGCCCTGACCCCGAAGTAATTTCTGAGTTACCCACCGACCGCTTTCTCAACTGTAACCGCCTTTCTTTTTTGTATCGCCGATTTTTTTCGATTGAGTCCCCTGCGTCCCCCATCCCCCGGTAGGCCCCCTTGGGTTTTTGTTTTAAAGCTCTTGTATTTTTCTCCGTCCTTCTAGGTGACAAAACGCCTCCAGAGCCTCAGAATACAAAAAGTCGGCGAAGGTCATCGGCGCTGTTCCCGCCTCCCCCATGCCTGAGTAGAGCGTCCCTTCCACCTTTGATGCGCGGAAAGTTTCTCTGGTCATTTTCCGGTAGGTTCCCCTTCTTTCACCGAGTGTTATCCAACGCTGAGAGACCTTCCATTCCACGGGACCTTTCGCTCCCGGGCGCCTTCTTTGATCCTTCTTTACAAAACAGTTTATGACTGATACTGTTAGGCATCATCCCGTTTCCGTGAGTACGGTCTCCAAAACCAACCAACCCACCGCCCTTAAAGCTACAGGGATTTAGCCCCCAACCCATGTAGATGGAGTAGAAGAGAAAAATGTTGACCGTTTTGATCGATAGTCCAACTTGACGTCCAATTCAGGTCGATGGCAGCTCTTCCTGCTACTTCTGTCAGACGCTTCGTTGTGATGCCCCTTTACAGCTTCTTGTATGTATCAGCCTTTTTGAACGCCCGACCAATGACCGCTGAGCCTATTCCCAATTATCCTGCGAATCAGATTTTTAGTGAAGTCTTAGAAGTGTGACCATCAGGATGGTCGCTGCGGTTTTGTGTTAGTCCAGTCTGAGGCAGTCCGAACCAAGAGCGGTTGAGGCCCCCCCCCACCTCCCGTACGTCTTTCCATCAATCCTGGCGCCTTATTATTGAACCAGAAGCTTATACCCCTCACTCAAACGAACTTCCGCGTTTTCCCGATGAAGCCCCGCTTTGTCAAGTTACTTAAGAAGGTTAGTTTATAGTGAGTGACCCTGCGCCGTCGCTTGTTCGTGAGTGTCTTCTTTTTATTTGATGTTTCTGTGTCGTGACCCCTAAATCGCGCAGTTGTTCTTTTTTTTTTTTTAGCGGCTGCCTGAGCAGTCTTAAACAAGGTTGGACCGCGGAATGATCGTAGTGCTGTCAACCTTTGCCAATAGTCTTCCCCCCCTTCTCGGCGCCCCTTTCCCGAGAATGCTCCCCAAATGAGGTCGTGCTGGCTTTTTTACATTAGAGGACACCTCGTCTCCTTTTATCTGTATCATCATTCTGAACCCTGTCTCCCCTCGCCGGCCTCGTGTGGACGCTTTTTTTTTCTGCCGCGAGGATTTGACCCTTTTTCTGTCAAGTCTTGGGGCCCCCATCATCCGCAAAGATCCTTTTGGTCGGGGTTCACTTCCCTGAGCTCTTGTACGGATTTTTCAACATCAATATGACAACGTGCTTACTTTGTGTCTCTTTAGATCCTATTCAGACCACCATGAAAGACCAGAAAAATGTACCTTCAAGAGTTCCCCCCCCTGCTGAAACGTCTACGTCCGCCGTCCCTTTGGCTGCTGATCGGAAGTCCACCTCTGCAATGTCCTGTCATCATGTCTCCTGAAGACCTTCCCGTTTCAGCGGTCAAGACTATTACATTTTTTGTCTTCCCTCGGTAGTCTTCGGACATGACCCAGAGTTAAGACGGCGCCTAAGGCGTTCCTCCGGGGGGGCGGGCTCAAGCAGGTTTGTTAATCCTCAAGTGTTCGACAACGGAGGGGTTCATGGATGAGTGGTTCCCCTGAACTTGGTGCTGGAAGAATGGAATGTCCTCAGCCCTTACTATAGCCGGACCAACCGAGCTTTTCGGCGCATGACCTGGTCCTTCTCGGTCCCTTCCAGACTTTTCCAACTCTTTCTCCAATCCCTTGTATTGCTCCCGTAATATCAGAGACCCCTGCCCACTCTGTAGAAGGACAGCCCTTAATGAGCGAAAGTTTTTAGTGACTTTTTTTCCCTTTTTCCAATTCACTCCCCTATCTCGTTTCCTCTGACCCAAAGAATTCTTCGCTCCCCCCTAGAAAGAAGCGAGTATTCTCTCCTTGACCTCGCCATCCGAGAGATACGCAGGAGTTGCCCTCGTAGCGGTTTTTCTGACTTCTCTGAGCTCCAGAAGAATTTGCGAAGGGGAGGCTCTTCTGAAGTGGGATGGAAGGCGGAAACCGTCTGTCCCCGCAGCTGATCTAACGATTAACTGACTTTTATTTCCCTTTGGAACCGCAGAAGTCTCTTTTTCCCAGGCTCATCGGCAGGGCCCCCCCCCCCCCCACTTTGACCCCCGATTGGGCACCAATCACGGCGATTTGCTATCTCTTCCCTCCTCTTTACTCCCCCCACATCGCATAGACGGATCGGCCAAGAGTTCTCCTCGGCTCCTGCGGGAAGATTTCGTCGCTCGATGGTCTCGGCATCAGCTCTTTCTTTTCGTTCTTCCCAGATGCTTCACGATCCTTCGGCCTTCGACTGTTTTTCCCCCTGAGGGGCGAGACGTTCTCGGTACTTCGTCCCGAAACTATGCGTCTTTTCCTGGAAGTTGCGGAGAATTACATCTCTCCCCTATTTCTTGACTCCCCCAGTTTCCAGCTCCGTAAGAGGGTCTTCTTTGTAACTATCTCATCCATCTTCTGTGCGGCGTCTTTAGTGGGATCCCAGGCCTCCCCCGTCAGGGCTCGGGAAGGCCACCCCTGTCCTCCGCCCTACCCGGGGGCTGGCCTTAAAGAAACAGTTTCACAGCGCTGGTAACTTCCTCTCCCGATTAAAGAATGCTTACGTTCTAGGAAGGTTTCACTCTCTTTTCCTCATAGGCAAGTTGCGCGATATACGTCCGGTGGCTTTTCTCGTTTTTCCGATCCTTTCGATATGTAGTGGTCCCATTTCCTCTTCCTCGCTTGGTGGTTACCCGCATTAGACCTAATGTGCCCTGCACTCTACTCTTGAGTAGCCCGTTAACCGGGATCCTTGAACACACGTGTCCTCCAGCTCTTCCCATAACTGAGAGAACCTCTTCTCTCGCCTCGTGTGACCGGGACCTGAGGGGGCTCCGATGGGGAGATTCGCCACAGCGGTCTAATTTGATAAGAGGAATCGGATCCAGTAAGGCTTTTTGACCGCCTTTTTTTTTTTCTCCATAGCCTTAATCCCCCCCTTGGGCCCAGGTTTGTATTCGACAGAACCTTTCTTGCAACTGATTACTCCTCCCGAGTAGGAGGCCATGGACCCGTAACTGCAGAACTGAAGCCTCTCCTTATTTCCAACCACCGTCTTTTTTACCAAGTAAAGTGGGCCGCACGACAACCCCCCCCGGTACATCTGCCCATTTTCTCGCCAACCCCTCCTTGCATTTGTTAAAGAAGAAACGTGTTTTTCCTCTGCAACTCGATTGGTGTCATTATCTCCCCTGGTTTGTGCCGTTCTCCTGATCCCGGAGCTTGAAAGCCTGAAACCCCCTTCCACACCCCTTTTCTTTACTATTCCGCATAATTGAGCCTCTTCGAACGTTCATCTCCCCCCTCCCCTGTCCCGCCCTC
>Ga0179593_1427270_pt1 | contig 15304 bp, 13 predicted proteins | sample CZODoug2_1_08_16_FD_185931 | JGI IMG/M metagenome (GOLD analysis project Ga0179593, IMG submission 185931) | Vadose zone soil fungal communities from Angelo Coast Range Reserve, California, USA - CZODoug2_1_08_16fungal (PacBio error correction) | ecosystem: Environmental > Terrestrial > Soil >... | reverse complement strand
TTTCCTTTTGCTCCCACTTTGTCTTGCGTTTTTTGAACCAAATCACCCTCCTCGACCAGCGATCCTGCATTTTTCTTCTTATCCCTCTCTCTTGGCACCAATAGTTTCGCGTAATCGACCTTTCGCCAGCCCCCCGTTCCTTCCCTGAGCCTCTGGCAACCGTTTCTCCCCTTCGGCGTATTTTGTCAATTTGTCTTCGCACTGCAGCGTTTATTTCAACGAGGACTTCCGTCCCCTCTTTTCATCACGATACTCCTTGTTTTCCCCCTCCCAATATACCATTCGACAGCTTTTCTGTAGGACACCTCGTCGTCCCACAAAAACGACCCTCTTCGACCTGTTCCAATGTCGTCCCCGGCTCGATGTGTCCTGACCCGACCCCCCCCCCCCCCAGGCAATAATGCTCCTTTCCCATTTTTGCCCTTCTTTCACCGATGCCCTGTGACCTCGGCTTTTGTCCTTCCGTCACGACCACCAGCTATAGAGAGGTTTTGTTTTAGATCCCCCCTTTTTTCGACCTATTCTTTTCTCGCATCTCCCCTCCCTGTGTATGGGGATGGGATACTACCTTCGGGACGCCGACGGTTTTTTGATTGTAATTTTCCATGGTTTCGTTGCTCTGACAATACTCTTGAAGCTTGGTTGACCGTCCCAGACCCTTCTAATCTGCTTCCGCTTTGAACAAGGCATTCCTCTTCCCTCCTTTCACTTCTTTCCCAACCATGTTCTTTGGACTGGCACGGGAGATTTGTCGTCCCCTTCTTCGCAGTTGCTTCAACTAAGATTGGTCTGGTCTCACCTCCCTTAGTGTTCAACAGCCCCCCGACCTTCCGCTGTAGTGCACATCGGCAGGAAACCTTTTGGACACGATGCCTCAATTTTTGTTTTGATTCTCTTGCTCCCTATTTTCCCATCTCATTCTTGATCCCCTGAGTCTCCGGCCTCAATTTTCGTCCTCCCCCTTTTATGCAAGGGCGCCCATCTTCGTGGTTACTTTTTTCTTTAAATCCACTATCAGAAAGCTGAGAATGACATTCGGCAAACACTTCTCCCCGACCCTCCCGCGTCCCCCAGCTGAACCTTCACATTGAGTCTTTTTCTGTTGACGATCACCTCTACACTGGACATCAGTTCACCATCCCATCCCCTCGTTTATACTTGCAAGCTCACTTCCCCCCTGTCTCGGGACTAGAACCTTTTCTCTGTACTTCCTTCGTGTTTTCTCCAAGTAGTTCGCCGTAGATCTTTTCCTTTCCTCGTGTGGATCACGTCCTTTGAAATCGCCCTCTTTTCCCCCGGTGGGAAGATTGAGCCTCAAATTCGTGTGATTTGTTTTAGGTAGTCCTGCAACGGCTCCTTATTTCGGCAAACCAAACTATTACTCCTTAACTTCCCTCCTTCCCTTCCTGCGTTTGAGCTTTATTGAATCCCCGTATCTGATTTCAACTTGTTTACAAACCCCTTTAAGGCGGTATTTTTTCATTTTCATGCCGACCTGCCTTACCTCTCGTTTATGCTGCTTCTTTCGCTGCGACCCCTTCACACCTTACGCATGTGTTCGTCGATACCACAAACTTGGGATACGAGGCTCCTATGCTTTGCGTTTCCGGCCCCCTCAACCACCCCTTTTTCCGCGCCCGTTACTTATTTTTGATCCCGTTGCTCTTCGCAAATGGCCCTTTTTTGTGCACCGTCGTTTTTTTCTTTGAGTATATATCGTTCGCACAACCGGTTCTCCCCCCCCCCAAGCAAACTCACGAAAGACCTCACCTCTACGGTCTCCTTTGGTGTTTTGCATGGATTGCTCCTTTACACGTCTTTCGTCTCCCCCGGTTTTTCCACTTCCCTCCCCCAGATTCTTTGTCCAAACCCTAGTCTTGGATAGAGGACCCGTTGGAAGTTGTTCCCCCCATATCTTCCTCCCCTCCGCCATTGTCTGCAGATTTCTGGCGAGGCTCCCTTCCGCCGCGATTTGTCCCCTACACACAGAGCAGCTTTTTTTCCGTTCCACCACCTGAGCCCTTGCAGTCTGGAAACAAATCGGGAGAGCTTATCACCCTCCCTCTGTTCTTCGCCCATCCCTCACTAATGCCTCCTTGTACCCTGCTCTCGCGTTCTTTGGGAATGTCTCTTTGACGCTGCTATAACTTATTTTTTGTATCTGCTGCTAGACCTTTGGGGAAAGATTGTTGAGACCCTTTTTTCTTACTCGTGAGGCAACAGGCTTGGTTACGTTCTTCTTCTTTGAGACCCTCCGACGCCATTCAGATTGTGTTTGGGTTTTATAAGACTCCCGCGCTCAGAGTTTCCCCAACTAAGGCGCGTTTCTCAACCCTAGTTGTGTTTCTCTTATCTTTTCAGCTCGAGGAATTAGTGTTTCCTCTGATCGCCATTGGCCCAACCACCCCAGCAGAAAACAATCTGACCCTAAGTTAGAAGAGATCTCCTCCTTCAATCGTCCCCCCTTTTCGCCATGCCTATTACTTGCTTTGTTGATCCCCCCCCCCTTCTTGTCCCACCACGCTTGTTCAGCACTCTTCCCCCCCCCCTTTTAGTAGCGTTTTTCCGCCCCCCCCTTCCGAATTCCCCGCATCGCACTTTTCAGGGAAGTTCTTTTAAATATCGGTCTGAACCAATCGCGTTTTCGATCAGGCATATCACCATTTTAGCCTTGCTTCTTTTTTTCTGCCCCCAAAACCGCCTGCGCGGTGTATCGATTCCCCGCCCTTGCCTCCCGTCGCCTGCGCTCCATCTGCCTCCCCCTTGGTGGCGGGTTAGGGTTCATAGGGAAAAGTGTACTCCCCCCACCAAACGTTTCCGCCCGTAAGCAGTGTTTGCCTCCCTCTTTGCGGTCTTTTGAGTCCCCACGAGAACTAGAGTACTTCTCCCCTATAGGAACCTGGCCCCGCTTGGTAGCCTTCTGTCAGAGTTTTTTTGCGTCCAGCCAGGTTGCGCGGTCTCTCTCCCCAATCCCAACAAAAAGACACGGTGCACCGACTTTCCCCCTTTGCGTGCGGGATCGTCCCCCCCCTTACCGTCAATCTCACCCCTCCGTGCCCCTTGTTATTGTTTCTCAGAGCGTCACACCCCCGCGCATGTTAGTCATCCCCTTTCTTGATTCACAAGTTGTTATTTTTTCCCTACATCCCCCCCCCCCCCCCCCCCCCCCCCCCCCCCCCCCCCCCCCCCCCCCCCCCCCCCCGCCCCCCCCCCCCCCCCCCCCCCCCCCCCCCCCCCCCCCCCCCCCCCCCCCCCCCCCCCCCCCCCCCCCCCCCCCCCCCCCCCCCCCCCCCCCCCCCCCCCCCCCCCCCCCCCCCCCCCCCCCCCCCCCCCCCCCCCTCCTTTCCTGTTATGTAGGTCCGCGCACTCAGCGCACTGTTGATGCCCCGAGTAAGGCATTGCCCTGCTTTTCACGAAAAAAACACAAGCCGTCGCGGTTGTTTTCACCCCTCGTGGAATAGATCGTTTTTCTGTCAAGCCGCTCCCTTGATGCCTTGCTTTTTTGGGGGGATGTGTCATTAGGCAACGTTGTTAGTTGTCATCGCGACTTTTCATTGCACCCCCATCGATCCCGCAGACTCCCCAGAGCTTGTCCCCCACCGTTCCCCTCTTGGCGATTGCCCGGTGAGGAGCAACCCTCGTTTTTTTCCCATTCATACGTTGCCTTCCCCCTAACTCTTGAGAAACGAATGCTTTCCCCCAATAGTGCCAGTTCTTTCTTCGCGATTGAGCTGCACCTCATGCCACCACCTATGGGCTGGTGGTGGCGGCTTCCCCGTGTAGTCTTTTTCTGCCCATAAAGGCCTTCCCTTTTTCAGGCATTTGGCGCGTCGCCTATTTGTAGCCGCAGAGGAGGTAGTGTGTCCGTGTTTTTTTTCCCCTCTTTTTCGTTTTTTTATTCAGCATCTTAGCGTGCCTGAAACCCTTCCCTGACGTGGTCTTCAATTTTTCTTTCCCTCCCCCCATTTGGATCCGGATCAAAGGTTTGCTCGCTTCTCCCGTCATGCGATCTTCTTGGTACCCCTTCGATTTCTTCCTTTCCCTCAAAACTTAACAGTGTACCCCGCATTTTTTCCTCCGTTTTACGGCTTTCCCCCTCGCTCTGGTTTCTGCCTCCCTAACTTTATGCCCCTTCTAGACCCACTCTATTTTTTTTAGTCAACTCTCCTGGGCTCTACCTGCCCCCCCCCCCCTTTGCCCCCCCTTTAAATTTTTCATTCCACTTCCTGATGTTCGGTTGTAGTCATTGTTTCCCCCCACCTCTGAAGGCCAGATTCTTTTTTAAATTCCTGAGCTTAATATTTCCTTTTTTCTACCCCCTGGCAGCCATTACGAAAGGACCCCCTTCAGACCCGTCGTTGTCCTCCGCGTAGATCAGCCCCCCCTTCTTTTTTGCATTCTGGTTTCAAGCATACGATGCAGTATCCTTTTCCTGCCTGGAATTCCTTCGAACCATTGAAATAGAGTGTTTTTTGCTGGGTTTTTTTTCGAACCCCCAGCCGCTGTGATCTCGATCCTCTTGCCCTCTCCTTGATCGGTCCCTTTGGTTTCAGGTGCTTTGACGAGGTGGCCATCGTTTGCCCACATTTGTTTTTTTGTGTTCCCTCCTTCCCTTGTCTTTGACTTCGGTTATGGGCGACGATTTGCCCGTTCTTCTGTCCTAATGTGAACTTGCTTTATTTTCGTTCTCCCCCCCTTCAGAGATCCAGTTAAGAGAGACAGGGTTTTTTTGCACTTGACCCATTACGTGTGAATCTGATGTCAGTGCGCAGCGACAAATGGAAATTACTTTCCCAGCTCAGTCCATTAGTCATTTTAACTTGGCTGGCGGGGTAATCGGGACCGGCGCCCCATTTTTGTAGCGCTCCCTTGATTCTGCCTCATACTTTACTGGCCGTCTTTCCTTTCGAATGTGCGTGATTCGGAGTTCGAAGAGCTCGTTGGAGGCATCTGAACACCCCCCTTCCTCCAAAATAAGTTTGTTTTTTTTTCTCTTAGCTGTTATGCCCGCTCTTCTCCAAGCGACCACCCGAGAAATCATCCTTCGCCCCAGTTACTTACTTGCCCGTAGATTTTTTCTTCGAAGACACTTCCTCTCTCTGCCCCATAGTAGACTCCCTACGTGTCTTTAGAAGCCTTTCATGAATAATGAGCCCCCCTCCTTTGACTTCCTTTCCCGATCGGCGTCGTAACTTGTAGCTTTTCCTTCAGGCCCGATTGTTTGACGAATCCTTTTTCCCCCCCGTGAGCGACTGCCAGATAGACTTTGTTTACTCCCCCCCAAATATCATAAATTTAAATGCTTTCCCCACCTTATCGTTTGCCCTTATCATAAACTGGCCCTAGGATTCCACCCTTATTTTTCGGCAAAGTGAGAACTTTGCCACCCTATTTACTCTTCTCCACAAATCTTGATCCTGTCCTTCCTTCCTCCTTAGCCTTCGACATCTTCTTTTGGTGATGCAATCCCCCCCCCATCGAGCCGCGATTTCGTTTTTTTATCTCGGTCCCCCCCCTTCCCAATGCTCCTGCATGCGGTGCTTTTTCCCCCCTGAATCCGCCCCGTGAGGGGCTTCTTTTTTATCGCCTCTTCGGACCGCCCCTTCTGTATGAGTGTCCTTTCTTCATTGGGCGGCCATTTGATTTGACACGCGTCCCTTTTTCCCCCGCGCCCTTTTCGGTCTGCCCTATAATAGGTGCCGCTGTTTGGAAAACCACGGAACCATCCTTTGACCTTTTCTCTCACCATGCTTGCTCCCCGGGCAGTTTTTCGTCCCGCCCTAGCTCATTGCTTAAACCATAGAGTGGTCTCGGCCTCCCCCCTGCAATTTCTTGTATTGAACAGCCATGCTTCCTCTCCCCCCCCTCCAGTAAGATGCCTTCAAAAATGGCTTTGGCCCACTTGTTTCCCTGCATGAATTTGCTTTTGTTTATATTGCACCCTCTCGTTTTTCCCCCCTACTGCTTACTCACGATCCTCACCCCTTGGTCCCCCCCCCGGTATGGTTTTCCCCCCCCGCTGAATCCTCACCCTCGTATTGTGTCTTCTTCCACCTCTCCTCCTGGTAAGCACTTTTCCTGCGTTAATCTTTTGCGTTCCCCCCCCCCCCCTTGACAACGCCCCTTGCCTGACCAGCTTCGCCCTGCACGCTTTCTGATTCTGACTATTTTCCCTGACTGCCTAAAAAGGACATCAGCCCCCCTCACCCCCTCCCCAGTTTTTGGGAATTACCTTGTTGCAACTTTCCCTCTCCCCCCGTCTCCTGCTAGCCGCCGTTATTGTGTTAATCTTCCTTCGTTCTCCTTCGTTCTGTTTGTGGACTGCCAAGTTCTGTCCGGTCCCCCTCCGAGTGTGCGACTTAAGACGATTCCCTCGCCCTCGGGGACGTGTTTTCTGGATAAAATTTTGGTTTCTGTCGTAGATAGTTAGACTGAAACCTTTCCCTCGTAGCAACCTACGTCCACACTATCGTCCAGTCCCCCCCCTAATTTCACTTCCTCGCCTGTTAGCTTCTGGTCATTACCCCCCTCTTTAGTGTTTGCCAATAGTTGTTGCCAACCCAACTTTCGGCTTTGTTATGGCCGACTGTAAGTCTTGCGAATGCTTACGTTTAATGCGCTTCTTTTCCCCCTCGGTTTTTTCGGCTTCGTCGCTGCCGACCTTCACCCCTCGGTGTTATTCGATCCCCCCCGGTCTCACGCCTTCATCCCCTTTTGCCCGAGTGTTGCCTCCCCCCGTCTTGGGGAACTACCCCACGAATCTGGTTTCCGGGCCGGTTCAGATGCTCTCCATTCCTCGTTTTTGTCAAAAGAGAACGTTTGGTTTAAGGCTTTTTTGATTGAGTCTTTCTTACCTCACCTTGCTTACGCACCCCTCCACCCGACCTACCCAGTCCTTTCCGCTCATTTTTCTGCATTGTCCAGACTATGGCACCATGTAAAATGCCTCTTTCGTTCTACTTTTTTCGATCCACTCTTTCCTTTCCCCAAACGGACGTTCTGGATCGATTTTCCTTTGGCTTTCCCCCCCCCTTCTTCCTCCCCACCTGCTCCTGTTAGGTCCGCTGTAGTTGCAAAGGGTTCATTATTCCTCTCTATTTCTCGACCCCCCCAGCTTGCCCAAACATCCTGCCGGCAGATTGCCACATGGATCGATGGATTCTACCACTTCTTTTTCCTCCCTACCTCATCTGGGCACCCGTCCGTGCCCAATGGAGCGTTTGTGCCCCTCTTTATCTTTTAATTTCGTCTCTTGATAAGCGTTCTAAACTATTTTTGGCCTCTTTCTTCATCAAGCACACTTGTTGCCCCCCTGTGGTTTTTTTTCCCCCCCCCAATGTGTCTTAGGACTTCCTGGTATCCCCTGGTTTATGGGTAGATTTTTAGTCTCCGCGCCGACTTCGGGTCAGTCAGTTTGTATTAGGGGGTTTGTGAACGTCCTTCCATGCTATCAGAGGGCACCCCTTCCTGGAGAGGAACCCTCCTCTTTCTTTTACAGTTGTTTTGTGAGCTCTCCTTTGTCCGATTCTCTTTTGTGCCCCCATTTTCTCCTCATTCAGTCTTATCCAACCAAGAAGAAAAAATCCTTCCCCCCTAGTGGCGAAGCGTCTTCTACCATCTTGCCTAGTAAAGATAGTCCCCCCCCTTACATCTCCTCTTTTTTCCTCAACATTGGGCTCCAACACAAAAGATTTTGCTTCCAGTCCTCTCAACACTAGCCTTACCCCCTACGCCCTCCTAATACATCCTTGAAAGAGATAAAGGTTTCTTACGTCCTTTGACGATCTCTCCGAGACAACCCAGATGTTTTTTTATCCATTCCTCCCATGTTCCCGGCATTTTGGTTGGGCCCTTCCCACTTGTTGTGTTTTCTCTGGGTTTCCAATGCAGTATGCAGCAGTCTCCGTGTCTTCCTCCCCCTTTTTGCCCCCAAGGAGTGTTTGGTTTGCTTAATCTTTTCTTACCTGGGCCCCACTGTCCCTCTTTTCCCTTCAGCCTTTTAAAGGACATTCTTGCTGTTTCTCGAAACCCTTCCTCGAGTCCTTTCCTTTTTTTATTCCCCACATAGTTCATGCAACCTGACGCACCCCCCCCGGTCGTGTTCTTTTCGTTTTCTTGTGTGCTGTCCCACTCCAGGTGTTTTCAAAAACTCCCAACAAAACTGCTGACCACAGCCAGGGCTTTGAGAAACGTCGTTGCTTTTGACTTAAGTAAATTCCCCCCCAATTTCTGTAACCCTCTCCTTACCCGAATTTTGTTTCCAGCGCGTCCCCAGAGCTTCCCCCTCTCCCTGCGTTCCACGTTTTATCTTTAACAGAAAAAGTCTCCCTGTTTGGACTGTCGTCTCAAATCATCATACCCGGTTGCATTCAGCGCATGCCGGGACTGGCCTCCTCAACTCTATCAGTCGCAAACTAACACACCCCCGCACCTTTGATGGAACCATTTTGTCGTGTCACCCCCTTCTTTCTTCCACTCTGCCGCGGGATTCATTGGCTGTTCTTGGGTTCCCTTGAATAGTTTTTTTTCGTAGGTTGAGCCTAGGCCTTTTTGCAGGCTACCCTATTCCCAGGACCGCCAATTTTTTCTTCCCCCCATCGTCTTCTTGACCGCCGTCCTCTTGCCGGAGTTAGGCGCACACTGTACTTGATTCACCCCTCCCTGAACCCCCCCCCCCCCACCAGTCCCCCCCTCCACCCTTTTGCGAATTTACCCCACGTTCAGTTCTTAGGCGTCGAAGGGCTCAGGTTAAGTGCCCCAGCATGAACACCCCCCTCGTTTTCTGTTGTTCTTTTCGTTATTCCGTGTAGGAGTGTTTTCTCCTTCCTCCACACAGTGTGAAGTCGTTTTCTCGGCCGCCACTCTGTGCAGCGCGGGGTCCGTGTGCTTCGTTTTTTGCTCCCCGCATTTTTCGCTTGCGGATAACAAGGATGCCCCAGCCCGCGCTCCGAGGGCCTGACCGGCACGACGAGGGCGTTTTTCTTCTTCTTGTTCGGGATGTCCGGAATTTCCCCCCCCAGGTTTCTTTTGGTGATTTCTGGAATCTTGGGTACCATGCGATGTGTTTTTTACTTTCCCCCCTTTCTACAGCCCCCCAAACTGCAAGTTCATGACCCCGATTTTTTCATCCCTGTTTCATTTTCTTACCATGCGCTTCTGTTTTCTTTTTTCCATCATTGATTGCATCCTGATCCCCCAATTTATTTTTTTTCTTTTTTTCCACTGTGTCGGGAGTCATAACGCAGGAACTTTCCCTTTCTCCGCAGGGTTGAGAACCCTTGCCAGTCTTTTCCGAGTTGTTAATTTGTTTTTGATTCCCAGATTATCGGGCCTTTTCCCGTTGCCCTGCGCGGTCCCCCTGCTTTACGTGATGGATTATCCATTTCGCCATTACGACCTTCCCCTTAGACATTTTTCACTCGTTTTCGTCGCCATCCCAGCAGCCCTACCCTCTTTTCGTTTCTTCCCCTCCTGGCCTGGTATTTTTCGACCAGTGGAACTTAAATTCGTCCTAATTGGTAACTAGCTTTCTCCTTTGACTGGTTTGGCTTGCGGCGCCCCACAGATCATGTGGCTCAGGCTCGATGCCGCGGGATTGTTTCAACCGTGGGTTTCGGGCCGGACTCTTTGTTACCTTTTCCTGCATGGGACGACTTTACGGTTTTTTTCTTCTCCTCGAGGCGACTGTTGCAGACTCTTCCGGCTTGCTTAATTGTCTTCTTTTTCCGTTATCCCAAAAAGAGAGATTCTTTAAGCGCCGGTCACGGGTTTTGGAAAAGGGACCCGAGCCCCCCTTTCCCCCCATCTGCCCCGCCTCGCCCCCCCTTTTTTGCCCGTCCCCCCTTCCCTTTAACAGTTCAAAGAGAAGGTCCGGCAGTAAGGCCATTTCGTTGCAATGACGGGACCTCCTTCTCTTTTTCAGGAGAGCGACTATTCCTTTGAAGCATTTTCCCCTTAGTGAAAGAAGGATCGTCTTGTTCTGCTGGTTTGCTTCGATTTTCAGTCGTGAGCAAATCGGCAAATATATCCCCTTCTCCCTTCATCAGTTGTTGTTTTGGGATTTCGTTTACGATTTACTAATTTTCCTCTCTATTTAGACACAATCTTTAATTTTCCCCCCTCCGAGTACCCTTCCTGCCAGTTTTATCCCCTTTTTCTTATGCAGTCCCTCAATTCTCTTTAGACCTCCCGAACGTTAATCCTAAACTCCTTCCGCTCACAGTTCATATCCTGAGCCTTTCTTGGAACTTCCCTCACACGATCAGCGTTCTCCTCTTCCCCGGATTACATTTGTAGTCTGCTCCCAATGCAGCGTTTGCAACTCGATACACCCCTCCCCCGGCCGCCTTCCTCTAGATTTGTTTCTCAAGAAAACAATGCCCTTCCCCCCTTTTATTCCAAGTTTCGTCTTTTCCATCGTCGTCCCCCCCCCATTAATCACTATTCTCCACGAATTAATGTCGGCCGGTTCCCACGATTTAAAAATAGTCCTTCCCCGACCCCAACTTTTTTACTTATTGATAGGTAGAGGCCCCAGAGTCCAGGCCCTTTTTTCTCCCCATTTTGTGGTGCGGTTCACCAGCCCCAGCGCTCCTCGTTGTCCTCTGCGAATAGATTCCGTTTTTCGGTACCCCCTCTCCTGCATGCCGGCCTGCCAGGTAAACACAGAATCGCCCTCCTTTTCCGGTTGATGCTGGGATCTGCCCAGCATCTGACGCCGACGGCTGATTTTCCTTCGAGAGGTCGGCCAGGTGATCCTAACCCGTCTCCCCTTCGCTTGATTGACGGTCCTCCCGTCATCATCATTGTGCCTTCACCGATTGGGGAAACATTTTTACCCCCTCACAAAGTTTCTCTTCCCCTCCTTGGCACGTTACGATTCTTTTACACGGGACGTTGCGGGCGTCTTCCCCGTCTTGACCCCCCCCTTTTCTCCAGAGATTGTGGTGGTCTCTTCAGTCATGCAGTTAGTGTAATGAGCACCAGCATCTTTTGTCTGGTTTTCACATCGCCTTCAGGAAATTTTGACAAAAATGTGGTTCCCTGCATTGATTGGGTTTTTCTTTTCTTTCCAACCCCCTATTACCCTCAATGCTCCCTTTCCCCTTTTGCTCCTTACTAGCAAAACCTTGTCTTTCCGGCCCTCCAAATTTTAGTTCCTTGCCCCCGTTGAAGTTCATGACTCCCTTTTTCGTTGCCTTAGGCCGCGCTGCTGGCCTCCCTTTTTCTCTCACTCTGAATGCCAGTTTTCCCCAAAACCGTTTCCCCTCCCCTCGCGCTTCAAAGCTTTGAAGACGACCAAACTCCTTTTCACACATGTGATTGGTCTGATCGTTTCCGATACCACTAATACCTTATCCCCATCACCCCCTACCCCCGAGGTTGGTGGGTTTTTTTTTCCGTGCCACTTTCACCCAATATACCAGTCGCCCCACCCGCAATGGTCAGTACGTTTTTAGAATTCCTTGGACTCACACGTCTATGGGTGTCTGTCTCCACAGCCGTCTTGTGTCGAAACGCCCTCTGCCCCCGCGCAACTGGGAAAGGTGTTTCCTCCTGTGCCATATCTGGGTCGAGATGGTAGCAGCAACCCGTACGCTTATGTCGCATCCCCCCTGAAAAAATATCCGACCTACCCCCCATATTGACCGCCTCCTTTCTCCTTGCTGGTTTTTACCCCCCCTCTCTTTTCTTGCACCTCGTTGTGTTCCCCAAACCCCGGTGGTTTTTCCCCTTTGTCTCCTGAATCTTTTCCCTTCCTATTAACGATGTTTTTTCCCCCAAGCAGGTTTTGTCTAGTTCTCTTTCTACCCAGAAACCTACGGGTGTTCTTATTACCCTTTTTTTTCCTACAGCTTATGGATTTATCGCATGCTCTGTTTTTTTTCAGCTATGCGGCCCCATACAAAAGACTTTTTTCCCCTCGGAGGTTAGATTGATTTACTGACCTACTTTGATTTCTCCCAAAATTCCTGGCGGTTTTGAACCGTTTTGTTCGTTTTTTTTTAGTCTCTAGCCCTCACTTTTTCTCGCACCAAGGCCCCCCTCCCCCTCCTACCTCAGACGCGCTCCTGTTGACTGTTTCTTACATGGGCAGTAAACGGATTTATTTGTTATCGGTTTCCGCTTCCAGGACCGAAAAGATGTCTTTTTCCCCCGGCTGACGGATCTATGTCCCCCCGTTGGTATGTGCGCCACTTACCTCTTTTTTCCTCCCCCACCTTCCCCCGCCCATCTGTCGGCATTTTGAGTCTCAACGTCGACTTGCTGATTTTTTTTCTTGGTCCCCTAGACACCCTCTATGCGTTTTTTTTTCAGCCCCACAAATCCGAAAGGTCCTTCTAGGAATTTCATGCCCCATTTGGATATACACTCTATTGTTGTCATCTATCTTTTTACACCGCAGTCCGGAAATTTTTTGTGGAAGATGCCTTTGATTGTAGTATTTTTATACATCTGCGCATACTCTTTTTGCCTCTGCTGCCTCCCCCTGGTGCTGTTTGTTTTTTTTTCTCCCCCTTTTTCGATTTTGTGAGCTATCGGGGACTCTTGTCTCACTGTCTTTTCTTCCACTTTTTCAGATTGTTTTCTGCTGGTTTTTTACGAATGACATGCTATCCCCCTGAGTTCACCACGTCTTTTTTGTCCCCCGCGGAGCTGCACCATTTTCTTTCCCTCCCCCCCTCCTCCTTTTGTTTTTCTCCCGATTTTTAGCTCGCGTCCCTCTTTTGCAATTCTTTCGTACAACCCCTCAGACACACCTCCCTGAAGTGGAGAAGCTCTCCCTCCTGTGCACCAACTAGTCCCCTTTCGACAATGTCCAGTTCTTTTTCCCTAACCCATTGTTTCTCCACACCTGCGTTTCAGATGGGTCCTGATAAAGTCGATGCCCAAATAGTTAGAGTTTGCCTACAAATACGACATCACAGATCCCTCCGGAACCTTGATCCCCAAGTTTTCAGGTCCCTTTGTTCCCGGCTTGTCGTCTTCGGCACATCGCTTTTTTAGATCCCCGTCATACCTCCGACATTCTTGCTAATTTGTTGGTGCTTGAAAAAGCCTTTTTGTGCGGTGTTTGTATCGGGTTCCCCCCCCTTTTTCCGCGACCATCATCCCGCGTGACGCCTCCCTTCTGGTCCCTTTTTTCGTTTTCCGGTTTCGTTGAAGACTAGGAAGTTCGCCCCCTTCCCAACGTTTCCCTCTCAAGTAGCCGTGTTGGTCCCAGACCGATTTTCGGTCGTCATCGCAACGAGAACTGCCCGAAGTTCCCTTTTCCACCGTCCTTTTCCCACCATGCGCACCCTTCGTCCAGTCTGAGGTCTTCCCTCTTTTTTTTGTTTTGCGTCGCAGGTGTTCGTCGGAGAGATCTTAAACCTCACAACAACTCCTAGGGTTACCAGTTTCCAGGGCCCATTTTTTTTGCGGCCCGCGGCCACTCCCTAACGCCATTCGTAACCTCCTCTTGAAGATCTTGTTTCTTTTCCCGCAGCTCGGACAGAGCATGCAGTATCACCTGCTTTATTTCCCCAAGTTACCGCACACAGATCTTTGACTGTCTTCAGCGCCAACTCCAGCCCCCTCCCCATTTTATTGATTTAGGCACTTTCGTCCCCTTCATTCGAATACGTCGTCGACACACTTCCCCAAACCCTCCCGAGAGGTGTGTTTTTACCCTATTTTCAATCAATGATTCCTTTTCGCCCCTTGCCTATCCCTGAGGCCTTTATTGAGAGGAGGGGCCTTTTTTCCTTCGGCCTATTTTTTTTATCTTTTGCGATCCCCGAATTCCTTTTCTACCCTACTATGACACGTTTACCTCCTTTTTAGCCATAGCTTTCCCACCGTCCTAGTGCGAGGTCCTTTTTTAGTCTCACCTCGCTGGTCGGAAAATAAGTTTGCCAGTTCCCCTACCTTCCCTTGGATCCCGATGAGTCTACCATCGCCAGTTTCGGCTCCTCTCTAAGGTCAAGTTCCAGTCCTACCCAACCCTCGGTTTGATGGGGTTGATGTTGGCGGATGTATTTCGGAGGTTTCAGGTACCAGTATCCCTGACCCCCCGTTTTTCCTCTTTTCGCGTGAAAGCTGTCCTTTGCGCGAGGGTCCCCGTTGTGTCTAAGTGTTTGAAAGTGCCCCTTTCCTCTTGGATAACCCCTGTTTGACACCAGTTAGCGTATCTTTCCTATTCCCTCTCTTTTTTCTCGGCTCCCCACGTGGGCGGGACTCACCTTTTTCCGAATACCCCTTTGTTTGGAGTCGGCTCACTTTTAATGGCTCATTCTTGTTTCCACCTTTTCTGTACTTTAATCTACATCCCCCCCCCTGCACCTGCAAGTTATGCCAAAAGATCCTCCCGACAGTTAATTGATATTTTTTCTCTCCCTCCTCTTCTGGTTTTCGCTACACCCCTGCTGCCATTCCGCGACCAATCCTGGTTTAGCACTGCCTCCGTGCTCTTTGCACCTTTTTCGCCCCCCGTGCCATCAGCCCCTTTGTCATTGAATCCCTTTTTTCCCGGCTGGTCCCGATTAGGTTTTACACTTCCCCCCTTGTTCTTTAACACCCCACGGGGATCAGGTACATATATGTTTTACCTTTCCTACCAGGTAGTTTAATATCTTTTTTTGCTTGTCTCCAATGGGTGCACAGCACTATCCGACTTACCATCCCTTGTCTCTTCCTCGTTTCGTAAGCCCTACACCTTCTTTCTGTATTTTTTTGATCACATCCGGTAATGACTTACGAATTTTTCCGCCCCTTGACTAGTACGTTCTGGCCATCTCTTTTTTCTTTTGTTCCCCTTTGCCGCGCACCCCACGATGTTGGAGTCCCCCCTTGATACCCCCCCCCCCCCGCAGTCGTTTTCCGCTTCCATGCTAATGCTTTGAAACCGTGGTTTTTGGCCATTTTTACGATGTTGTACATAGTTTGAGCCTTTCCTCATCTCCGTGGTGCCTATTGTGTTGGGGCCCCCCCCTGGTTTTTCGTTACCTCTGTTGGAATTAACTGTGTGGCATCAGGGACCGTGATGATCCTTCCTTATCCCCACTCGATCTAAGGCAGCCGTAACGGGGTCCCTTTCCTTTCCGCGCTTTGCACTTTCGCCGGTGTTTTGCAGAGTACAAATTGACGCCGACCCGTTATACCCCGTTTAAAGGAATTATCAGGATCAGTCCGGCTCGGCACTCTTCTTCTTTAATTTTCAGATCTCGCCTTAGACCCACGATCTGGAAGGATCGTTCTTTTGAAGATTTGTCTGTTGTTTATTTCTTTTCGAAATATAGTTTTCTCCCCTAGTGCCAGTTTT
>Ga0179593_1330537_pt1 | contig 15304 bp, 31 predicted proteins | sample CZODoug2_1_08_16_FD_185931 | JGI IMG/M metagenome (GOLD analysis project Ga0179593, IMG submission 185931) | Vadose zone soil fungal communities from Angelo Coast Range Reserve, California, USA - CZODoug2_1_08_16fungal (PacBio error correction) | ecosystem: Environmental > Terrestrial > Soil >... | reverse complement strand
AGACCCCCCCCCTTTTTTTTCTTCTTTTCATGTAGTTTTCCTCCTTTTTTTACAAGTTCTGTGACCTTTTTTCTTTCTATACGAAGATTCCTCCTTAAACCTTTGTTCTGTTTTCCCCAAACCTTTTCCCTCTTCTCTTTCACAACCATACCACCCATCCCTCTTCCCCCCTGAACCTCTTTTTTTTTTCCTCATCCCTTCCATGAATCCCCCCAAACTTTTTGGACTATCAATTCCTTATGTTACGAATTCTCACCCTTCCTTGTGGACAACTTTTCATTTCCCCCGTCATTACCCCTTTCCGTTTCTTCTGGCCTCCCCGTATTCTTTCTTTCTCCTCTTTCCCAGCCCAACGTTTTTTTTTTCCCGCCATGGGAGATACGTCTTGTTTGTGACTTGGTCTTCCGGCCATCGTCCAGATTCCGCTTGCTGGTCTTTTTTCCCTGCTTATTATCCTTATTTAGCACCATTTATATGTATGAAAGCCTTGGCCTTTGTTGTCAGTTTTTCCCCCTCCGTGCCGTTTCCTTTTTCCTCTTACGAATGTTTTCTTTTTATCCTAACGGCGAGGGGAACTTCTTTTTCCGGTTTTCTTCTTTGTCGTTAGCTTCCTTTTCCAATTGTCTCCCCCCATGGGTTTATCAGGTTGTGCTCTTGTTTCGCTTCTTTCCCTCCTTTTCCCCTCCTTTTGCGCCGTTTCTGCTCCCGGCTACCTATGACCCTCAAGGCGGCTTTGGCCGAGTGCTGTTTGTCTGTCCCCTAACCCCCTTTCTTCTTTCCAAATGCTGTCGCCCGCCGTTCATCTCACAAATTCTTGCGCAACTCGCACCCACCTTCACGTTTTTGCCGGTTGTTTTAATCCCCCCCCTTCTGATTTCCTTCTTTTGGTTCCCTTCATTCGGTGCCTTTTTTTACCCTTTCCTTTTCTGACTGTGACGTTTGGTCCTTCCTTTCTCGATCGCTCTTTTGGCGAAGGAACACGCCCTGCGTTTTTTTTTTATCTCTCCCATTTCCCCCCAACTCCGGGCCGGTCTTTATTTTTCATTGTTTTCCTTCCTTTTGATCTTCCTTTCCCCCTCACCGGCACGAACACCCCCCCCCGAATGTCAATGGCTGGTGCCTCGAAGGTTGATCGTCCCTTAGTTTTAACTTCTTTTTTTTTTTTTTTTCCCCCTCGTCTTTCCGCCTTGTTCCTCCTTTGGGTCCCATTTCCCCCCCAGTCTCCCCCAACGTACTTCAATGGGCAGGCCTTTTCTTTTGAACATCCCCTGGTATCCTCCCCGTGGAAATCATCTTTGAGGCCGTTCGTTTGTTTATTCCCCTCACCCCTCCCCTCCCGGCTTTTCTTCTTTGGTCGCCGGGTCCTGTCTTTGTCGGGATGTTCACTTTTAAAGCCATTTTGCCGCAAAATTTCTCCCCTCCCAAGTTTTCTTTCGCCGTGTTTTCCACTTTTTCCGGATCCGGTTGACGCAAGCAAACCAGTCTCCCCAGTCCTTGTGCCTGGGCGGTGCGGACTTGTTTTTATAATTCCGTTTTTTTTTCCCCGCTTGCCCTTACCCCACGGGCTCCCCCTACTTTTTTTTGTTCCTGCCGCGTTTAGTCACCTTTCCTGCACTTCTCTCTTTTAGGTGAGTTTGGTCCCCGTCTCCCCACATCAAGTAACAAACCCCACCAGTCAAGGCAGTCTGTTCTCCCCCAAAACTTGGATGTCTCTTTTATTCCGATCCCCCCCCCTTTTTCCCCTTCCCCCTTCGACCCCCGAACCATTTTTCCATGCTCCTGTTTATAGATTCATTTACGTTTTGAAGAAAACAAAGATTAACATTCCCAGACTCCCCAGTTGCTTCGTGTTTTTTTTTCCCACATTGTTTTTTTTTTTCTTTTTTTCCCCCCGGCGCTGTGAGTTTGTCCCACTTTTCTCTATCTTTGTAATTCGTGATGATGGGCTTCTAAGTTGGCGCTTTCCTTTTTTGAATGACCCTAGAAGTGTTCCCCCTTTGGAATCACCTCTCCCGTTTTTTTTCTTCCTTTTTTTAGTTTTTGTTTATCGGTGCCCCGCCGAGTATTTTTCTCATATTAGAACTCCTGTCTATTATGGCTACGCTTGCCTTTTCCCCCCCCCTCATGTTTCTTCCGTACTCTTTATTTTGAATTTTTTTTTCTCTTTTCCCCGCTTTTTCCCTTCCCCCCCCTTGTTTGAATTGCCAGAAATCTTTGGACTCTGCTCCATCTATTGGAGTTTTGCCCAGCTTTTTTTCTGCCGTCCTCACTCAATTTTTTCGAACCAACCTCTGGTGTTTCACGCGTGATTTTTTTTTTGCTGCCCTTCTTCTTTTCCGGCGTCCTCTCTTTTTTTTTTTTTTTTCCTGGCATTTTTGTCGTAACCCTCTTGCGGTGTACCTCCCTCTCTACGACATTCAAACCCTTCAAGAGCAAACATGCATTCTTTCTTCCTTTTTTTTTCGTTCTCCCTCCCAGCGCTCTGAACAACTTTCCCACCCTTGTTAATGTTTCTCCCCCCCTTTTTTTTTTCGGTTTTTGGGATCTGGAGAGACTTCCCTTTTTTGGCTGGCGTTCGAAGGCCTTTTGTCCCCTTACCCAATTCCCTTTTTTGCGGCGTTTACTCTTGAGTCTCCCCTTCTTCCCCTTTTTCCTTTTCCTCTTTCATGTTCCTTTTCACAGGTTTGCTGGACCCCTCCTCTGAAACTTTTCTGCTGTAATTCGGTATTGTGTGTTATGTTTGACTTGTTTCGTTTCTGTTGTTTTTTTTTCCGTTAGGGATTTTTTCCATGGCCTTTCTCGCAACCCTCAACCGATTTTTTGGCTGTTTGCCTCTGGCAAGGCGGGTCCCCATTTACCGTTTTTCTTTTTTTCTCACGATTTTACCTCATTCCTCCCCACCCCTTTGTGGTTTTTTTTTCGATTCTCCTTCTTCAATCGCTTTCCACAGCCTCTGGATCGTGGCCCACCCCGGGCGTGGTCGCAATCGTTTGTCGTTGTTTGATCTCCCCCCTTTTAAGTCCCCGCCTCGGCCCAGGTTTGGCCCTTCCTCCCCCAGTTCCCCCATACCCCCATTTCCTGATTAGGTTTTGCTGTTCACGCCGCTTTTTTCCCTGTTGGAACCCCATTCCATTCCCCCCCTGCCGATTTTCCCTCCTTTTTCTCCGGCCGATTTCCCGCCCTCGCCCCCTACAAAAAGTTTTTTCCCTTTGGCACTTTTGGAGGAACGCCTTCCTTCGTCCAATTATCTCAAGACAGTCCCCCTCATATCTTCATCCCAATTTACCCCCTTTTTTCCCCGCTTTTGCTTTTCTTACGACCCAACACAATTTCACTCTCCCCCATCATTTTTTTTTTTTCTGTCCTTCTTTAACATAGTTTTTGTCGGTGTGATAGCATTCTCCATCTTCCTTTTCCCCTCAGCTTCCCCGCTACGGTGTCAAATTGCACTATCCCCAACTTGTCGAGACCCGTCGTCTGCAGTGTCACCTACCCTGTTTCCCAGCGTTTTTTCCTCCTTTCCGTTTCACCAACCAGCTTTTCGAAAACAAATTGAAGTCCTGTTCTTCACGGAGCCTCCTTACGTTTTGCCGGAGTTCCCCCAATGGCACATCGGCTGTCGTCCAGTGTTTTTTTCCTCCTTTTTTACCTTTTTCCCTCCGTGAGTTTTCCACACTTTTTTGCCCCCAAATTGTTTTTGCCGCGCTGTCCCTGTTCGAAGTGGTCAACTTCCTCTCAAGAGTTTTTTTGCCGCTCCTTTCCTTTTCAGGTCCCCCCCCGTTTTAGTCCTACAACCTTCTCGGAGTTGGGCTCTCTTTCCCTCCTTCGGTGGCCCGCTCGGCCCCCCAACCCCCCCCGGCAATCTTTTTGCAACACGGGCCTCCCCAACGTTTTCTCTTTTTTTGTTCTCACACCACCCCCCCCTTCCTTCATCTTTTTCCCCTTTCCCCCCGTAATGCGGCCCACGTTTTTTCTGGACTCTTTGCCCCAGGTCCCCAACTGCGTGATTTCTCATTTGTGCGGTTTGAGGGGGTTGGGTTGTTGTGTTTTTTTTTTTTTTGGTTTTTCTTTGCGGGGGCTTGAGTTAAAGATAACGTGTCCATGACTTAAATTGGAACCACCCACCACCATTTTTTCTTCCGGCTTTTGCCATGAAATTTATGGATAGTGTTTTTTACATTCTTGGGTTTTCGGCTTATGAAAATCGATTTCCCCCCGCTTTTTCCATTGTTCTAGGATTCTCCTTCTTGTGGTTTTAAGACCCGAGTTGGTCCCACGGAAAGTGGTTTGAGACGTTTTTGGCTTGGTGGCCTGGGGCTTTTGGTTTTTTTTTTTTTTTTTTTTCCTTTGAGTTTCGTTGCCCCTTTTCCCCCTCCGGCACCTTTTTTTTTTAGCGGGACCTTTTTGCTCCTGCGGCCTTTCTGCCACCAAAACGTACTTTCGAAAGCCCTTGTTCATTCCCCTTTTGTCTTTTTTTCTTTTTTCCCCCCCCCCCCCTTCTTCCCTTGAACCCCCCCCCCCCCCCCCCTCCCGCCCAGCCCACAGGATTTGTTTATGTGTTTGTAATGGTTTTTTTTCTTGCGGTTTACGATTCTTCCCCCGTTCCCCTTGTCGGACCCCCCCCTTTTCCCCCCCCCCCCTGCTGTCCTGTTTCCGCTTTTTTCCTTCAAGTCTTGCTTCGGAAAGTCCCCCCTACGTGCCTCGCCGGTGACGCGGCTTTTAGGTCAAGTCTGCCCCTTCCCCTTGCCCTTTGGCTGAACCCCCCAACCTCCGTTTCTTGGTCTCATTTTCTTTTTCATGTTGTGGAAATCGTGATGTGCCCCCTCCCCCCGGACTGCATTGAAGCACCCTTTTTTTGTCCTAACTTTTTCACTTTCCCCGTCGCCCCCCTTCTGGCCATTTTTTTTCTCAAAAACCAGTACCCTTTTCCCCAACGCAGCAGCCTTCCCGTGATGGTTTGACCGCCCCCCCCCTTGCTTTTCTTTTTGTTCGTCCTTCCTTTTTTTTTTGCGTTCACACCGTTTTTTTATTCCCCCGTAGTACTCCTGCTGTCACCAAAACCCCAACCTTCAAGGCCGGTACTTTTTTCAATGGTTCCTTTCTTTCCCCGGCCCCCGAAGGCGGTTTTTCCCCCCTTTTCTCACAATTCCCAGATAGTTCTTGTCCGGAGATGGCCACTTTTCCCCTTTCTTTTCAGTCTTTTACCCCCAAATCCCATAGGGCTGTCGCCCCCTGGCGTCGAAGTCCCGCCTAAATCGCTTTTGCGTCCCCCCCGTGATTTTCGTGTCGTTTTCTTCTTAAGATCGGGGCTGCACAGCCTTTCTCGTTAGTCTCCCCCAGGTGTTTATTTGCCTTAAACCTGCTTTCGTTTGACCCTGCTCACCTTTTTTCTTATAGTCTCCGCTCTTTAACCTTCTCACCCCCCCGACGTCGCTTGTCTCGCATCCCAGTTTCCTTGACGCAACAGTTTTGTTGTGCGCACTGTTCGGTTTGCTTTTACCACTCTCCCCCCCCTCTCCCCCGTCCCAATCCCCCATTTCCGCTTGCGTTTTTTTTTTTTTTTTCTTCTCCCAAATTTTTGCCCCACCCTGCTTGCTTTGCGGGAATTCCCCGGTCGCGTGTCCGTCCCCCTTGGCCCTTCCCCCCTTATGATTGCTTCTCCTCCATGTTCTGCCTCAGAAGCAACAGAATCAAAAGAATTTTTTTGCAGCCGCTCTGGAGCAACCCCCCGCCCGCGGCCAACTCTTGATCGGATTCCCGTTCCAAAGACCCTTATTCCATCTCCCCGTCTCATCCTGATTTTCTGTCTTTTTCGCCCCCCCTTTTTTCCCTGATCTGGTTTCCCCCCTCTTCATCCGTGATAGGCCAGTACCAATTTAAGGCCGTATGTTACGCGTTTTTTTTTTGTCACTTTTTTTTTCCCCCTTGCACAGATTGGGTTTGAGTTCGCGTGAACCCTCTTCGTCTCTTCCATTCACACCTTTTTTTTTGGTTATTTCCCTGAGTCTTTTCTTTTCATCCTCCTTCAGTTTCCTTTTTTTTTTTTCACTTTGGGTTAGAGTTCGTTTTGCGGAAAGTCCTACATCGGGGCACGTTTTTTTTGTTAGCGTCCCCGGCTTAATTTTTCCATTTCTTAGGAATTCTGCCCCTCCATCATGGCAATTGCTTGAAAACATTTGCGGGCTTTTTCCCTTTTCAGCAGCCCCCGCCCTTTTTGATATCGCTCTTTTTGTTTCCTCCTTAAGTTTTTGTTTTTTTTTTTTGTTTTTTTGAGAGATAGAACCTCATGTGTTTTCCTTTTTAGTCTCCCGCCTTTCCCGCTTTTCACTTTCTGGTCGTGTTGAGATACGACAGTCATGCCCCTTTTTTCAAAAGGGGGCGCTACAAAAAACCGTGCCTTTTTCTGAGTTCTCCCACCCCCCCTCACCCCTTCTCCCGCCCTCCCTGCGTTTTGAACTTCCCCCCCGTCTTGGGCTGAACTCCCTCCCTCATGTAAACATTTTGTTGAACTTTGATGGTAGACTCCACCCTTTTGCGTTGGACCCCTGCATTCCCCACTTTACACACTTTCCGCCTCTGCCCTATCCGTCATTTCTTGGTTTTCTTCCCCTCCACGGTGTCCTCTCAGTGCGTTCTTTAAGTACGTCCTTTTAGCACATTGGTCTTTCCGGCCTCCGTCCCACGATTTTCCGCTTGCTGTTCTCCCTCGCGGATTTACTTTGAATTTAGGTATTTCTTCGAGACACTGGCTTCCGTTTTTCACTGCGTTTGACCCGTCCTTCCATTCCCTCGTGAGATTCTCTACTCCTTTTTTTGTATAGGACTTTTTTGTTAGGGTGGGACTGGTATTCGGGTAGGCGTGTGTAGTGTTACGGAAAGCATTCCTTTGATCCCCCTGGGTGGTTCGTCCTGGTGATGCTTGTGTTCGCGAAGCTACTCGTTTTGTGCCTTTTTTTTCCTTCGTTTTTGCCCCACCCTCTATTCCGTAAAGGAGTTTCCTTTGCCTCTCCTGAGTGGTGCGCGCACTAACCACCCGTTGGCGGCCTTGCTAACTGCTGTTTTTCACTTCCGCCTCCTCCTATCCTCACTTTCCCCAACGGTTCCATGCAGCAAGAGCTTTTTCCGCCTTTTTTTTTGTTTGATGTTATTGGTACTTTCCTCTTTTTCCCCCGTCGCTGTTTTGACGGGGCGTTTTTCGGCTCTCTTCGCTTTCGCATTTCAACCACCCCATTGCGTGTTCCCTGGTCATTCCTCCCATTTCCCCCCCAATTTTCGCCTTCCTGGATTTTTTCGCGACTTACCCCCACGTGACTTGATTCGGCATTTCACTCCCCCCACTTCTTTCTCCCCCACAGATTGGATGTTTTGGACCAAGTCTCTGAATTGTCGTTTGAGTCTTGTTTTCGTGAGATGTTCCTATTTGGTCCCCTCCTTTGGAAAACTGCCCCTTTGTTTCTTCCCCATTTTTTTACTCAAGGGGGTCTTCTTTTCTTTGCATTATCCTGACAATTACCTATGAAGTAGGTTTTGGCCCCCCAGCCCCATCGGCAAATTTTTTGTCTGTCCGGTCGACTGGCTCGTCCTGCGTGGCGTCTTTCGTCTTGCCTTCGTCAGGTTTTGCCAAGTCTCTCCTAAACTTCGGTGTTTTTTCCCATGCAAGTCCTTTTTGGCCCTGTCCCTTCGTTGGACACTGGTCTTTTTGTTTTTTTTTTTTTTTGCACGTTTCTTTCCTTTTTTTTTCCCAGCCCACCCTTCTACAGTTCCTTGTGCCTGTTGTCTTCTGGTATGTTCTTTCACTCCTTTGGTTGTTTTTCGCACGTGGGAACGGCCCACGGGCTTTCGACCTTCCGTTTGCCTTTCAGCCCGCCCTGGAATGGAATGGTCCCAACCTTCTGCTTCGGTTTTCCGGCTTGTGGCAACGTTTTCCTGCCCTCACAAGTACCCACCACCCCCCACGCCCGGCCTCTTTCCCCACTTTGACTGGGACCGATTTTTTTTGTTTCTTTCGAGCCCCTTTGACATCAGTTCTTGCATTCCGACATTGTTTCCCCCCAAGAGCTTATTCGATCCTCCGATTGTCGCCCCCCCCCCCAGATGGCAGTTTTGAAAACACGTCTTCCCAGTTTTTTTGGCAGACTTTTGTTTGGCCACATTTTGGTTGATGTTTTAACCCTTTTTGCCGGCTTGCTTTTTAGTTTGCCCCTCCTGCTCTCGTGCCCCCTTCTCCCTGTTTTCTGTATTCTCCTTGGGGCCGCCAAAGTTCTGGAAAACAATCTGACTTGGATTTTCTCTGCCCCGTAGCACGTTCAGGGGTTTTGGCATTTCCTTTTTGGCCGTCTCTTTCCGCCGCGTATTTCGCCCCTACCTACATTCTTGAGACCGTCTATGGCGACGATTGGGGCCTGGCAGCCCTGAAGGCGGCCCCCCCGTCCCTTCCTTTTTTTTCTCCTTTTGTTTTTTCCAGCGCTGTTTCCCCCCCCCCTTCTTTTTTCACGGTGCGCTCAAATCGTTTGCTTTTACCTGCTGCTACAGCGCTTTTTGCCAAGTTTGCCGGCTGCCTTTCTTGAATAAACTCTTTTTTGGCGTCCCCGTTTTTTTGTTTCACCGCGCTCCCGCGTTTTTTCCTTTCTTTCTTTGGTCCTGGGGCGTCTCCTCTTTTTTCTCTTTTTTTTTTCCTTTTTCGTTGCGAACCCCGTGAGGTCCTGCCCTCTCTACGAATTCCTTTGCCTTTTCCACGAGGCCAACAAACTTTATTGTCTTTTTTGACTTTTTGCTTTGCCCAGTTATATGTTTGAATCTTTCCCCCTTTTTCTTGATGCTTTTTTCTTTTGGGGCCGGGGATTCTGTTGCTGCTCCCTTTTTGGTGGACTGGCGTTTTCCCTTCATTAGCGACCTTCCACAATTTCTTTTGTTGCGCGCTTTTCATGTTAGCACTCACTTTTTTCCCTTCGTGATTTCAGGTTCCTGGACTTTACCACCTGGTGCTGACTTCGGAGTTGACCTCTGATGTACATCGTTTTTGTGGTTCTTTTTCCCCTTGTGTCGTCTTCTGCCGAGGCTGGCATTGAGTTCTTCAGGCCCCCGACCCCGATTGAGCGAGTGTTGTCTGGCGGTGGACCACCGACTTTTCGATTCTCTCTTCTTTCTCCTCCTTCCGGTGTTGTTTTGTCTCTCATCGTAACCGGAATTTCCCCGCTTCTTTTTGGACCCGGCTTCTCCCGTCCTCGTTTTGGTCTGGTGTTCTTGGATCCCTTTCATGCCCTCCCCCCCTCGCTTCAAAGGACAACCCCTCCCACACTGTCCCCCCCCCCCCACCCACATCCATACTGCTCCCCCCGCCGAGTTTTTTTTCCCTGTGGCCACAAATGTCAGCTCCCTGCACACCGATCTTTTGCCCCCTCAACTTGATGCGTCTTCCCCCCTTCCTTCGTTGGCAACCACACCCACCCCCCGCATTTTTTTTCTTTCTTTTCCCCCTTTTTCCCCCCTCCCTCCTCGAACCTTCCTTCAAAACTATCCTTCCCCCGAAAGCTTTTGGGGCATCCCAATTCCCACGGTGCCCTCTGTACCCCTTTCTTTTTGGCGCTCCTCCACAAATCCCCCTTTTCCCCTGCATTTGCTCGTGCAATTCTGCCTGTCCTTCGTTTATTATATATTCGATGCATCACATTCAGCTTTTCTAATGTACAAATTTCTCTTCCCCCTGGTTTTTTTGGCGTCGGACGTGTCGCAATCTCAGCAGAACACCATGCGCCCCCAACCCCCTTCCTTCCTTGTTTTTTTTTCTTTCACCCACGTTCCCCCCCCCCCCAAACTTCTTTTGTATTTAAAGATTCTTCCCGGGACGGCGTGGCTTTTGGCAAACATGTTTTCCCCCCCTCCCAATCGTTTTTTCTTGCACTGTTTGTCCCTTCATGCTCTTTCCTCCTTTCCGGTTCACCACACTTTGGCCCTTCGCTGTCCCGGGAGTGAATACCCCCCATTTTTCGAGTTCAAAGTCTGCCGCTTACGGCTTAGGCAGTTTTTTCCCCCGCTTCGTCACTCCTTTCTGATCTGTTTTTTTTTTGTTGACCCTATTTTTTTTCCAGATCGTCAAAACGGCAAAACTTCCCCCTTCCTTTTACGTTCTCTTTTTTTTTCCCAATTCATAGATTTCCCTTAAGTCGGCCCCCCCCCCCTTCTTGCCGCCCTTTGCCCAAATTTTCGATGTATCTTAGACTCGGGCCCCCCTGTGAGGGATCCATCCCCGCCCCGTCGCGTGGACCCCCTCCCCACAACCTTAACCCCCTGGATTGCCCTTTTTTTTTTTTTAAAAATGTTTCCCGTTTATGACCATTATGGTGTCGTCCAACCCTTCCTGTTCATTTAACAATCGCTTTTCACGCTCTTTGCAATTTCTCTGATTTACCTTCGCTGGAGGGCCGTGTCGAATACATTCGGCCCCCCACTTCAGTTTTTCTTTCCGTGTCGGCTGGCGGTTTTTTTTTTTTTTGTCCTGCGTTTTACGTACCCCGCCCGGTCCCCCTTTTCTTTTTTCTGCTTTTGCCTTTCATTTACGGGCGGTGTTGTGGGCTGCACCAAAAAACACGTAGTCGACCAGCCTTGTTCCTTTACACTGTGTCCGAGGTGGGCCCCCCCCCCACCTTTCCCTGTCCGACCCAGAAGTCACCAAACATCGCCCTTTTCCTTGCACCACAGGACCTTTGCTTTCCCGGTTTTCCCCTTTTTTCCGTTTTTTTTTTTAGATAGTCCAGTCCCACGGCATTGTGACCGTTTGACAAACCACCGTTGCTTTTTGGCCCTGCTTGTTGGTCACCTTTTGGCGTCTTCTCCCGCCCCTCTCCTGGCCTCCTGCGAGCGTCCGTCCTTTTTTTTTGACGATGTGCCCTTTGGCCACACCCAACTTTTGTTTTTCCTTTTTTAGACTTATGGGTGTGTTGGAACCCAAGCGTATTGCCCCTGAAACGGTTTTGCCTGAATTTTTCAAGAAACTTGTTTCCATTCTTGTCAATTTTTCCCCCCCCCTGGCTTTTTTTATTGTTTCGACCCCTTTTTTTTTTAAGAAACCCCCAACCTTTCCCAAACGCAACTTGCTTCGCCGGGTCCCCTGCATTGGCGTCCTTGGTGTTATTCCTGTGGGGGGCGTTGACCGTCTTTCAAGTCCGTTTGCTGTTACCCCAAAAGCCAACCCCCCTCTTTGCCTTTGTCCTTTTGGCCCATGGTGACTTCTCACAGACCCCCAAAGGCCCATTCTTGGTTGCTTCGTTACTCGCGATCTTGCGCTGTGAGCGTTTTTTTTTCCCCCTTTTCGTTCAAGAAGTCACTTTCCCCCAACCGACCTTTCTCGGCTGTCCGAACACAGCGTCAGCCTCCTTTTCTTCATGGTAAAACGTTTATGTTCGAGTTTTCTGACTTTTAGATTCGGCTTTCTTTCGCCCAGGGGGTGGGTTTATTTCCGGCTTGCCGTTTTTCCCCCTGCTCGCCACTCTCCCCCTCTGATAGTACTTTTTTTTTTGAACCCTTTTTTTTGGCGGATGCCCCAAACGGTATTCCCCCTGCTTCTTGTGGCTTCTCGCTTTCCCCTGCTTTCTCCACCCAGATGCCCTTCCTTTTTCCGGCTGGCTCCCTCTACACCCCCACTCGACCTTTTTTGTTTTGCCCATTCCCTTTCCCCGCCTTCGTCTTACCAACCGTCTCTTCTGTTGAATTCCGTTCTGCTTTCCGTGTTTTTACGAAGCTTTCCCCCTTATGCCCCTCCCTGCAGTACGCTATTTGGAGGACCATTTTTCCTCCTGGCGGAAATAGGTGAGGATTGTTACTTCACCCGACATGTTTTTTCTTCCCTTTAGTATTTTTTTTTTTTCTTCTCCCCCCCCTTTTTGATTTCGTGAGTCCTTTTTCCCTTTTACTTCCTTGATAGTTTAAGTTACTTCCTGGAGTTGCTTTTATGTGGGTTTGACCCTTTCCCACGTTTGTCTTGGCACGAGTTTTTTTGAGTCTCGCGGACCCCTGACTGAGCTTTCATTCCAACAAGGGTTTTTCTTTGAGGTTCGGGGCTTCCCAGGCCCGACTTTTCTGGGTTCCCTTCCTTTTTCCTTTTTTTTTTAGAGTCTGGTGTTTTCGACCCTCCGAATCCTTCCCCTTTTTTTTTAGGCCCTGCTTAATTTTGGTGGCATTCTTTTCGCTTTTTCCCGACCCCCCCCTTCAGTGCCCTCTTGAACCCCGGTTTTGCTATCAAGGCAGCCACTTTCTACTCTTCTCCTTTTCTCCCTTTTTTGTTGTTTTGCTCTATGAAAGTTCTTTCATGTTCGTTGCCCCTCTTTCACGGTGCACTTTCTGGGTCGTTTGCCTGATAAGCCACCTGCCCGCTTTTCCCCACACTTGCCGGGCTTCAACCGTGTTCCGATTTTCCTCCCCCCCAGCCTTCACTTATGAAATCATTTTTTTGACCTGAAAACCTTCCCTTTTTGGCTGGCCCACCCCAAACCCACAAAACCAAAAAACCCCACCACCAAACCCCCAACAACCAACACACCCCCCACAAAACACCACCCAAAACAAACCAACCACCCATGACCAAAACCCACAAAACCCCAACCCCTCCCCAACCTTTTTCCCTGCAATTTTTACCAAAAATGTTTGGAAGCAGTCCCAATCTGATGTTCGGCTTTTTCTCCCCCTCTTTTTTGAAACCGTCATTTTCCACTCGTACTCCGCCTATTTCTCCTCCTTACTTCTGGGCTCCCGCTCACCTTCTTTGGGCGTCGTTTTTTTACGGCTCTTTTTTTAGGACCCCTCCTTTCGCGCCTTGATTTTTCCGTCCTTCTCTCCCCAGTTTCCGTGCTTGCTGTTTCTCCCACTTCGGGGATGACTTGCCTTCTTGCCGTCCTTCTTCTGAGCAAGTTTTTTTTTGTTTCGTGGCTGGTGAACTGCCCTTTCCGGAATTCCTCGAGTTGACTTCTCATTCGCTTGTCTCTTTTCACCGTGGGGGAATGGATGGTATGTTTTGGTTTCCTCCCCTGTGTTCGCTTAGCCCCTCCGGTCCCTTTCGCACCTTTTTTTTTTGGTCCCCCTTTATTTTTTCTAGATGAATCCGACCCCGTTTGCGCCGGCTTCGTCTTTCCTTGCTACTATAGTCCTCCTTTTTTCTTTTTTTGTGGCGAGCTGTTGGCGCTCCCCCCTAAACAACACCTTTTTTTTTTTTTCTTCTTTTTCAATGTTTTGCAGACGCGCCATCTACCAGTCCCTGCACGCCATCAGGTTTTTTTCCATTGCATTTCCAGTCTCTTTTTCTACTCTTTCCTTTTCTTCGATCCTTGGCTTTGTTGTTTTTCTTGACTCTTTTTCCTCGAATGGTCCGGCCGTGTTTTGGTGCTTCAGTCTCTTTTTATACGCGATTGGCGATTGCAAACCCGCCTCCGTGTTTATGTTTTTCCCTCGATCCCCTTCCCCCCCTCGCCGGTTTTTATTTTTTTTTTTCAGCTTATTCCCTTGATAGGCCCCTTCCCCCTGCCCAACCCGCCGACCCCCCCCTCCACCCCCAAGACGCATGTTCTGGCCTCTAACTTTCGCGGCCTGTTTTTTATTCTTGTCGCGATGTTTTACCCCTGACTGTGTGCGTCCTTTGGTTCCCTCCGTTCTTCCCCCTTTACTTTCATGCCCTTTTATTGCGGGGGCCCTCCCTTTCTCCCTTTTCTACTTTCTCCCTATCAAGTATGTTTGGATCCAAGCCATCTTCCAAAAGGGTCGGGGCTTGATTACTGGGCTCGCGAGTTACTTTTTTTTGGTCTGTACTTCGTTTCCCGATTTTTTTTCCCCAGTTCTCCAGGAACTCGTGTGGTGGCCTCTTTTCGCCGTTGACAAACTGGCCGAGCGTTCCCGCCCCCGTTGCCAACCCGGTTCGTTTTCCCCCTTACTGTTCATTTGCGTATTGTTATTTCCTCGTTTGTCTTTTCTCTTGGCAACTTGGAAAAACCATTTCTCGAATTTGTGCATTTCCCTCGTTTGCCTTCAATTCCACGGCGCTCGTTTTTCTTTTTGTCGTGGTACGTCGTTTTCTCCTTACACAAAACCCCTCCCAGGGCCCCCCTCTTTTAACAACTTCACTGTTTGGACAACCCCCCAACAACAAAACAACCTGAATCTTCGAGGCCCCCATGTGTAATAAATCCTCTCCCCTTTGGTGCACCCCAATTTCCCGATTTTTCTTATTTGAGTGGACGAAAACAAACTATGACGAAACGATCCCGTTGCGGACGCGGTGAAAACCTTTTTGGTTGGTTTCCCGCGTGGTCTACTTCGTCCCCTTTCTGGCTTCCGGCCCCTCTTCCCGTTTTCTGTCTTTCTTAGTGTTTTCGCTTACGTTAATGGACCCTCGACTGAATTTGTTCCCTCACAGCTCCCCACGTTTCAGGTTCTTTGGCTATTCGTTTTGTCCCCCTCTTTGGGTGTTTGACGAGTATTTAGACTATGATCCCCCCCCTCCTATATATTTATTGGCGGGATTGTTTGTCCCCCGTCCCCAGCCGGGTAGGCGGTCTTTTTTTTCTTGCCTTTTTCCTTTTTCTATCTTTTTGGGCCATAGAGTCAGTTTTTGTCCCTTTTGTTGGACCTGGGGGACCTTTGAGCCTCCTGTTGGCTGTTTCGGGCGTCCCATCTTTTTTGTTTGCAGCCACTTGCCGATGCTCTTTTCATACCTCCAAATTTGTTGAGAGCCACCCCGCTTTTTTTTTTTTTACCGTGCGACCTCTTTTTGCGCAGTTATTATCAAGCGTCGTCGCCTTTGTTGATCGCAATTTTTCTTTCTTTGCGAACATCTGATTCTCCTTTGATTTCTCTATTTCCCCTTTTCTTTCACCAGCCCCAACCCCTAGTTTGGAAGTGTTATTGTTCGTTAGCCCCCCCTCGCTTATGTAACAAGGGCTGTTCCACCGTGGTTAATTGGGTTAGTCCCTTTTTTTTTGCCGGATCTGTTTTTTTTCCTCCCCCCTTTCGATAGGATTTTTTTTCCCTTCAGACGTTTCAAAAAGGAAAATGCCCCCTTTTTTTTTGTTGCTTGCGTGCGTTAATTTCGGCGACTCATCATCGTTGCATTCTTTCATGTTTCCCCTTACTTTTTCCCCCCCCCCCCCCTGGGGAGCGGGACGGTTCAAACCTTCTGTAACTGTCTGTACTTTTTTTTTGTATTTTTTTACCGTTTCGGGGATTTTCGTGATTTCATTTATTCCTGTGATTCCCACCTGACCCCCCTACATTTTTCTGATTTCGCGTTGCCCCTTCTTTGGGCATGTTTTTTTTTGACCCC
>Ga0179593_1443211_pt1 | contig 15305 bp, 20 predicted proteins | sample CZODoug2_1_08_16_FD_185931 | JGI IMG/M metagenome (GOLD analysis project Ga0179593, IMG submission 185931) | Vadose zone soil fungal communities from Angelo Coast Range Reserve, California, USA - CZODoug2_1_08_16fungal (PacBio error correction) | ecosystem: Environmental > Terrestrial > Soil >... | reverse complement strand
CGTTCGTCTCACCTCGCCCCGGCCCCTCATGATGCAAATCCTAGAGTCTTATCTCTTTGTTCCACCTAGTCTGAGACACATCGTCTTGGCCCCCTTGAAACGCGGCTCGGAGGCCGGCTTTTTTTGAGATTTTTTTTGCTGATTCCTAGCCAGAAAAGCTTTCTGACCCTGTTGATCAGGAACGTGTCTTTTCAGTACAGATTCACCCAGCCCCCCCAGGTCTCCTCCTGTTATTCTTTTTTCTCTCTTTTTCTGATTGTTTCGATTGTTAGAAAACATCTAGTAGCCCAGTACCAGAACCTCATTGATGAGCGCCATTTAGAAAACATAGGTCATGGCTCCCGTATTTCGGCCCCGCTTGGGTCCCCATTCTTTTCAAATGCGAGTAAATAACCCAGTGTTGTCAGTTTTCTGAACATTGACATTCATCAGTATGTTGGACGATCACGATACGGCAGCAGGCGGGCCTCGGCCGTTAATCTTTTTGTCTTTTTCACACCAAAAACTGATCCTTCTCCCGTTTGAGACCTAACCACTAGATAGGCTACTATCCCTTTCGTCTGGGGAAAGTGTGTAATTGGTTTGAAGAATTTATACCCTTGGCCTTATGTCATCGTTTTAAGGCTTATCGAGGGGTCCCCTCGGCTTGATGCCCTGTTTCTTCCGAGACGTATCATCCACGTTGACCTTTCATGTTATCTTCCATCTTATCCCCCTCTCCCCACGTTTCCCACCCTGGATATTGGTGTAATGACTCATCACAGGTTTGTTATGTCCTGCTCCATTCGATTTTTGCTCGTCTCTTCCTTTTCTGTCTCCCTCTCGCCGGATACTATCATTAGCGTGAATCTTGAACACATCTTTTCTCTGCACCCTCCACTTTTTTGTCGGCTTACGGCGCCTGCCTTTGCGTCCTCCATTTTCTGGATGCCGTCCTTTTTCTTGCGTCGAATAGATCCGCCTAGGATTTTGTTTCTTTGCTATCATGTCGTTGTAACTCCCTGCAGTGATCTGTCGGCAGCCCGTCGGTGTCTTCCCCCGGGTCTCTGGCTTTTTTACCCTTTTTCATCCGATATTTCCTCACTGACTTAATTATTTGTCGATTTCATTGTCTCATCGGAGAGAAATCTGCCCTCTTCGGGAATTCTGTGAAGCCGCAGCCGGATTATTATTTTCTCCCAGTCCAGCTCCCTCATTCTCTGCTCTAGCTCAAATGATATTGATCAGGCGAGGCAGCACCCTTCTGGGCTCCTTCTCGCAGACTGCTACCGTACATCCCCGCCATCCGAGGTTCTCTTGAGGTTCTAGGCGCACGCGTCCCAACACTTTTTCGTGTATTCTTCCGGGTACGTTTGGTTTTTTAAAATATCCTGCGAAGATGGGTTGGGGTTCCCCAGTTCTTTTTTAAGGTTATCAAGTTCTGATAAACGTTTGCTCTTGCACTCCCAGATCTTTTCCCATTCCTAATTCTCCTCTGTGCCAGAATTTTTATGGTTCCGCCTAGATAAGGTTTCTTCTCACTATTCCTGCTTGAATCCGTTTGACTCTCCTCTGATCTTCCTCCTGCTTCTTTCCACCTAGGTAGTATTGACACTCTGTAAGTTTCAGGACGGCCTGTAGCTTCAAGTCGCTTACCTGACCAGGCCTTGCAGGTTCATACCCCCGATAGCGTCTGGATGCGGTTGCGTACAGTCCCCTCTCTTCCCTCACGCCTTCCCCTTGGGAGCTTGCGTCCGGGTGTCCTGAAATCTTTTCCGCGTCTATCTCCCGCGGTTCATTCGAACGTCCCCATCCAGCCCTCTTCCTTTTTTCACCAGCTGATCCCCAGGCTAGAAACGGCTCGCTTCCCCCTCGGGCCGCAGGGGCTGCCCACGACTCGGTGTGGTTTCTCGTCATGGCTTTGTCTCCCTCTCCGCCCTCCTTTCCAGTCGGATTCCTTCTGAGGTTGCTCACAACAGGAGCCCCGCACCTCCCCAAACCCCTCGCCGGCCCCCTCTCTTCTCTCCAGCCCCTTGCTTATTATGTTCGGTATTTTCCCCGTACACTTGAGGACGGTTTGGTTTGGGTCCATGTTCCCCTCCATTCGCCCCTTTGAGAACCCGGCGATCGTTTCTTCCACTTTTGACTCAGGGATCCGTCAGCACGGACCCCTGTTACCTTTGCCGCCCTTCTTTCCTTTTGCGAGTTTGAGTCTTGACTTATTTGAATGCGTGCCCCTGATTTGAGGCACCTTTTTCATTTTTCTTCTTTTACATACTCTTGCCCTACTTCTCTTCTCAAGGGGTTTTCGAGCCTGCGATAGATCAGAGGTATCTGTCCCTATCTGGTTTGAGAACGCGACTCGTCTTCCGTTTAGGGACTCCCTTTTGCTTAGGACTTCTCGGATTTCTACGTTTTCCCCCGGCCTCCCCCTTCCGCGCGCCCTCCTCTTGTCTATAGCTTGGAGCCTAAGATAATTAGTCCCCTCCGCGTCCAGGGCTTCCGTATCCTTCGTGGCGCAAGAACCAGACCGCGCTTGCAAAAGCTTCCGTTGCCGGCCCTCCTCCGTCTGCATCCCCCTAGTCCATAGACCCTTTTCCGTGCATGACCCTGCCCTTCTCCTCCGTGATTCCCTTGTTTCCAACTCCGGGCTGGAGGCTACCTGAACTGGTATTATTTTTTTCCTCCGGCATTCAGAACCTCAATTCTTCTACCTCGCGTTGACTCTGTTCTTCGTGATCGTCGCGCAACTCTTTTTATATAACAAGGGCCACCGTCACATTGAAAAACCCCAGTCGACTCCCGTGACTTACCCTTATTTTTTTCTTTTCGGGCAGCGTGCGCAACGGCTTGTCCCTCGTCGTCTCACGTCCACCTCACCACTTGTACGTCGTTTCAAAAGAATCCCATCTCGGCGGTCCGATCGCGCATTGCAGAAGTTTTTTTCTCTGCCCAGGACGAGATTACCTTTCATGATGTCTGCTGCATTTACCGCAGTCATGCTTGGGAACCCTTTTTTTTTTTCCCCTCGCCCCACGATCCCTCCAATTCTGACGCCTTGTGATTGTTGTTCTCCGCGTGCTTTTGTAGCCTTCCGTGTCTGTTTGGCTTCCGCGACCTTACACTATATATATCTCTTTTCCTCTCCTCCGGTTTTTTTTTTATTGTTTGTGTTTTTCTGAGGGTCCTGTCGCCCCGCCTTCCTTTCCCTGTCTCGCTAACCCCCCCTTTAACTTCGTTGCTTTTAGTCGCGTTTTGAAAGAAAATTTTGCCGCTAGATATTCCCTGGCTCGATTTTTCCAGCGACGTTCCTTCTGGTAATATCTCTTTCCCTCTGACAACAGGAGAACTGGTCTCGATCCGTTTACCGTTGCTCAGAAAAGTTTTTGCAGGTGGCGACTTATCTAGCTGTGGCGGCAATACCGGTCGCCGACTTTCCTCCCCTCCTTCCCACCTCAAAAATCAGACCCTATCCCCCGAGCCTTTCGGCGACCCTTGCACTTGCTTGCCTTTTATATGTAACCCGATTTCTCTCGATCAACACGTTTGACGCACTTCCTCTTCTTTCCTTGATGTCTTCTGCTGATTCCCCGTTAGATCTAAGGCTCCCGCTCAGGTTGCACCCCAGTTAAGCACGTTTCATCTTTCCTCCTTCCTGCTTCCCGGACAACTCGGGCGCTCGTTCTTTGGTTTTTGACGTGGGCTGCATCAGGGTTTTCTCCCTCCATGCCCCGGTTCGCCGTTTTGGGCGTGCGCAAGTCTCTTCCTTACGCGGAATCCCTTATCTTGTTTTTTAATGCTTTCTTTCTGTCGACAACCGCCCTTTCTCCCCACCGCGCTTGACTCGCTCTTTCTGCGGCTTTGTCCCCTCGCCATCCGAGCCTTGACGAGGCCACCACCCGCTCCCGCGATCGAAAGAATGTCTACTGTCGCGGTTTTTTCACCAAGAGAGACCCCATCTGGAATACTGCGTTGCTCGATGCCCTTTTCTCTACCCCGTTACGCTTTTCCTTGTGTCTTGTGTAATATTTATTATTCTCAATTTTTTCCCCCCACATTGAAAGCGGGCCTCAAAGATTCCTACACCGCTTCAAGGGCCTTTCCCTTCCCGCCATCTCTTACAAACAACCCTCGGACCAATTTTTCTTCTTAGCGTTCTCGGCATCCTGCCTCCGCAATTGCTCACCGCCCGTGTGGTGATGCCCTTGCTCTTAGCATGCCCACGCAAACCCGACTTTATTTTTGGCCCCCCAGAGCTCCTTCGTTGCGTTCTCCCTTGTGTAGAGTTGTGGTACTGACATTGCTTTGGCTTAGTCTCCGTGTTTCTCACCCCCTTTCCTCCATCCTGCGTTTTTTTTTTCCTCTTCTTACTTCCCCCACAGGACCGTTAGCCTCACGCCTACTGTATCTACCTAAGCCCTGCGTCCGTATTTCTTCTCCTTTTCCGAAAACCAAGCTTTTTGACCCTTGCTTCCGTGGGGTTTATCTCTTTCTTGTTAAGAGAATCACCAGACTTCAGAGATGTCCCTCTTCCGCTTTAACGGTCCCCCCGTTACTCCGATCCCGGGATGGTACGCATTTATGTAATCTAGCGTTGGGAAAACCTTAAAGCCCCTTTCACCCTTATCTTCTGACCGTCCGTTCCACTCCGATACCGACTTTTCCTCTTACCGTTTTTAATGACTCCGATTTCCCGCTCACGACTTGACCCGTCCAGGACGCTTGCCCATTACAGCTTGCTCACCAAATGAGAGTCCTACTTATCGCGGATCCCAGTCTTTTCCCCGCACCACCCCCGTTGTTTGCCGAGATGCTGACCCCTGCTGTCTTTCTCCACTTTCCTTGGAATGTCGCCAAGTTTTACAGATCTCCTTGGAAGCTTCCCAATACTGATATCTTTTATCCAATTCGTTCTAATGATCATAGGCATTCCAATGAGCTTGAGGATAGACACGCCCCCTTTGAGACACTGTCTCTAGATGATGTCTTTCTCGGCGTGCATGCCGCCAGGTGATTTTTCTCTATCAATATCTCCTTTTCGGCTTTGCTAGCTCTTTTGATCACTTTGATGGAAGTCCCTCATAAATCGATGGATGCTTGTCTTCCTGTGAATTTCCTCATCGTTCTGATGGTCGGGTGGTACACCAATTTTTCATCGCCTTCAGTACTTTTCCTTTCGTGGTCAGAGAGTTCAAATGTCCACACCCTCACAGGAACTTTTCGCACATTACAAAGAGCGGTCTTCCATTTCCGAGATCACGTATTTCCAACTTTGATATTCGCCTCCAACTGTTTTCGACACTTCTCTCCCTCCAAGCCCTTCATCCTGCAAATGGATTCTAAAGCAATTCTCGTCGAACCACTGGAGGTTCGTCCTTCGAAACTCTTTTTCATTTAGTTTCCTTAAGTCTAGTCTGGAGCCGTGCGCAAACAATTCCATCGATCGGTGAAAGAGTAGTTTCATACGCTACTACCCCCCCCCCCCGTTCCCCTTCAATATACCCCGCCGCCATTTTCTTTGCGCTTCCTGTCCAATCAATCCTCAGGCGAGGTGATGCCTACGCTTCTCGACTGGAAATCCTCCCCTCTTCCTCGCCCCCCACCTGACTGAACGACATGAATGTTCCCGGAGAATGCTCCCCCAATTCCAAACCCTTCCCAGTCCGGCACCGTTGGCTCGGACTAGCTCTTTTTCTTTTTCTCGTTCTTCCGCCCACTGCTTCTCTTTTTGTTCTTTTTGCCACAATCGATCCGGCTAGGCCTCTGCCTGCCGCCGTGGAGCGAGTTCTTTTGTATAATCTTGATGTTCACATTTTAGCACCCTGCTCATTTGTGATGGCACGCAGGCCCTGTTCCCTCCGTGTTTGACCCCACTTTTTGGAGCCGTCGAGTCTCCGCACCTCTTTTCCTTTAGCTTTTCCGTTAATGGTCGTATCCATTACTTTGGTTCTGTCCTTTTTCCAGATTCCGACCGTTTTCTTTTTCCCCCATTTTTTTTCAATCAAACCGCGCTGCGAAGGATTCTAGTTTGTTGGGTGATCGTCTTCCAGCCGTTCTTGCTCAACCCCTTTAGAGAGGTAGGTTCTGAATCCTCGCCCCAACAATCTGCCGTTTCGGAGATTCGTTCCTGATTTTACACCTCCCGACTGTTCTACCCTTTTGTGCGGACAAGATTTCTTCTTCTCTTCTTTCTAAGAGTTCTGTTGCCTGCTCCTTTCTTCTTTTTAATAATCCGTTGTCTTTTTGTAGATAGTCTTCTTTGCCCATTACGCGATGACTGAAATGCTCCGAATAGATTGTTGCCCCGAAAGTCCCTTGGTTAGCCCTGCTTCCTTTTACGCGGCTCTTCCGCCTCGGCGCTCTTTCGACCGAGACTCCCCTCCCCCGAAAAGCTCCTCGAATGTCTTGATAAGCCCTTGCTTAGTCACTCCCCCTGATTCCCCCTCAACACACCGTGACCTCTAGTTATAGGTCATCGTCTTTTTCTTGAGTTGATGCCCCCCAGACCCCCTTTTAATAGAGGCGCCAGCAGACCAGCGGAGAGAGCCAGTCTCTCGCGAACCTTCCCTCTTTTTCTGCGCTCCTCCCGATTCTTTTCCGGAACGTTTGTCCACCCTGCTTCACTTCATTGTTGCACTAAAGCTTGCTTTCTTGTCGAACCTTCCCACTTTCCGACCCCGTTGTTGACGATTCCCCCCTCCTCGGCCCTTTTCGGGACGGGCCCCATCTGATGTGTTTGTGCACCACCAACTTTCCTGTTGACGATGCGTACCTCCTAGACAAACCCCCAGAGATACTCATCCTGAGCCCGGTTTCTCTTTTTAAAGTGGTGTCATTTTTTTTTTTGGGGTTGTTCGAACATGATTTGTTTATCGTTTCCTTCCTATTTCCCTCGGCTTCGTGAAAGGTGGTAAGTTCGCTTATCCCATTACCTTTTGATTTCTTCCCCAGTAGTGAGAGCAGATCCATACACAACATTTTTTCCCCCCCAGTTCGTTATACTACGGCATCAAGGTTTGTCTTTATACGGGGATCTATTTCACGCAGCTCTTGAGTTTTTGCTCCCCCCCTGCTCTTGCATTGTCTCGCTTCCGGAGCTTCTCAAAAGCGCTAATACTTCCAGGGCTTCTCGACTTCGATGCTTGGAGCCCCCCTTTCGGCTCGGCTTTTTACTCTACCTCTCTCAGTGTAGTAGCGTATCTTCCTTCCTTTTCATCCGAAGTTGCTCTTCTTTCCCTTCAGTTTGGTTTTCCTGAGACCTCGTGAAGTTGCTCGCTTGTTTAATTGGGACGCCCCCCCCGTCCCGTTACGATTGCCCCCCCCAGTGTCGTCCTTTTCCCTGAGCACGTTTTTCCCTGAACTTTGTAGGACTCCTTGAGCCAGAAGCCCCGTTTCTTGAGGTCGTCCACCCCCATTTCCCCCCACAGGCCTCGGCTTCGCTCTCGCCTTCATTCTCTTGATTAGATTTCCACTGGACTTCCTCGCGAAAGAATCTCCGCACAGTCCGCGAGATCGTCTTTTCCCTTAGTCGTTTCCGAATCTCACCACGGTTCCAGTAGATCTCGGCGCCCGAGGTTTTCCGCCTTCAGCCGGCGGTGTTCAGGGCGAAGGTATTCACCTTGGCCCGGTCCGGTTGAAAATTTTATTAGGCCCGTACTGCTAAAAATGCCAGCCATTGCGCGCGTGCTCCCAATTCGTGTTTTTTGCCGTTGAGAGATGCCCACGAGTATCAGCGTCTTCTTAAGAGAGTTTTTCGCCGTGAGTCCAGCCTTTAGGCGCTCCCAATGACCCCCCGGTCGTCTTGCCAGCCTTTTTCAGACGGGTAGAGTTTTTCTGCGACCGAACCGGGCAGCCACTTTCCGGTCCCGCGATTTCTCGTCCGTTTCCTTGAGTGGCCCGTCTATGATTATTCCTCACTGCCGGCCTCGGTGCTGCCCACGTCAGGGCCCGTGACATTTGGCCGCGTTTCTTCTCGGGCGTGACAGTTCTAAGGAACTCACGCGTCGAGCCCGCCAAGGAGGACCTCCCAAAAGCTTGATCACCCACAGTTTCGACAAAGTATAGAAGGAAATCTTCCTTTCAGTTTGGTTGTCCGCCCAACCCCGGAATTCAGTTGTATAGGGGCGGGTCCGTAATCTTCCCCTCTGGTATAAGTCCCTCCCTTCACTGCTTGCGACTCCCTTTTGACCCAACACGGAGACTACCCACTCCAATTCCTAAAACCCCCCGCTACCCCCCCTCGCCCGAGAAAAGTCCTTTCTTCTCTTCCTTGGTGTTTCTCCCTCCTTTCTGACCGCTGGTGTAATGAGTCCTCCTCCACGATTGCGAACAATTGGATAGCATTTTCTCGCTCCTTATTTTTTCCTGAGACCTCTCCCTCCTTTGTTTGAAATTGATGTGTCCTTGCTGGTGTTCCCTATTCGTTGATCCGTAATTGAGTATCGGGTTTTCGAAACTCCTGCAGTTCCAGTCTTCCTTTTCCCTCTTCATGACAACGAACTCCTAGAGCTGCTCCTTTCCTCAGACGATTGCGATCTAGCTGCAGGTATCGAAATTCTTTTCTATCTTGTTTAAGACAAACGCGCAAGAGTTATTCCTTCGTTTCATCGTCTTTGGCATTCGGATCTTCCTTCCCTACTCGTACGCTGACCCGCTCCTCTCGCTCCAATCAGTCCGTTTTCTTACCCGATTCACTCTTAATTATGTCATACTCAAGTGTAGCTTAACCTTCCTTACCCCACAGACTTCAAGGGGCCCTTCCGTGAATCCCCCCTTCTTGCATCCCCTTCAATCTGACCTTTTGTTTCTGACAGGTCTCTTGCCGTTTGCTTCCTTTTTAACCTCTCGTTTTTCCCCCCGGAACAGAACGTTTTTAAGACTCATCATCCCTACAATACACCCCATGATCTACTCGTCTTATGGTCCTTCTTCTGCGCAACTCTTCGTTCATCTCCCAAGTTCCTTGCGTTTCCAATTAACCTTAGAAAAGAGCCGGTTCCTTCTCTTTTGTATGACGGTAGAGTGTCCCTGGGAGGAAGACCTCCTCCTCATCACTTACCCCAATTGATTCTAACGGGTCCTCCCCACATCTGTTACGTCATCGTTACGATCTCTCAATTGCCCCCATACCCTTTCGCGGAGGTCCGTCTCCCCCTTCCTGCCCAATAGTCGCTGAACTTTTTAGCTCATTCTATGCTGCGGAAAACTTTTCGGACCCCTCGCAAGCGCCCTGACAGCTTTTCAAGAATGGGATTGTTTGTTCCCTTCCGGTCGTTGCCTCTTGCGGGTGATTTGACGCGAATGCCCCCTATATCTTTTCCCTTCTCCGTTGTTGTTTTGATCTTAATATTATTGTCTGTCGCGTCCCCCCCGAAAGTAATTTCCTCCAGGCTTCCACACCCCTACCCAGGAGTTCCGCTTTTCTGGCTTGCGCTGGGCACGAAACTTTCCCGGTATTCTCTCTTGCGAGTCCCGATGCCTCTTACATAGGCTCTGGCCCGACGAACATTCTGGAAAGGGATCCCGTATGTCACGTCATTTCAAAGATTTGTTTCTGGTGGCGACTTTCCTTTCTGCGGTGCGTGATGTCCACGCTTGTGCGCCTTTGCTCAAGTGTCTTTCGACACCTTATCCTCCGCCGAGTTCCTTTCTCTCACTTTACGTTCCTTTGACTTGCTATCCCGAAGAGTTTCCCTCTCGATTTTCCGAACCGGCCTGAAACCTCGATTGCGCAGTTATGTCTCTTCCGCTGAGCCGTCGTCAAAAAGACCTGTTTCCGATGTTTTGTCAAGGCAAGCCTCATCGAAGGAAGGTCAGTCCCCCCCGCACCCCGGGCGATTTATAGTGGGCTGCATACTGAGTTCTTCCGGCCGCTGACCCGTGTTCTGGCATTCCCGTTGCGTGATCCCTTGAGGTTGATTACAGAGGAAGCCCTAATGTTTCATGGTGCGGAATCAGTTCCTGGTATCCAACGCTATCGCAAGTCTCTTTGGCTAGACTCCTTCCTCCTTTCGCGCTTCCCGATACGCGGGAAGCGCCCCACCGCCTTTCCCCAAAGATGTCGACGACGCGGGTCGAGTTTTCTTCCACAGATAGACAAGCAGTGTACATAAAGGGGTCCGTCCGTTCTTTCCGCCCTTCAATCTTCGCGTAGTAATTTTCCGACTTTTATTTATCAGCAAATTGCCACAGCGGTCCTCCCAAGTGATTTTCCCCGCCCAGGCTCTCAAGGAATAATCACTCACCCCCTTATCCCCGTTAAACCCTCTCCGGTTTCCCCCAAGTTCTTAGTCGCGTTTACGGAATTCCATTCTTTCGTCGCGCCATTGCCTCCGCCTTTTTCGCCTCTCCTGGCGAATGAGACTGACCCATCCCCACCCCTCATTCTTTCCATGACGTGGCCCCCACCCCCCCACAGGAGATCCAGTGCGTTTCTCTTCAGGGATAGTGGCCTTCCCCTTTTTTTGTTTTTTACGGAATTGATTTTGGGTAGAGGGTGTTGCACCTCGAACCCCCCCCCTTTGGTTTTGATTTTCTCGGATTCAGAAAACGACCATTCATCGCCCTACCATCAGCCTTTTGCAGCTGCTTCCGCTAGGAAGTTCGCCCTCCTGTTGTTTTTATTCAGCTTTGCCCGCCTTTGGCTCGATCGTTTCTTTCTCTGAAGACTGCTCTAGGTGACTGCTCTTTACTGCACGTTCGGGCGCAGCCCGAGGCTTTTTCCCGGTCATTCCTTTTTTATCTCGCTTTTGTTTAAATTCTTTAATGGGACGCCTATCTCGCACTGGAAACTTTTTCGGTTCCTGATGCCTTCTGCGTTTGCTCGCCCCTTCTTGAACCCATTGTTTCCAGCGAGAATGACGCGCCCTCGTCGTGCCATAAGCTTGCAAACCCGGCCCAGAATCCCTTTACGCGAGCACTCCTCTTTCCTTCCCACACCAGCGCGGTTGCTCCGCGCTATGATGCATGCCTCTACTTCCGTCCGGACCCCTTTGAGCTGTACTGCTGAAGTGTCTCGGAAGGTGAAGACTGGTCCAACCCTTGCTTCGGAGCCCATTTTTTTTCGTCCTCATCTCTTCACTTGGTGCTTTGCTTCTCTATTCCTTCGACTTTATATGATGGTCGTTCCGGTCCTCGGAGTACGCCCGAAGGTGATGCTCCTCTTTGATCTAGCAGATTCCGACGCGATCTCTTCCTTTCTTACTTTATCGAAGACCTCCCTCATTTTTTGCTTCTCTAAGGAATTCCTCATAGTAGATGGTTTGCGCCGGGGTCGCCCCGTCCTCCGCCTCGTCTGGGACGTTTTCTTGCAGAGCTGCCCGCCCCTTTCGGAACACTGTTTCTCCATTCTCTCTGTCTTCTTCTTGCTCCCCTAGATTCCCCCAAGCATGATCCTTTTTTAATTATTGAGACCGAGGCTTGCCGCAAAGCTTAATTAAGCAAATGTGGGTGCCCCTTCTGCCTTCCCCTAGCAGGGATTATTTTGCGTTCTCCATGCTTGTTCCTAAATATCCTGCCGTCGCTGAGGACCCTGGGCAGCGTCCTTAACCACCAATCAACTAACTGTCTTTTCCTCCTTTTTTCCCAATTCTCCGATAAAGACCCCCCCCGGTCTTCCTTCCCTTTGACTCGCAATGTGTTTGGGCGGCTATTTCCCTCTTTTACAGATCCCCACAAAGCCGCAAGGTTCTTTTCTGTCCCTTCTAGCAGTAAACCTGTACCCCTGCTTTTCCCAGCCTGCTTTTTCATTTATCCTTTTCTGAAGCAATCCAACACTCACTCGGGCACCGGTTTATCTTCTTTTTCCTTTGTCTCCTTTGTTTTTCTCCTCTCAGGGTTGAGTGTTCCCCCTTTACATAGATTCCGTCTATCCTCGCATGTTTTCCTCTTTGAAAGTACCCATACATGTACCCTTTTTCTCCCTCACAGATTTCTCACGCATTCAGTTCAACTTTTTGTCCCCAATTCGTGCAACTCGTCGAGAGACGACTGTATGTCTGCGAGCCTTTCTCTATCTGCTTTCTTTGGTCCTCGCCTTTCGACCGTAGTATGGAAAATTCCAATCCTCCATCTCTCTGACTCCAACGGTTTCTCGTTTGTTTTTCTGACCCCCTGCTTCCTGAATAAAACTCTTTCTCTTCCCGCTTGCATCAGGTCGCCCAACACTCTCCTCCCTGCCGGCCGCTTTTTCCCCTCGCGCGTTTTTCAAGAATGGTCTCAAGCGTGCTTACCCGATCTATCTCCTTTTTTTAAGAGAGGTTGGCGTCGCGCGATCTTTATTGCCTCCCTTATCTTTTCGCGAGAGAATAGTCCTTCGCCGCACTACCCCGAGGATGATTGATTGTTTATAGATCGGGTTTCCGAACTCCATTGGTCCAACAGCTGGCGTGCGGCCCTCGGCGCCTCATCCCTTCTGACGGCGAGATTGTTTTTTAAATTTGCAGCCGAACCCGCCCCAACGATCGAAATTGTTTTTCTCAGGCCATTGTTTTTTTCGACCCCCCACCAAACCTATCCTCCGGGTTTCTCCCCTTTTTCTCGGATTTCGATTGTCGATGCAAGAACATCGGAATCGGGCATTACATCACCTGCATTCTGAGACGACAGGGCTTGCCCCACTATAGTGTTTGCTTTTTTCTTCTTTTTCTTGACGCCTGGATCCACACCTCTTGACACTGCCTTGCGTGCCACCCAGATGTGCTTTGGGTTCTTCCATTGTTCAAAAGTATGTCGTCTTCCTCCGGCAGCATGCGCGTGCCTCGCGTTTTTGAAGCCTAGGGTTTTTCGTTCCAAAAAACCCTTCTCTGAAGCGATGGTACAGGACCGAGACCAAGCCTCGTATCTGAGCTACGAGCCCGGTTCGTCTTTTGGACTTTTTTACTTGGTTGTTTTTTTTCATTCTCCTCTTTGGTCTTTTGGAGTGTCAATCGGCTTATTGCCCTTTTTTTCCGGGTTTCTGTTGTATGAAATCCCAATGTTTTCCATTTTTATCTCCGGTCCTTCCGCCGGTCTCCCCGAACACATGGCTGCTTTGTCTGCTGAGGACAGCACGGTGTTTCTTCATCTTTACTCCTTTTCCCTTCTCCTAGATTGCCCTTTGGTGCGCACTGCGATTTTTAGGGTTTTGCTCTTCCTCTGAAAAGGTTTCCTGATTCCCTCCAGGCTTGCGGCGACCTGCCCGTGCTTGAGAATACCATGTTATGCAAGCTTTTTCTCGCTCCCTTTCCCCTTTTTCGTCGCGTTCAGTAGTTGTAATTCCAGTCTCTCGTCATTTGCCACTGGTTTTCCCGCTGTGGTGCCCAACAGGTTTTCATGTGGCTGTTTTGGTCCCTTAAGCCGCGGGACGGCAAGTCCCCCCTCCCCGACGTCGTCCTCGGTCCCTTTTTAGTCCCCTCCTTTTAGCACTTCCCGCCGCTTAGGAATTCCCCGGACGGCCGAGCCCTTCTCTTGATGAGGTCGTCCAGTCAGTGCTGGGAATCGTCGTTCTCCCCCTGATATTGATCTTATCATTCCACTTTTTTCCCTGTCTCGCGCACTTCCTTTCTCGAACGCCCAGCAGCGCCTCGAGGTCGCCTTGCGGTCGAGCAGCACGGCACGGTCGTTCGTAGGATCAGTTCCTATTGTTATCACGATCCCCCTCTCTCTTTAAGGTGCCAGACGTAAAAGTGCCCTTATCTTTCCACAGTTATCCCGGGAAGTCTCACCTTGTCTCCCTACCTCCGCCATTCCCAACATTGCAGCCTTTCTAGAGGCTCAACGCGTTTTTGGTGCCGGCCCCGCGATTAAGTCTATCGATCAGCTATTAGGCCGATCGTGTGCTCCCCCCTGTCCCTTTGCAGAGTATTTGCCTCTTCCCTCGGTGTTGCCATCTTCATAGTGGTACGCCGGGCGCGTTCCGGTAAAGAGACTATCTCCTTCGCAAGTGAATTTATCGATCCGTCTTCTCTCATGGTGCTAGCAGTCGCTCTTCCCTCCTTCCGGACTAGTCCGAGGAACGTCGTGGCCTTTTCCCCAGTCCGCTTTTAGCTTCTCGGGTAGCCGCTCTCTCCATACCCTCGTTTCTTCCTTTGCCCTCTGACTCAAAGCGTTCAAACCTTTTTGAAACTCTCTCCTGCCCTATGGTCCGTCCGGCTGCCACTCATCAGGCTCTTTCTTGGGATCTTTTTTTTCTCCAGTTTGATGTACACCAGCCGGATCTATTCGAGGTTGATCACCCCGGAGGGGTTTCCTTTCACTTCTCCTTACTACCCCCCCCCCAGAATTTTCCCCTCCGTTTGAAACGCCCACTCGTCTTTGGTGAGTCCCCGTACACAGGCTGTTTTTTTTTTGTCATTTCTAAATTCCTTCTAAAACTTCGATCGCCTTTAGCTTTTCCGCATCGACGAGAATTCGACTTTTAACTCCTTGTGCCTCACTTGATTTTTCCTTTGCTTGATTGATTCCCCTGGAGCGGTGTCTCTCCCTTCTATCAGTTGTGCAATCTTTGCAATCCCTCTGACACTGAAGAGGAGCTGCCAAGGGTGAGCCCATTGGATTTCAGTTTCTGGTCTGTTTTTAATGCTGGTCCCCTAATCTTTTTGAGACCGCGCCCGCTTTTCCCCTTTGGGCCGATTGGGTTTTGGCTGGCCGGATTTTATAGGTTTTCCGACGCTGACCCGCCGCATCGCCGCGCCGAAAGCGCTTGTCGATTAGCTTTTTGCTCCCATACATTCCCTTCGCACCCTTTCCTGGGAGTCAGCTTCATCAGGGCGCCGTGAGATTCACCGACCGGCGCCGACTGGGCTTTTCGTTTTCGGCCCTAGGATTCCAGTGATCCTCTGCGCTTTTTTTGCCGTTGCCTTTCAAGGTGCTCTTTCGCCGTGCATTTCCCATTTGTCAACCTTGATCGTTTCCCTTTTCCAGTAGTATGATTTGCCCTCAGCGAAGGAACTCCCTTTCACTGCTCCTCGAAGCCTTTTGATTGTTCTTCGTGATCCGGCTCCCCCCTCTTCGTTCATTACCAGGGCAAGGTCCGGTACCTACATCTACTGAATAGGCGTCGGCCATTGTGGTCGACTGCTCCTTGAGAATTCCGGCTGACGCGTTAGACTAAAGTCCCACGTTTTTTTCCCATGGACGTCCAAAGGCAGACCACTTCTCTGATTTTCGGCCCTCCGACCAGTTAGTGCCCCCGACTCTTCCTCCACTGAGGCTTTAGCTGCAAATCGAGCCTCCCGGCCCCTCGGCTAAAATTTTCGTTTGAGCGCATTTCGCAAATCCTTACTACGGTTTTTTTTGGTTCCGCCGCTTTCGCACTTACTTGGTGGGTGACGGATTTGGTCAAACAT
>Ga0179593_1697362_pt1 | contig 15306 bp, 18 predicted proteins | sample CZODoug2_1_08_16_FD_185931 | JGI IMG/M metagenome (GOLD analysis project Ga0179593, IMG submission 185931) | Vadose zone soil fungal communities from Angelo Coast Range Reserve, California, USA - CZODoug2_1_08_16fungal (PacBio error correction) | ecosystem: Environmental > Terrestrial > Soil >... | reverse complement strand
TGCTTTTTTTTCCTCCGGGAAGTAGAAGTTTTAACGTCGCTCTTGTTTTTCTTCTGAGAGGCGCCTCCTTCCTTTTTTTGCTTAGCCTTCTCTTTCTCTTCCGCGGAAGGCTGAGGAGGAGGCGTCCGCTCTCAGTCGCGAGGGCGGCGGAGGAGGCTGCTTTCTTTTTTTTTCTTCTTTTTTCTGAGGGAGCATGGCCCCTTCTGAGGGCTTTCGAATGTCTTCTTCTGGTCTGGCTGATTCTTTTCCCTCTGGCCTCTGGGCGGGAGGAGAGGAGGAAGAATTTCTTGATCGGCCTTTTTTCTTTTCTATGTTCCTGGAAGAAAGGCGGTGCGGGCGGCTGTTTTTTTTTTCCTTTTTCGGCGTAGGGATATAATGAGAAATACCTTCTTCTCTCTTCCTAAGATGTTTCATGCTGAGAGGTGACGTCTTCCCCTCCTTTTCCCCCTTCCGGTGCAGGCGTTATTCGTGGTGAATAAGGGCAGGCATTTCCCCCCCTCCTTTTTGACCAAAGGAGGGGTAGGCGGAGAACATTCATTCCCCAATTCAGTGGGCCTTACTTTTCCCTCTCTTTTCCTTACCGCGTGACAGGAGGCTAATGGACTGAGGTTCACTCTTTTTTTCTTCCCCTACCCGGTAGGAGGAGGCGGAACCCCTCCCCCCAGAGACGTGATCTCTTTTCCCTTCAAGATTTGGAGTAGGTGATAGGACACATTCTCTCCACGATCCCTGTCCTTTGGTAGAGACCGCTGACATGTCCTTTTCTTATTCTTGGAGTTGAAGCAGAGGCTCGTTTCACTTCTTTCTTTTTCTCCTGAAAGAGAGTAAACATGTCTTTGAGTCAAAAATCCATCCTTTTTTTCTTCCCCCCGAAACGAAGTTCGGAGTTGCTTTCTGTTAGGTAAGTTCCCGCCTTCTTCCTTTCAGGAGCGTAGCCTGGTATCCTCCCGTAAAGCTCTCCCCCTCTTCCCAGAAGCGGTCGGAGTCTTTCTTTTCTTTTCGAAAAGCGGATCGCGGTAACTTTTTCCCTATGCGGTATTTCTCCCTTCGGTAGAAGCGCCTTTTTCTCTTTTCGCGAAGCTTCTTAGTAGTAGTTTTTGAAGTGAGTCCTCATCCCCCCCTTCCTCAAGTCTTCTTCCTTTCTCAAGAACGACGTAATCTATTCCCGCTTTTGTCAGAAGCGAAGGTAGTACTTCTTTCCCCTGTTTCAAGCATTCCGCGTCCCCCTTTGTATTAAAAGTAAAAGGTGGCCTGTCCTTCCCTCCTTCTTCTTCCACTAGTAGTGGGAGGGAATCCATCCCCCCTTTCTACGAAGTAGCCGGCAGCCACATCTTCTCTTCTAACCCTGCGTTTATACCCTCAGCCTTTCCCTTTTTCTTCATAGGGAGACTGTACTTTCCTCCCCTATTAGATTTTTTTTTCCTTCGGAAGGTTACTCCCTTTTTTTCCCGTCTGGGAGGACAATACCTTCCCTCAATGCCAGCCCTCTCCCCTTTTTTGTTAACCTTCACAAAGGAGTCCGGGCTTTTTTTCAAGAATCCCCTCCCCCCTCTGAAATAGGAGCGGTTTTTTCCCCCCCCCTTCCCCGTAGAAGGAATACATTCTTCGTGCCGGGCTTTCTTGCCTTTTTCCTCAAAAGGTCGGCCTTTTCTTTTTCCCTCTTTAGCGAAGGAAAAGGCGTCCCCCCTTTCCCCTCCTTTTTAATGGGGCAGCGGGTAAGAACCTTCCTACTTCTTTCGGTTTAATGCATCTTTTTGCTTTTCTCTCTCCCTCCTGCCAAAGAAGGGTTCTTCCCCACTTAGCGGAAAAAAAATGGGGCGCCTCCTTTTTTCCAACTTTAGAATTGAGTTTATCCTTCCACTACCCCTCCTCCTCATAAGGTGTTGTTGTTGAGTCAGCTTTCCTTTAAGTGAGGAAAAAACGCACCCCAATTAGAAGAACTACCTTTTGTTTTCTTTCTTTCCTGGGGAACAATTTTTTTCCTTCAAAATCGTTAAGGCGTTTCCCTCTTTTCCCAACCTAACCGGAAAACGAGGAAAAATGTGGAACCCCCCTTCTCCCCCCGACCGGAGTCGATTTTCTTGGACCCAGAGGCGTTCCTCTTTTTGGTTTTTTAAAGAAGGGGACGTCGTCCCCCTCTTTTCCCCGAGAAGAAGACGCCTTTTTTTCTTGTGGGAGGACCAGAAAGTCCCTACCCTAATCCCCTTCTTCCCTCCTTTTTCAGTGATTGGGGCTTCCTTTCATTTTGAAGAAGGGGAACGCTCTCCCTTCCCCCGCGGAATTATGGCTCTACCCTTCTCAAGTTAAGGGGCACTGGGCCCCCCCCCTTGATTGGAGGGAAGTTTCTCCGTTACTGGGCCTCGGATTCCTTTTCAGCGGATACCTCCCGCCCTCCCCCCCTTCCCCTCTAAATCGGACCGTCCCTCCCTTCTCCCCTAGGAAGAAAAGCCTTTTCCCTCTTGCTGGGGTCTACAGGGAGTCTTTCTGCGTCCCGGGCTACTTTTTCAAAACAATCCTTCCCTTTCTTTCTCCCCCTAAGGTGGACGCCTTTCCCTGAATCTTCGTCACCTTTCTCCTAACCTCTTATGACCTTTTGCCTGATGTTTAGCCTTCTCCTTTCGACCCGTCGTGTTCTTTTTCCTCCTCCGTGGATAAGAAGGATTACTTTTTTTTTTTCATTGACGATTTGTTCGTGAGGAAGCAAAACTTTTCCCTCCCCTCCGAGAATACTTAGGCGCCCCTTCCCCCGCGGAGACGCCCCTTTGGATAATACCTCCCCCTTTCCCCTTACCGCGATAAGACTGTTCGACTAATAACACCCCCCCCTCAAAAAATAAGACTGTTTCTTTTTCTCTTTAAATAAGTTAGCTGTACGGCCCTCTCCCCCAAAGGTGAGCAGCCCCCCCCTTCTCCTTAAGATGAGGGAACAGTTCCCCCCCCTCTCCTTATCCACCTAAGAAGGATGTCCCTCCCCCCCCTTCTTTCGGTGCCCAATTGCGGCCTTGTTCTGGTCGTTCCTCTCTCCTCCCGCGAGAAAGTGCAGACTCCCCCCTGCAAAAGAAAAGCACAAATCTCCCCCTTGCTAGGCCTACCAGGAACCTCCCCCCTTTTACGAACAAGGAGAAGGTGCAGTAACCCTTTCCTCCCCCTCTTTACTGGTTGATTAGAAGCGAGTAACGGTTCTTTTTTGTGGAAGTGCCGCGCGCGCCTCCTCTTTTTTTCCCTCAAAGCCCGGATTGACCCGCTGCATTACCCTTTTAGTAAGTGACTCCCCCCCTTTGAAACAGAACGGCCAAGCCTTTTTTTTTGTTGGAGTAAAAATGATTGCTCTAAAAAGGTTTTTAAACAAGGACTTTTCCCTCCCCTTTCCCTTTATTGATGAAAAAAGATGTTCCCCTCTTCCCCCTCCTTTTGAGTAATAATGACGCGAACGCCGTCCCCCCTCTCCCTGATGCAACGATTTTTCCCGCGTATAAAATGAGACCCTGCGCCTCCTCCTTCCCCCCCCCCTACCCGCCGAAAGAAAAGACACATTTCTTTCTTTTTTTTACTAAGAAAAGATCATAAGAATAACTTACCCTTCCTTACCGGACAGAGAAGGAAGGAGCCTCCCCTCCCTAATACTTCAGAGCCTCCTAATTCCGTCCTCCTTCCGTTGGTACAATGAGAACTCCGCCCACGCCTCCCCCCTCTTCTCCTCTCTCCCGAAGAAGCGCCGAAGGCTCCTCCCCCCCTTCCTTTTTCCACCTGTCCTCATCCGAAACGAAGGATAAGACCAACACAGCCCTCTTCTTTCGCACTCTCCGTGTATCACAATCCCTTTTTCTTTGTCCCCCTTGCTTTCTTACGGGATAGCCTCCTCCCTCTTCTATCTGTTACTACTCCTACGTTGTTTTTTTTTCTCTTTTCTGAAGGAAAGGTATGACTATACTTGAGTCTTCCGATCCCAGTGGTTATTCCCCGTCGGCCGGCTTTTTTCCTTTTTTGTTAAGGAGGAGGAGGAGGAGCCTTTCTTCCTTTATCTCTTCCTTCTCCTTAGGCGCGGGCGGAGGATTCTCCCTGCGTCTTAGGGAGGAGAGGAGGCGGTGGGAGGAGTCTTCTTTACCCCGGACTGAGAGGTTCTTCGCCTTCTTCGTCTCTCTTTTGCTTGATTCTTTAGAGGAGAATAGGCGTCTTTTTTCTCGGAGAATTCGGAGGAGGAGGTACTTCTTTCTTTCTCTTTGAAGAACGGAGGTGAGGGACGTCTTTTTTCTTTTCACGGGTTTTAGGAGGGGCTCTCATTTTCTCCCTCCCTTTTTCCCCTTCTGGAATAATGATGAATGGACGGGCTTTTTTTTTCATTTATTACTCAAAGCCCCCTGTTTCTTTCCCTTTTTCATACGGGCGGCAAGGGCGTTGCCTTTTTTTTTCCCTGCGGTTCGGGGCGCATAATGGTTCATCCCCTTTTTTTTCCCCTTTTTTTCCCACTTTTGAGAAAAGGACGGCGCCTTCCTTTCCTTTCCGTGTTTTCACGACGGGATGGAGTCCCCCTTTTTTTCCCCTGCGGAAAGTACACCCTTCCAAGTGACTCTTTCCCTCACTCTGAATTGAGGAGGGTCGGTTCTTCCTTCTCCTGTTAGTAGAAAAGATTTTCCCTTTTTCTTTCTTTCCGAATGTTGGAGGATTTGAGTGTCGTTTCGTCCCTTTTTTTCCCTTATGAACAGACTTCTAGTCCTTCCCTTTTCCCGGCTCGGAAAATGAAGAAGCTTTTTTCACCCCCTACAAAGAAGCTTTTTTTTCTCCTTTGGTGATAAGAGAGTTAGGTAATGTTCCTGCTTCTTTTTTTTCTTGAGGAGTCGTTGTTAGTGTCGCCTTCCCCCTTCCCCCCCCCCCCCCATCACGAGGTCGGAGTATTTGGTGCTTCTACCCCTCTTCTCGCGGATAAGAGACACTATTTCTTTCCCCCTTTTTGTTAGAAGCGCGTAGTCTCTTTTCCCTCCCTCTTAGCTGTATATTTAGTGGTGTTCCCTTCCCCCGAACCAGAGAAGTAGGCAGGAAGTCTCATCCCTTTTATACAAGTAGTCTGCTGGTCCAGCTTTTTCTTCTCCCTGGAGAACAGCAGGCCGCGTCTTCCCTTCTTCCAAAGGGCCAGAGATCCGGGCCGGCGTTCCCATCGTTTTTTTTCCCCCTTCCCCCTCCGTCAGGATTGGTGCGCGACGAAGTACCGTCCCTTTTTCTCCCCCGGTGAAACAGCAGCGGACCCTCCCTCCTTTTTTTTCCTTTTTGACTTGGCCGATGTAGATGGTGGGAGAAGGCTTGCTTCTTCCTTTCAAATTTTGATTCCGTCCCCTGTAACTTTTCCCCCCTGCCATGCAATAGGAGGTTTGTTCCCATTTCCTCTTTCATTTCGGCGGTTAGCGCCAGAAGCCGCTTTTTTCCCCTTTCGAGGTATAGTAAACACGGCCGTCTTTTACCCCTTCACGTCGTCTCCTTTTTTTTCTTTTTCAATAAAAAGGAGGCAGCTCTCTCCTCTTCTTTTTTCCGGAAAAGGTGTTCCCCCCCCCTTTGCTAACGCTAGTGAATGGGGGCCGCGGTTCTTCCCCTATTCGATTGGAGGTTCGACCTTTTTCTTCCTTGGGGGTTAGGTTCAACATGCCTCTTCTCTCACCGAGGGTGATGAAAAAGGAGCCTTCCCCCTTTCGCAATCATGTAGGAATGCGGTTCCCCTTTCTTCAGGGCGGTTATCCCCTCCCCCCCTTGCGCATATATATATTTAATAATTACTTCCGTGTTTTTTCCTTTCACCTTTAGTGAGCGGATTTTACCTCCTAACCCCGTACACCCCCCCTTCTAACTCCCTCCTGAACAGACATTCCTAAGGAGTCTTCCCTTTTCCCGCTAATTTTTCATCAACCTCGGTGCTTTTTTTTTTTGAAAAGAAAAGAAACCGTCTGCCCCTTTTTTCCCCCCCCGTAGACCCTAAGGGCGTCGATTTTCTTAACCTCCTCCCGCGAGCAGTTTAGACGAGCGGTTTTAGTTTCTTCCAGCGGTGGCCGTCGCTCCTCTTTTTTTCCCCCTTTTTTCCCTTTGGAGGAACAGCCGCCGTCCCCCCTTTTTCGTGAGGTGCAGTGGATTCCTGTTTCTCGTTGGGAAGAAGAACCTGCTCCCTCTTCTATCAGCGGCTTCTGTCTTCCCCCCCCTTTCCCCGGGACGCCAGTGGGTTCCGGGGCACTTTCCCCCCTTTTTTTTTTTCCTTGGGTTCCGGTATGGCCTCGCTTGCTGTTCCCCTTTTGACGACCTGCGCCTTTTCCAAAATAGACATCTTTTTCCACGCCGGAGAACGAGGACCGACTTCTCTCCCCTTTTGGGGTTCTAGGGAGACGCTCTTATTTTTACTTTTCGTGAAAAAAAAATACTTATTTTCCCCCCTCCTAAGAGTAGGGAAGCAGCGGCTGCATCTCGTCCCCTTTTTTCTTCCAGCTGAGGATGCTGTTAGCGCCGGTCCGCTTTTTCTTTTTCTTTTCGGAAACATCAAGTACTCTGTCCATTCTACCATACGTGTATAAGACGGCATATTACTTGTTTCTTTCTCCCCTAGCCGATTCTTCGTCACGCAATGACAAAAACCCCTCCTTCCCCCTTCCTGTGCGACCGTGCCCTATTTTTCCCCCACTCCGTGATAGACCTAAAGAATCAGTTAGTCTCTCCCCCTTCCCTCTCTACTAATAACGCACCACCCTCCCTTTTTTTTCTTTTGCCATACGTTAGCATGTACGGCGACCCGCTTACCCCTTTTTCTTTTCCCCTGCCGCGTAGTTCTGGTTCCCAGTCTTCCCCCCTTTGCGAAATTCGACGGCGTCGACATGACCCCTCTTCTTTTCGGTGTGGTGGACAGCAGCTTCCCTTTTTTTTCCTTCCTGGTAGTTTCTTATGGGACGACGAAGCTCTACTTCCTTGAGCATTCTGCCATAAGAAAAGAAAATCCGCCACCTTTTCTTCCGCGGCGAGACCAGGTAACCCCCCCTTTTTCTCCGCGAAAAAGGAGCCGTTTTTCCCGCCAAGTAGGAGGTGTATTCCTCTCTTTTTTCGTACTGTGGGAGTGAAGATCTCCCCCATTTTTTTTTTCTTGATTTGTCCTCTCTTTTTACCAAGTCGAAAGGACCACTCCCTTCTTCGGGACCCCGGGACTCCTTCCCCTCCCTTTCCCTTATGAGAAGAAGAAAAAGTCCGGTGTCCCCCCTTCTCCCCACCTCCCTTGAAGACACGTGATGCACCCCGTCCTTTTCCCCTGTGATTCATCATGACGAGACGCCCTCGTAGTAATTGATTTAACGCCAGGTCTTCCTCCTTCTCTTTTCCTCTTCGAGACCAGACGAATACGACGTTGACCTTTCCTCCTCCCCGAAACGGGTCGTCCTCTCCTCCTTTCCCCCCTTCCTAAGAAGCCGAAGGCCCGGCCCTTTTTTTCCGCAAGTAAGGCGTGTCGACTCCTCTCTTTTTCCCGCCCTTCTTTAAGGAGAAGAAGAGACCTCTCCCGGTGGTCAATTCTCTTTTTCCTCTCCCTCAGAATAAGAAGGCGCCGACGCCCCTCTTTCTCTCAGACTCTAGCCTAGAAGCCCAATTCCCTCCCCCTTCTCCTGCAAAACCCGCAGAAGTCTCCCCTCTCCCCCTCCCCGGGGAATCACACTCCCCTTCCCCCACACAACGGAGAAAGGCCCCGTCTTTCCTTTTCCTGTAGACCCTTCTTCCTCCTCATCAGTTTTTTCTCTCATTCTTACGGAACACGGTCATGCCTTTTTGCCAGTAGAGTTTACAGTACTCCTCCCTTCCCTTCGGAGGAGAGGTCTCCCTTTTTTTGGAGGTTTAAGGGGACAGGCTGCCTTCCTCTCCGGGCGGAGGCGAGGAGGGATGGCCTCCTTTGCTGAGGCGGAGTAGGCTTTTTCTTTTTTTCTAGGAGGGGAGAGGAGCATTTTTTCTTTTTTTGCAGGAGATAGTAGTCTTAGGAGGGCTTATTCTTTCTTTCTTCGGGAGAATGGAGCGGGCGGCCGTAGGCGGGCTTCTTCTTCTTTTTTCTCGGGGGAGGCTTTCTAGAAAGGAGGTGCTTTTTTGATTGATAAGTGCTTCTCTCCTATTCTTGGTAAAGAAGGCGGTCCCCTCTTGGAATAATTGATGTATTTTTTTCTTGTGCGGAGGAGAGTAAGATTAACCACTCCCCTTTCAGGCGATAGTGGGCCCTTTTTTTTTTTTTGTTGAAAGGGAGGTGCGTTTTCCCCCTTCTGCGGAGGAGGCCATTTTTCCTTCCTTCTTTTAAGGAGGTTAAAGGGTGCTTTCCGGATGGGGGTAATTCGACTGGGTTCTTTTTTTCATCTATTCGGAGGAGGAGGAACGTCCACCCCTCCGTGAAGAGAGGCGGAATCCACCTTTTTTTTTTTTATCTGCAAAGGAGAATTGTTCTCGACACGATTTCCCTCCTTTCTTTTCCCGATGTCCTGATTGTGGAGGATTTTGCTTTGCGTTTTCCCCTATGATAATATGACACCGTTTTCTTTTCCTTCTCCCAGGAGTACGAACGCGCGTCCCCCTTTATTCGGCGTCACCACAGCAACTTTTTTTATTGCAGGACCGCCGTTCCTTTCCCCTCCTCGGTTCTGTCCTGTTACCGCAGGCTGACGAGGTCCTTCCTTCGTGCCTTTCTTTTCTCCTTCAGCGAAAGTAGGTCACGCTTTCCCCTTTCTTTTCTTAGTTGGTCGGTTTAGTCTAACCCCTCTTCTTCCAGGGCGGAAAGATGTCTGCTTTCTCCTTTCCCCTTTCCGTGTAGCGAACCCCCAAAGCCGCGTTGTGCCGACTCCTTCTGTTATGGTGGAATCTCCCCCTCCTCCTCGTCGGAAGGAAGTCGAACACATCCCTTTCCCTTTTTTCCCCTTCTTTGCGGGTAAAGCAAGCGACGTTTCTGCCTTCTTTGCGACAGCAGTCCTCTCTTTTCTTACCAGTAAAGGGGAGAATCTTCCCTCCTTTTCCCCTCGTAGTGCGGAGGGAATACATCCCCCCCCCCCTTCTTTTTTTACAGAAGTAGCCCGGCTCCCTTTTCCCTTTGTCGTTAGAAAAAGCATTCTCTCCCTGCTGTAGTCCTCTTCCTCCCGTCTTACGGGCAGAGGTAGATGGTGTACTCTTCTTCTTTCTTTAGTAAAAATTGTCCTTCCCCCTTCTTTCCCCCGTAAGACGTACCCACTGCCCTCTTTTCTTTATGTTGGGGTCCGGAAAAAAATGGAGTCCGGGTTTCTTCAGAAGAAGATGATCCAGATGCTTCTTTTGGTCTTTAGTAAAAAGACCAGTATCCCCTCTTTTCAAGTCCGTCAGCCGGGCTTTATTTTTTTTTCCTTTCTTCTTTTCCTCACAAAGGAGGAGGCGGTTCTTACCTTTTAGCGAACGGCCCCATTCTCCCTTTCCTTCTGAAAGCACTCGTGAATTTTTCCTTGGTACGGAACTAGGACCTCCCTGGGCTTGGGAGAAGGTGGTTTTTCTTTGCGTTCGGTTCTTTTCTCTTCCCCTCGAAAAGATGGTTTATCCCCCCCAAAGGAGCTCCCCTTCTTTCCCTCTGTAGGAAGGTCGGTCCCCCCCTCCCCCTTTTTTGACGTTTATCCATCACTCTAGCTTCTTTCCTTCCCTTTTTTAAAGAGACTCTTTCTTGAGGGATAAAAGTGCCCCCTTTTCCCAAATACCTTGACCCTTCATACAAGTTAGGCAGCCCCCTTCTTTTTTCCCTCAAAATGGTGCGGCTTCTGAATTGCCTGTTTTTCCTTTTTTTCCCCCCTCCCCCGAGACACTGAGTCCCCCCTTAGACCCAAGCCACAATTTTCTTTTCGTGATGAAAAGCTCCCCCCCCCCCCCAATTCACCTTCTTTTTAGGGACAGCAGGTTTTTTCCTTTAGTGCAGAGGCCGCCGCCGCCTTTTTTTCCCTTTTCCTAAAAGAAGACGGAATTTTCCCTTTAAGTGGATTCCTTCTTTTTCCAAGTGAGGACGAGCCCCTTTCCTATGGCTAGCTGTGTTCTTTTCTCCCTCCCCCGGAAGAAAGTGCCCCCCCACCCACCCCCTTTTCTTGGAACTGGGACAAAAACGGACGTATTTTTTTTCCCCTGGTTAGAAGTTAATGGGCCTCGCTTCCTCCTTGTCACAATTTACCCTTCGCAGCCGCCCGGACCCCATCTTCCTCCCCCTTCAACCCTTTCCCGTCGAAAGAGGACCTACATTCCCCTGCGGATGGGTCTACGGGCCCTCTTTTCGGGCTGGTCTCCCCTTCGACAACAATCCGGACCTTTCGTTTTTTTCGTGCCTCCCCCAATAACGATTTCCGCCGGCGGCGCCTCTTTTTTTACTACCGCTTGGATCCCTTTTGTGGAGCTTTCTTCCTCCCTAGTGTGGAAAAGAAAGGAAGTTTAACCTCTTTCCCCTTTAAGTCGGGTGGCTACTTCCTTCCTCCCCCCCTATGTAGGTGAGGCACTTCCCCCAATAAGTAAGAGACTTCCCCTCTCCCTAAGAGAGTCTGATAACGCCGTCCTAGCTTCCTCCCCCTTTTTTTAGAAGAGATTAAGATTTCCCTCCCTCCCCCCCCCTCCGAAAGAGGAGGGGATGCCCCCTTTTAGTTCGGAGACATCTCCCCTTCCTTCCCCTCCCTTGCCGCCGAGACTGCTTTTCCCCCTAGAAACGCGGCTTTCTCCTTGCCTGTGCTTCCCCAGAGGATGGATCTTTTTTTTTCCGCCCGCTGCGGAAGTCTCCCCCGGTCTGTTCTCCTTTTACTCCTACAGCCGAGACTTTCCCAGGACGGAGCAGCGGCCCCGCAACCTTCACCGCCAAAACATGCCTTTTCGGAGGCTCCCCCTTCCTCTTTGCAGGACGGAACCCTCCTTTTCTTCCCCGACCGAACTCCCCCACTTGGACTGGATTAGAAGAGCCTCTCGTGATTCTTTTTTTCAGTGCCTCTTTCCTTCCTAACTCTTTGGACGCCCAGCCGTCCTTCCCCCCCCTCTCAGGAAAAATGCGACTTACTCTTTTAACAGGAAGCCCAGCGTTGCTCCTTATCCTCCTCCCTTTTTTTTCCCCCCCACGAAGAAAAAGCCGTGCCTCTTCTCCCCCTCTTCAAAGCCGGAACAACGCCTTCTCCTCCTTAGAACGGCACCGACATCCCCTTTTCAAAAGTGAGGCGCCTACGTCTTTCATCCTTTACTCTCCTCCCCGTGTCATAAATAACGACAGCAGACCGGCCCTTCCTTCGCTCAGCAAAAAGCCCCATAACTCAGCCATCAGAATTCTCCTCCCTCCAGAACCGCCTCATTTCTCCTCCTCCTACGAATAATCCGACTCTTCCCCCTCCCCCTCTAAGAAGGTGGTCACATGAGACTCCCCCTCTCCTCCCCGAAGGAGCCACGACCGCCTCTCCCCTCCCTCCTCCTAAGGCGACGCCTCTCCTCCTGCCTTTCCCTTTTCCCGGAGCACAAGAACCTCCTGTCTACTCCCTCTCCTCACGAGCAAGACCTCCTTTTCCTTCCCCTCCTGAGAGGAAGGAAACCACCTTCCCTTTTCTCTGCCTAACGGGGACGTCTCCATTTCCCCCATAATCTGTTGTTGTTGTATGATTCCCCCCCCCGTTCTTAGAAACGGGGCAGTCGACTTCCTTGCTTGTGATCAAAGGAGGCGGTCTTTTTTTCTTTTTTTTACCTCTTCCAGGAGGACGGAGGAGAATTGTTTTTATTCTTGGAGGAGGCGGCGCCCTCCCTTTTTTTTCTTCTGAGAGGAGGAGATTCGTATTCCTTTTCCTTCTCCTTATTGCGCATGAGAACACAGGCGGCTCTCCCCCTTTTTTTCCTTCGGAGGTGGAGGAGTATGATGTGGAGTATTCTTTTCTTCTCTTCCTTTAGTCAGGAGCGAGACTCGGATTCTTTTTTCCTTTTTTCTTCGGAGAAATGGGCGTCCCATTTTGGAGGAGTTTTATGGATACGAGGTTCTGCGGGATCTCCTTCTCCCTTCCTTTCTTTCCTCTTGGAATAATGATGTCATTCCCCCCTTTTCCTTCGTCGCGTCATGATGAAAATACACCGTCGTGACCTTCTCCGAGTGTTCAGGGCGGCACGTTCTTTTTTACCCCAGGAGGGGCGGTGTCGGCATCCGTTTCCTTTTTTCCTTCGTTCCTTTTTCCTCTATGGAGGCAGGCGGTTTCCTTTTTTGGTCAAAATGGCTGTTCTTCCTTTTGTCGGCGGTCAAGTACAACGTTCCTTTTTTTCCGAGAGGACGAATCCCCCTTCACTCTTTTTTTGTGATAAGATCTTGGTAGTCGCCACTCTTCTTCTTTTTCCTTTCAGAGGAAAGGAACTGTTGTCCATTCTTTCTTTCTTTTCCTCTTGTGCTAAGTATGCAAGTCGTTTCTTTCCCTGTGTAAAGAAGAGATTTCCTTTCTCTCCTCAGGCGTAACCACCCGTCTTTGGATTCTTAACGAAGTAGGTTTTTTCTCCAAGGTTAGGAATTTTTCTTTTTCTCAGGAGTTCCCTTTTTTTTTCAGACGTGGTCCTGGTAGACGTAAAAGCGAACTTATCTCCTTTCCCGCGGTAGGCGTCTTTTTTGCGTTTTCCCTAAAATAGGAGAGCTAAAGGTACCTCCCCTTTTTTTCCTATAAAAGGCTCCTGTCTCAGCTCGTCTAGGACGCTTTTATCGAATTAGTATTATTTTTTGAGGCCGACACCCCGTCCGAAAGGGAGAAGGCTCAGAACAAGACTCTCCGGATACACGTTCTTCTGTTTCCACAGAGCAAGGTCGATCTTTCCCTCTCCCCTAGGCAGCGCTTCTCCAGCTTTCCTTTTTTTCCTAAGATGCAGCCGGCTTTCCTCGTAGTGAGGAATCCAGCCTCTCTTCTTTTTCGAAGAAGTAGCCCGTGCCTCTCCTCCCTTCTGGCTAAGGTAGACCAGCATCCTTTTCCACCCTTCTGGCGGTCCTAGGGAGAACTTCTTTTCCTTTTCCCCCCTATGCGTGGTGGCCGGTCCTTCTTCTCCTTCCATTGTAGGCTCAGTCGAGGGCTCCCCTGGCGAAAAAATAGCCCCTCTTCCAGGACAAGGAAACCCCTGGTTTTTTTTTTCTGCGGTTTTTTCGAAAGAAGCCTTTTCCCTCTGAAATAGGAGCGTTCCTCCCTTCCAGTAGAACGGACTTCCCTACGGAGAATGAGTCTCCTTTTCCCCCGGATGTCTAACCTTGCGTCGTACTAATTGGAAAAGAGGATCCTCTCCCCCCCCCTGCTTGTCCCTTTCCCCCCTAAGAAAGTGCAGGTTCTTGTAGCAAAAGACGCACTTTGTCTTTTTTTTTTTTTCATTTTCCGAGGGGGCGGTTCCTTCAAAAATCACAGAAGGCCGTCTTTCCTTTTTTCCCCTTTTTTTTCGAAAAAGGAGCTGCCCTGGAGCCTCTGTAGGCCCCCCCCCCCTTTTCAAAGGTAGTTTTTCCCCTTACCCCCTCAATAAATTGAGATACTCTCTCTTTCCCTTTTTTTCTTTCGAGAGATCGCCAAGGTAGGAGGGATTCCCCTCCTCTACTAACTACCTTTTTTTCTCCCCCTTACCAGTAGGCTCCCCATTTTTTCTTTTTCATCACAATAGGTGAGGCGTTCCCTTTTGAACAGAACCGCCCCCTTTCCCACACAACCGTCTCCCCCCCCAAGGGCGAGTTTTTTCCCCTCGGAAAAATTCACGTATCTCTGTTGGGAGGGAAGCCGGCCCCCCCTTCGATACTAGTGTTTCCAAGTCTTCCCCCAGATTTTTCTTCCCATACGACCCACCCTCCCTTGAGAAGACTTCCCCCCCCAGGGGCCCCTGTGATACTGTTCCCCTGACAGAAATCCCCTCTTAATATGGACCCCATAAGAGGCTTCTTTCTTCTCCCCGAATCGGCAGCCAGTGCGTTCTCTTCCCCCCCCCCAAAAAAGAAGATTGGTCCTTTTTTACAGGGGAAATAGGAAAGGAGCAGTTTCTCGTACTTCTCCCTCACAAGGCCCTTTTCCTTCAAAGAAGGCGCTCCCTTCCCCCCATCCTGTACGTCCCGGCTTCTCGGACGCGCTTTCTTTCTTCCTGTTTTCTCCAACAATCGGACCCTTTCCCTTTTCTCCCTTCCCCCTACGAGTGAAGAAGGTTTTTCCTTCTACCCGCGTTAATGGGGACTAACCTTTTTTTCCTGCTGTTCGCTCCCGTTCGCCTTCCGACCTTTTTTTTTCCGAAAGAATAAGTTTCCTTTTTCTTAAGTAGTGTAGTGCGACTTCCGGAAGCTTTCTCTTCCCCCACATGTCCCCCCCCCCCTGAGACTACTTTTTTCCCCTTCTACGCAGGGCTTCTCCAAGAAGTTGCCCGTATACCGCATCGGTCGCTTTCCTTCGAATGTTCGACTCTGCACCAAACTAGCCTTTTTCTTTTTACATGACGTTCGCTGTACGCTACTACCACGGCGACGACGCCCCTTCTTTCGGGAACAGTCTTTTCCCCCTTTGAGAAAATCAGAATGCTGTTTCCTCCACGCGGCTGGCGGTTGGTCCTCCCCCCTCTGCAGGTGGACGCTTTTCCCCGGTAAGCCTTTCCCTCTCCGAGACTGTGCCTTCCTTCTTTTTCCGAAAAGCCACGCCCCCTCCCCCAGGACGTAGCGGCGCGACCAATCCTTCTCCCAAGGCAGACGGTGCATCCCTTCCCCCCCCCTGGGAAGGTGGATCGCGGCGTCTCTCTTTCCTTTGAGAAGTGAAAGCAGCCGCCGTACTCTCTACTCACAGCCGGTTGTGAAACGTCTCCCTTCCTTAGTAAGTTGACTTTCTCCCCTCCTCAAAAAGAAGGTGATTCACCATCTCCTTTTTTTTTTTAAAAAAGACGAACGCCCTTTTTCCCCCGTAGCAAAAAGATGCCCCGCTTTCTCCCTTCCCCCGAAGGCAAAAGAAAGTCATTCACCCCCCTTCGAAGAAGGTAGGGCATCATGATCTTCTCTCCCGAAATTATACATAAAGACCGCCTCCCCCCCCTTCTCCTTCATAAGAAAAAGAATACTTCGCCCTTTTCCCCTCTTCCGAAAGAGAATCGAAGTCTCCCTCCCCCTCCCGAAGAAGAAGGCGCCTCCCCCTCGAGCAGGGGTCCATTCCCCCCTCCATAATGAAGATAAGAAGGCGACCGCGCCCCTTTTCCCCCTACGGAAAAGAAGAATAATCCTCCTTCTCCTCAGCATTACGAAGGCCCCCTCCCCCCCCCGTACGCGTTAGCACGCGCAGTCCTTTTTTTCCCCCCAAGAATGAGAGGAAGGAACTTCCTTCAATACAGGGTTCC
>Ga0179593_1596614_pt1 | contig 15306 bp, 29 predicted proteins | sample CZODoug2_1_08_16_FD_185931 | JGI IMG/M metagenome (GOLD analysis project Ga0179593, IMG submission 185931) | Vadose zone soil fungal communities from Angelo Coast Range Reserve, California, USA - CZODoug2_1_08_16fungal (PacBio error correction) | ecosystem: Environmental > Terrestrial > Soil >... | reverse complement strand
TCTCATTACCGGGAGTTCCCCCCCCCTGGATTCACCTTGTGGTCACTTTTCCTTCGAAGTCTAACAGATCCCTCTCCCCACCCCCTCAAAAAAAGATTCACGTTTTCCCCTTAAGGTAATAGCTCGTTTTCTTATCTGTTTCCTTCTCCTTCCCCTGAAAATGGCTGGATGGATTTCTTTCTCGTCTTCCGTATGGCGACCGGCCCTCGCGGACTTTACATTCCCTTCCTTCTTCCTCTCTCAACAACGCGGCTTGCCTTTCTCCCACGCGCACAAGAGCGTTTTTCCCCCCCTCCGGAGATATGACCATTCGCGCTCCGCGTCCCTTACACGCGTTCTTCTTTTCCTTCATTTCTGAGGAGTTAGAGAAACATTTTTCATTCTTCATGTTAACGATGCCCCCCCTTTTTCCTCCTTTTTCTGCAACCAGTACTGGTTAGTTTTCCCCCTCCCCTCTTAGAAGATTTCTCCCCCCCACGAAGTTCTTCTTTTTTAGAGGTAGAGGACTTCAAAATCTTTTGGTCCCCATTGGAAGCTTTTTTCAATGCTTTTCCCGGCCCTCCCCTTCTTTCCTTTAAGTCTGCTAAGGCGAACTTTCTTTTTTGCGGGGGATGCGTAGTTCACAGCGAAATAGGTTGTTCCATCTCTCTCTGCGGGTTTATTTTTGAGTCCTTTTTTTTCCTCATACCCCCTTTTCCCCCTTTGAGAAAGAAAAATCCAATTCCCCCTTTTTCTCTGTTAAACCTGGTTTCCTCCGCAAACTCGCCGACCCCGGCACCTGGACCATTTGTGACCCTGTTTTTTTGACTTGGAGGATCCCCCCCCTCTGCGAGCTCCCCCCTCGGCCAAAGTAGGGTTACCCCCCCCCCCTTCCCCCCTTTTGTGATTCAATCCCAACTGCTTTTTTTCTTTCAGGGAAAGGCCACGTTCTTGTCCCTTTTTCTTTTCCACGACGAGTGTAGGCTTGGACTTTTCCCAAATCAGAAAAGATTTATTAACTACTCCTCTCCTTTTCTCTCGTAAGAACAAAAATGCGCCCTTTTCACCGAGTGTTCTTCAAGAGAAAAATACTTTTCTTTTTGGATGCTTATCTTCACTTTCAATTCCTTCTTTCCATGTACTTGCTTCCCCCGGGTTGATCCCACCAAAGCCCCCCTGTGGGAGTGTCCATTCAATGCTGGCCCTCCCCCAAATTTCTCCTCACGTTTCCCTTTCCTTCACCCATCCCCCTTTTTCCCCCTCTTTGAACTAATCCCTTTCTCGGCCGTTTTTTGACCCTCCCACCCCTTCCCCTATTGGATTGAAAGAAACCCCACACTCACCCCCTTCTAAGTTGTGAAGGAATACTTACGCCCTTGTCAAAATTATTTTTTTTTGCCTGATGCTTTTTTCTGTTATGCCGACCCGCTCGTCTTCCAGCCCCCTTCTTCTGAGAGTCCAACAAACTTGTCTTTTTCTCTTTTTAATTAGTATCTGAGGGGGTTGTCACAGCTCCCCCATGAATAAGGACAATTTCTTTCCACCCCCCCTTAAGACCATAGTCTTTAGATCGGAATCTTTTATTTTTTTCCACTTAAAGAGTTTTCTTTTCTCGGAGCCTTTTTTTCCCTGAGCCATCGAGAGTTCCTTGCGAAGTATATTCTCATTCTCTTATCATTGTCTTGCCTTCGCGTGAACCTCCCCCTTTCCTTATAAAGTAGAGTCTTCTTCTTTTCCCTATCGGATTACCCTTTGGCAGATAAAAAACGCCCTCTGCCTTCTCAGGAATGGTGTTTCTTCAAAGGTCCTCCCGATGGCAGAACTCCTGGACCTTGAGATTCCGCGAAGTATGGCGGTTCTCGCCCCCCTTTTTTTGCGTATTTTTGAGCCCCCCTTTTAATATGCAGTATCCTCATAGATATTGGAATAATAATTTCCTTTGATAGCAGTTCTTTTCAGAAAATCTGTACCTCCTGAGATCTTTCGTAAATCTACCAATAGCTTTCTCTTTCCCCGTATTATGAAGATATAAGTTCGGCATCCCGTCGAGGGACCCTTGTGGGCAAATCTTTTCCCCCCCCCATTCTGCGTTTATACCTTTTCCTCCGATGGTTTATATTTTTCCACGCTTGACTCTCCTTAGGCTTCCTTCCTCTGGCGAAGGGAAGAATACACTTCTCCATCCGAGGCTCCTGAGAATGAGAAAATATAATCTTCTCCCCCCTCCCCTACTCTAGATGGCTTCCGGCCTCCCACGACCACTTCATCTTCGATGAAGATCTACTGTTTTGTCTTTCCAACCTATCACCTTTTCCTCCTGATGTCAGCAAAAAGCCCCTTTGTCCAAAATCAGAGATCCCTCCCTTTGAACCCATAGCCTCCCACTTTTCCGTCATTTACATATGCCGAAGGCTCTTTTTTCGTTTGCGACGCTTCCCCCTTCCCTTCCTGAAAAAGCAGCAAGGCCCAACCCCCTTTCCCCTCCCGGATCTTCATCCCCAACTATCTGGTTTGTTTTTACTTTCTGCCAATTGCAGGAGAAGGGATTCTTCCACTAGCCTGAAGGAGCTCCCCCCCCCAACTCGGGGAGTAAAAGATGTGTTTCTTATGTGTTTTTGTGACTCCGTCACCATAGAAAGCTTTTTTGACCCCGAAAACACGACTCCCTCCGCTTTTTTTGTGATAAACCCCCTTTCTAAGGAATGAGGCAAACTCCCCCCCTTAACTTTTCGCTCCCCGGAACGCTTTTTGGTACAACCCACACAACTTCTTGTCTCCTTTTTGCGTCTTTATGACATGGTCGTATCCCCTTTTTGAGCTTTTTTTCAATCGATCTTTTAACAGCCGTTCCCCCCCCTAGATCATACCAAGAAGTGTTATTGACCACCCCACTCACTTTTCTGGAGTGTTTCACCCTTTTTTTTTCCTTGTTGGAGGAGGTGTCCTTCTCCTACCCCTTTTTATCAGCCCCTTTTCAACGTCCAAGTGATTAGTTTCTTGATGAAACAGTGGAACAGCGTCGTTGCTTTGCTCACCAAATTATTTTGAAGGAGTTCCTCTCCCCTTTTACCTATAAGAAGCTTTATTTCCACCTTCATGGACTCCCCCCTTCATCCCGGCAAAAACCCTTCCTCCCTATCAGTTTCGCCCCAAGAAATGATGGGCGACTTGTCCTTGCAAGCCGGCCCAGCTTTTTTCCCAGGCTTTTAATTCCTCTACCTGCAAGATGAAAAAACTCTCTTTTGTGGTATCTCCCCCCCCCCCTCCGCCATAATAATGGTGCACGTCCCCATGGTATTCTGGTGAATAACGAGGTCCTTTTTTTCCAGTTTCCCATCACCTCTTCCTCCCTCCCCCTTGTTATCGAACGACGCCCCTCTTACCCTTCCAACTCTTTGAAAGCCCTGAGCGCGAATTGTCCTCTTTCTTGACATCAACGATTTCTTCTTCGTTTAACTCTTGAAACTCTTAGACATCCCCCTCCTTCGTTAGAGAAAAGACTTTTTCCATTTTTCAGCGCTCCCTCCCCTCGCCATAGAGAAGAACTTTTCGCATCCATCAACTGCCATGTTTTCTTTCGCCCCTCACCAAGTCCCCCCCTTCCCTGAAGAGGACGTGAATATGGTTTTCCTGTTTTTGGAGAATGAGAAGAAAAGATCCCTAAAAGAACCCAGTGCAACCCCTTCTTGACTCCTTCTGGTTAATTCCCCTTTTTCCCTCAAAGACGCTTTCCTTATTATCTCCCCCCCCCCTTCTTAAGAGCGGCTTCGAACTCCCATTTTCGAGTTGCGTAAATCTCCCCGGTAAAATTTTTTTCCAAAGGCAAAAGTTCACGTCATTCCTGGGTTCCTTTTTTTCCCTGGTATCATTATAGAAAGACTTTCCTCCCCCCTCTCCCCCCTTCAAATAGAGAGAACGTTTTTTAGTACCATTACAGGCAAGAGAATGACGAGGTCCAGATCCTCCGACCCTCTTTCAAGACCCGAATTCTTTCTCCCCAAGTACCCTTTCCTTATTCTTCGCCCTCCCCTCTTTTTTTTGCAAAGTTCAAGCGGAAGTCGCGTATTCCCCTCCTTAATAAGCCCTTTTTTGCGGTGGTCACTAGGACAAATTTTACCTTTTCCCTTCCTCCGTGTTTCTACTCTTTGCCTCGTAACGCAAACCTTTCTTTCTTTTTTGATAATGAAGCGAGACGTACGCGTGCCCCTCCCCCCATTTCGGAGAGTCCCCCCTTCCCTATGGTATTGAGATTACCCCTCTCCCCCCCCCCCCTCTTCTTGAAAGGAGTTTCCATTGTAGCTTGTTCTTTTCTCTGTTGTTTCATTCCTTCCTACGGGAAGAAACAAGATGGTCTTCCAAAACTGACCCTTTCCTCCCCCCGGCCACGGGAAGGATGTCTTTTTTTCCCCGAATGCCCGATACTTATTTTGTTCCTGTTGGCGCCAAAATATGGCCCCCCCCCTACCCTAGAAATGTCCGGCAAGATCTTTTGATATACTATTATATATAATCCCCTTTTTTTTTGGTTAGCATACTCCCTTTTTTCCTTACGATTAATTTTTTTCATTTGGAACGGGTTTAGTTTCCCTTTTCCATGCAAACAACAAGGAGCCCCCACTCCCCCCCAACCAAGATCAAAGTTCCCTTATGGTTTCTTTTGTTCGTCGAAAGCCTTCCTTTCCTCTGCTGGTCTTACCCCTTCTCTCCATGGGAGAAAGGCAGCTCCCCCCTTTTTAGCTTCGCGAGAATTTCCCCTTTTTTCGCAGTCCCTCGGATTGATTAGAGAATCTCCCACGAGAAAGTTTCCTTCTTAACAAGAGTTTCCCCTCCCTCCGCTCTGCCCTTCGCTCTTCTTTCCTTTCACTCTTTTTCCTTAACTTATGTTCGGTCTTCCTTTTTTTTGTAGATGGGAACGATGACCACCTTGCTTCCTCTTCCTCTTCCCCCACTAGTCCCCCTTTTCTTTTCTGATGGCGCCGATGAAACTTTTTTCTTTTTCCCCCCGAAGTGGTCCCTTTCCTTTCTTGTCGTTCCCGTTACTTCCCGCATGGGCAAAATGTCTGCCGAGGCCTTCCTTCTGGCAAGCTTTTTTTTTTGATTAGATAGAGCCCCTTCTTCTCCGGCGAACCGCTTTTCCGGGGGGTCCGGATTTTTTCTATCTTCGTGTTCCACCTTTTCCGGTGTAACTCTAGCTTCCAAATTAAGAATTCTTTTTTTCTGCTTTGCGCAGGTGTGACCCATTCCACTTTCTTTTTTTCAGCCTCATTTTTTCCATAGCACGAAGAGCTTCCCCCCCCAGAGAGGCCCCCCCAGAAGGAATAAAATTGTGACCACTCACTATTGTTTCTAAGTGTATTTTCTTCGCTCTCCCGCCGCCAAAGTTCCCTCCCCCCTAAAAAACATCCACGTGGTGCTTTTCTTAAATTTCGAGCCTCCTTCTGGTGCCGTTTCCTAGGAGGCCTGATATTTTAACAACATCCCTTCCCAGTAGGGGTTTTTCAGCTCACCTTGTCGTCATCCCTTCTCGAGTTGGTTGTACCCACCAATGTCTCTTTCTTTTAGCTTCAGACCCTTTTCCGGTTACCCATTACTTTCTTTCAACCCTTTTGATCAACCCCTTTTCTCTTTTGAGGGTCAATTCAATGGCGTTTTCCGATATTTTTTCCTCTTTTTTTGAAGCGCAACACCTCCCCCTTAAACCCTTTAATTTTCCTGGTGGCCTGTTAACCCCCCCCCCCCCCCCTCCCATGCAACTATGGCCCCCCCCCCCCCCCTCCCCTCCAAAACGATATCCCCCCCCCTATCCGTTGTGAGGGAATACTACGTCCTTTTCCAAATCTTTTGACGTGTTGCTGTTTCCCCCTTTCCCAGACCTCGGATTTCCGAGCCCTCTCCAAACTGATTATGGAGTCGCCTTCCCTTTTTTTTCTCTGATTTTGTCACCCCTCCTTGTTTTTTAAATCAGGCACAAATAAGGTAACCTTCCTTTCTTTTTCAGCACATTTTCAGTATCCTCTTTAGTGTAGAGACTCCCCCCCTTTTGGTAGCAGAAGAAATCGAGTCTCTTTTCTCTAGATTCTCCTCCTCCCTCTTCCCGCATGGTAGTCACCCCCTTCCCAATAAGGACCCCGCTATTCGGTCATATTTTTCCATTTCTTTCCCCAATCGGAACGATAGGCCTCCCTGCATCCGCATTTTTGGACACCACGTTTTCCGCGAGTCTTTTATTTCCTCAAGGATCCTTTCCCTGATGCCATTCATTCCGTCTGGAGCGGTTCTCTTTTCCTTTGAGAAGTGATGCAAATTTCCTTTAGGGTGCCCTGTTTTTCAGAGACAATTTCTTGTTTTTTAGAGAATTGTCTTGCCTATGTAAAGCCTGCGACACCTTCGTAATATACAAGCAACCCCCTTCGCTACAATAAAATTTTCCCCCCCCTTGTCTCTTTTCCCGCATCCCTTCCCGGAAATAGATTTGAAACTCTTTCCCCGTCGAAACCCCGCTGAGTGGTGGATCGCCCTTTTTCCTCTTTTTGTTGTAATCCCCCCCCACGCCGACCCACCCCTTTCTTTGTAATTATTTCCCTCTGCGAAGGGAAGAAGACCCTTTCTCTGCCCGAGTGCCCTCTCTCAATCAAAAAGTAATCTCTTTTCCAACTTTCCCCTCCCCTATGTCAATACTCCCCCTGCTATGCCGATCTCTAACTCTGGTTCCCCCTTGGTCTTCCCAAGGCCATCTGTGACAAAATCATCCCCTATTATGTTCCCCTCTTCATAAGCAAAGTTGTTTTCTCCTCCTCCCCCTTTCCCCCCCTCAGCGAATACTCTTCCCTCTCCTCATCCCCCCAATCTCCCTCCCCCCTGTCCCAGGAAAAAATATTTTGAACCTTCTTCCCTTCTTCATTTGGTTTAGTTGAGATATTCGTTTTTTCTGTTTTTTTCTCTGAGAAGGGGCGTTTGAGCCTTGACATTTAACCCTCCCCCCTCCAAGAGGTTTAAGCCGCTTTTTCCTCTCGGTACTTGACCACCTTGCAAAAATATTCTCCCTCCGCCCCGCATTGAATTGTTCCTCCTCCTTTTCCGGCGTTTGTGCCTTTTTTCCCCCCCCCATATAGTATGAACGTAAGCGACCTCCCTTCTTCTGGCCCTGAAAGTGAGTCATCCCCCCCGGCAAAGTCCTTTTTCCGTTGTACAACCAACTCCTTTTCTTCCGCATTTGTCGGACTCTTTTTTATGGTCGTTACGCCCCCCTTTGTTCGCTTTTTTTTCAAATGATCAAGCGCCTTCGATCTTTTCCATCCCCGGTCCATTTCTTTAACATGCCTCACTCCCCTTCTTTTCCCCCAGAAAAGCAACCAAGTGGAGGTTTTAACCCCCTCTTTCCTTTTTACCTTTTTGGCGGTGTCCTCCGCCCCTTCCCCGCAACTCCGACCCCCCTTTCTTTTTGGATTCAGTCTTATACGCGATTCCCCTTGAACATCGGCGTGCTCTTTCTTCTTTATTTATGCGCACCTTGGCCTTTCTTTCCGGGAGTGTCACACCTCCTAATAAGCTTCATTTTTTCCCTCAAGATGCTGAGTATTCTTAGATTTTTCCCGAAGATATCAAGGTATCTTCAACACCAATCGGAAGCCTTTCCCTCTATACGTAACCCTTCCTATTCACTTTAAGGAAAGAATTGCCCCCCCCTTTTTTCGCACCCTTTCATTTTGAACGGGCACTTTTTTTCCTCTCCCCTACCCAGAAAGGCCCCCCACTGCTTCACGTTCGTTCTCCTTTCCCCCTCATAGGAGCCACTCCGACTGACCCTTCCTTCTAAGGATGGAGACATCCATTCCTTCATATAAATCTTCACCCTCTTTTGTTAACTCATCTCCCTCAAGGAGGAACTCGTGACCATCCCTCCTTGAAGTTCCCAGAGCGCCGGCTGTTCCAACTATGTGACATGGCGGCGTTTTTTTTCGACTCTTCAGAGTTTTTCCCCCCTTTCGTAGAGAAAAGCCGGGCAAGGACCCCTCCTTCGCGCCAGCTCGTCGTCGGTCGACATAGCGCGGTCCTGCTTTCCCCTCCGTAAAATCCATCCTCCCCGGCCTTTATTAGTTCCCAGCCTTTCCCAAAGAAAAGAAAATTTTTGCAGTGGTTTTTTTCTCAATTGGTTTTTTTTCGTCTACTTCCTGCCTCACAAAGATCCCCCTCTGCTTTCCTTCCATCGAATTCCTTCCATGTTTCGCCCCAAAAATCCGTTCCATTTTAGGAAGGGCTTCTTATCCCCTCTCTTCCTCAAGAGCTTCTTCCAAGTTTCCCCCACTTTTTTCCCTCTTCAAAAGGGGTGGGACCTATTCTCCCTGCCCCAATAACGCCCCTCCCACGGGCCAAACCTTGGGTTTTTCCCCTCCCTTAAGGACTCTTATAGAAAGCTTCGGTATCAATGATAAGTTCCTCTTGTTTATTAAACAGTATTACCTGACCTTTCCCTCCGTGAGACAGACTCTAGTACACTAGATTTTCCAAACACAGCCGTCCTCTCGGACTGCAACCAGGATCTCATCCTTTTATCCGCTCCCCTTTTTTTCTTGGGTTTCAATCAACCCCTTCCCCTCTCAACTCCTCGTGCCCTGCGTCCATTTTCCGTCACTCGGCACAAATTTTCTCCCACATCTCTCCGAAGAATCATTTTGCCCCCTCTTTCCCCCCCCTCAAAACGGTTTTTTTGTTTCCCCGCGTTCTCGGTACCCCCCCCCCTCTCAAATCATGGAAGCGAAGAAAATTCTTTTTTCTTAAAATCCTTCCCCTTCGGGAGGGGAGTCAGGCTTACTCTTTCTATGGGTCGTCTTCCTTTCCCGGGCGACAAAGCCCTCCATGATAATTACGGATACTTTCCCTCTTCTTTAGATATTCTTCTCGAATGAAAAACGATTCCTTTCCCTCCTTATTTTGGCCGGTGCTCTTCTCCACTCTTCCAAAACCTTCCTCGAAAATTGGTACGGATGTGGCCTCTTTCTTCTTGAACGGCTTCTTCCTCTGAAAATGGCAAGGTCTGGGTCTTTTTTTCCCCGCTGAACCTCCAGTTTTTCTGCCTCTCCTACCATGGGGGCAAGGGGTTTTTTTCTCTTTTAGAAGTCCCCCTCCAAGGAGAAAGGTCCCCACACAGACCTCCAGTTCCTTCCATCTTTTTTTTTCGTGGCGTATGATTTTCCCTCAAAGAACCCACCCCCCTTTCCCCTTTGCTTGGGATTTAGGATCCCTTTCGTCCTTCTCGGAGCTCTCTTAAATGCCAGGCTTTTCCCCTCGGATTGCCCTTTCTCCTAGTTAAAAGAAGAAAGGGTACTCTCCTTCCAATCGTTTTTCTTTCCCTTTTCCTCTTCCTTACGGATTTTTCCTTTTCCCTTAATTTAATTTTATGGCGGCGTCGAGCTCCTTCTTGTAGATGGGAACGTTTCCCCCCCCCCCCATCATAGGAGGCAACAATCTCCCCCTTTTTCTCCTTTCACCCTTTATGATGGCGCCTTTTTGGATTCTCCCCCCTTGAAGAGTTTCCCTCTTTTTCTCGGAATTCAAAACCTCCTGTCCTAGGAAGTGCGCTTTTCTTCCCCCCCTTAGAACATCATGGCTCCCCTCTCCTGGTACGTATTCTTTCCTTCCCTCTGAGTTCTCCTTCGGAGTAGTTTCCCCGGTGTTAAATATCCCTCTCGTGGTTTCAAATTTTTTTTAGCGTGTCCTCCTTCCACTCCACCCCCCCTCCAGAAATAAGTTGGTGCATCCTTTCCCTCACGATGTTCCCTCAAGGAAGGTCCCTCTCTAAGATTAAATTTTCCCTGGTTTCGGATTCTACCACAAAGTTTTTTCCTTTCACAGCCGACCACCTTCCTTCCGGCAACACTCACCTCCATTTGGTGCTTTTTCTTTTTCCCTTTAAACTTGCATGGGAAAAAGGCCCTTCTTTTTTCCGTGGCTCCCCGCTTTGGCTTGTGGATCTTTTTTTTTTCCCAAGACGTAGGGGCTATGTCATCCGTCTTTCCCTTTTAGCGCCGCACAACTGCTCCCTTCTCCCTTTGGTCCTCCCCTCCACCTTTGTCTCCGTTTTGAGCTTCTGATTCCCCCCCCCCCCCTTCCGACGTTGCCCCCCCCGTAGGACCATCCCTTTTCCTGAAAATTTCAGCACCCCCCTAAACAGCGTACCTTTTGGGAGTGTCAATTCAAGCTGTTCCCTTCGAAATTTTTCTTTTTCAAGTAACGTCCCCCTTCCTTCCCTTCTGGAATAAACTCCTGGCTATTTCCTTCCCAGATCCTCCTCTTTTTTTCCTTCCCCCTCCAAAAAGATATTCATCAACTACCCAAACCCTCCCCTTACGCAGACGTCCCCCCTTCTTTTTTCAATTTGAGTTATTAGTATTGCATCTCTCCCCCCTCTCTATTAGCGACCCCCTCAATATTTTTTCCTTCCCCTCTTTTTCAAAGAATGGATTTTGCGACCCTTCCCCCCCCCCTTAAAACCTCCTTTTAAGCCAATAGAATATCTTCATCTCTCTTCGAAGAGCTCCCGGCTCTTTCCCTTGGTTTAAACCCTTCGATCCCTCTTGGAGAAGATAGATTTCCACTATTTAGAAGCCTTCTAAGAAAAGAAGGAAGGGCCACCTCTATTATCTTCGTTAATATCCAACCCCTACGATTTCCTACCCCCTCATGAACGAAGGAATCGGTTGCCCCACCAAATTCCCCCGAGGTACGCGACTACCTATTTCCCCCTACAGGAGTCCCCTCAGGTTTTCTACGCGTTCTTTATTTTTTTGAGTAGGGTTGAGAATTTCTTCGTGGAGGTCCTTCCTCTTTCACATAATAATCCGTTTTTTTTTTCTTTTTTCCTCGACCGCCACCCTCATTCTCCTCCGCACTTTTTAAAGGCCAGGAATTCTCATTTCCCTCGAAATTCATAGGAATAGTAGAGGAACTAGCAGTTTCCCCCCTTTTTTGTCCCTCGTAGCCCCCATGCTTGTTTTCGACTCTTGTTTAACCTTCTATTTGCAACTCCCCTTTAGAATTCCTCAGTATTTTAGGAGAATTCCTAAGGCCCCCCTCTGGTCCCATGGACCTTCCTACCCCTTACTCATAGATGGCATCGGCCTCCCCCAGTGATAGACCCCTTCTCCCCCTCGCAATGAGGAACTATACCTTCTCTCTTTCTCATTCTATCGTATCCCCCTTCTCTGTTCTTGGCCTTTCCTCAAAAGACATTCGGGACACCCTTGATCACGAATTTGCCCTCCCGCAAAGTTGTTTTCTCGCCCTTCCCCCCCTTCCTCCGCACCTTCTCCTACTCTCCCTTCACTACTCCCCTTCCCCCGAAAGGCAAAAAAATTGTGAACGGTTTTTTCCTTTTATCTTCACCAAATTTTTCGAGTTGGTTTTCCTCTTTTTCTTCAGCCCGCTCCTTGTCTTTTGTTCTGCGGAGAAATTACAATTACCTCTTCCCCTCTTTTAAGTACAGGATTTTCTTGTTAAGTGAAATCCTTCCCCCCCTCGACGTTTTGCGTTATTGACCTCAACTCATACTTTTTTTCCCTCTCCCCCAATAATTCATCATAGTGCCTCCTTCCTTCAGGCAACTTCCCCCTTTCCTTTAAGATAAAACCTTCCCGGGATTTTTCCCAACCTTCTTCTTCACGCGCATTTTCGTTCCTACAAATCCGGTTTCGTACGCCATTTTTTTGAAAATATCCAAGCGCCCCCTCTCCCCCCCAGGGTCCCCTGCTTCTTCCCCCGTTTTCTTGCCCCCTCCCTCCCCGTGGAGGGTTTTTAACCGACTTTTCCTCCTTTGGCGGCCCCCTTTCTAACACTTGGTTATCGAACATGAAACTTCTTTCCCCCCAATGGGATTAAGTATTATAGCTATTCCCCCCCTTTTTCACAGCGTCTTTGCGATGGGAATTTTTCAATTATTTCTGCGCAAATTGGATTTTTTCCTTTTTTTTTCCCACACGAGAACGCTCTGTCCCTTCCCCACGCATTTCGACCCAGATTTAGAGGTGAAAACCTCCCCCCGGTCATTCCCCCCCCTCGAAGTTCGCAGGAGAAGGACCCCCTCCTTTATCGAAGGCCACAATCCCAGATTTTCCAGGTCACTCTCCCTGGAATTTTTGCCCAGGCTTTTACCCTCTACCAGACCTTCCCCCCTTTCTTCTGGGACCAATTCTTCCCCCCCGTTTCATAGGTCTCTACTCCCCTCCTCGTTTTCTCCTAGGTCTTCCCCTTTTTCCCCCATCTACAAGACGACGAATCCCTTGTTCTCGACTCCTCCAAATTAAAGAGGCCCTCCCGCCCCCCCAACCTCCCTTCCTCTGACTTTTTATTCAATTAAAACGTGGGAACTCCGGCGTTCCTCCTTTTTCCCCTGAAAGATGTAGAGAAGCCCTCTTTATCCTTCCTACAAGAAGGAATTTCTCCTCCCCTGCTTCTCCTGCCGTCGCCTCTGCTAGCAAACCCCCTCCCCTTTTTTCTGACAAGGCGTTCCCCTAAAACAAATACCCTCCCCCCTCTCGGACAGTTTTCTTGGTTTTTCTTATTTTTGCCGTTAGGAATGCGAAGACCCCCCTCTTTTCCCCCGTGCAACCTTTTTTTTTTCATCGAAGGGTTCCAATTCACTCCCTTTTCCTCCTGAGGAAAACACAAGCCCCCTCTCCCCCATTTTTTCTTCTTTTCAGTCCCAGTAGGAATTAAAAGAGGCTTCTCCGCAGTACCTGCGTCCCATTTTTTAATCTTTTTGCTCCCCTTTCCCCCTAAAGAAAAGTTCCCCTTTGTGTTAAATTCTGGTTCCCTTTTTCCCTCCAGTCCCTCTTGATAACCTTCCTAGCTCCCCCTTTTTTTTTTTGGAGAAACATATTGTTTCTCCCTCCTTCCAGCGACTTTCAGCTTTTCCCCTTCCCGCTTACGCCCCCTCCCTAGAAGAGCGGCGAGGGTCCCTTTTCCTTTCTTTTTCCCAATCTTTTTTCGTAGGGTTCCAGCAACCGTTCCCTCCTCCTTAGTATACCCCCCCCCGCCCCCCCCCCCCCTTTGTTCCTCTTCCCCTTCCCCCCCTCCTCACGTGTGGTGTGTAGACCCCTCCCCAAACTTTTCTTTTTTTAGAGAGTTGATAATACGTTCCTTTTTTCCCCTTTTCGTAAAACTACTCCCTCCTAAGCCCTTTTTTTGAAGTTTCCCTTGCGCCTTACTTCCCCCCCTCTTGCGGGAAAGGAGGGCTCTTTTGCTCCCTAGGTAGCTTTCGATGGACGTAAGGTGATCCTCCCCCCTCTGTCTCAAAACTTCTCTTCCGTTAGCCCCAGCCCTCATTTCTCCCTTTCCCTACGGGTGTAACCAGACTTCCCTAAACCATCCCCTTTCCCGGTGTGTTCGTAGTTTCTTTTTTTGGGACCCTTTTTTTCACCACCCAATGTACTCCCACATTGGTACGGCGTGCTTCCCCTCATTCTAAGGAGTTCTCACTCTTAGGGCACAGTTCGGGGGTTTTTCCTTTCCTTTTCCCCCCCTGCAATTTACCTTCTCTCCTTTTTTAACATAATTTTTCACTGTTTTTTTTTCTAGAAGTTAGCTGCCACCCCCTTTCCTTCAAAACCCTTTTAAGGTACTCATTCTTTTCTTTCTTTTGTCCTGAACGTATGTCCTTCCTTTATTTCCGAGATGCTTTCTGGATTCCTACTCGAGAGCGTGCTTCCTTTACCCTCTTTCGCGCGAAAACCCTCTTTTCATTCGAGAAATATTTCCTCTTCCCCTCTCACAGACTTATTTAAATTTTTCCGCCTTTCGCCACTTATCCTCTCTGTCTCCTTACAAGCGGATTTTTTTTCCCCCTATTACTCCCTCCCCCCGGAGTAAGAAAACTGGCTTTCTCCCTCTTTCTCTGGGAACGATTGTCTTCTTTTTGCCCGTACCTGTAGTTTTCCCTTTTTCCCCTCTTGGATGAAACTGTTTTTTGACAAAACGACCTTTTTTTGCAGATGGCAGTTATGGCTTTTTTCCTTTCCCCAAGCACTGTTTTCTTTTTCCCTTGAATTTCCTTTCTGTCCTTTTAGGTTAAGTATGATCCTTCTGAGTCCTTCTTCGTTATAGAGGAGGTAGTTTCCCTTTTTTTCCCTTTCCTCGCATATGGATTCTTTCTCCTTTCGAGGATTTTCCCCTTCCCCCCTCCAATTACAAGGTGCGCAGAACCTTTCCCCCTCCCCATTCAAGAGCCCCCTATCTTCCATAAAGAAGGGAAAATCGACTCTTCCTCCCCCTTCCCCCCATTTGTAAACCTTTTCTCCCCCCCCCTTGTTCCTAGATTCACCCTTCCATTTAAGAAGGAAATTTTCCCCCAGTGGATTTTATTTTTCCCCCCCTTTTTCATGAGAATGGGGAAACACTTTTTCTTTTTTTTTCCCGTGGATCTATAGTCTTTCTTTTGGCTATTTCCCCAACCCTCCGGGGAGTAAGACAAGTCCTCTCTCTTAGTATTCCCCTCCCCCTTCAGAATTTTCCCTAGTTTTTTTTCCTCCCCCTTTTCTGCTTGTCGTCCTTTCTTTTGCCATTCGCAGGTGTCCCCCCTCCCAGTCTTTACCCGGTTGACAAACCTTTTCCCTTCCACGGAGGTTCGGTCCCCCCTTCAATGATCTTTTCCTGTTCAAGTAACGAAGCTCCCCCCCTTCTTCCTTAAAACTTACCGAGTTTTAATTGTAATTTCTACGGCTCCTCTTTCCCCCTCCAACCCCCCCCTATTTTTTTTGAAAACATCCTTCCCCCCTTTTCAGAGTGGGAAGGGAATACTACGCGCCTTCCCCCTTTTTTTTCCCTTTTGCTGCTGTTCCCCCCCCTCTTGAAGAGTAGAACGCCCTTCTTCGCTCCTTCCCCCCTCCCTTGCTCGAGTACAACCACCCTTTTTTTTAAGTTCGGCAAATCCCCTTTCCCAGATTTGTCCAAGAAGGAAACCATTTTCCTTGCTTTACATCCCTCTATGATAGTCTTCGGCTTGGGAAGCGTTATAGTGCTCGTTTTTTTACCTTTGGTTCGCTCAGAAATAGAGAGTACTCTCAGATTCTTTCTCTTTTCTCCCTCCGGATTGACAGCCTCTCCGAAAGAAGGACGGTCCCTATGTCGTATTATTTTTCCTCCCCCCTAGGATTAAAAAACCACCCCTTCCCTTCTTCCTCTCCCCAAAAGCCCTTAATTTTTCGACGTTTTTGGCACCAACATTTTAAGAGAGGTCTCCCTTATCGATGGTCCGAACCCTTCTTAAGAATGGCATCTGTCTCTTGTCTTCTTTTATCTTTCCATGGTTGATTTGTTTTCTCCCCCATTCTGTTA
>Ga0179593_1656268_pt1 | contig 15307 bp, 25 predicted proteins | sample CZODoug2_1_08_16_FD_185931 | JGI IMG/M metagenome (GOLD analysis project Ga0179593, IMG submission 185931) | Vadose zone soil fungal communities from Angelo Coast Range Reserve, California, USA - CZODoug2_1_08_16fungal (PacBio error correction) | ecosystem: Environmental > Terrestrial > Soil >... | reverse complement strand
TTTTTCCCCACTCGGACCCTCTGTTTTCAGTCGAAGTATTATTCAAAATGAATAGATACCTTCCCCTAACCAATGCGATAACAAGGCTTTTTTTTCTTCCGCCACTCCTTTCCCTGTATCGGCCCTCCTTTTCCTGAACCGGGCAATCCCCCCTAAAAAAGGGGTCCCCCCCTCCCCATTCCCCCTTCTTGCCCCCCCCTTATTAGTAACCAACATATTATCCTCGCCTTTCCTTTTTTCCCCTTTTTTTTCTGAGTAATCTTTTTTTCCTCACGTTCAGGGTTTCTGGAGTAAACTCCCCCGAAATTCTCGGGGCGTCCAGGATTTACTCTCGTTCAGCCCCCTTTTGTTTTTTTGGCCCGATTTGCGAAGCAATTGACCCATCCATATACTCAAGGGCTTGTTGTTTATTTTTCGCGTGGAGCCTGAAGGATCTCCCTCAGAAATCTTCCTCCCCTTTTTCCTTACAGAAGGACTTTGTTGTTGACGTTCCTATTTGATTTCTGTCTGCTTAAATCGTTTTCCTGCCGGCGGTCCTTTTGGACCATTTAATGGTCCCCAGTTCCCCCCCTTTTCCCCGTTATATGTTCCCCACATTGTTCCCCACCTTGAGGTAGAACCCCTTTTTCCCTTCCAACCCCCCCCCCCCCTTTGGCGAGTTACACGACTCTTCCCTCCCCCCCTAATAATTAAACGCCGGTCCTCCGGGGGGTTTGTTGGTTTCCTACTCCTTTCCCCCGGAAACGTTTGAGGATTTTCCCTCTTCCTCCCCCCTCCCCCCCACCCCCGTTCCTTGCAGGCTCTGCAGAGTAAAATCATGTTTTCTCCTCATTGGTTTCCCGTTGACTCTTTTGACCCTTTTTTTTTGTGTGTTCTTGTCCCTTTCCAGGGCAAGAAGCTTTGTTCTATGAACCCGAGTACGTGAAGTTGCCTAGTCTATTGAGATGGGTCCATTAGGACTGCCCCTTATCCCTATCTTTTTCCTCCCCCTACGGAGACTCTTTTCCCCAGGAGGGTTCCCTTTGAGTGGGGAAACCCACCCCCTTCTGCCAGCGTTTCTCCCTTCTCATTTTAACTAATTCACTCTTGTTTTCCCCCACCCCTTTTCCGAAGCGAGAAGTGTGACTTCTCCGAGATAAGGAAGCTTCACTTAGGACGTTTTCCCCCGCAGTACCAGTTGAACGTTTTTCTTTTTTTTTTTTTTTTTAAGGTAACTTTCCTGCGCTTGCGATCCAAGAAGGCCTCGCTCCTGACTCGGATTTTTTTTCCGGCATCTGGCGGCCTTTTTTTTTATTACGCCTTTTCTCCCCCAGACTGCAAAAAATCGAAATCTCTTCCCCCCGGATTTGGCGACTTTTTTTGAACTTCTTGGACCCTTGCTTTTTTCCCAGAACTCTTCGATTTTTCCCCTAGGTTCCCCTCTCCCCCTCAAGGCCAAATCCCCCCCTTCTTACAGAAGATCACGTCCCCCGCCGTTGTCTCTTTCATTTCTTCCGTCTCCTTCTTTGTTCCGTAGACAATTTCCGCTTTTCTTAAGCCCTTTACCTCAAAATTGTTCATGCCTCCCCTGCAGAGTTTTTATAGACGTTTTTTTCCCCTTCCCTCCAGTTTTTCATCTTAGGTTAGTTCCAAAAAGGCATTTTTCCCTTTTTTTTGAGGAACCTTTTTCCCCCCCCCAAGCCCAAAGCTCCACCCTCCTTTTTTTTCAACACTTTATCTTCCCCACGTCGGACCCCTGCGTTTTTTCCCCCGTGTCTTTCCCCCCAATTTTCTTTCCTAAATTAAATTTCCCCGGTTTTTCCCTTGGAATTGGCTTCCTGTCCCCGTGTAATTTTCCCCCCCCCCCCCTAAAACTTTTTACAAACCCTTAGGAACGCCCACAGTGCGGCCCCCCCACCCTGTCGGAACGTCTTTGGAAAGTTCAACTTTTCCCCATACATTTTCTCGAATTTTCCCCTGTTTCCATTTCAAAGGCCCACACCGAGATCTCTGTCTTGAGTACGTTATTTTTACGAGACTCCCCCCTTTTTCGTATAAACATAGAGATGTGGCCAGTAAGACCCTATCTTTTTTTTTTCGACCGGGGTTTTCTTTTTGATGGCAGGCTTTGGGGCTTTTTGCCTTCTTTCCACGCGCGGGAGTCTATCCATGTCCTCCCCCCCTACCCCAGTTTCGTTATTCGCCTTGTGTGAGAGGAACCCTCCTCCTTCACAACACTTTTTTTGAATCTTGTAACGAGCCCCAATGACCATTGCCTTTCATCTTTCTTATTTTTTCACCCAAAATTGTGATTTTATTACTTTCCCAAAGTGTCCGCCCCGGAGATCTTGTATGGCATCTTGTGAAATTTCCTTTGGTTCAGAGATTCTTTTTCTCCGACCACAAGGCCTTCCCCAATCCCCCCCCCTTCCAACTCGTTTTCTTTCCCCACTCCGCACGCCCGATGCACAAAGTCAGCTTCTCGGTCCTGATCCCTCAATGGCAACATGATCGTTCCCCCCTGTTTTGTAACGCATTTCCTTTTTTCCCGGGGTCCCCCCGGCTCGTCCCAACCAAAAACTCCCCTTTCCCTGGTTTTTTCGGGGACACCTCTTCACATTCAAGGCGTGTGGGTGCTGTTACCCCCCTCCAATTTTACGGCTCTTGTCCCCCCCTTTTTCCCGCGCCTTTTTCGCAGGATCAGCGCCCCCTTACCGGTTTCGTCCCTTCCTTGGGAATCTGCTTGTGTTCTTTTTAAGTCGGGTTTTCAGTTGCCTCTTTGACTTTTTTTTCCTTCCCAAAGCGCATCTGACTTCTCCCTGGCGTCTCGCTGAGAGATTGTTTTTCTTCCTCCCGGAACAACGTTTTTTTTTCTCACAAGGTCGAATGCCACGCCCGCCTCCCCCCTTATTCCCGAATGCCTTCACACTTACCAAAGTGGTTGGAAACTGTTGCCCTTCCTTCCTCAATACGAGTTCTTCCCTTCCTTTTCACACAAAGAGTTTTCGTTTAATCCCCCTTTAACATCTTTCTTTTCCCCCTCACCTCCAACCCCCCCTTCACTTTCCTCATCCTCAGTTTTTTTTGTTTATCGTCGATGTTGTTTTTTTCTTTAAAGATGGTAGGTGTACCTTTTTTTGTCCTCTGTTCCCTCCTTTTTTCCCCCAGGTCGAAGACACCTCTTTTTCTTTCGGCGAATGCACAGTTTCTTTTTCAAACATAGCTTGTTTTCCCCCCCCCCTTGTGGCGATTGCCAGGCGGGATTCTTTCTTCGGCCGTCTCTTTCGTTCCCGTTAGCCATTTGAAATTTTTTCTGCAACTCCCCCCCCCCCCCCTTCAATGATCTCTGTGCTGACGCCGTAGCGTCTTTTCCCAAGATGAAGCTCTTTTTCTTCTGATTCCTTTTTTCTTTCCGAGGACACTGCTTTGCGCCCCTCTCCCGTGTCTGTCCCGATGAGGATTACCCCGGTTGTTACTTTTCCAGGAAGTGAAGGCTCTTTTCTCCCCCCCCCCTCCTCCCATTTCCCTTTTCCCCCGTCAAGATACCCTGTCAGTCGCTCCGCCCCCCCCCCCCCTTGATGGTTTTCTTCTCTTGCTTGCGATGATATTTCCCTTGGAGTGTTTCCTTTCCCCCCCTGTTAAACTTCCCTCCAGGGCGATGAGATGAGAGCTCATTTGGAACTCTCCTCCTGCTGAGCCTCCTTTTGCAGGTCTTTTTTTGTCCCTTTTTTCCGAGTTGGCCCAGTGGTGAGGTGTTTTACTGGTTTTCTCTTTTCTGAGCCGTCGACAGCCTTCCTTCCCTCCTTTTTTTGTCAAAAGGCGCTTTCCTGCGGGGAACCGTTTCGGTGGTCTTACACATCCTCGCAATTTTTTCCCCCGACCCGTATTTATTGGCTGCTTCAGTCCCCTCTTTTTTTTTTTTTTCCTTCTTCACACCCCCTTCAATAACGGACCCCTTGGGTAGCAATAAACATTTTTTTCCCTCCTTTTTCTTTCACCCACAGCCGGACCCTACCCTCCCCAGTACCTCCCCCAAACACTTCCCCTGGGATACGATGTGTTCATGTCCATCAGCCGCCCCGCCCCCTTTTCAGTTTTCATGGAAACAAGATCCCCTTTCCTTCCTTGGATTCCTTCTTTTTCCCCCTTTTCTGCTTCGGTTGGACTTTTTGTGTTCCCTCTTTGCGTGCGGACCGGACCCCCGGGCGCAAGGCATTTTTTTGTCTTTTGGAAAAAAAAGTTCGTGATTTTTTTCTTTTCCTCCTCACAACCCGGCAAGAGGAACATGTAATTCCGTGCCCTCCTTCCCCTTGTTGAAACCCCCGGAGCTTAGGGCGTTCTTAAGGTCTCGAAGTCCCTCTTTTTCTTCCCCCCCACGATTCCCCTTCCTCTTTTTGATTAACAGGAGTGAACTTTGTTATCCTGTCCTCCTTTCCTTCGATTCCGCGTTCCTCTTCAAGGCCTCTAAGGTTCCAGGTTCCTTCTTCCTCATGGAAGAGTGGTGTTTTCTTTTCTGGAAGTCGCACTGGTTTTTTTCTTGTACTCTTCTTGCCCTCTCTTTCTTCAGTCCTTTCTCTCTTTTCCCTGGTCTCCTAGGTCACGAAAGTGACCCCCTAGAAGAGCTTAGAGTGCCGTTTTTCTTTCCTTACTTGAAACCCTCTCTTTTCTGAACGTAGGCACTTTTTCCCACCCCCATCCCTTTTGACGCGGAGGAGTTGCTTTTTAGCATTTTTCCCCAGGCGCTCCCACCAGCAAAGGGACCTCACGTTTTTCCTCAATTCTTTTTCTGCGAGCTGACTCTTCGTAGCTCTTGCCCCTCTACCCAAGGATACCATCGGGTTTTTTTCAAACCCCACCCGTGCCTTTCCTTCAAGAGGAGGTTCAGATGGTCTCCCCCCCGCTGAAGAATTTTTTCTCCCACTCTCTGTCCGTCGGACTATTCTTCCCCCCAACCCTTTCCTCCATGATTTTCTTCCCCCCCCCCCCCCTTTGCGGCTCATTCCCCCCCTTTTTCGCGAAGGGCCTTCTGGGAACGTACTAATCGTTTTCATTTCGGCCCCTTTTTTGCCCCATGAACGGCCCATAGCAACTTTTCTTTTCAATTCAAGTTTTCCCTCCCCCATTTTTCGGCCTTTTCCACCATTCTTCGTACCCCCCCCCTTTTCTTACTCTCCCTTTGCAAGTCGTTGGTCTGTCCGACCTCAATCTGATAGGAGTTCCTAGCGAACGGAGACTGCGCCCGGCTCTTTTCTAGATACATTGACGTTGACCCCGGGTTTTTTTTTTTCACGATTGGCGACTTTTTTTTGGTTGAACAATGTGGTCCATAATAATCCTTCCTTGGAGGTGCTTCCTATTTTAAAGTGCTTCTATGTTCGACCCCCCCCTCCCCTCATCCTTTTTTTTTCCCAGTTGGTTGTTGTTTATCTCTATTTTTCTGTCCCTTTAAAAAACATCGTCTTTCTCCCTCAAACCTTTGGGTCAAATATTTGCAAGGGGCTCCCTGCCTTTCTGTACCCCAAAATTGTTTTTACAAAATGCCCTTTCCCTTTCCAACCCCCCCCCTGCGCGTTTCACCGGCCATTGTCCTTTTTCCATGACTTAATCTTCTCGGCGTGTTTTTTCGCACAGGGGTTACTCCTATCCCCCCCTTAAAAATGTCTTTTTGCGGCAAGGGATTACGCTCCCCCCACCCCCCTTTCACTGAAGTCACCCTTTTGCTCAGACTGTTTCCCTTCCTTTTTTTACGAAATCCCGGAGTTCAATCCTTTGCAAAGACTCCCTTTTTGAATTTTCCTTGTTGATCGGTCTTTGAGGCACTTTAGGCTCTTTTTTCTATGAACACGCGGATGTTTTTCTTCCTGCCTTTTTTCGTCCTTGCCTCCTTCTCCTGGGATACCCCATTTTTTATCTATCTTTTTTCATTACGGGAGACTCCCCTGAGGGTCACCTCTGGGTCAAAAAATGGATCCAGGTGTCCGAACTTTCACTTTTCCCTTTTTGACGGCTGATTGTTCCCCCAACCCACTTCGGGAAGGGAGGCCCCCCCCCTTTGCGCTTTGGCCCAAAGTACCGAAAGATGCTCTCAGTTTGCCAACCTCCAATGTCTAAGGGCCCCTTCCTTAGCGCCCTTGCATCTGCGCTTGACGCAGCCCCTCCTCTCCTTTCCCGGTTGGATTTTCCGTTTTTCCCCTTTTCCACGTAAATGACTTTTTCCCTCGCAATCCGAACTCCCTGTAGGATGTTTTTCCCCCTTCGTTTCCTCTTTAACAGCCGGCTTTCGTTCCCTCCTTCCAGATTCCACTCACTGAACCGGGACAAATCCCGTCCCCCCCCCCTCTTTCAGAACCCTGGCCGTTGGATATTCCTTCTTACTTCAATGACCTTGATCATTTCCCCCCCTCTCCCCAACCATAATCGAACCTCATTGTCATGGAGACCTTCCGCGTTTTCCTTTTTCTTTTTCAATCAGATACCCCCCAGCTGTACATTTACTTTTTTCACCCCCCTTCAAATATCTTTTTAGGACTTTTTTTTCCCCCTAAAAAGATCACAACCTCTCCCCCCCCCCCCGGGATAATGATTCCCCAGAGAGTATTTTTACTTTTCCTTTGTTTTGGTCCCCCTTTTGTTTTGTCTTTTGTAGTTTAGAAATCCTTTTCCCCCCTTTTTTTCCTTTTCCCCTGCTTGTCCGACCCGGTTCGCCCCCCCCCTTCCTTTTCCTAGCCAGAGAACCTTCCAAGAAGAAACTTCCCAAGACTGAAAAAACAACCCCTCCCCTCCCACGCTTAACTTTTACACGAATCACTCGTTGATCCCTCTGTCTGTTATGCTTATGAAAAAGAAAACCCACCGCGTTCTTGGATTTTTTGTGGTTTCCACTAGCGCTTTCCCCCTGTTTGTGTGAGAAGCGTTTTTTCCTTGGAACTCCGGCTATTTTGAGTTTTTCCCCGCGTCCTTTAAGAATCTTCTTTATGGCTAACCGCGTCTTTTTTCCCCAGATATGTTTTTTGTTGAGATGCACAAAGACTGCCTAAACCCCACCCCTTTGCCCCCTTTTTAATCCTTCCAAGAAGCGCGTCGGGAGGCGGGGTGGAGGTTTGGATTTTTGTTCTTTAGGTTGGGCAAACCCTCAATAGGATTTTCTGCTTCCCAAAAAGTGGTCAAGTTCCCTTGTGGCTTCTCTTTTTGCCCGCTTTTTGCTTTTTTTTTCTTTTTCTACTCCGTAACAAAAAAGGTCCCAAAAAAAACATCAAACATCCCCCCCCTTATGCCACCCCTTTTTTTAGAAAACACTGCTTCCCCCACCTTTTCTAGGAGGGTATTTAATTTAGGCTTTTTAGGACAATGAAACCCCAATCTAATCGCTTTTTTTTGAAACATTGATGGATTCAACTGGGCTGCTCACCCCAACCCCCCCCTCCCCGAGGGACCCCCCTATTTTAACTCAGGGACCCCCTTTCCTCCTCAAAGGAGACCAGTGGTTCCCCCGCCAATAAAGACGGTATTACAAACTTTTCCTACGATATTTTTCAGAAGATATGGTTTTTCTTCTTTCAGCTCCCCCTTTTAACTGGGTAGCTCGGGGAAACCTCATTTTTTGATTTTTATGTGGATGATTTTTTCTTTCGCCACGGGCGGGCCCCTTAAAGCTGTTTTTCAACTTTTTCCGCTGGCCTCCGGCACATCTGTCTCGCTAACGGCGTTATCTTTTTCTCTCTGGATGGCCCGGGACCCACGGCGCTTCACAACGTCTCTCCCCAAAGCTCTTCTGGCGACAAGGAACAGCCCCCCCTTGGCTTTTTTTTGTAAAGAACTTCCCCCCCCCCGAGGTTGAAAACTTTTCGCCTCGAAGACTGAGGTTCTTAGGACCCTGTTTTTCTCCCCCCCCTGCACGTTTTCCCTTTTCGCCACCAAATTTGTCACCTTTTTACTTCAAATTCTCACAAAAAAATCTATCCAAGAAATAATCCCCTTTTGTTGTGGTGCTCGATTTTTTTTTTGGGTGAGGTTACTGCTATTTTTTGACCCTTGGTAGTTGTTTCCCCCCCTTGGAGGAGGCCCCTAGACAAGAGGGATTTTTTCCTTTCTTCCATGTTTTTTTTCAAGTCAATAGTACTTCTAAGGTTTTTTCAACCCTTCGCTCCCGTCGTTGTGGATCCGGAAGGGAGGTCTTGAGAAAAAGTGCTGGCCCCCCCCCTTATGTAGATTTGGGGCCCTTTTCTTCCACTTTTTTAGGGAGTTTCCTTCTCTTGAGATCCTCTCCCCCTCCCTTTTTCGTTTTTTTTTCGCTTTCATCAGATTGCCGATGGCTTTGAGGGGGGGAGAGGCGGACCCCCCCCCCCCGGCGACTTTCAATGATCTCCTTTTTACCCACCTTTCAGAACAGGCAAGCCGCTTCGGATTTAAAGAGTTTTTTTTTTTATGTACGACGGTGAAATTTTTTGCTTCTCCCTTTTTTTCCAGTTTTCGAGAGGGAATCTTTCCCCCCTCATCAATTGTTTTTCCCTCTGATTTTGCTGGACCCCAGCCCCCCCCATTGTGCGCAGTCTTCATGATTTTTTGATAATTTTTTTTATGGCGTTTTTTAAGTGAAGAAATTCCTCCAGAATGCCTTTCGAGATGCCGCGACCTTAACTTTTCTTCCTTTTTCTCCCTCGCGAACGAAGGTGTTTGACATTTTGAGGAGTTTCGGCCTAGTTGGGAATAGGGTTAGTGGTTTTTTTTTTTTTTTTTTCCTTTTGCTTCCCGCGAGAGTGCTGTTTGCAGTTTAGATGATCAAATTTTTGTAATGCCCCTCTGGACAGTGGGCAAGCTTTTTTATCGGACCTCAGTTTTGGTTTCTCGGCTTTACACTCTATTCGTCATATGGTTTTTATCTTTCATCTCACACCCCCCCCTGAGTCGAAATCCCCCATTCTGGTCTAGCTTAACGTTTTTCCCGTTCCCCCTTCCCAGCGGCCCCCTATAAAATCCAGTCGGCAAGATGATTCCCCAACAACCCCTCGATCAGGGTCCCGAACCGGCTTCCCTCCACCGCGACTTTTTTAGTTTAATGGAAACCGCTACCACAAATTTAGAGGAAAGACTGGAGGATTTTTTTTTTGTGACAGGTTCTTTAAGGGTTGGTTGGTCAGTTTCGGATTTGAGACCTTTATTTTTTTTACTGTTTGCGAGGGAACACGTCCCCCCTCGAATCCCTTTTTCTTGCGGAGGGTCCCCAACTTTTTCTTTCTTAGTACCCCCACCAAATGGGGAACTTCTCAATATCCCCCTAATCATTTAGCAACTTTTTTTTCCCCCAGCTTTGGGAGTATGTCTTTTAGGTCTCAGGCCCTTCCTTTCCTTTTACCCCCACTGAGACCCGCTTTTGACCTCTTTATCTCTTTGACGATCTTTTCAAAAAAAGCGGCCTTGGGTTTTCTTTCCCCCCCTTTCTGATTTACGTCACCTTTCCCGCAATCTGTTTTGATCAGGAGGGACGTATTCCAAGTTGGAAGAGGCCCCCTTCCTGTTCGAGCTTTCCCCCGTTTTTCCGCACTGGGATTTGCGTTACAAGTATCTGGGACTTTTGGTAGGCCCAGCCCCCTCCTACGAGAGGGGGGGTTTTTTTTTTTTTTTTTTTTCGATTTTTAAGTTGAAACAGAAATCTTACTAGCTCGGTCCCTTCTTCCTTTTTCCAATACACGTGCTTTGCGCCTCGGCAAGCCACTTTATTCGCTTCTCTCGGGAGGATTTTTTTCTTGTGAAGAGCCTGCGTCGTCCTTTTTACTGAACAACGTTTTCTTCTACACGTTTATACTGGATCCCCTGTGCTCGATTCTTGATCTTTCCAGCTCTTGCAAAGCTCCCCCCCCCTCCTTCTACGTGGTTTTCTCCACCAAGAGTCTTTTTTACGTGAGGATGGGTATCCACTTTCCATTGTCCAACCTTCTTTTCTACTGTTATTCTTCACCCCCCCCAGATAAAAAAAGATTGGTATTCCCCAAATTGCGGGCTAATTCCCCCCCCCTCTCAGGTTCCTCTTCACCTCAATACCGAGTGTTACGGCGCCTCGACCAATTCCTGGGTCTTCGAACCATGCAATTCAGTTTTTTCCCCCTCGCTTGGAAACAAGTTATTTTCCCCCCCTGTTTTTTTTTTCCCTAGCCGTGATCCCCCCAATTTGTTCTGGTTTAAATCTTGCCCCCCTTACCACTGGGTGATAGGTCTTCCCCATTCGACCAAAAAAATGCGCCCCTTCCTTTATCGATCCCCTGTTCCCAAACGAACAGCTTTTTTTTTTGGCCTCTCTTCCCGCAATTGTTAACCCCACCCATATTTTTCGTGATCCCTATTTTTCACGTTGCTCTTCCCGCATTGAAGATCCCCCCCTCAGACCCTTCTTTTTAAGCCTAATAAGTGTTGTTATAGGATTTTAGAGTTCAAGTTGACCCTGTTTCATTGAGATTAACCCGTCACACATATTCATTGTATAGGGGCCTAGTGATTCTTCTTTTCCCCCCCCCACACCTTTAGTATCCATTTTTCCACACCCAAATTCCCTCCAGCCGTGATTATTTCCTCTGACTATTTTTTTGCGGGAGGCCGCCTTCCGCTTTTGGGGGACCTCCTTAACCGGAAACGTTTTTTTTTTTTGTTTTTTTTTTTTGGTTTTATTCACGCCATGCTTCCCTGTCCGCCCCTGCAGAGTTACTTGGGTACGAATCCATTTTTTGTGTAAAAGCCGATTTTGAATGGCAAAGACTTGAAATTGAGTAGATCCTTGGCTCTGGGTTTTATTCACTTCTCTCTTGGTCCTTTTGAGATTTTCCTTTGGCGTTCTCTTTAGTCTGGGCAAACTTTCTGTCTTCTTTTATCATCTTCCCAATAACGGGACCCTTATCACAGGAGGTCGGGTCCATTCTTTTTTTTTCCCCCCAACTTGCCAACCCCGGATGATTTTTTTCGTGTTTCTACCATCACCTCCGCTTTCACTCCTTTTGAGCTGCTTGTAAAAACCCCCTTCTCAAGGTTTAGCGTTTGGGTCATCTACGTCTTGCCCTAGGATTAGCCCCCTTCTTTTATAATGACATTACTTCGGGGCGGAGTTCAATGTTCTCTCCTTTTTGTGATGTTTCCCCCCCGGAAGGTCACCTAAGCGATACTTTTTTTTTTTTTCTTCCCTTTGGCTTGGAGTGGCTGCTATCCTCCCCCCCGGATTTGTTTTTCCTAATGGAAGAACGCTTGCAAAGAGCCTTCTCCGTATTGAGGGTTGCATTTTGACCTTTTTTAAATGTTCACCTCTTATTCGAAGATTTTCCCCTTTAAAGCTCCCAACTTCCAAATCCTGAGCTTACCCTAATCTTGAACCCGGCCGTTTCTTCCTTTTTTCTTAATTCCGCCTGTCCGGCATCTTGCTGCTTTTTCCCCCGTGAAGCGCATAGACTTGTCTTCACTGTTTTTTTTTCTCCGAGTCCCCCCCCTTTCGGATAATCCCCGTCCCTATGCTTTCGTGTCAAATGCCGGCGTGATCCCTTAACCCAATACGCACTCCCCCCAACCTCTGGTTTCCCCCCCGGTTGTCGCTTGCTTTTCAAAAACCTGCTTTCTGAGGCGTTTTCCCGCCTTCTTTCCCCCGTTTGCCCCCCTTTTTTTTTTTTTTTGTCGTAGTCCCTCAACGATTTTGTTCCCATCCTTCTGTTGTTGGGTGTCCCCCCGCAAAAAACTTAACCCCTTCCCCCAATTTCCTCCTCCCAGTCTGAAAGACAGGAGCCGTAGACCTTCCCACCCCCAATCCCTAAACTGCCTCCAAGGGTCCACGCATTCCCTCCTCTTTTTTTCCCCTTGATACCCGCTTTGACTTTTAAGCGTTTTGAACAAGGACACACCCTCCTGGGTTTCGTCCGTCGATGTGAGACTTTCATACTCCTCCTTAGCCCCAGTTGTTTTGTAAACTACAGAATTTTTCCCCCCCCGACCCTGGCTTTCGCTTTTTGGTTGTCGCCGGGCCCCACCCGCGGCCGAGGATCTCCTTTCGTTTTTTTTCTTGATTACCGAAGTTTCTACGTGTGTGATTGAGATTACCCCCCTTTCACCAACTCTACTTCCGTGGACCCTGCACACCCAGTTTAAGCGCGGTTTTTTTTTTACCTTTTTTTTATTTTTTTTTTTATTTTTTTTCCCAAAACTGTGTCCTGGGGCTTTCTCCACCCTCCCACACTCATTGCATTAGCCCTCTGAGGCCTCCTCCCTTCAGGGGCTGGTATCTTTCCCTTTTCTCGAGAGTGCTTCCCCCCCATGCACAAAACCCTCTGCGTGACCCCCCCCCCCAAACCCCCCCCCCACTCTCCACCTGAAAAAAACGCTGGCACCCTGCGTCGCGGCGTGATCCCTTCCGCTGCGTTTCGCATGCTTCCTTCTTTCATCGTTTTCCTTTCCTCATTATGGAGGGAACCCTTTTGCTGAAAAAACGCCCACTTGAAAATATCAGCGCAAGCAGGCCCTTCGCGCACATTCAAACTTGCCTTTTTTTTTTCTCCAGCAACTTCGATCACCAAGGATTCTTGAGATTATTTCTGCTTCAGTTCCGGTCCCCCTTTCAGAGGCCTCACCTTACCGTTTCTGCAGTAAAACGCCGGGAAATTCCTGCACTTTGCTGTTCTGGTATTTTAGCCTCCCCCTCTCACTCAGTTGAATCTTTTTTTTTTTCGCTCCCCTTTTTTCCGCCAATTATTATCTCTATATTTCCGGAGTCTGATTTTTCCTTTCAGAAAGACAAAAACGTTGATTCAACTTTCCCCTCCTTCCTCTGACCCGCCAAGATTGGTCCCGCCGTGCCTTCCCCCAAATTACCCCAAATTTTTGTTGAAAACTGTTCTGCCTCGAAGAAGGAAGAGGTTCTTTTTTTTTCCTTTTTTTACTCACTTCAAAAGTTTTTTTTTCTTTACCTCAGCCAGGTGAACCTAAAGCTTTTTTTTCCCTCCCACGCCCCAACCCTTCCATCCCTCTTGTTGAGGAGAGGATTTTGCCGTGATCTTTACCTTAACCTTTTTGAACCTTGTTCTTTTCTGGCAAACATCTCCCTTTTTTTTTTTTTGGAAGTCTTTCTCCTAGTAATTATTACGAGTCCCTTTCAGTAGTTTCCCGCTTTGTAAGTTTCTTCGGCCTTATTTCCTTGGCCTTTTTCTCCTGAAGGAGCTTTTTTTGGGGGACAGTTTTTTTGAAACTCGGCCGTCCTTTTTGTAGGTATTGACAGCCCCCCTTTTCTTTCCTCGCAGCGGACCTCCCCCCAAGATTTGCGCTGGACGTTCTCCGACGTCCCCACATTTTTTTTCCTTCTCGCTTGCTTCTAACCCCCCCAGCAAGTCCGCTTCTTCCCGAGCGTGTTGTACCTTGAACGGACCGGTCAGTGCCCATCTCTGCCCCCCCCCCTGCGCCCTCTCTCGTCCAGATTTTGGTTATCGCTCTTGAATTTCCCCCCCCCTTTTTTGGGAATTGATGTGCCCTGCCTGGGGGATTGAGATGATATTTCCCGTTTTTTCAGGAAGACCCCTTTTTTCCCCCCCCTCCCGATGCTCCGATGACTTGGAGATGTTCCGGTCGAATAGTCCCTCTCCTAGCCTCAAGGTTTTTCCCATTTGGGATTTTTTTTTCCGAGTTGGGGCCCCTTCGGTGGGTGGAGTTTTTTTTTCCCGTTTTTGGTGACTTTCTCATAAAGTTACCCACCTCCCCCCCCTGTTTTCACTCGGAGTACACAAATTGGACCGTGGGAAACGGTGGTCCCCTCCTGCGTTTTTTTTTTATCCCGCGCATTGTTTTGTTTTTCCGTTTTTTCAGGCGATTCGGGCGTTCCCCTTTTTCATTTCCCCACACAAAACTTCCCTGAAAACCTCCCTGCAGGTATTCATACCCCCTCCCCCGAGTATATTGCGCTGTTATAAAAACCAGCCCCAGACCTTCCCCCAGTATCCTCTTCAAAACCTTTTTCCAACTCTCTTTGATAAGGATGTGAGGTTAGGATCTCCCCCACGCCGAGATTTGTTTTTTTTTTTGGCCCATCCAAATTAGGTGTGATCAAGGAACTGTCGGATTTATGTTTTGGATTCTTCGGTCCCGTTCTTTAAGTTTTTATGGCGGTTAACCAATTTCTTTTTTGCAGGAAAACCTGTTATTTTTTTGAAAGTGGGCTTTAAAAAACGTCGTGAACGTTCCTCCCAACCCCCCCCCAAATTTTGGGCCCCCCCAGGCGTTACGGAGTTCCCTTTCCCGGCCCCCCCCAGCATCCATTTATCTCAAACAAATATGGTTGTTTATTGGGCTTGTTTTCCTTTTCTTTTCCCTGCCTGTTTATAACCCGGTCCCTTTTTTCCCCTATGGACTTTGGCATTATTTTTCCGTGCTTTCGTCTCCTTTTTAAAAACCGGGGCCTTTCGTGACTTTCTCTCCGCTGCATGTACATTTTTCCGTTCCTGGTTTTCTTTTCTAGGAAGGAACGGCGGTCGAGACTTTTCCTTAAGGTCTTTTATGTCTTTTTGACGTGGAATTCTGGACTTGCGCTACCTGTCCTCGAGAGGGTTCTGCTTTAAGCGGATTCCCCCTCAGTCTCGGGATCACATTTGTTCAGTCGTTTTTTCGGAATGACCAAATACCCCGGTGCGAAAGCGTTTTTCGCCATTCCTTAGATTCGGCTTTTCGTCTTAAGGGATTGCCCGGTCTCCCAAAGCGAAGGGGTTCCCCCTTTCTATTCACGGAAAAGCAGCCCCCCAACTCCCACCTTTCTTTTAACAACGGTCTTTTGTAATGCTGTGTTGAGTTCCCCCCTTCGTGACTCGGATCGTGTCACCCCCCCTGCATTATCCCGTTGTTTACACAGCCCCCCAGTAAAACTAGTGTCCCCCTTTTTTTTTCCTGTCCTAGCATTTTTTCCTCAAGCTCTGGCACATATGTTCCCTTTTTGCCGCTCCACAAGTTTCCCCCCCTTAAAAAGATTTTTTACTTCCGAAAAAATGCTTTTTCATTCAACAGTCCTTTCAGGCCCTAAACTGTCATCCGTTCTCTAAGATCTTTGCACTGACTTTTCCCCCGGCCACTCTGCAAACCGGTTCCCAAGTCCTTTCAGGTCTTTCAATAGGATGACACTTGTCAACAACTCTTTACAGACGTGGGAGGTCCGGTTTTTTGTATGTCGTAATTTGCCCACTTCCCTGCGGGATTCTTCCCTAGACCACCCCCCAATGAGACAGGATACCCTTGGTGGTTAGTATAGATCCTTTTCCTTATTATAAACCGAGAAGGTTGGTTTTTTTCCTAAGTGGGTCCGAAATTGTTTTCCAATTTTGGACATATA
>Ga0179593_1495970_pt1 | contig 15307 bp, 16 predicted proteins | sample CZODoug2_1_08_16_FD_185931 | JGI IMG/M metagenome (GOLD analysis project Ga0179593, IMG submission 185931) | Vadose zone soil fungal communities from Angelo Coast Range Reserve, California, USA - CZODoug2_1_08_16fungal (PacBio error correction) | ecosystem: Environmental > Terrestrial > Soil >... | reverse complement strand
CAATCAGTACGGACCCCCCAGGGGTTTCCCCCGTCTTTTTCCCCCAAAGTCCCGTTGGCGCTTCCATCGCTAGAGTATATACCCGTGTACTTTCCCCTCTGTTGGTACCAGTCCCGTGGGGCTGACCACTCACCCTACCTTATGTTTTACCCGCACGGATACTTATTGTCGCCCCCCCCGTCTTTAATCCCGGCGCCGCTCTCTTATTCAAACCCCCCATGCTTTCATGTCTACGAAGACTTTCCTCCTGCCTACTTGGCCGGTCCCTTTTTCACGTTCCCCCTTCCCTTCCCTGTGGCTTTTTTCCAACTCCCCCCCGATTTTTGAAAACTTTTGCACATAGAACAAATCAGGAACCTTCTTCCCGCGTCCTGCTTTGTGATTCGTTTTTACCGCATCCCTCCGCGTGCCGAAGAAGACTCCCCCTTTTCTCCGTTTCTTGCTCTATTTTTGACTCCGGTTTCTTCCATGGGGGCCGTCCCCCTCGGGCACCTCCTCTGTTTCAATTTTGAAATACTCCTCGGGTAGTCTAACACAACCCAATGTTTGTCCGCCCCATGTATGCGCTTTAGCTCCCTCTTTGTCACCTTCATTCGTACTTCCTCTTTCCCTTTTTTGAGTTAGGCTGTCCCCTTCGCGTCACCATGTGTAATGTCTCTGGTCTTTATTTGATTTTTCCCGCGATATTTTGGTTGAAAAAACTGTTTTATAAGGCGGGCGATCGCACCTGCGGACCTCCTAGAGTTTTTTTGCAGATTGCTAATTGTCATGAGGCAGCGCAACGTCCTACTTTGCTATTAGCACTCTCGCCCCCCAAAAGCGGTCGTGCGGAGCCCTTTCCTCAGGCAGCTTGCTCATTCGATTTTGCGTCCTACCCCCCACATGATTTATCGACCCATTTTCCCTCTCCTATTCCCGCTTTTGTCTTCCTGGCCGAGCAGCGACTCGACCTTTCCCCTTCCCCCTCCCGCTGCCCGCGTTTTTTTTGACAAAAGCAGACAACGGAAAAGTCACACTTCCTGCCCCCGCCCGTCTCAGACACACCGCGTGTTTTAACTTGGTATCCTCCCCCCCCCCCCCTCCCCCGCCCCCCCCCCCATGGATTACGCGGCAAAACGAAGAATTTATTTCGACCAAGGACTCTTCCCGCGCGCCCAGGTCCCCACCTTTTTTTCTTTTCTTCGTCCAGTCCCCTTTGACCCCTTCAAGAGGTACCTTCTCTTCGATTGCCCCGATATCCCAGACCGTGGAGATAGAATATGTCCTTTACCCTGTCAGGCTACCCAGTCCCGAACGTAAGCCTCAGTCTATGGCTACACACGCCGTCCCCCAATGGTCCGGCAACGCATTTCAGCCACAGCAGTGCCCACCTTTTTTTCTTTTTCCTACGACGCGCTCGGCCCTTCCTCCCCTCCTCTTCCCCCGCGAGGAGTGTGTTGTTTCCGGGCCATCGCCCCCACGATTTGTTTCTTTTTTTTAATCAAAATCCAGGCACTCGTTTGCTGAAGGTGGCTTTTTCTTCGGTTGCTCAATTCCGTGTCTCGAGCGGACACCATTCTATAAGATCGAACCCCCGCGACCATAGCCGACCAACCAGCAACAGCACCCCTGTCCCTTATGTGAACTGCCCCTCTTTGGCCCAGGTTCTCTTATTTTCTTCCCAGGTGGAGGTCCCAGGCGAGTTACTTTTTTTTTCTTTTTAACCCCAAAGCGGTTTGAGGCCCCGCGGCGACGAGCTTTGCTCCCCCTTCCCCAACTTCCGTGGTGCCCCTTCTCTTGGAAGCGCGCATTGACTTCCTCCGAACGTTCTTCAGAATCCGCGCGCCGCTCCATATCCAGGCTCGTGAAATTTCCGGCCCCGGGATCAGCGCACTTGCTCTCACGAAACACCTTTTTCTCCTCCCCTCCGTTCCCCCTCCAGTGGCGGCTGCATTCCCCCTTTTCACCCCCTTGCAGGGAAAGTCCATTGGTCTGTCCCGCAACTCTCTTCGGCCTTTTCCTTTCCTCCTCCTTTTTGGTTTCCTCGGTCGCTTTTCCTACTTTTTCCCTTTTCTTTGCATCTGTGCCGTGGCTTGTGTTTTTTCCTATATCACCCGCTCCCCCGCCCCGCGGTTTTTTCCGCCGGAGTTCGATGTGGTTTTCGTTCCTTTTCTATCATGGGCTGATCTTCGCACCTGTCGCCGTCATTTCTCCTTTCACGTCGCGCTTAGCTCTTTTTCCGGTTTCGTTTGCCTGTTCTGTTAGCTGGCCGTTGTGTCAACACCGAAGTTATCTCCTGAATTTGAATTGAGTTTTTTGTTGGTTTTTTCCTCAAACCTTTTTTGTTCCAGAAGCCAAGACGTCTCCACGTTCTGGCCTCCCCCCCTGGGTCCCTTTTCGTTCCTGTTCCCATTTTTTGATCTTTTTGCTATTTTTTTTGAAGCGTGCGAGACTAGTTCGATATTTACCTATAGGAATATGTTGTCTTTCGGGGAAAAGAAACGCCAAAACTTTCCTGCTCCCACGCGACTGGAGTGATTGGACGAGTCCCCCGGGCGATCTCCCCCGATTCCCCCCACGAGAGTTGCCTTCTTTTTTTCGAGGTTCGCCAGCGTCGTCGTTGACCATAGTGGAAGTTTCTGTTCTACGGGGAAATGGCTTGCTCCGGCAGAGTTGGTGACAGTGACGTGTTTCGCATTGACGTCAATTCCTTCCTTCCTTCTATCACCCACTGCCTCTGCGATTTATCGGGCCCTTCTCTCCTTCCTTTCCCCCTTGGTCCTTTGCTCGTTTTCCTGGCGACTCCCCATCTTTTCGTTCGTGGAGGTCCACCCTTGTAGTGAGCCGTCGCCTTTTTCCAAGCCAGTAGCATCGAAACAACCCCCACACGACATAACGGCGTTGGATCGCCCTGACTTCCTTCGCGGCCCTGTTGAAGGTTTGTTCCAGAGTGGTAGGTGTTCGATGTCTCAGTCGAAACTTTTTGATTAGGTTCACAGGGACGAATCTTCCTTCCTGTTTCGCAGGACCCGAAGATCTGTTCCTGCCGGTCTATTTTTTCGATTTGTAGGCAACCCCTCTCCCTTTGGGTCTTCTTTCAGTTGCCCGGCGACCTTCCTTGTTCATGGTTTTTTTGAGCGAGATTTACGGGACTTTTCCTCCCCTGACCTCCAACCTTAGCATCCCCATAAACTCGCTTGGATCAGAAGGGGGTAATCGTTTCTGAGTGCTGCCCGCCTACCCACAGCCCCCAAGATGCTGTCAACGCTCCCCCAATATGACCGTTCCTTTTGTAGAGCCCTGGTAATCCCACGCTCTGTCAGTCGTCACTTGTCCACGCCGGATTACCCAAACTGCCCCGTGAAGTGTTTGCCACACCCTCCCCGGTGTTGGTTTTTTTTTCCGATGGCATTTCCCGCATTCGGCCTCTTGATGAATCCATCCTTTTTCTGTTCCCGTCGACCCGGACTTACTCCCCGTTTTCGCAATTGCCGGCGGCATGATTGGTTCTTCTTCGATCCCCCCGCTGCGTATGTGCCATAACAGTCTCTGCCTCGACGGCGTCCTCCCCTTGTTTTTTTGTCACTTGAGCTTCTTTTCTCCAAGCTGGTCGCAAAGCGCTGTGGTGAGAGTTGACGTATACGGCCTTGTCACAGAGGTCTGAAAGTCTGCCTACTGATGCACCGGTGTGTCGCGAGTCGTTTTGATTATTTTTTTCGTTTTTCTTCGTCCCTTCCTGCGGTGATTCTTTCGGGTAGACTTTATTGCGGTTCGTTCTTTCGCATCGTTCGGTGCATCTTGTCCTTCTGTACGTGGTCATGCAGTACACGTCTATACTCCTTTTTGGGATTGCGCGCCAACATTTGACCCATCGCACTGCCCTACTGGAGGTGTTTCGCGAAGGTCACCCGCCATTCGGCGCCCCCGCCTCTCTCGCGACACACCCTATTAACCGATGTTTCCCCCCCTTTCCCCGTCTTCCTTTGGCTATCTCCCCCCTCCCCACGCTGCTCTTGGCGGATGTCTTTTCTTAAGACGCGGTAACTCCCTATGATCGCCCGAGTTCTCTGGATCCAATCACTCTTTTCCCTGCTCATCGAAATTCCCCAATTTCCGCCCAGGCCCTATCCAGTGCAGTGTTTGGAAGGTTTCGGCTTGCTCCCTTTACGCGAGTTCTTCTCGATTCCCTCTTTCTGCGGCGGTCAAATTCCTCCCTTCCCCAGACTCCCTCGCCCAACCTTGTATCGCTATTTGACTTTTTAAGATTCCGTTTTTCAAGAAGGGGATCGCTGGTATCACGCTGGCGGGGTTCCCTACTTTCTAGTCGCTTCCCTCTTAGAGTCCCCACTACCCGGCCGAAGTTTAGAGGCCCTCGGTATTTGTTGGCGATTTCAAATTCGTGGTTAATTTTGATTCCCACAAGTTTCCTAAGACAGGCCCCAGCCACGTCCCTCATAGGACCACTGGCAACAGTCGTGCCATCATGTCACTTCTATTGAAAGCTGGGACGCCTTTCAGTTTTCTCTCTCCTTACTACTTTTTTTCCTGAGTATATTCCCACCCCCGGTACCGCTCATTTTTCCTGGAAATGGATTCCGACTTCTGAATTTCTTTAGGACTTTTTCTACTTTTACATCTGTGTCTTTTCTCTAGTAGTTATTTCAACCTTGTTTGTTCGCACCTTTAACACGAATGTGATTTCAGCAACCCCTCGCCCCGGTGTCCTTTCCAGGATGGGTGCGTCTTTTGCCGGCGACCCCATTTTCTGCATCTTTTTTCCACCTCCAGGCGGTGATAGTTATCGATTTCCCCCTTATTACAAATGATTCGGCTGATCCAAGCTTAGCGATAGGAGTTGGCGCTGGATTCCTTGGTTCCCCCTTCGCCCCTTTCGACCCCAAGTTTTTCATTCATCCCGTCAGGCCCACAAATTCCCCCCTTTCTGCTCTTTTCATCCGCGCCACACAACCAATGGATATGGGCCATGGGTATTTTTTTAAGTTATATGGCAGCGCCCCCTCCCGTCTTATCGCTCGCTCTGCTCCAATCCGCTCCATTTTTACAAATACATCGTCCCTCGATTTGCAGAAAGGGCTGTCCACAAAATCCCGGCCAACTGTCCGCCCTCCTGACAACATTCCTAAGTCTTCTACTCGCTCCGTGCGTGGTCCCCGCTGCCCTCCCGGGCGACCTATCTTCGCCCCTTGGAGGGGTAAAGGTTTGACCCTTCTGAACGGACACTCCATCCCATGTCTAGGGCTGTGGGGCCTCATGTTGGCGCTTCCCTAGCGTAATGACCGCGATTTCCCCCAGACCCGCTGCCAATGAAGACACGTTCATTGTGGAAGAAAACTACGTTAAGGATCCCTGTCGCCACCCCGAGGATCGCATCCCTGTCTTTTTTTCCCAACCCCCCCCCCTTCCTGGAGTTACTCACAGATCGCTAGTGGAATTATTTCCCCTCACTTTACAGCTTTTCACTCTTAGATAGGCCCGTGCTGCACATCTTTTTCTCTTGCATAGTCTTTCCCCCCCCTACCAACCAGGTTTATGCGGCCCTGCCCCCCGCACTGCCAGTTTTTTTCAAATCCCTGCGCAGCGGCTCGTCGACTGAGTTAGCCCTTCAATGCTCGTTTAATGGTCTGTCTACGTCTGGGAGTTAGTCTTCTTCCCCCCCCTTCTCCTTTTGCGATCTAGAATACCATCTTTTGGTATGAGAAACCCCCCAAATGGGTCGACCGGCTGACCTGTTATTTTGAGGAACTCCCTCCCCGCCATTTTCGTACCTTCCAGTCGGCGCGATAGGTGCAATTCTTGTCCCAGTTGACTCCGTTAGGTTTTTTGTCGATATTTATGACCCTTTTTTCTTCCACTGCGGTACCCCCCCAGCCTTTCTTCACTTCCACTAGACCCACCGGAGGACGTCGAGGTGAGCCTTCCCTGCTCCATTTTTTTTCCATGAGATTGCGGCACTTCCTAAGAGCTCGCTGCGATTCCCCAACAGGCGTTCTTCCCTTTTTTTCGCCGGGAGGTAAGCAAGTTTTTCTGCCAACCGCGCAGTGTTCTCTCCAACCCCCCCCACTTTCAGTACCCCCTGCCCGCTAATTTTTTTCTCCATTTCGATATTGGCTCAGCCTGCTCTCGACCGGTCCCCGTCAGCTTTGCTCGCGGCCCCTTCCCGCCCTCCCCGCTGAACGCCACCCACCTAACGCTTTCCGTCGAAGATCGTCGCGATCCCACAATGCCGTGCTGTGTTTCCTTTATTGTTCGCCCCCCATGCCAACTGGCGTCCCGGCCAATGATTCTTACGACAAGTTCCCTTTTTTCCGTCTCCCTAACGTCACATTTTCTGTGTCCTCCCTCTCAACCGAGCTTTGTACCGGTCTAGTATCTTGGAATCGCTATTTTTCGCGATTAGCACCGGACTGATTTCGCTCTTCCACGTTCCCTTCTGATCTGTGAGACCCACGCCCCGTGTTTACATGGAAGCGCGAACCCCCCCTCGAACCACCTCTCCGTTCGCAGCAGGACCTTCTTTTCGGCCACGTAAACCCGCAGATCCCCACTCTGTAGTTTGTCTATAGCACCCACAGGCTGGGATCGCGCCAATCAGCCCTCGTTGTAATCCTTTTTTGCGAGTTTGCGGCCCCCCAAGTGCTCCGGTTCGTACGAGCTCCACACACGATCCTGATACAGTCCGACGTGCCCATTCTCCTCCCCAACCACTCCTCCCTGGCAAGCTTCCCTGCTCACCTTCCTTGGTCCCCCTGTTTAGAGGGATTCCAGTCTGGCTGTCGAGTAAGGAGGTTGCTGCAAAACTTAGGTTTGGGAAAACACCCACCGCGCGCGAGTTGTGATCACGTAAGTCGCTCTCCCCAACTCCCCAGTTTTATGGCGACTTTTCCCCTACCCAATAGGACGAAGAACAGGGCGAAGCCCTTTTTCGCTTGCTCTAGACCTGGGAGGCGCACCATGGCACGGAGACCATGTCTCTTGGTTATCAGCATAGATATCACCGTCCAAACACATCGACTCATCCTGAAAAATACATTTTTTTCCTACTTCCCCCCCCACCGGGCACCAGCAAGCACTTCCGTCAATTAGTGGTACCTCGCCCTTTTATATCCTCCACTCTCCCTGTTTGTGTGAGGAGATCAGGCGGATCGATTTGCCTTCCCGACATTCTCCGTGTCTGTGGTTCCCCCCCTTTTCCTCTCTCACGCGACAACTGCAGATTTTTCACTTGGCTCGTCGGCGATGTTTTCGTGTTTTCTATTTTTGAGATGACCGTCCTCTAAATGTCGTCCCTTTTTCAATTCTCGCTAAAGGCTTGAGTGCGCGCCTCCCCGGATTTGCGGCCCGCGGTGCTTCGTGCCGCCTGTCCTGATCCCCCTCTTTCTCTGTCGACTTCGGCGCCACGCTTCCGCGTCTTGTTTTATAAAACCGCTTTTAAAGCCAGTCTTCTTTCCCTCACCAGTTCCCTACCCGTCCCGGTCCCTGGTTTGTTGCTAATAATGCCCTGGTGCTGATTTTTTTTCTTGGCCTTTGCGCGACTTCGCCTCTTGTTTTTTCGCTCGGCCACTCTGAGAATTTTAACCTCCCAACAGTCCCCAAAGAAACCCTTTTATCTTCTTAAACTGGGAGTTGATGTCTTGGCACCCCTCCCAGCGCGTGGGCGCCTCACCCCCCCCTCCGAGCGGTGTTTGCGGGTTCTTTTTTAGCAATTGTCGTCGGACTGTTTCTAGTGGGAGTTATTGTGTTCGCGGGGAAACTTTTTTTGCGGATTGCCGCGTTGGTTTTCGTACGTCTCGCTGCTGCTGACGGTCGGGAGCGATCTTCTCCGCCCCCCTCTCTCACTCAACCTCGGCGCCCGGTTCAAGATCTTCCATCCTAATATGGAATTTTAATGTGTTTTCGTGTTTAGCGGAGACCCCCATCTTTTGCTGTCGCGCTACCTCAGTCCTTGTGTATCCTTTCTCTCTTTCCGCGTTTTTTTTTTCCATTCCACCCCCTTTTAACTTCAGCAGCCAATGAGTTTTTTGTGCGGGATTTCTCGGAAGATTTTTCAGGATTTGTGGAGTTCATCGTTCCTGGTTCGCGCGTAACGGCTGAGTCTGTTTTAAGTTTGCTAGATTGGTCCGGAGTGACGGAGAAAGGTTACAATTGTTGTGGTGTTGGGGGTGTTTTTATTTGTCTTTCTTTGGATTTTGTGTTTGCGGGAGCTTTTTGTTTTGGGGGTGTTGTGTGGGTTCTTTGTGGTGGGTTTCTTTTTTTTTTTTTTTATTTTCCGTCCTAGATTGTCAGAGTTCGCTTTTACCTTAAATTGTTTGTCCCTGAGCCACCTTTGAGTGGATGAGAAATTTGCCTTCCTGCGCTCCCTTGCACTTTTCTTTTTCCTCCTTTTTTTGCCGCGAGCTACTCTTACGATTTGCCCTTTAACCCTGGTATGACACCCCTCCGTCGTACCGAAGGTTGTTCGATTCGGTGCCCTCCGTTTCTCGTTCACCCCACCGATTCGCGGCCCTTCCCGACCCCTATCTTTCCTTAAGGGGCGACCTGGTCAGCTAAAGCGGAGCTTTCCTCCTCAAATCCCGACGACGGCTTTCCCCCCTATTAAGGTAGTCAATTTTCCACCGCCCTTTGTTTTTTTGCCTCCGCTCGTATTTCTTCCCAGAACACGGCTGGTCTCCTTTTTTTCCCCCCCTCTGGACGTCGACCCGTCATCACACGATCGACTGCCCATTCCTTCCAGGTGAGGTATTCTTCGACTCCGGTGTGCCAAGCCTCATGTCTCTGTTCCCTCCTTCGTCGTCCTTCCTCCCTTTTCCTTTCTGCCAGTATGTCCCAGCCCCTCTTCCCCAACCCCCCCCCTCTTTTTTTTGGTCCCCTCGATTTTGGCTGGACGGGTCGCCCTGTCTGCCAGTAAGATGAAAGTTTTGCGATTCTTTTCTTTCGCGCCAGCACGTTGAGCTTTCCCCTTTCCGTACTGCGCTTTCCTTTGGGAGCCGACGTCCCCTTTTGTTATGTGGGCCCAATCCTTCTTTCCTTTCGGCAGATTTGGCGACGAAGCCCTCCTGAATTACACGTCTATCCGACTAACGCCACCTGACGCCCCTCCCTTTGACTCCCTGCGAAAGCATTTTAGCTTTTCCGGTTAAATCCCCCTTTGGCGGTGACTCTATTGGGTCCCCAGATAGACCCCCTGACTTGATATTAGAATGCTTGTTGTCCACTGCACTTTGAGTATTGAGTGGCAGCTGCTTCCTCCCCCCAGCGGGCGGCGTTTCCCCTTTTACATACGCGATTGGACCCCCCTTCTCCAAAGCTAGATGGTCAAGCCTTTTTCGGGCTTCCTCTCTCCTCCCACTGTAAACGCTAGCAAAAGGCAGCTTGATATCCTTTTACTCCTGGTTGGAAGGGCGTCGATGCTCGCACGGTGCCTGAGATTGCCGCTCTCCCCCCCACGGGGTAATCCCTTTAAATCGACTCCCTCGCCCCCCTTTTGATATCGTGCTGTTTCTCAGCAAGCCATCTGATCGGCTCTAAGTATTAAATTTCAGGGTGTCCCTATTCCGCTGTCAATGATGACGAGATCTTCCTAACTTCCGATTCCTAGCCCGTTCTTTTTTTGGTTTTTTGGATCGCGTCACCATGGCCAGGTTTGTCTTCACCAAGTTTTTAAGAGCCTGCCCATGCTAGTACCCGCATGTTTACATTGGCAATTCGTTTTGAAGCCATTCCCTTTTCCCGGTCGCGTTTGACGCTCAGTTTTGGAATCTCTCCCTCATCCTCCGTTGGTCTACCACCCTTCCGCCACAGCCCTCTTGAATCACCAATCCCTTTCCCTCCGAAGTTTTTCCCTGAATTATCCGAGTAGGACGGTGCTACACGACCTCTGCGCTCGTCTAGATTGTGGAATCAGCCCCCCCCCTTTTCCCCCGAATGTGACGATACGGAAGAGTACTCACCCTCCCGAACCTTCCCTAGGGACCTAACTTCTAGAATACGGCCTCCCCAACGTAGTTTTTGCCCTTCGTTCCCCCCACGCTTTGTCCTTCCTCTCAGCCCCCTTCTTCAAAATGCGTCTGACATGCCCAGAGATAAGGCCGGTTTTTTTCTTTTTCTTTCCTTTGATTTTCGGTCACTTTCGATCCAAGTGGCTTGCATCCCCTAGTGCGGTTTCCCGCATTCCCAGTGCGTTTTGCCTCCCGCGATCCCAACTCCGCGTTTACAGGATATCGCAATGGCCGAGTCCTCCTGCAAGCTTTTTTTAAATCCGTCTTGATCCCTCTTGAATCCTGGATCCTAGGTCTTCGCCTCGGAGCCACTACATCCGGTCTCCCCTTTGCAGTTACGGGCGGTTCCCCCCCCCACATCCCATTGCGCCAAAGGAAGAAGCCCCTGCCAAAGTGGACAAACCTCGCAAGTCTGAATGCGGCAGGTCCGCGCTCGGTCACCTGAGTGCAGTCCTTTGGATTTTCGGGAAATAGCGAACTACACTACAATCAAGTCCACAGGGCCTTTCGAGGGGAATCCAACGCTCTACTTCCCCTTCTGACCGCGGTTGTATCTGTTCATTTTCCAATGCTCCCGTCTTTTGCACCTCATAACGACCCCCCCCTTTTTATCCTATATACCACGTCTCCTCCCTCCAGGGCATTCCCAGTAATCCCAAACCCCATGTCTGCCTGGAGCGACCCTCCCCCTATCTCTTTTCTTTTTCATCGTAATTTTGGCAGACCTGGCACCGCCGACGCGTTCTTCCCCCTTCCTCCGTGGCCCCCTCGCTTTTTGGACACTTGCTGGCCATACAGGGTTGACCCCCCCCTGCCCACCCCCTTTACTTGAAGAGTAATTTTTTAACAGTTGCTGACTGATTCGTTGAAAGCTTTCGGGATCGAGAAGCCGAACCCCCGTTTTCTCGGCAATTGTCCTCTCTGTTATTCATTCCTTTTCTCCGTCCTGGGCGTAGTAGCGGTACATCGGGCCCAATTTTTCTAAAGATATCTTGGTAGGCTGCAACAAACATTTCTTTGTCCGACAAGGACGCCTTTCTTTGGACTCTTCGGTCAAATTTGCGCGGACCTTCCTGCTCTGAGAGGTTTACTTTCGAGCCCATGATAATGGATATTTTGTTGTTCTCCCTGCTTTTCCTCCCCCTGATTTGGTTTTTTGGACCTGGTACCCCGTTTTTTTGGTCATCATAGATGTCCCCCCCTCGGACATCCCGGCGAGGTATCTGCTGTTGTAATGTCCATTGAGGAAGTACCCCCATTTAGATTTGCCGAACCTAATCTCCCCCCCAAGGCGTTTCGGTATTCGGCTCCTTGGTCAGTTCCACCTCTGACAGCTCTAGCTTTTGCGGTGGATCCCCTCCCCCAATTCTTTCATCGACCGTTCCCAGCAGTTTCCGCATGAGAGACCTTCAGTCCTCCGAAACGCTCTCGATCCGTTGCCTTCTGCGGCAGTTTCCGTTCTCGCGATCCGTAAACTTCCTCCCCCCCGATCCCTGAAACTCCTGCAACCCGTTCGCGAAGAGTATTTCTCTCTTTTGCCCAAACCCTCTATTTGATGCGGGATACTTTCCTTTTGTTCTGCCAACGGGATACTTCTGCCACACCCGGAGCTTGAGACGTTCTCTCAGTACCCTTACGCGCTCCACGCCTCAACGTCAAACGGTCTTTCCCCTTTCTCCCGCCCCCCGCAATGGCCATGCCATCTTTCTCACGGAGTCTTGCAGATGTCCTACTGGTGGAACTCGGATGGTTAAGGCCTGAGGCTATCCCCCATACCCTCCCCCGTCTCTCAGAGAGGGCGCCCGAATATGAACCAACCGAGTGGCTTAAAGACCATTTCCCCTTGAACAACTCAGACTTCCCGATTGAGCAGCCGCTCACTTCTTTAGGAAAGCCCCCCCCCCCGCCCGCTCCTTCTTCCCCTCCCTCTCCTGGAGTTGTGTTTTGTCTGCCCACCCCCCCCCGCCTTGGAGCCCCCAATCAGCAAACTCCTTGCACGCGTTTCCATCCTCAAGGTGCAGGTTTTTCTTTGTGCCCCTCTTTTCTTCCTCGATTGTAGATTCTACCAAAAAACTCCCCCAGATACGGAAACGTTTCTCACGTCCCATCTCGCCACCCCCCTCTCCCCCCCCTCCAGGTTGAAACCGGATGTTCTTGTCCTTTTTCCCCACCTCCTGGACGGTGTGTACGAGGGTCCAGCTCTTCTAACTGGGCTTGTTACAAACCAAGCATGGTTTGAGGCACCAAACACCGTGCGAGCTTTTCTTCTGTCGCAGTAGATTTTTTTCCCCGGTGATCAGGACTATTTTAGAGAACACAGCAGTCCGCGAACAGGCCTGGCCTCCTCGAGGCGCGTTTTTTTCCCCCGCTCAAGAACTCGGAGATTCCTTCTCTTCCCTTGCTGGCCTCCGGTCTTTTCTCAGACATTTTTCGACTCCTTCTCTCTTTTCCCCCTAACAACCCTCCGCCGCCTCCGTCCCGCATTGAAAAAAGCATTTTTTGCTTTTTAACTTGAGTTTTCAACCTCCCCCCCCCAGCCAGGCATGCCACTGTTTTTCCCGCAACCCCTCGCGGCCTGCTTTCCTCCTTTTTTTTTTTTTTTTGATCTCTCTGCCAGGCGAGTTGCCGGTCCGACCGCCCCATGAAGGATTTTTTGCCCTTGATGTTTTTTTTGCAGGTTGTCTATTCACGTTGCTGATCATTTTTTAAGGATCTTTTTTTTCTCTGGTTTTTCGTCCTGCATGGTGAGATGACTTCCCTCTCCCTTCCCCTTCCCGGCCCTTCTCGCTCGCCGAGTTGATGCGCGTCCGCGTTCGGGCCTGAAATGTTCGGTACCGCGTTTTTTTTGCCTCGGTCCTGGACTCACACCAGTGATTTCGCGCAACTTCGTCTCTTTTTTGTTTGTCCTTCACCTTTGGAACACCGTTCCCCTCCCAATCGCTGCCTCCACGCCTAATCCTCCCTCCCCCTGACTGGTTTTGGAGAATTTTCTCCCCATCCGTTCCATGGTCTTATGGGTTTTTTGGGGGCGTTCCGCACTCGTCTCTCTTCTTTTGTTGTTTTTCCTGTGTCTCCCCTCTTTTCCCCCCTCCCCCCCCTCGCCGACCACCGCCACCTTTTCCTTTACCCGCGTTTTGCTTTCTTTTTCAGAGATCCCCTTTCTTTTTGCGATATTCCCGAATTCCCCAAAGACGAGCGAGTCTTTTCTCTTTGCCTCCTACGTTGTTCTTTGTCAGCTGTTTGTTCGAATTGGGTCCCTTCTTCGAGGCGTGAAGAGTGGCTGCAGTGTTAGCATCTTCTTGCGTTGGTATTTTTTTTCGAATAAGTATATCCCCCCCCACTTCTATCGATGCCACCGCTGTTTTTTTTTTTTTCTAATCACCTCCCTCTCTCCTATTTCAGTATTGGTCCTTGATCGTTCTGGAAGAAACCCCATTTGGGACGGTTCGGTCGCGAGGGTCCTTGTCTCCTTATTTTTTGGAGATTTCTAAGACAGTTTTTTGCCTGGATCGAAACGCAGCCCCCTTTTTTTCTCCTCGGATTTTTCCGCAGTTGGTGTTTGGCGTTCAGCGTTTTTTCCCCTATTGTCCTAGTCGAGGTCGAGGACACCCTGGCCGTAAGAGGTACCTAGATTTTTCTCTCTTTTCCCCAGTTGCTTCAGGATAGATACTATTCTCCTTCTCTTGCAAATCCCCCCCTGTGCTCAGCTAGTTGGTCTTCTCAGAGCTGTTTATTCCTGACCCGGCGCTCAGTCTCCAGACCTTGTTATGGTGCGTCTTCCCTGAGCTACGCTCATTTGCCTTTACACCCTCTCATTCCCCACTTGATTTGCCATAAACTCCTTTCCGCCGTGAGTACGAACTTCACTCCCGTTCTGTCCCCCTTTCACCCCCCCGATCCCGGCCATCATAATCCACCCCACAATGACTTAATAATGTTCTCGCACTGGTCGCTATCTCACTGAGTAATCCCCCCCCCCCCCCCTTTTGACATTTTCTCCACAAGAAGGAACTTCCGGTCGTTTGGTCGGAAAAAGCGGTTTGGTTGCCTACCCAGATGTCTTTTTACGCTTGCCCGGGATAGGTGTTACCCTACTACGCCGCCTTTTCTCCGCCCTCTATCTGATCACCATCGCCGCGAGCATGCCGGCCGACAAAGTTTTCTGACTCTTCGCTGCTTCTTTGTTGCACGTGCGTGTCTGCGGTTCAGACTGCCACTTATCTCACTGGTTTCCGATTTTGGTCACTGCGCTTGGCAGGCCCCAGAAGCCAACGCTGGGATCGTATTCTTTCCCGTCGTCCCGTCGTCACTCGTCCTTCTGCCGATTTCCCCATCTTTTTTTTGTGATCTTTGAGCGCGAAAGACGCTTTGTTCGGAGATTGCTGCTGACGGTTTTTCCCTGCCTTCGGATTTTAATTATCCCTTTTTCGTTTTCTTTCCTCCCCCTCCGTTGTGAATGGTCTGTATGGTACTCCCCCTCTATTTTCCTTTCATAAACAATTTCTATAAGACTAGAGTCTACTGTTCCTCGACAAAATGACGCCCCCCGCACCCTAGAGATGATTTATAGTAGCTCACATGCACATGAGGTATTTTTTTTATCGCTGGTCGATATTTCTCGTACACGCCCTCGACGAGCGATCTAGTGGTCAGGTGTCCCTTCCACTTAGCTGACCCCGACCCTGTCTGATCCTCCCTTCCCCGATTTTTGCCCCAATTTCAAGGCGTCTTCCTTTTCGGCCAGGCCGCCCGTGTCCATTTTTTCTGGCTGTTCCGGATGTCTTTTTTGGCTCCTGCGTTCCTGCTCATACGCGATTTGATCCAGCGAGATGGTCCAAGCCTAGTGGTTTCCTCTTCCTCTCTGTAAAAGCTCCCGAGTCCATGTCCCCCTGCCCTTATTTTCCTTAGAGGAGATGCGAGCACTGGGAATTCTCGTGAAGTCCTAGTTCCTCCCAAACTTTTCGTCACTGGCCGGCCTTTCACCTGACGAAAATCCAAGACTCCCTCGCCCTGCCTGCCCTTCTTTTTCCTTTCCCGCCCTAGTCCCGTTTGCAGACCCGGGGATCGATCGTCCCTTCCGCTGGCCAGTGTGCCAGACGTGCCGTCGTTGTCGCCTTGATGACAGAGAACTACCGGCCTTCAGTAGAGGCCCTCGCGGGGGTTTAGGCGTTTTCCCCCCTCCTTTTTCCCGGTTGCTTCCCCCCCCTTGGTTCCCTCTAGCATTTTAGTCGTTTAGTACTCACCTCTCCTCGGAAATTCGGTGCAAAGTTCGTCTTTGAAGCCATGGCAATGTGGTCGACTTTTCCCGCCCG